>FWPV01003570.1_pt1 | contig 31927 bp, 31 predicted proteins | sample 2228371 | NCBI WGS metagenome assembly FWPV01 (sample SAMEA103939776, study PRJEB20133) | metagenome
TAGATAGCCGATTGCGGACTGGAGACCATACAGAGCACGCGAAGAGCATCTTTGGGACTCTTCGCCGGACCGTGACTCCATCGGAGCGCTAGCATGGATTTCGAGGAACACCTGGCGGTGGGTGAGCCGCTGACCGACGGGGGGATCTGTTCGGGGCGCACCGACGATGAACACTGCCGCAGAAGCTGCCCGGTTGGCCGCCCACTGCGACGACCCGCCGGCTGGTCGGCGCACACCGAGGCGATTGAACGGGACCCCACCGAGTGAAGTCGGCGCATGGGCACGGTCATGCAGATTGAGATGCCGGAAGGGCTGAAAAACACGGCAAGGCTGCGGCCGTGGCGGTGTCATCGGAGGACGAGCCGGCGGCTTGCCCGCGGGACGGCTACCGGCTGATCTGCGCCGGCATGGACCTCAAATGGATCGCCGACGGGTGGCGACGGCTGCGCGAGACGGCGCGCGAGGCGATGGCCGATGGCTGATCGTTGATCGCTGAGGGAGCATGTTACCCAAGGAACGTGTGATCGCTGCGCTGGAGCATCGGCGGCCCGACCGGGTCCCGGTGGGTGAGATCGGGGTGGACTACCCGGTCACCGAGCGCGCCCTGGCCCGTAGCAGGCTCTACCGGGGGAAGTGGAAGGAGTACCAGGCGTGGTGGCAGGGGCGGCGAGCCGAGATCGTGGAGAGCTACAAGCGCGATATCGTCGATCTGGCACGGCACTTCGAGTGGGACTTCGTGCCGGCCCCATTGGTGCCGACCGTGAATGTCCCGCCTGAGGCGCCTGAGTTCCTCGACGAGCACCACTGGCGCCTGGCAGACGGTAGCGAGTGGGCATTCTCGCCAGAGAGCGAGGGGCACGCTATCTGCACACATTATCCGCCCATGACCGTGGCGAACATCCGGGCGCCAGCGCCGATCGACGAATCTCGGCTGGAGGTCGCAGAGTACATCGTGAAGGAACTGGGCGGCACCCACTTCATCCTCGGCCGCCCCGACGAGGATGGCAGCTTCCCGTACGAGAACACGGTGGGGCTGGAGGAGTTCCTGGCGCGTATGGTGACCGACCCGCAGTTTGTCTGGCGGGCAATCGAGGCGCACACCGAGGCGACGGTGATCGAGCAGAATGCGCTGCTAGAGATCGGCTGCGACGCCGTCCTGCCGGGCGCCGATTACTGCGACGCCCGCGGACCGATGATGAGCCCGCGGCACTTTCGGCAGTTCATCCTGCCGGCGCTGGAACGGCTGTGCGCGGAGGCTCACGCTCGCGGCGGCTATCTGATCAAACACACCGACGGCAACACATGGAAGATCCTGCCGATGATGATCGAAGCCGGGGTCAATGGCTGGCACGGCATCCAGCCCTCCATCGGCATGGACCTGGGCCTGCTGCACGAGGCCTACGGCGAGAGGCTCTGCTTCTTCGGCGGTGTGGATTGCGCCACCCTGGTGGCGGGCACGCCCGAAGATGTGACGCGCGAGGCGCGCTATGCCATCGAGTGTGCTGGGCAGGACGGGGGCCTGGTGCTCGCGTCCAGCAACACGTTAATGGTCGGTGTGAGGTGGGAGAACTACCTGGCTATGCTGGCGGCCAGGCACTACTGAGGAGCGGAACCTGGCACACGAGTGGGCAACTAGAGTGCGTCGCAAGGCTGGCCACCTGACGCGGCTGCACGGCCATCCGGAAGAAGAGAGGCGCCAGTTGCCAGCGCGCCCTGCGGGGCGGCGTCTCCCTTGACGTCGGTGACTGCAGACGACGTGACGAATTGTCGTATTCTCGACCATTACAGGAGGAACACGATGGACAAGAAATGCTTTGCATCCGTTGCGCTGTTGCTGCTCGCGACCCTGCTGTTGTCGGCCTGTGCCCCGGTTGCCGTGCCCACCGCACCGCCGCCGGTCATTCAGACAGTGGTTGTCGAGAAAGAGAGAATCATCGAGAAGCCGGTGCCGCAGACCGTCGTGGTCCAGACGGAGAAAGTAGTGGAGGTGGTCGCCACCCCCACCGTGGCTCCCACGACGCTTACTGTCTGGTTCTTCGGCTCGGAGGATCAAAAGCTGCCCGACGGCACCCCTATCGGGCAGTGGTGGCGCGACAACGTCGTCAAGCCGTTCATGGCGGCGAACCCCGACATCGTGGTGGACTTTGCCATGAAGGGTTATGAGGCAGGCGGGACCACGCTATTCGTGGACACGGCGCTGGCTGCGGGGCAGCCCCCCGATGTGTATATGGACTCGGTATTCCGCATGGGCAAGTACGGACAGAAGGACCAGCTGCTGCCGCTCAACCCCATCCTGCCCCCGGAGAAGCGCGAGCTCATGGACCCACAGGCGCTGGCTGCTGCCACTAAGAACGGCATCACGTGGGCGATCCTGACCGACAACAGCTTCCCGGACGCCCTGATTGTGAACCGGGCACTCTGGAAGGCCAAAGGTGCCGAGGACCTGCTTCCCAAGGAGCCCGATCGCGATTGGACGACTGAGGAGTTCGAGAGGGCCTGTGAGGCGATCAACGATCCGCCCAACCTCTACTGCACGCTGTTCTTCGCCAAGACGCCGTCGTATGATCATGCAATGTACGCGTGGCTGGCGCCTTTCGGCGCGCAGCGCTTTGCACCCGGAGTGTACACGGCGGTTACGGACAATAGCCCCGAGGCGATCGCCGGGCACAAGTGGATCAAGAGCCTGCTAGATAGGAACCTGGCCGTGCCGGGGCCTGCGGCGTTCGTGGACGATGACATGGATGCCTACCTGCTGCAGGGGCGGATCGCCATTGGATCCGGCGGATGGTACGAGCTGGGGCTGATAGAGGCCGGTCAGAAGGACGGCTCCCTGAAGGTGGAGTGGGATCCGTACATGGTCAACTACCCGCACCCGGCGGACAGGGGTCCAGGTCCGCTGTGTAACCTGGGCGGGCGAGGTTGGTCAGCCTTCAAGACTGGAGACCATGTCAAGGAGGCGGCGGCCCTGAAGTGGATTGACTACGTCACTGATCCTGAGCTCAACATCAAGGTCCAGACCGCCGCCGGCGGAGGCTTGGCAGGCATACCGCTGATCACGCCTAAGGATTGGGACCCCCAGAGCCTCTACGGTGACAACAAGGACTGGAACTGGATCATGCGCATGGCCAAGGAGCGCGGCACCCTGGACATGGGCTACACGGCGCCCAACTTCAACGAGATCCGCGCCAAGTGGGCGGAGATGCGCCAGGCTGCCTGGAGCGGTGACATGACGGTGGAAGCTGCTTCTGCCGAGTGGGAGGCGCAAGCCAACGCCATTCTCAACAGGAAGTAGGCTGAGCGCACGACGGGGCCCCCATCGGAGGCATTCACGGGGGCCCCATTGTGCGGTTTCTACCAGCCGGCAGATGTCGCCGCTGAAGGCCTCGGCGGCGGAGCATTCCACCAGGGCGGGGGTAATCTGTGACAGAACTCCAAGGGCTCGGCAGCAGGATCTGGAAAGGGAGGGTGGGCTACGCATTCCTTGCCTTGCCGTATCTGGCCTTTCTCACGCTCATTCTGATTCCACTGGTTGCGGCGATCGCCATCGCGTTCTTCCAAACCGATTTCGTTGCTTTCAAGTTTGTTGGCCTGGCCAACTTTGTCGAGTACTTTACAAAACCGGAGTACACGCGGGTCCTGCTGCAGACCGTCCGCTACGTTCTGGTGATCGTCCCGGCATCTGTAGCCACCTCGCTCGTACTGGCATTCCTGGTGCGTCCCCTGCCTTCGGCGCTGCAGAGCTTCTTCCGCGGTGCGTTCTACCTCCCAGCCGTCGTTGGCGGCATCGTCATTACGGTAGTCTGGCTGTGGATCTTCAACCCTACCTATGGGCTGCTGAACTACGTGCTTGGCCTTGCCGGCATCAAGCCAGTGCCGTGGCTGGCCACGGGCAGAACCGCGTGGTTGTCAGTCTCCATTGTAGTCTTCTCCTACACATTGGGGACTCAGCTCATCCTCTTCCTGGCAGGACTGGCTAACGTCCCAGAGGAGCTCCATGATGCTGCCAAGGTAGACGGCGCGAACAGTTGGCAGATCGCGCTGCGCGTTGACCTGCCGCTGCTGCGGCCCGTGCTGGCTTTTGTGCTTGCCATCCAGACTATCGGGGTGTTTCAACTCTGGGAGACGATCTACGTGCTCACCTTTGGCGGGCCGCGCGGTGCCAGCGCCTCGGTGGTATTTCAGATCTACCAGACCGCGTTCTAGTTCTCGCGCTACGGCCTGGGGTCCGCTATGGGGATTGTCCTCATGATCATCATCGTCTCCGTGACGCTGGTCCAGCGGCGATTCTGGGGAGAGAGTTCGCTCTTCTGACGGCCTGCAGCAATGCCCAACTGGTGTCGCGTTGGCCTGGATGGGGCACTTCGCTGACGAGCCACTGGCTTGGGACTCTGGTGAGGGGAAAACGGCATGGCAACAAGTCTGGCAACCGGGAGGATGCGGCGGTGGGAGGGAGCACTTGCATGGCGCCGGGTGCGGGCGCGCCTGCCGCTCATCCTGCTAACGCTGCTGGTGCTGATCGTGGCGGTTATCTACCTGCTGCCGCTCTACTGGATGTTCACCGGCTCACTCAAAGCGCAGAAAGGGATCATGATGACTCCCCCCGAATGGTTTCCTGCATCTCCGACTCTGGAGAACTGGCGCAACCTCTTCTCGATCAAGACAATTTCGCCCTGGACGTGGTTCAAGAACAGCGTTATCGTTTCGCTGGGCACCGTCGCGATCTCGGTGTCCATGAGCGCTCTGGCGGGCTACGCCTTTGCCAAGAAGCAGTTCCCGGGACGTGAATTCCTGTTCTTCCTGATCTTGGCGACGATGATGCTGCCCGCGCAGGTTACTCTCGTGCCGATGTACCTGTTCGTCCGCAAGCTGGGTTTCTACAACACCTACATCGGGATGATTCTGCCTATGGTGCTCTACCCCTTTGGTGTGTTCCTTATGCGACAGTTCATGCAGAATATTCCCAACGAGCTGCTCGATGCCGCGCGGATAGACGGGGCGTCAGAGTGGGGACAGTTTTGGAGCATCGCCATTCCGCTCTCGATGCCGGCGCTGAGCGCACTCACCATTCTGACCTTCTTCAACGCCTGGAACAACTTCATGTGGCAGCTTCTCATGGCCAAGGACTACAAGATGATGACTTTGCCAATGGGTGTCTCCTACCTGGCCCTGGTGCCTATCGGTGAACGCGCCGTGCTCGACGTTGGGCTGCTGATGGCAGGGGGCACCTTCGGTGCCATTCCCATGATTCTCTTCTTCCTATTCTTCCAGCGCTACTTCGTGCAAGGCCTCATGGTAGGTGCCCTGAAGGGGTAGCCTGCCGTGTTCCTCCTCGACTACGCACACCCGGCGGCGGCGGTCCAGCAGGTCCTGGCCTGGATCGAAGAGAGGCTTGACCTCCAGCACGTGGCCGCCGTGGAGCGGCGGCATCTCCAGGCGCTGGACTGGCAGACGGTGGATCGTCCTCCGGTGACGATCTCGGCGCCGGCTCCGGAACCGTTTCGCATCTACCCGTACTCTGAAGCATTCTCAGACCCGACCAAGATGCTGGTTAATGAACTGGTGGGGCCAGGCATGGTCTGGGGCTCGGGGTCTCCCAGCATCGTCAACAGCGTCCTGCTCCGGGACGATTTCCCCCTGCAAATCCGCGCCAACTACGGGATCGGCATCATGGCGTCGCTTTTCGGGGCGCAGATCCACCTTGCGGAGGACAACATGCCGTGGGTGGAACCCGTCGGTGGCCATCGGTTGGCGCGGGCGCTGGCAGGCGGCGTGCCCGACCTGGATCGCGGCCTGCTGCCGCGCGCCCTCGAGACGATGGCTTACTACCGGGAGGCGCTGGCTCCCTACCCGAAATGTAGCCAGGCAATCCGGATCACGCAGCCGGACCTGCAGGGGCCATTTGACATTGCAGCCCAGCTGTGGGGGACTGAGATCTTCACAGCGTTCCACGACTGCCCGCGACTGCTGGGCGATCTCTTGGCGCTAATTGGGGAGACCTACGTACGCGCCTGCCGGGTCGTCACTTCCGCTTCCACCGCGCACGCTGGAGAGAATAGCATCTACCTGCACTTCACAATCTGCCGCGGCAACTGCCTGGTCAAGGATGATTCATCTGTCATGCTATCGCCGCGGACCTACGCGACTTTCATTCGTCCGGCAAATGCGCTGGTACTGGAGGGGCTTGGGGGGGGCGGTGTTCACTGGTGTGGGTCGGGTCAGCACTGGCAGGCCGAGGTCCTTTCCACCCCTGGGCTATTCTGCGTTGATTGGGGCAACCCGGAGCTGCATGACCTGTCCGCCTGGGCCTCATCGCTGCGTGGGCGACGGCTCCCCGTGGCGCAAATGCAGTGGGACGCGGCGCGCTTCCTGGAGCTTCGGCCGGATCGCCAGTTTGACACCGGCGCAGCATTTACGGTGAGCGTACCTGACTTGGCAGCGGCCAGAGATCTGCTTGACTTGCTTGCCCAGCCAGGCAGCGGAGCCTGCTGAGCCTGACGCAACGGGCCAGCTCGAAATCGCGGGCGAACCCGCAGCGCAGGTTGTTTGGGATCTTTGCTGGAGATGCTACCCACACGCGCTCTGCTCAGTGCATCACCTGGCCTCCGGAGACGTTGATGGCCTGACCCGTGATGAAGGCCGCATCGTCAGAAGCCAGAAAGACAGCAGTCGCGGCGACGTCCTCAACCGTGCACAACCGCCCCATGGGGACTTTCTCCTCCAGATAGGAGGCGACCTGTTCCGCCGCCAGACCCCGCTTGCGGGCATAGTCCTCGAGCTGTTCCTCCCACAGTTGTGTGAGCACCACGCCTGGGCAGATGGCGTTTACCCTGATACCCTGGCGAGCGAACTCCAACGCCAACGACTGGGTCAGGCCTATCACGCCGAATTTGCTGGCGCAGTAGGCAGCATAGTGGCTGTTTCCGGTCTTGCCGGACTGCGACGACATGTTGAGGACGACGCCACGCCGTCTTGGCAGCATATGGCGGATGGCGACCTGGCACCCGATGAACGTTCCCTTGAGGTTCACCCGCAACACCAGGTCCCACAGCTCTTCCGAGCAGTCGAGGAAAGGTACCACACGGGAGATGCCCGCGTTGTTGACCCAGATCTCCAGGGGGCCAAGCCTGCTCTCGACCTCATCTGCGGCGCGGGCGACAGCTGCAGCATCTGTCACATCGCAGCCATACGCCGCCGCGCGGCCGCGCTCTGCGACGATCCCGGCTGCCACGCGCTCGGCAGCGGACAGATTCAGGTCTATCACGGCGACCGTCGCTCCCTCGCGCGCAAAGGAGCGACAGATGCCGGCACCTATCCCGTTGCCACCCCCGGTCACGACGGCTACCCTGTTGGACAGTCTTCCGGCCATAGTACCCTCAGTCCATGCGCAGGCCACCGTTCACGGCGATGTTCTCGCCTGTGATGTAGCCGGCCTCCGGAGATGCCAGGAAGGTCACGAGGGCCGCGACATCTACCGGCGCGCCCAACCGGAGCAGAGGAATGTTCTGGCGCAGGCGTTCCAGGTTATCTGGGGTGTTAGTGCGCTCGTGGAGGGGAGTGCAGATGACGCCGGGCGCGACGCCGTTGACGGTGATGCCGTAGGGGGCCAGCTCCTTGGCCAGTGCCCGGGTGAAGGCCTCCAGGCCGCCCTTGCTGGCGGCGTAATGGGCGCTGCCTGGTCCTCCGCCGGAGCGCGCCGAGATGGAGGTGATGTTGATCACGCGCCCGGCCCTGGCGGCCTTCATCGCCGGGATGCAGTACTTGGCGCACAGGAAAGCCCCTTTCAAGTTGATGGCGATTACCCGATCCCAAGTGTCCTCATCCATCTCGTCCACAGGAGCGGGGTTGATGTTGTCGCCAGCGTTATTGATCAGGATGCTGACCGGACGCCCGAAGTGAGCGGCAATGGATGCGACCGCCTCACGGACCTGGGTGCTGTCGGCCACATCGGCCTGAACCAGGAAGATCTCCACGCCGCTCTGGCGGAGCTTGGCCGCCAGTGCCTCGGCGGCCGCGCGGCTCTTGTGGTAGCAGCAGGCCACCCCGGCCCCCAGCAGCGCAAACCGTTCCACCATGGCGGCACCCAGTCCTGTGGCACCGCCGGTAACCATTACGACCTCTCCCGCGAACGTCTCCATTCTAGATCCTCCTGCTGCAAGTACGACTATGGGCGCACAGGGCAGTCACGAACGATGTGGTTGCCTCCGCGCTTCGGATGTGTTGCTTTCTAAGGATACACCATGACCTTCAGCGAGCGTTTCGCTTTCATGAGGGCAATCCCTTCGAGCAGCGCCTCGAGCCGGACGCGGTGCGTGATTATCGGTTCAACATTGATCTTGCCTTCGTGCAGGAGACGGACGGCACGAACAACATGTTCGGGCCGCGAGTCGGAAGCACCGACAATGCGCAGCTCACCGTAATGAATGGCCCGACTGTCGAGCGTGATGTCCGCGGAATCCTTCGGCATGCTTGCGAAGAGGCTGATCACCCCGCCCTTTCGCGCGTAGCGCAGGGCTCCCTCCTGGGCTTCCCGCGCCGGCGCGCATACGATCACAACATCAGCGCCCAGTCCGCCGGTCTTCTCAAGTACGACTGATAACACATCTTCACCGGTGCCGCCGAGCACTGTTACCCCGGGCAAGCGTCGAAGCAGCGACAGCCGCGGCTCGGAGCGCTGGGCAATCATCACGTCAGCGGCACCCAGGGCCTTGGCCACCTCAGCATGCAGCGCGCCCAGTGGCCCGCCTCCCAAGATCAGCACCCGATCGCCGGCTTTCACGCCAGCCAACTCCTGCGCGTTGATCACGCAGCTCAGCGGCTCGCTCAGCGCCGCAGCCTCATCAGGCACGTCGGCCGGGACGCGGATGGCGTTGCCGCCCGCCAGCGCCAGTGGCGGGATGGCCACGAAGCGGGCAAAGGCGCCGTCGAAGTCGTAGCTGATGGGCTTCGCGTTAGGACACAGGTTACCGAGCCCGAGCCTGCAGTAGGCGCAGTCGCCACAAGCCAGAGTGGTCGCCAGGGTCACGCGATCGCCGCAGGCGAAGCCAGCCACGCCCGCGCCCACGTGCACGACGCGCCCGACAAACTCGTGGCCGATGACGCGCGGCGGGTGGCAACGCGGGTTGCCCACGGTTGCGAGCTTTAGATCGGTGCCGCAGATCGCGCAGCAACTCACCTCGAGGATCAGGTTGTCCTCGGTGGGGGTGGGCTCGGGACGTTCCTCCACTCGGATATCCCCGGGGCCGTAGTAGACGGCTGCTTTCATGGCTGTCCCCTACCCGTGATTCGCTATCTGCGGCTCATCAGCCGGCACGCGAGCCCTGGCCATGCGCTCCTCCAGGCCCCGGAAGTGGTCCTGGATGCGCTGCCGGGCCAACACCGCATCGCGCTGGCGAAGCGCCTCGAGAATCTCGCAATGGTCCTGCAAGGTCGTTGTCGGCTGCAGGTCGGTGGTGATGCTCCTTACAGGTACCGCGTGGAAGACCAGCCAGAAAGTGTCGAGCAGCGCGTTGAGCGACTCGTTGCCGAGCGAGCTATACAGCATGCGATGGAAGGCGCGATCTTCCTCGGAGGTCGGCTGACCTGCAGCAGCCTTCTCCTTCCAGCGTTCCAGCAACTCCGCGATACGGGCGATCTCAGTGGGCGTGATCCGCTGGATTGCCTCGCCTATGGCTGCCTGTTCGAGCCACTTGCGGATCTGCAGGATCTCGGCGATCCGACTGTGGTCGAAGGCTAGGCCGTAGGACAGGAAGGCGAGAAAGGAGTCAAAATTGAAGGCCCGCACGAAGACCCCGTTGCCGTGGCGAACCTCAACAATCCCCAGGGACTCGAGTGCCTTAATGGCCTCGCGCACCGAGCCCCGGCTCACACCTAGCTCCTGGGCGATCTGACCTTCTGGCGGAAGCATGTCGCCGGGCTGCATTCGGTTTTCCGTGATGGTGCGCTTTATGTAGTCCTGGATAGCCCGGTTCAGCACGGGCCCGCGGAAAGGCGGTTTGTCCATGGTCTCGCCTCAGGGTGCTGGCGCGCGTCCACGCCCCACAGGACGCGCTGGTCCAGCATTGGATATCTGACATCCGATATGCCGCTGTGCATAGTCTAGCATGTCTTACTGTGCCTGTCAATTGACTTGACTTGCGCTCTTCTCCTGACTCTGCCGGAGGAGCAGTGCCGATGGATGCCATCTTTCGCCAACAGGGCAATAGCAACAGGCATTCCAGCACGGTGACGCATGACGCTTGTGCGCCGCCACCTCCCGTGGTATCATCGAACAATGTCAGAAGCAGACCAGGGTGGCGAAGGCAGCCCTTCACTCCGTATCATCCGCAGCGCGCAACGGCGCAAGACAGTCTCGGCGCGCCTTGTGGAGGGCGGAACGGTCATGGAGGTGTTGGCCCCGGAGAAGATTGGCGATGCCGAACTCGCCGCCATCATCGGGAAGCTCAGAGGCCGGCTGTTGCGCCAGGCTGAGAAGCGGGAGGCCGCGGATGATCGGGCTCTTGCCCGCCGCGCCGTCGAACTCAACCGGACTTACTTCGACGGCAGGCTGCGATGGCGCGACATCCGCTACGTCACCAACCAGCAGCGCCGCTTCGGGAGTTGCACGCCGTCGTCTGGCACGATTCGCATCTCGCACCGCGTCGCGACCATGCCGGCCTGGGTGCGCGACTACGTCATCTTGCACGAACTGGCTCACCTGGCTGAACCGAACCACAGTCGGCGATTTTGGAGGATTGTGGAGCGCTATCCCAGGACTGAGCGTGCCCGCGGCTACCTCATGGCGTTGGGGCTGGAGAGTGAGGAGGATGAGCCGACCGAGCCCGATGTCGAGTCGCTTTGACACCGATCCGCCGGTCGGTTACAATGTTTGCACAAACCGGTAGTGTCTAGAGCCGGAGGGATTCCAGCGCCCCCGTGAGCTCTGACGCGTCGCAAGGAGACGATTCTTGGCGAAATTCTACTACGGTGGCCAGGCCGTCATTGAGGGGGTCATGATGCGTGGCCGCAAACAGATGGCCATAGCCGTGCGCGCCCCCAGCGGCGAGATCGTGGTCCATCAAGAACCGCTCACGGCTGCCATCTACACCCGCAAGTGGGGAGGATGGCCTTTTGTGCGCGGGCTCGGTATGCTCTGGGACGCACTGGGCCTGGGCATGCGGGCTCTCATCTGGTCGGCCGACGTGGCTGTCAAGGAGGAGGGTCAAGAGGATGTCAGCTTCTCCGGCCCGGTCGCCTGGACGACAATCGCGGGATCGCTCGCCGTGGCGATTGCCGTCTTCTTCTTCCTCCCCACCCTGGCCGCGAAGTGGCTTGCCCCGCTCGGCGCAGGCGGGCTGATCACGAGTATCGTCGAGGGCGTGATGCGGCTGGGGCTCTTTCTGGCCTACATCTGGGCCATCGGCTTCCTGCCTGACATCCGTCGCGTTTTCGCCTATCACGGCGCAGAGCACAAGACCATCAACGCCTACGAAAGCGGCGCCCCATTGACGCCGGCCTCGGCACAGCGCTTCACCACGGCGCATACTCGATGTGGCACGAGCTTCCTGTTGTCGGTGATGGTTATCGCCATTGTCGTGTTCGCGCCGTTTCACTTCGACAACGTGCTGCTGCGCCTGGCATCGCGCCTGCTCCTCATTCCAGTGGTCGCGGCGATCGCCTACGAGTTCATGCGATTCACTGCTGCTCACGCGGGCAATCCCATCGTGCGCGCGTTCATCGCGCCGGGCTTACTCCTGCAGCGCCTGACCACGCGTGAACCCGACGAGTCCATGCTGGCGTGCGCCATTGCAGCCCTGGAGCCGGTCCTGGCAGCAGACGGCGTCGAGGTGCAGCGGGCGGTAACGGATACGCCTGTACCGGTCACCGGCGGCCCGCTGGCGGGCATGTCCGACGTGTGAGACCGGCCGCGGCAGTGGACTGATATGGCGGAAGGCGATCGTTTCTGAGCGGGCGGCGTCGGTCTTCCTGCCAGCGCGCCGGCCTGGCACTACTATCTTACTCAACGGAGATGCAAGGTGAGCAAGGTTAGCATCATCGGCGCAGGCTATGTTGGCTCAACGATTGCCCACTGGGCCATGATCTCGGGCGGCTGTCAGGTTGTCCTGGTTGACGTTGTAGAGGGGCTGGCCAGGGGCAAAGTACTCGACCTGATTCAGGCCGGTCCGATTGCCGGGCACTCGATTTCCGCCATCGGCACGGAGGACTACGCGGAGACGGCCGGCTCCGACATTGTGGTGATCACCGCCGGCGTTGCGCGTAAGCCGGGGATGACGAGAGAGGATCTGGTCGCCGTCAATGCCGGCATCGTCAGCTCTGTTGTGCGGGAAGTGGTGAAGTACTCGCCCAACGCCATCCTTCTCATGATGACGAACCCGCTGGATACCATGACCTATCTGGCCTATAAACTGAGCGGCTTTCCCCGCGAGCGGGTCATCGGCCAGGCGGGGGTGCTCGATAGTGGCCGCATGCGCACGTTCATCGCCATGGAGACGGGGATCAGCCCGGAGAACATCCATGCGACAGTGTTGGGCGGTCACGGTGACGAGATGGTGCCGCTGGTGCGCTTTTCAACCATCGCCGGCATCCCGCTCACTTACTTCCTGAGTGAAGAGCAGATCGCTCGCATTGTCGCCCGAACCCGGGACGGCGGCGCGGAGATCGTGCGGTACCTCAAGACCGGCAGTGCCTACTATGCCCCTGGCGCCTCTGCCTGCCGTATGGCCCAGGCGATGATGAAGGACACTCACGAGATCTACCCTGCCTCGGTCTACCTGCAGGGGGAGTTCGGGCTGAACGATATCTGCTTCGGCGTTCCAGTGCTTCTCGGGCGCAACGGAGTCGAGCGGATCATCGAACTGGACCTGAATGAAGAGGAGCGGGAGGCGCTACACCGGTCTGCCGACCTGATTCGCAGCACCATGGCTGCGCTCAAACTCGACTCCTGATCGGCGAACCGTGGGGAGGAGTGTCGTGGGATACGAGATCAAGAACCAGCGGCTTGTGCAGTGGGTTCGCGAGACCGCTGAGTTGACCGAGCCTGATGCCATTCACTGGTGCGACGGCAGCCGGGCCGAATATGATGCGCTCATGGCGCGGATGGTGGAGTGTGGCAGCGCATTTCCCCTCGCGCGGCGCTCGAACAGCTTTCTGTTCCGCTCCGATCCGGGCGATGTGGCCCGTGTCGAAGCGCGCACATTCGTGAGCACCGCCAACAGAGAGGACGCAGGACCCACAAACAACTGGGTCGCTCCGGATGAGCTCAAGCGCACCATGCTGGCGCTCTATCGCCGCAGTATGCGCGGCCGCACGTTGTACGTCATCCCCTTCTCGATGGGCCCCCTCGGTTCGCCGATGGCTAAGATCGGCGTCGAGATCACCGACAGCCCGTACGTCGTCTGCAACATGCACATCATGACTCGGGTAGGTACCAGGGTCGTGGAGGCACTCGGCGAGGACGGGGACTTTGTGCCCTGCCTGCATTCCGTTGGGGCGCCGCTCGCGCCGGGCCAGGAGGATTGTGCCTGGCCCTGTGCACCCATGGAGAAGAAATACATCAGCCACTTTCCGGAAGAGAACCTGATCTGGTCGTTCGGTTCGGGGTACGGAGGAAATGCGCTTCTGGGCAAGAAGTGTCTTGCCTTGCGCATCGCGTCTGCCATGGCCAGGCGGGAAGGCTGGATGGCCGAGCACATGCTGATCCTCCGCCTCACGAGCCCTGAAGGCAGGCAGTACCACATCGCCGCCGCGTTTCCATCCGCGTGCGGCAAGACGAACCTGGCAATGATCCAACCCACCATCCCGGGTTGGCGGGGCGAGTGCATCGGGGACGATATCGCCTGGATGAAGATCGGGCCGGACGGCCGCCTGTACGCCATCAACCCTGAGGCAGGGTTCTTCGGGGTTGCCCCCGGCACGTCATATCAGTCGAACCCGATGGCTATGGACACGATCAGGGCGAACACGATCTTCACTAACTGCGCGCTGACTGATGATGGCGATGTCTGGTGGGAGGGAATGGGCGTGCCAACCCCGGAGCATGTCGTGGACTGGCGCGGCCAGGACTGGAACCCGGGTGCTCCGCAGCCGGCCGCACACCCAAACGCGCGCTTCACGGCGCCTGCTGCCCAGTGCCCGGTCATCAGCAGCGACTGGGAGAAGCCCGAGGGAGTGCCCATAGACATCTTCATCTTCGGTGGTCGCCGCGCGGGCGTGGTGCCGCTGGTGATCGAAGCCTTCGATTGGGACCACGGTGTCTTCCTGGGTGCCACGGCCTCGTCCGAGACAACGGCGGCCAACATCGGTGCTGTGGGCGCGCTCCGCCGCGATCCCTTCGCCATGCAGCCGTTCTGCGGCTACAACATGGGCGACTATTTTGGGCACTGGCTTGCCATGGGCGATCGCCTCGGCAGCCGCGCGCCGCGCATCTTCTACGTCAACTGGTTCCGCAAGTCATCTGACGGCAGGTGGCTGTGGCCGGGCTATGGCCACAACAGTCGCGTCCTGAAATGGATGTGTGCGCGCGTTGACGGCAAGGCCAACGCCGTCACGACTCCCATCGGCCTCTTGCCTGCCGAAGCCGATCTCGATCTCAGCGGGCTGGACATTCCCGTTGAGAACGTGCGCGAACTCCTCCGGGTGGATCGCGAGGCATGGCGGGCAGAGTTGCCGGACATCGAGAGGCACTTTGCCCAGTTCGGCGCGCGTTTGCCGCAGCGCCTGCAGGCCCAGTCCGATGCGCTCCGGGCGCGCCTGGCGGAATGACCCGATCCTACCGCTACTATGACCTGATTATGGCCCTGTTCGTGACGGTGCTGATCGTCAGCAACGTTGCGTCCTCGGCCAAGATCATCGCCTGGGGCGTGTCTCTGCCGGTGGCGAATTTGCCGCTGGCCTTCGATGCAGGTACGCTCTTGTTTCCGATCAGCTACATCTTCGGCGACGTGCTGACGGAAGTCTACGGCTACGCCCGGAGCCGCCGGGTGATCTGGACGGGCTTCGCTATGGCGGCTCTGACTTCACTGACCCTGTGGCTGGTCGCGCGCCTGCCCGGTGCGCCGGAGTGGGAGACCGCCGCAGGCCAGGCGGCTTACGACGCCATCCTGGGTGGGGTGAGCAGCGGTGCCATCGTCATTGCCAGCCTGATTGCCTACTTCGCTGGCGAGTTCAGCAACTCCTATGTCCTTGCGCGCATGAAGGTGTGGACTCGCGGGCGTTTCCTGTGGACCCGCACCATCGGCTCGACCCTGGTCGGCGAGGGCGTGGACAGCCTGCTATTTGTGCTGGTGGCCAGCGCCCTCGGCGTCTTTCCGTGGTCGGCGGCCGCCAGCATCATCGTCGCAAACTACATCTTCAAGGTGGGCGTGGAGGCGATCTTCACGCCGCTCACGTACCGCGTGGTGAACGCGCTGAAGCGCGCCGAGCGCGAAGACTACTACGACGTGAACACCGACTTCAACCCGTTCAAGGTCGCGGTGTGACGGGAGCGCGGAAGCCCGAGGCCGGTGGAGATGAGTGACGAACTGCATCCTTCTGCCGATCTGCCCCCGGATCACCGCTCGGGTTTTGTTGCGGTTGTCGGGCGGCCCAACGTGGGCAAATCCACGCTGATCAACCGGCTCGTCGGCCAGAAGGTTGCCATTGTCTCGCCCAAGCCACAGACCACGCGCAACCGTATCCTCGGCATCCTGACACGTGCAGAAGCGCAAGTCATCTTCCTCGACACCCCGGGGATCCATGCGCCGAAACATCGGCTCGGTGAGATCATGGTCGAGACCGCAGCGGCCGTCCTGCCGGATGCCGATGTGGTGCTCTGGGTGGTGGACGTGTCAGTTGAGCCCACGGTGGAGGATCGGCAGGTGGCGGCGCTGATAGCGGACTCGGCGGCTCGTGTGCCACTGATCCTGGCGCTCAACAAGGTTGACTGCCTTCCGGCGCAGCAGTTGGCCGAGCACGCCCAGGCCTACGCGACGCTGGCCCCCAGGGCTTGCCAACTTGCGGTTTCCGCACTTCGCGGCGATAATCTGGATCGACTGACAGAACTCCTCGTTGCCAGCTTGCCGCCCGGGCCGCGGCTCTATCCGGAGGATGAATTCACCGACCAGCACGTGCGCTTCATGGCGGGCGAACTGGTTCGTGAGCAGGTTCTGGCCTACCTGCGCGATGAAGTGCCTCATGCCGTGGCGGTGGTTGTGGATCAATTCAAGGAGCGCAGCCCGGAGATGACCTACATTGCCGCCACAGTCTATGTGGAGCGCGATTCACAGAAGGCGATCCTCTTGGGTGCGGATGGCAGGATGATCAAAGCCATTGGCCAGGCTGCGCGGCTGAGCATCGAGGAACTGCTGGGCACGAAGGTCTACCTCGAACTGTGGGTCAAGGTGCGGCCGAAGTGGCGCACCCGCGACCGCGAGTTGCGGCGTCTCGGCTACGCGCCGCCAGGAGGAAGCAGGCCGAAAGGAGGTGGCAACGGCAAACAGTCCAACTGACATAGCCCCGAGCACTTCATCGGGAAGTCACTGCTAGTACACCATGCCGTAGTCCCTGTGTGGCGTAGCTGTTCTGCGTGGTCTGAAAGGAGCAGGCAAAATGGACCAAGACCTCCAGCCGAGAGGCTGCCTGACCGCTCTACTGGACTTGTCGTTCACGGAGTTTGTTACCAGCAGGCTCTTGAGGGGACTCTACATCATCCTTCTCGTCCTGGTAGCCATCGGTGCCCTGGCCGGCATTATCGGCGGCCTGGTCGCGATGTTCACCAGAGGCTTCCTTGCAGGACTGGCAACGGTTGTGGGAACGGCCATCGGGACCCTCGTTGCCGCGATCCTGGTTCGCGTGTGGATCGAACTGATCATGGTGCTGTTCCGCATTGCTGAGAACACCAACGAGCTGGTGCGCCAGGGCCGAAGGGGCGACCGCTTTGAGGGCCGACAGGGAGATGAGCCATGAACGTCAATCGCATTCTCGCCGGCATGATTCGCGCGGCGCGACTCGACAAGAGTTTCTACGAGGAAGTCGAGCACGACCCCAGCTATGCCCAGGACGCACTGGCCGTGGTTGTCCTGGCGGCGCTGGCCGGTGGTATTGGCTCTTTTGTTGGGGGCATGGTCGCCGGCAGTGGCTTTGGCCGGAGCCTGCTGAGCCTCATTTGGGGCATCATCGTTGCTGTGCTTTCTTACCTGCTATGGGTGTTTGTGGCCCAGTACGTCGGCACCCGCTTCTTCAAGGGGACGGGCGACTTTGGGGAAGTGCAACGAGCATTTGGCTTCGCGTATGCGCCCCAGGTGCTGAACATCCTCAACTTCATCCCGTGTGTTGGCGGTATCATCGCGCTGGTGGCCTGGATCTGGTCGATTGCGACCGGCTTCGTGGCCATTCGCCAGTCGCTTGATCAGGACGACACCAATGCCATACTGACGATGATCGTGTCATTCGTGGTCGTCCTGGTGTTTACGGTCATTGTGGGCATCATTGCCGGGCTGCTGGGGCTCGCTGGCTCGGCGGTCAGCAGCCTGCTGCGGTAGGCCGTGCCCCTTTTGCCTCGTTTGCTGGAGGGAGCCTATGCTGGTCGGTGAACGCATGACTGTCAACCCGGTGACAATCCGGGACGACGAGAGCATAGACGAGGGCCTGCATCTAATGCGCGAGCGCAGGGTCCGCCGCCTTCCGGTCTTGGATCATCACGGCCGGATGGTGGGCATCGTCTCAGAGAAGGACCTGCTTCACGCTGCGCCTTCGCCTGCTACCTCGTTGAGTGTCTATGAACTGCACTACCTGCTCGCGCGGCTCAAGATCAAGGATGTGATGACCAGCCCTGTCATCACGGTGACGCCCGACACGCCGCTCGAGGAAGCGGCGCGTATCATGGCCGACAATAAGATCGGCGGGCTGCCCGTGCTGGCTGGCAACAGGCTGGTCGGCATCATCACGGAGACGGACATCTTCAAGATCCTGGTGGAGTTCCTGGGTGCTCGTGCCCCTGGCCTGCGCCTGACGGTGGCGGTGGGCGAGGGCAAAGGGATCCTGGCCCGGATCACGCGCGCGATTGCGGACCTGGGCGGCAACATCATCAGCCTCGTGACCTATTCTGACGTGCCCGAGGGCGGGTACAGGATCACCATCAAGCTAAGCGAGGTTGAGGCCGGGCCATTGCGCAGCGCGCTCGCAGATCTGGGCATCAAGATCGTGGACTTGCGCGCTGCCTAGTGCCTCGTCGGTTTGGAATACGTCGGCCATTTGGCCCTTCGCCCCCTGGCCTCTCGCTGTGCGGGAGCCCAGCACGGGCGGGGATGGGCTTCAACCGGGCAGAGCCTGAGATCTGGTTCGGCGCCCAGCCGGCTCAGCGCGGGGCTGTTCGGCGGAGGCTGGCCGCGGCGAGCGACACGATCGTTGGGGACCGCTCCTGATGAGGGGCTGCTGGGGAGCCTGCGCGTGCAACCGTATCTCGATCTGCTAAGACACATCCTTGACAAAGGGGTCGTCAAAGCCGATCGGACCGGAACCGGTACCCGGTCGGTCTTTGGCTACCAGATGCGCTTTGACCTGGCCTGCGGCTTCCCTCTCTTGACAACCAAGAAGCTGCACGTCAAATCCATCATCTACGAGCTCCTGTGGTTTCTTCAGGGCGACACCAATGTCCGCTACTTGCAGGAACACGGGGTGCATATCTGGGACGAGTGGGCCGACGCAAATGGGGACTTGGGCCCCATCTATGGCGCCCAGTGGCGTGCCTGGAAGGCGGCCGATGGCCGCTCCATTGACCAAATCTCAGAGGTCGTTCGACAGATCAAGGCGAACCCCCATTCCCGGCGCCTGATTGTCAGTGCCTGGAATGTGGGTGAAATCGAGAGGATGGCGCTGCCGCCGTGCCACGTGCTGTTCCAGTTCTATGTGGCTGGCGGCGCGCTATCCTGCCAGCTGTACCAACGCTCGGTGGATGTCTTCTTGGGCCTGCCCTTCAACATCGCCTCGTATGCCCTGCTGACCATGATGGTGGCGCAAGTCTGCGGCCTGAGAGCTGGCGAGTTCATCCACACATCCGGAGATGCGCACCTCTACCTCAATCATATGGAGCAGGCTCGGCTCCAACTCACGCGCGAACCCCGACCGCTGCCGCGCATGGAAATCAACCCCAGGGTGACATCCCTCTTCGACTTCACCTACGACGACTTCCGCCTGTCGGGCTACGACCCCCACCCGCACATCCCCGCCCCGGTTGCCGTGTGAGCGGGAAGGTCATACGTCGAATGTGACCGTGGCTGTCCAGCCGCCTGCAGTCTGCTCGACGTTGAGGTCGTAGTAGGTTGCCGCCTTGATCACGGTATGGGTCGGGGCACCGGGGTAGCCGTATGCTACAGCGGAGAGCCCTCGGTCGGAAACGGCATGGATGGCAAAGCGGGTGTACGACTCCCCGTTCAGTTCCTGGGCCAGCAGCAGAAGGTTGAGCCACGATACCAGGAGCCCGGCCGTATCCTCGCCGGCAGCCTGCAACCTGCGTGCCGTTTGGACCCGTCGGTCACAGTCAACCCCTTGTAGCTCCGACATGGCGCGTGCAGCCCGGGCGAAGAGCTGTCTTTGGCTGGTGCCGGTCAGCCGGATGGCCCGGTCAGCGGTGTGCCGCACCTCGTCCCACGGCCGCTCCTGTCGGTGGCCGGCGTCGTCGGGCGGATCGCCCAGAATGGCTCTGGCAGCCTCTGCATCGGCGCGTATCTGCGCCACGAGAGCCGCGGCATCGGGAAACCGCTGCTCTGCGCGCAGCCGTCTGACGAAACTCAGCCCCAACTCCCTGGCATAGAGGTCGGCATCGTAGCCGAGCAGATAGGCTTCCACGGATGGTGAACCGCTATCGAATGTCGGCCGCACACCGATGTTGACCACCGCCGGCACCCCGCGCTGCCCTCCGGGCATCTCGCCCTCCTCGAGCCAGGCCCAACAGGCGTAGACCCCGTGGGCGGGCACGAGGAACTCCGGGGGCACATCCAGGTTCGCTGTGGGAATTCCGAGCCGGCGCCCCCGCCGTGCCCCTTGCTTCACGATGCCTCGAATCTCGTAGGGGCGTCCCAGAAGGTCGGCCGCCCGCTCCACGGCGCCGTTCTCGCTCAGGAGCGCGCGCACGCGGCTGCTGCGCACCGGTTCGCCTTGCCAGTGGAAGGGGGGCACGACTTGCACGGTGTATGCGAGTTCCTTGCCCAGGAGCTGCAACTGCTCTGTGCCGCCCTGGCGCCCGCGGCCCAGCGCGAAATCGGGCCCAACCCAGAGCATTTTCACGGGAACGCGGCTTACCAGCTCCCGCATGAACTGAGAAGCCGTCTTGGCTGCCATCTCGCGCGAGAAGGGCAAGATCAGCACGAAGTCCAGGCCCAGCGCAGTCAGAAGCCTGGCACGCTCCTCGCTGCTGATCAGTCGCGCTGGCGCCAGTTCGGGGCGCAGCACTCGCAAGGGATGCGGATCGAAAGTGAGCAGACCGGCCAGGCAGCCCTCTGCTCGTGCCGCAGCAACCATCGTCTCCAGGAGCATCTGGTGCCCTCGGTGCAAGCCATCGAAACTCCCGATCGTCAGGTGTACAGGATGCGCCAGTGCTTCGCCTGGATAACCGCAGAAGATGTCCATATTCTCCGGCTCACTGCTCGAGGTTCTGATCGGGCTGGAACACCTTTCTCGGCCACCAAAGGCCCGTGTCGGCCCGATATACCAGAATCGCCCGGACGTCTCCATCGGGTTCTCGCGCATAGCCGAGCTCCGTCGGCGGCACAGCGGGGCAGGGGATCGGCTGGCCTAGAAGCAACCGTTGCCCGGCCGCTGCGTCAATGGGAACTGGCGTCAGGTTACGCAAAGCCGCCTCCATCGGATGGAGGTGTCGTCCGAGCTGTTCCTGGTCTAGTGCTGACAATTCATCCAGGGTCAGGGCGTCGTCAACGGTGAAAGAACCGCTTTGGAGGCGGGTGAGCTCGGTCAGGATGGCCCCGCAGCCCAATGCCTGGCCGAGATCATGCACCACGCTCCGGATGTACGTCCCGGCGTCGCAGCGAATCTCGATAGTCAGGTAGGGCGACTCCCAGTCCCGGATCTCAATACTGTGAATCTGCACTTGCCTGGGCGCGAGCTCGACCTTCTCGCCCCTGCGCGCTCGGCGATAGGCCGGCACGCCATTATGCTTGACGGCCGAGAAGGGCGGCGGTGTCTGGAGCATCTGCCCCACGAAAGGCGCCAGGGCGCGCAGTAGGTCCTGCCGGTCATAGGGCGGCACCGGTGCCTGTGCCGTCACTGTGCCCTCGCTGTCATAGGTGTCCGACGCCACGCCCAGCTGAGCCACAGCGCGGTATACCTTCTGGCCTCCTACCAGGTATTCGGCCAGGCGCGTTGCGTGTCCGACGCACACGAGCAGCACCCCGGTCGCCAACGGGTCGAGGGTTCCGGCGTGCCCCGCGCGCTTGATGCCCGGCAGGCGGCGGATACGCGCCACAACATCGTGGGAAGTCCAGCCCTTCGGCTTGTTGATGTTCAGAATCCCGTGATAAGCCCCGGCCATCGGTAGGGCTCGCTCCCTTGAGACGGCGTCGGCCTGGCTGTGCCCAGGACTCGCTCCGACCGCCTGCCCGACGTTCTGTCCCTACGTGCCCTGCCGTCGTTCGCTCAGCGCAAACAGCAGCGGCAACACGCGTGCCTCGGCACTGGCAATTGGCCCATCAATGGTGCAACCTGCCGCTTGTGGGTGGCCGCCACCCCCCAGTTCGAGGGCCAGGCCGGAGACATCCCAGCCATTGCGCGCCCGGAATCCGATCTCCACCCGGCCGTCGGGCTTCTCGGAAAAGACAGCGCAGACCGTCGCCTCGGGCGCGTGGATGAGGAAGCTCGCCAGCCCGCCATCGCCCATCTCCGGCGCTCCCACCGCCGATCGGGACTCCTGCGTGATGCGGGTCCACACCACCCCGCGTTCAGCGCGCAGTCCGGCCAGCGCCATGCCCCACAACCGCATCATGTTGAGGGATTTCTGGTTCAAGGCCCGCTCGGTGATCTCGGCAAGATTGGCACCGCAGGCCATCAGGCGCGCGGCCATCTCGAGCACGCCCGGCGTCACATTGCTGGTGCGGAAGCTCAGGGTGTCGGTGACCAGCCCGGTCAGGAGGCAGGTTGCAGCAGGAGGTGAAATCTCGGCCTGCAGCGCGTCGGCCAGTTCCACGACAATCTGAGCTGTAGCAGCGGCCGCAGGGTCAACATAATTGAGGGTTCCGAAGTAGCAGTTGGTGAGGTGGTGATCGAGGTTGATCAGCGGCGCGTTCCCGTAGAGATCAGGTTGGTAGCAGGAACCGAGTCGTTCCATATCACTGGCGTCCAGTGCGACGACAGCGTCCCAGGCGCGTTGCGGTGGCTGCGACAGGATGGCTGCGGCGCCGGGCAGGAACTGGAACTGCGGCGGAACCGGATCTGCACACGCCAGCACCACTTCCCGCCCGTGAGGCAGCGGCGCATCTCCTTCTCCCTCAGCGGCGTCGGCCGGCCCTCCCAGCAGCCATCCCAGGCCGAGCAACGAGCCGATGGCATCGCCATCGGGCGCAACATGGCAGATGATCAGCAGGCGTTGCGCGGCGTGCAGGTGTGCCGCGATCTCAGCCAGGGTCGCGCGAGGGTGCGCTGCGCTCGTTCTCGTCAGGTCCTGCAGAGATTCCGTGCTCATTTCCGGCTATCGGCCCCTGATCTGTGGCCTTTCACGGTTCATGCGCGTCCTCACGCGGGACGGCCTGGGCACCGAGCGAGTCGAGCAGTGCGTCAATGCGCCTGGCCCGCTCGCCGGTGTCATCAATGTGGAAGCTCAGCACCGGAACGAAGCGCAGATCCAGATTCTCGATCAATGCCCTCCGGAGGTAGCTCTCCGCGTGCCTGAGCGCCTCCAATACCTCGCGCGATGACTCTCGCGGCAGCTGATGCTCGACATAAACGCGCGCGCTGCGCAAGTCCGGGCTGACCTCCACGCCCGTCACGCTCACCATCGCATCGGCAAGGCGCGGATCGGTCAGCTCCGCTGCGATCAGTATGCTAAGTTCTTCGCGCATCATCTCAGCGACGCGCTGCTGGCGACGACTTACCATAGTAGACCAACACGTGCCGGATCACAGGATCTGCTCGGCGAACCTCCCCGGCATAGGGCCGGGACACATCCGCAGAACCGCCCCGGGGCACGGCTAACTGACCCGCTCCTTCTTGTACGCTTCGATGACGTCGCCGACCTCAAAGCCGCTGAAGTTGGCCAGGCTGATGCCGCATTCGAAGTTCGTCTTCACCTCGGCCACGTCCTCCTGGAACCGCTTGAGCGAACTGATCCGGTCCTCTGCTATGACTTCTCCGGCGCGCAGCACCCGTACCAGGGAATTGCGGCTGATCTCACCGTCCGTGACATAGCAGCCGGCTACCCGGCCCACTTTCGAGACGCGGAACAGGGCTCTCACCTCGGCATGCCCCGTCACGACCTCCTTGTAGACCGGCTCCAGGAGGCCGGCAAGAGCCTTCTGCACATCCTCAACCAGATTGTAGATGATATCATAGATGCGGATGTCCACACCCTCGGCTTCTGCCATGCGCTGCGCCGCCGGATCGACACCAACGGAAAAGCCCAGGATGATGGCCTTCGACGCGACGGCCAGCATCACGTCGGATTCGGTTATGTTGCCGGCGGCCTGATGCAGGATCCTCACGCGGAGCTTCTCGTCGCCAAGCCTCTCCAGGGAACTGACGATCGGCTCAATGGAGCCCTGCACATCAGCCTTCAGGATCACGTTGAGTTCTTTCGTCTGTCCTGCCTGGGCTTCGGCAAAGATGCTGTCCAGCGAGATAGCCCTCGGTGCAGCGGCAGCCGTCTCGGACCGCTTCTGCTCCTGACGCTGCATAGCGATGGCTCGTGCCGAGCGTTCATCGGCCTCGACGTTGAACGTGTCCCCGGCCACCGGCACGTCTGCCAGCCCCAGCACGACCACCGGAGTGGATGGGGGTGCTTCGCTGATCGGCTGGCCCTTGTCGTCGTACATCGCCCGGACCTTGCCGTAGGTCTCGCCGGTCACGATGCTGTCGCCAACCCGCAGGGTCCCGTTCTGCACGAGGAGGGTTGCCATGGGACCGCGCGCCTTGTCCAGGCGGCTTTCGATGACCGTACCAACGCAGCGCCCCTTCGGGTTGGCCAGCAGGGGATCAATGTCGGCGACCAACAGGATGTTCTCCAGCAGGTCGTCAATGCCCTTGCGGAACTTGGCGGACACCGGCACGCAGATCACATCTCCGCCGTACTCCTCAATGAGGAGCCCGTTGTCGGCCAGTTCCTGCTTCACGCGGTCTGGATTGGCAGCCGGTTTGTCAATCTTGTTTAGCGCCACCAGGATCGGCACGCGGGCCGCGCGGGCATGGGAGATGGCTTCCTTGGTCTGCGGCATGACGCCATCATCGGCCGCCACCACCAGCACCGCGATGTCCGTCACCATAGCGCCGCGGGCGCGCATGGCCGTAAACGCCTCATGGCCCGGTGTGTCCAGGAAGGTGATCTTGCGGCCCTGGCGCTCGACCTGGTAGGCCCCGATATGCTGTGTGATGCCGCCGACTTCACCCTCGACAACCCGAGTCTCACGGATGGCATCGAGAAGAGTGGTCTTGCCGTGGTCCACATGGCCCAGCACTGTCACCACTGGCGGACGCACGACGAGCTCGTCGGGCCTCTCGTCGGCAAGGATCTTCTGGCGCAGCGTCTTGGGGGCTTCCTCGGCCACCACCTCCACAACTTCTGGTTCAGGTGCGGCCTCAGGCTTGACTGCGATGCCGAACTCCTCACCGATCACGACCGCTGTATCGAAATCAATGGACTCGGTGATCGGGACCATCATGCCGTAGTTCATCAGCGTCTTGATGATCTCGATCGGACTGCGGTGCAGCCGTTCCGCAAAATCCCGCACGGTGATGTGATCGGGGATGATTACCTCGGTCACGGGCGCAGGCGCGGGCTCCTCCGGCCTGATCGCCTCTGGAGTTTCCGGTCGCGGCGCAGATCGCTGGCCGTGCCCGTGGCTTCCACCACCAGGGCGACCGCCGCCGCGCATTGGCGGCCGTGGTCGGGGGTTATTGCCTCCCGGGCGACTCGGGTTCGACCCGCTTGAGGGGCCTGTCCGTCCCCGCTCGGCTCCCGCGGCTGCAGGACGGGTTGGGGCGGCCGAGCGACCGGAGTCATCGCGCGCTCGGTCGGTCGGTCGGGTCCCTTGCGCCGGTGGCTGCGTTCCCGGCCCGCCGCGACGCTGTTGTGCTGCCTGGGAAGGGGGCGCGGCCTGGCTGCGTCCTCGCGCGTCGGCGCGCCCTCTGGCTTCAGAGGCCGGCCGCTGGACTTCAGGCGTTGTGTGTGCGCGATCGCCCTGAGTTGATCCGGCCGTAACTGGCCTGTTGTCCGTTGGCGAGGCCGGCTGACCGTGTCCTCGCTCCGGGCTTGCTGCCCGGCCGACTGTTCCTGGCTTGGCCAGACTTGCTGGCATCGCCGTGCCCGGGAGGGCCGACAGGGCTCCATCTGCGCTTCCGCCTGGCGAGGCGCCAGCCTGTGCACCCCGCCTGAGCGGCGAATCCAACGGGGTCCCGTTCTCGTTCTTGGGGCCGGCTTCCGCGCCGGCAACTGGTCCGGACGTCGCAGCCGGACCAGACTTCGCTCTCTTGCGTGACATATCTGTTACCTCCTTGCCCTGCAAGGCCAGGGCCGGGCGGGATGAGGGGGACTTGCGGGGAAGGCAATGAGCCGTTCTGCTCGTGCTTACCGTGCAGTTCTGCTACATCGTCACCTCACAAGGCCCTGCTATCCCACTGGACTGAACTGCTTTCCCTGTTCTGTCTGCGGAGCCATGACTCCCCAGCGTCAGACCCTCAAGGGTCAGGGGCGGCAGTCTCACGGCCAGCATTGGAACTCTCCTCACTACCGTTTCGGATCGGAGCGGGTGCTGATCCCTCTCGCTCCGGGAGTCTGCCCGGCAGCGTCGCCGCAAAGGCACGCAAGGCCGTCAGTTCTTCCGATGTGAGCGTGGTCTTCAGCGCCTGGCCCAACTGGTGGGCCCGTACTCCCTGCTCCCAACATGCTCGATCCCGGCAAAGGTAGGCACCACGCCCGGCCAGCTTGCCCGTGGGGTCCACCTTGACCCCCGTGGGTGTGCGTACCACCCGCACCATGTCTCGCTTGGCGCGCACCTGTCGGCACGCAACGCATGTGCGGAACGGCGTGTGTTTCCTGGACTTGCCAGGGTGTTTGCCCGGTTCGCTTCGCGTTTCTCTTGCTGTGCCGGGTCTGCCTTTCTCGGCCATCGCCGCTCACAGGTCTTCGAATTCGTCGCCCCAGCCACGCAGCGGGCCGCGAGGGCGCCGCCCCACCTGTCCCAGCCAGTCGTCTTGGGCCGGCTGGCGCCCCTTCTTGCCGGCCTTCTTGTGCTTGGCTGGCTTGCGCGCCTTCTCTTGCTCGGCCTCTTCTTCGTCCTCGAACTCGATCTCGCCGAAGGATGCCTCCTCAAAGGCCAGATCCGCTTCCTCGATTGGCTCTGCTTCTTGAGCGGAGATGACGGCCTCTTCAGTCGCCTCCACTGCTGGCTGGGCCGCAACCGGCTCACCTGCTTCGCCCTCTGCCTCCGGCGCCCCAGATGTCTCCGTCTCAACTGGCGCCTCTTCAGCGACTGGCGCCGCCTCCGCCGCTTCGCCTGTCTCCGGTTGTGCGCTGGCGAGCATCTTGGCGGCCAGGTCCAGGGTCACTGCTGCCTTGTCCTTCTCGCGCAGCAGCCATTCCGCCCGGCTGAGCAGGTCGTCGGTCGGCAGAGCGGCGGCCTTGGCCTCGAGCGAGCGGGTCCGCATCAACTGCATCTGTTGGCGCTTCATTTCGCTCAGGCCCTCGGCAGCTGCCTCGGACTCACTCTTGATGTCAATGCGCCAGCCGGTCAGCTTGGCTGCCAGGCGTGCATTCTGCCCTTCCTTCCCGATGGCGAGGGATAGTTGGCGGTCCGGCACGATGACGATAGCCGTCCGCACCTCGTCATCCTCCAGGAGGATGGCGTCAACAGGCCGTGCTGGGCTCAGCGCATTGCTGATGAACTGACGAACGTCGCTGCTCCATTCGACGATGTCTATCTTCTCGCCGTTCAGTTCGTCCACGATGTTCTGGATGCGGGTGCCGCGCATCCCAACGCAGGAGCCAACCGGATCCACGCCGGGCTGGCTGGCGGCCACGGCAACCTTCGAGCGCTGGCCCGGTTCGCGGGCTATGCTCTTGATCTCCACCGTGCCGTTGTAGATCTCGGGGACTTCGCGCTCAAGGAGCCAGCGCAGCATGTTGCGGTGCGTCCGGGATAGCCGGATCTGCGGGCCGCGCGTGCCCTTATGTACCTCGAGCAGGAGACTGCGCACGGTCTGGCCGACCCGATAGCGGTCGTTGGGCAACTGGTCTTCGGGCAGCAGCAGTCCTTCAGCCTTCTTGCCGAGCGAGACCGTCACCTGATTGGTGCGGTACTCAATGGACTGAACCGTGCCGCTGACCAGTTCACCTTCGCGCTGATGGAACGAGTCGAACAGGGCGTCTCGTTCGGCCTCGTGGATTCGTTGGAGGATGACCTGCTTGGCGGTCTGCGCTGCGATTCGCCCGAAATCGGTTGGCTCGCGTTCGAGCAGGACGACCCCGTTGATCTGCGCGTCGGGATCTACCTGCTGGGCTTCGGCAAGGCTGATCTCGGTATTAGGGTCAGTGACTACATCCACAACCCGCTTCTCACAGAAGACCCTCAGTTCACCGCTTTCCGGTTCGATGCGAATCCGAACAGGGAGCTGGTTGCCCGCGTGGTCTCGCCGATAGGCGTGCACCAGGGCCTCCTCAATGGCTTCCAGAATCACATCGCGCGGGAGGTCTTTCTCAGCGCATATCTGGTTGATAGCCATGATGAGTTCGCTTTTCATTCCTCGAACGACTCCTCAAGGTATAGTATCGCCACTGTCCCCTACAACAAGAAAAGTGGGGGCGACCCCACTTCCCATTCCCTGCCTCTGCATTCTCCGACGGCTCTTACTCTACCACAACCCCCATCAATATGCAAGTTACAGCGCCGACGTGATTCGTCAAGTTGTGGGTGGCGCTGTCCTCATTCTCTGGCTGATCGGTGTCTTGGCGGAAGGCGGTAGCGGCCGTCACCGCAGCGCCGCATGGTGCTCGGCGACGACGGCCTGACCCGCCGGGCTCAGGACGAAACTGAGGAAGCCCTGGACTGCCGATGACGCGGGCCGGCGCGCATAGAGGTAGACCAGGCGTCCGAGGTGATACCGACCGGTCTCAACGCTCTCGCGGCTTACGGGCGTGCCTTCCACCGCGACGGCCCGCACGCCTCCGGAAAGGGCGGCCATGGATATGTAGCCGACGGCAGCAGGATGGCGGGCGACATAGTCGGTCACGGCTTGTGCGGTGGGCATCACCAGCGCATTGAGGGTGACGCGTTCCGCCCCCATGACGAGAGCCTCGAAGGCAGCCCGCTCAACCGATTCTTCCTCGCGACTCACGATGAGGGGCTCCGCGTCGAGGCCGCCCAGGGCGGCCCAATCCGACACCTGCCCGCTGTAGAGTGCCCTCAGTTGAAGGAGCGTGAGGTCCATCGCCGGGTTTTCGGGATGGACGACAATGGCGATCCCGTCGCGGGCAAACGGAACGGCCTGCATCTCCCTGGGGACCTGCTCCGTTTCCGGCTTCCAGGACACCGCGGCCAGGTCCGCCTCGCCCGCCCGCAGCGCGCGCAGCCCTTCGGCCGAGCCGCCCCCCCGAAGATCTACGAGGACGTCTGGATGCGACGCTCGGTATGCTTGCGCCAGGTCCCCCAGCACGGGCAGAAGGCTCGTTGACCCGGCGATCCGCAGTCTGGTCGGCTCACTGCCGGTTGTTGCCGGCCCGGCGCAGCCGGCCAGAAGGATCCCAGACAGAACCGCGGCCAGTGCAAGCCGTGTCAAGGCTATCTCCTGGCCAGGGCGACGGCGACGATTAGCACCGCCAGGGCCCAGCGATAGAAGACGAACACGTTGGCCGAATGCTGCTGGAGATACCGCAGCAGGAACTTGATGCAGAGGTAGCCGCTGATCGCCGCTGCAGCGAAGCCGGCCGCAAAGAGTAGCACATCAAACCAGGCCATGCCGCCGGATTGCCATGCCCTGACCGCGTCATAGAGGCTCTTGAGCCCGGCTCCGGCGATGATAGGCGCCGAGAGCAGGAAAGAGAAGCGTGCTGCATCGGCGCGCCTCAGGCCCAGGGCCAGCCCGGCGGTAATCGTGCTGCCCGAGCGTGACACCCCAGGGAAGATGGCAGCCGCCTGCGCCAGGCCGATCAGTAGGGCATCTTTGACGGTTACTTGCTCGATGCCTCGCTGGTGCCTGGCCAGATGGTCGGCGAGATACAGCAGACCGCCCATTGCGGCCACCAGCGCGGCCATCACGATCATCGGAGTCGGCTCAATTGGCCGATTCGGCTCATGGAAGAGGCGTTCGATCTGGGTCTCGGCCAGCGCGCCGACGATGGCGCCAGGCAGACAGCCGATCAGCAGGAGCCACGCGAGCCGCCGGTCGGGGTCCGTTCCGATCCTGCGCTCGGTCACGCTGTGCAGCCACGCCCGGCCCAGCCTGATCCAATCGGTGGCAAAAAACCACAGGACGGCTACCAGTGTCCCCAGATGCAGGGCCACATCGAACGAGAGACCGACCAGGGCCGGATCATCCCACCCGAAGAGCCAGGGGACAATGATCAGATGCGCCGAGCTTGAGATGGGGATGAACTCGGTGAGTCCCTGTAGCACTCCCAGGATAAGCGCGCGCACGATGGTTGTCAGCATGGATCCTCTCTCGGATGGCGGCGCGTGCCGCCTGCCTGCTCGGCTGTCTCCCTGGCGACCGGCTCTCCGCGTCGCCGCAGCGCGTAGCGCGCCCGCTGTGCGTGGCGCACCTCCTGGTCTGGCATGCAGTACCCCGCAAGGAATTGCTCTCGGAACTGCGCGAAACGCCCTTCCGCGATCCGCTCGCGGATCTCGGCCATGAACTGCAGCACGAAGTGGAGATTGTGGAGTGTCGCCAGGTGTAGCCCCAGGATCTCTCCTGCCTTGACCAGGTGTCGGAGGTAGGCCCGGCTGAAGTACTGGCAAGTGTAACACTGGCAACCCGGCTCGACCGGCAGCGGGTCGGCCGCATAGCGAGCATTGCGCAGGTTGATGCGCCCGCGGCGCGTGAGCAGGGCGCCATTGCGAGCCAGGCGAGTTGGCAGGACGCAATCGAACAGATCTATTCCGCGCGCTACGGCCTCGATGATGTCTTCGGGTGCGCCCACTCCCATTAGATAGCGTGGTTTGGAGGTCGGTAGCTCGGGCACGGTGACCTCAAGCGTCGCGTACATCTGTGCCTTGGTTTCTCCCACGCTGAGTCCGCCGATGGCGTACCCGGGGAAGTCCAGGGCGCGCAAGACCTGGGCGCTGGCTCTTCGAAGCTCCGGGAAGATGCCGCCCTGCACAATCCCGAAGAGCGCCTGATCGGAACGCCTGTGCGCGGCCTTGCAGCGCACCGCCCACTCGTGGGTGCGCTCGAGGGCTTCTTCGCTATACCTCCGGTCCAACGGCTCAGCGCACTCGTCCAGGCACATGATAATGTCCGCGCCCAGCGCCTCCTGTGCGGCGATTACGCTCTCCGGTGTGAAGCGATGCAGGCTGCCGTCAATGTGAGACCGGAAGGTAACACCATCGCGGTCCACCTTGCGCATCTGAGCCAGGCTGAAGACCTGAAACCCGCCGGAGTCCGTCAGCAGCGGCCCGTTCCAGCCTGTGAACCCGTGCAGGCCCCCGAAGTCCTGAATCACAGCCACACCGGGGCGCAGATAGAGGTGATAGGTGTTGGTCAGTATCATGCGGGCACCGAGCTGCTCCAGGTCGCGGGGCGTGAGCGTCTTCACGGTGGCCTGGGTTCCCACCGGCGCAAAGGCCGGTGTCGGTAAGGATCCATGGGGAGTCGTCAGCACACCGGTGCGTGCCGCGCTGGCGGGGTCTGCTGCTGTGATCCTGAACATGAACATGGTGAAAGGAAAAGAAAAGAGTAAAACGCAAGCACGACTTGCGTTTTACTCTCTACCTGGCCCTCTCTGTGGCTACGGGCACTACGTATCGCTTGCGCTCTTGGACGACGATCCTGCGCCGCTTGACTCAGTGCTGGTCGCTCCGGTCTTCGATTCGTCTTCTTTCTTCTTCGGTGCAGGCATCCCGGTAGACGACTTGCCCCGGTTGTCGGTCACGTAGAAGCCTGAACCCTTGAAGATGACCCCGACCGGGTGCATTACGCGATGCACACGCCCATCGCACTCTGGGCAGTGCGTCAGCGGCGCGTCGGCCATGCGCTGCAGGCGCTCGAACCTGACACCACACTGCTCGCACTCATATTCATAGACCGGCATTGTATCGTCCCCCCGGCATTCCGACTCTGCTATGGACTTTGGCGACCGGTGCCGCATCAGACGCCGATCATCGAGTAATTATAGCGCAAGCAGGTGCTCCTGCCAAATCACATCATCACGCTGCTAGAACAGGCCGACCACGCGGCCGGTTGCCAGGTCCAGATCTACATCGTAGAACACTGGACGGGTCGGCAGGCCCGGCATGGTGCGCATCTGACCACACAGCGGATACAGGAAGCCGGCCCCAACGCTGGCCCGGATGTCCCTGACGGGGAAGTCAAAGCCCCGCGGACGTCCCTTCAGCGAAGGGTCGTGGCTCAGGCTCAGATGTGTCTTCGCCATGTTGATCGGGAGCTTGTCAAAGCCAAGCCTGGTGTACAGCTCGATCTTGGCCTCTGCCTCCGGCGAATAGGAGACGCTTCCGGCCCCGTAGATCTCGGTGGCGATCTTCTCGATTTTCTCCTTGATCGACCACTCCAACGGATAAAGGAAGCG
>FWPV01004044.1_pt1 | contig 31917 bp, 29 predicted proteins | sample 2228371 | NCBI WGS metagenome assembly FWPV01 (sample SAMEA103939776, study PRJEB20133) | metagenome
ATATAATTTTTATTGTTCTTTGTTTTGTAAATATGGTTTAAATATCAGAAAATATTTTTTCTCCGTGCTCTCAGTGTTCTCCGTGGTTTTTATCTTGTTTCTTGATTTATGGTTAATATGTGTATTTTGTAAAATGATATGAATTAAAAGATATATAATTTCTTCGTGTCATTCGTGCCCTTCTTAGTAAAATAGTCAAAAAATATTGATCTTGCCGGATGGTAACCGGATATATTTCTATGCGGTGTTATTTTCTCTTCATTTCCAGGCGTTCTCTGCGTTTTATTTATTATTGATATGATAGGACTTATGAATAAGAAGTATGGGATGTGAGAAAACGAAGCTCCTTTATATTGAAATTCATGTTTGTGGTACAAACGTAATGAATAGCATAAATAATTTTATCGAGGTTTGCTATCCCTGCATCACATAATGCAGCGCCTATCCCCTTGACATTTCCGAAAGTTTCTTCACTTCCAGCGGCCATTTTTCTTCGTCGATTGTTTCCAGTATCATCGGTAATTCGTCGAATCTTTCGTCGGTCATGAAAAACCGGAAAGGTTCCCAACCGATCGTTCCCTCACCGATGCTGTGATGCCGGTCGATGCGGCTACCGAGAGAAGATTTTGCGTCGTTTATATGAAGCCCGCGAAGATACCTGAAGCCTATTATCCGATCGAACTCATTCATGGTTTTCAGGTAGGTTTCTTTTGTGCGGAAATCGTAACCGGCCGCAAAGGCATGGCATGTGTCGAAACAGCATCCTATGCGCGATTTATCTTCGACTTTATCTATAATTTCCGCAAGCTGCTCAAACCGATATCCGATATTCGATCCCTGGCCCGCGGTGTTTTCTAGAACCACCGTCACCACTTTCGTTTTGTCAAGAGCCCGGTTTATCGAATCTGCGATAAGCAAACAGCATTCGTCTTCGCCGATTTCCCTAAGATGGCTTCCCGGATGAATGTTTAGATTTGTCAACCCCAGTTCCGCACAACGGTTGAGCTCGTCAATAAGGGCATTTAATGATTTACGGCGCATTGCGGAATCGGGGCTTCCGATATTTATAAGATAGGAGTCGTGTGCAAGAACGTTACGCTGCTCATATCCGCATTTGGCAAGGTTAGATTTGAACGCGTCAATTACGGCTGAGTCGTAGGGCTTTACACTCCATTGCCGTTGATTCTTAGTAAACATCCCGAATGCCGTAGCACCCACTGCCTCCGCATTAAGCGGCGCCTGCTGTACTCCGCCGGTAATTGCTACATGAGGGCCTATACGTTTCATAGGTTATATTTCCTTTCAGGTATCAATCAATGCCGCCTGCCAAGCATCTTTACAATTACCTAAAGGCGTTCCGTATCCTCACGGATACCGGTATCCTATATTCTTGCCGTAAAGAGGGCTTTTCTCGCTTATACGGTAATCGCCGCTGTTTCTATCCGCAAACATGGGATCGATATTCTCTACAGGTTGATTCCGTTCGACCATTCCCGGATCTCCTCCAAGATCTCCTGCTCCGTTTCCGAAGAAACGGTTACCTTTGTCTGAGGATACAAAAATGTCAAGTGTTGTGTTTTCGTTGTTCCGGAATACCCCGTAGCCTTTATTGAAGGAAAAAATAGATGATTTCGAAACGAACGATCCCGTGCCTTCAGGCCCCATATAACGGACCCCGTCAAGGGTATTATCAGAAATAGTCCCTCCCCATAGCGAAACGAAACTTTTGTTTATCTCGATGCCTACGCCGAAGTTGCGGGCAACAAGAATATTTTCGAGGACTATCGAATTGCGGCACTCCGAAATCCGCAAGCCGCCAAGGCCTATTCCGGTCGAATCGGCGCTGTTGCCGTTGCATACAAACTCACAACTTTCGATTATTAGATTACGGCATTTAGAGGCTTCCATGCCTTTTTCCGAATTGTCGCGAAATATGCATCTGGAAAAAACGATACTGTCTGAGTTGTTGATTACGCGTACGCCGATGTTGTTTCCCATGTCGGTAAAAATAATATCAACGAACTTTATATTGAACGAAGAGTCCACCTGCATTCGCGGAGAAGTGATGATTGTCTTTTTGGAAGGCTTACCCCTGATAATTGTCCATACTCCTGTTTCGCCCTTTCTTTTTATCAAACCGTCAGGAATATGGATACTGTCCAGACCTATTGCTATCGTCTCGCCAGGCTTTATTGAATCGATCGTCTGCTGGATACCGGTCGTATCTTCTATCCAGTCAAGACAGCATAATTCTATCGAATCATTATATTGAGCAATGCAGCTATTCTCGACCGAGATTGCTTGACGGATACTATCCGGTTTGAAGGAACTGTTATAATCCAGCATCCGATTATTGTATTGTTTGATACTGTCGAGAATAATATCCCATTGGCCGAAAAAACGGTTGATCGAATCAACGTATTCAACGGAAAGAACCTCCCGTTTGGGACAGGTATCTCTGGCCCTCGCTATAACCGCAAATATATTCTCTTTTAACTTTAATATCTCAGCTATGCCGGAGGAATCTAAAATCATATATTCCATGGTAAAAAGGTCAAAAGAGCCGATCGATATCGGTATTTTAAGAACCATTGAGTCGCAATCGCGGCGGAGGCTGTTTGTCTCCTCTATTTTATTGTTTAATAATATAAGGGAGTCTATCAATTTCAATACTAAACTGTTTTGTTGCTGCCTTACAGTGTTGGTATCGATAAGAAGATGGAATTTTTTCCGAATTACCTTAATAGAGTCCGTCAATCTATTAGTTGCGTTTACAAGTGCATCTATTTCTCTAATAAATTTTTCACGCATATCCGGCACTTCCATAGGATGGCAGCCATTTATCGGATCCCACTCATTATCCCTCTGGATACATGAACCAAAGCATATATATAAGGCAGCTGGAATCCCCAAAAGAATTATGATTCTTAGCTTTATTGTTTTCATAATTTTTTTTATGAAATTAATTCCTAACTGGCTATTAAATAAAAATGGTTGATTTCCTTTCTTTTCTGGAAGAAAAAGCAATATTTTGCTATATTATCAGAAACAGGCATAAGTGGGAACGTATAAATTTCAAACCTTACAATGAAAAACAGGTCAATTTCTCCTTTTCTGATATTTTTTATTCTGTTTCTTTCAGCAGAATATATTAATAGTGCACAGGCCGTAAGATGCGGTGCGGGGAAAAGATCGCTTTTTTTCGTTGCAGATTCTACTTTCTATCAACATACCCCTTCCGGCTTTGCCGAAAGAATATTCAATCAACTTAAACAGCCTCTCGAAGAGATAGGATATTGTATTACTCTCTTCGATACTGTTTTTTTGTATGATAGCGGTATGGCGGAGGAATTAGTAATGGTACTTTCAATGATACCTGCGGCTTCAGGCAGCAACGGCCTCCTGCCTATGAAATCTTCTCAAAATGAGTTTATACCGGATTCTGAATTTTTAACCACGAATTCTTTAGTTACAATAGTGACGCTTTTACAGGTAAAATCATGGTCTGAAAAACAACTTCAACAGGCTGCGGAAACGCCTCTTCTTTCGTTAGCATACAAACCCGATGAACTCACTACTTTCGAGTCGGTTTTAACGCGTAAGATCGTGGAAAATCTGCGAATGCAGTATATATGCCATTTGCGCATTCAGTCGATACCGGAAAATGTATTGATTCGTTCGGACAGAGGTCTTGAGGGCCGTACTCCCCTCGAATGGATCATTCCCCTGGGAAAAATAGTAATCAGAGGAGAATCCGAAGGGTATGAGCCAGTACATAGGAAAATCGACCTCGCCGTCCCCGGTATCCATACCTATGTATTCGAAATGTCTAAGCGGAGGTTCTACCATTCCCATTTTTTTATCCCGACTCTTGTACTTGGTGCTTCTTCGGTAACTTGTTTTGCGCTTGAGAGATACTATTACAATAAATACAGCAACCTCGGCAGGGAAGATCGCGGCAAAGTTCCCGATCCATTCGAACGGAATTTTACAATTGCAAAAAACTTCGAACGCGCCTCAGCCGTAACACTTACCCTGGGAGTCTTGACGCTGACACTCTGCTTTTTTTTCTGATCAGTCGATTTTTGGAACCGGTTTAAAGTCCGTTCGGATAGGTTTATTATTTGATCCAAGAGCCGTTGGAAGCTAAAACTTCATATGCCGGATATGGTTCCAGAGGCGTTTCAGGGATACGGCGCGGCTGAAGTAGAAGAATCCGGATAGGTGGTCTACAAGAAAATTTTTCGGGTCTTCGGTATTCAAATCGAGTTTCAATACTGGAAGCGATGTATGCAGAAGTATAAAAGAGGCGCTTTCAAGGCATATGCGTCCGGCATTTTTTTCATACTCCGGAAAATCGAGAACGCCAAGCGAGGTACATCTACTTGCCCAGCATGCGGCATAAGCGCCCGATTGCGTATTCTGCGCGAGATAGCGGCGACGGAATACATGGCTTGCTCCGTTCCGTACATTATCTACATTGTCAATAATTCCTTTCCGGTTATTCACTTTCAATACAGGTTTCTTTCCTATTGTGTTAAAAAAACGCGTACGTGCCCAACGATGCGGGGAGAAGAAGAACCGGTCTCCATACTGTTCGATATCCTCTTTTACGCTTTCGGAAATATAAAGAATCTGGTCATCCTCATTAAATGCCGCAATGTCGTCCGGCTCCCATTCGGCAGAAGCCTTATGGGCTAAGAACCGGACCGTATCATAGGGAAGATAAAGAGGCTTACAATCGATTCGAACTACCGAATCATAAACCTTTTTTGCCGTTTGTTCACTTTTCGGATCGCACACGGTAATAATAATATCGGGATCGACGAAGCGGTCGACGATCGACATTATAGTCTGAGATAGAAAGTCAACCTTTTTATTTACCGGAGCGCCGGCTCTAGCGGTTACATACCGGTTTTTTCCGAAATAAAAAGGAATTGCAAAATGCCATTTAGGTATTCTTTTACTTTTATCCATATCATTTCCTTATAAATAAACAGTCGCCTCAGACTGTGTTGATCTGACCAGAGTCGGTTTCCCCTTTTTAATTAGTATCTGTTCAAAATATTCGTATTTACGGGCAATTAAGGTTCTTGATGCGCCTCCATACAACGTCAAAATCGCTCACTCCCGTAGCCTCAATGAGAGTACGATGGCATTTTGAACAGATACTAATTAACCCTTTTCCAGTATAAATTAATTTTTTACCGGGTTATAAACTTAATATATTGTTAATCTGAAAGAATAAAACAATACTAAACAGAGTATGATTCCTTAAAATCGGGTTGAAGCGGTAACGCTGACCATTATAAATATATTTATTATATAGAAAATGAAAATCGCTCTGAATTTTAATAAAAAAATATATATATTGTAATCCAAAAATCAGACTACCAACCACTGAAAGCAGGTGAGGGTGGAGGCAATATCTTTTTCGGATCTGGACTGGCACGCATGGTTTACTATGGCATTATGTATCGGTGTGCTGTCGGTGCTCGTTTTTACCAAGCTGCCTGCTGATGTTGTATTTATGGCCGGTCTCGCTGCTCTGCTTATAACGCAGACATTGGACTTGAAATCGGCGCTGGGCGGCTTCTCTGCGCCCGGTATGATAACGGTCGGGCTTTTGTACATTGTCGTAGCCGGCCTGCAGGAGACAGGGGCTCTTGCATGGATCTCCCAAAAGGTTCTCGGAAATCCGAAGGGGGTTCGGGGCGCTCAGGTCAGGTTGCTAATGCCTGTTGTAGGCCTGAGTGCATTTCTGAACAATACGCCGGTAGTCGCCATGTTCATACCAGTGGTGACTGAATGGTGCCGACGACTCCGTATTTCGCCTTCCAAACTACTGATTCCTTTGAGTTATGCATCGATTTTCGGCGGTATCTGTACACTGATCGGTACCAGTACCAACCTGGTCGTAAATACCATGGTGCAGACCCGGTTCCACAACCAGGGGCTCGGCATGTTCGAGATCACCAGGCTCGGAGTAATCTGCGCGGCTTGCGGTATTCTGTACATTCTTCTTGCAGGAAAACGGCTGCTTCCAGAGCGTAATCCGGTACAGGAGGTGTTCAACAACACACTGGAGTACACTCTCGAACTCGAGGTTTCCGAAAAGAGTCCTTTCATCGGGAACTCGATCGAGAAATCCGGACTGCGTTCTTTGCCCGGAGCCTTTATAGCCGAGCTTATCCGCGGTGATCAGGTTATTTCCGCTGTTCAGCCGGAGGCGGTGCTTCAACAGGGAGATAGGTTGGTATTTGTCGGTAACATAGAATCGGTGCGCGCACTATATGTGCAACAGGGGCTTCGGCCTGCTCCGGGGCAGCTTTTTAAGCTCGACTCCCCCCGGCACCAGCGGCTTCTTGTGGAAGCCGTAGTCTCCCATACCTGTCCCCTTGTAGGAAAGACAATCCGTGAAGGGAGGTTTCGTAATCTTTACAATGCGGTTGTCATTGCAGTTGCCCGAAACGGGGAACGCCTTAGAGGGAAGATCGGTGATATCCGACTTCAACCGGGTGATCTGCTTCTCATTGAAGCTCACGGCGGATTTATACCGCGTATGCGTGAGTCGAGGGATTTCTACCTTGTTTCCGGCGTCGAGAACAGCGCACCTCGTCGGTTCGAGAAAGCACCTCTTGCGGTAATTGTGCTTATTGCCATGGTCGCAGCCGCGACATTCAATATTCTTGACATGTTGAAAGCTTCAATGCTTGCTGCATTGGCAATGCTGGCCTTTCGTTGCTGCTCAATCGCTCAGGGCAGGCGCAGCATCGAATGGGATGTGCTCATAGTGATAGGCGCGGCACTTGGATTCGGTGCGGCCCTCGATCAGACTCATGCAGCCGAGGCCATAGCGGGAGGTCTGATCAGTCTGGTGAATGAAAAACCGTGGCCTGCGCTCGCCATGGTTTACTTTGTAACCACCTTTTTTACGGAGATTATTACGAACAATGCGGCGGCGGCTCTGGTTTTCCCCATTGCCATGAGCACGGTTGATCGCCTAGGCGTAAATCCCATGCCATTCATAATCTGTATAATGGTCGGAGCTTCAGCAAGTTTCGCCACGCCCATAGGCTATCAGACCAATATGATGGTCTACGGCCCCGGCGGCTACCGCTTTGGAGATTATTTCCGCTTCGGTATCCCACTTAACATAGTCTTCGGTATTGTGACCGTGTGCCTTGCCCCACTCATCTGGCCGTTTTGACAACGGTTGATGAACTGCCGGGGGGAGCGGAGAAAAGCAGCGTTTTTTTCAAATAATTATTTTCTATTTTTTACTGCTCGACTAATAAGCATCCTGCGACTGATATTTAACACTATAAACGGCAGGCCGCCTCCAAGCCGAATGTTGTTCATGAAGATGATCGACCAGACCAATGCCACTGCCGTCAAACCAAACAAAATCAGAGATAGGCGTCGCACTGTCGCTTTATCGGCGCCTGTCGTACCAATAAATCCTGTTTGGCTGGTAAACGTCAGTATGGCGCCTGTAACCAGTGTTGCCCCAAACAGCAACACCGCGTTGGTACGACTTAGTATTTCCGCCAACGCAGGCAGTGGTATGCCGAAAGCTGCAGCTCCTGCGAGCAGCCAGAGATTGGTGGCAAGGAGAATCGGGTTAAGCATTATCTTATAAAATAAAAGAACTCCGGTGATGACAAGACCGCCAAGCCCTGTGATAACGAATAGGACGCCTGCCTGATTTACGTCAACCCCGCCTTTGACAATAAAACTGGAGGCAAAAGTTATAATCGGTACGAACTGGATAACTTCAGCGATGAGTTTTTTTCTTCTGTCCATTTATTTTTTTCCTTAAAAAATTTACAGAAAAAAATTAATGATAAAACAAATATAATAATCTTTCCGATATTAATGCTCCAGTATTTTTTTATCCGTTCAGTGAACCCATGCCTTCGAAAAATCAACCGTAAAATGTGGTTGAAAATAAAAAATTAAATGTCAAGCACTTTGCCGCTATGTTGAGCCCCCTTGTCTCGCTTTCTCTTATGACTGGCATGCGCCATAGGCAGGCATGAAAGACGGTTCCCGAGTTTATCGAGGAACGGATTCACTGAACGGATACGTATTTTCTGTATTCTTGCCTTTTAATGTATGCGCTATCTATTTTAATCAGCTTATCGGTTTTTCTTATTGACGGCGGGGGGAGATGTGGCGGTGAAAAACATTATAAGAAGATCGAAGTTTCTATGCATGAATCGGAATGAAGAAAATGTTTTTAGCCTTATTTTATGAGACAGAATTTCGATCTTCATTCTCATTCGAATAAATCGGACGGATCATTTTCTCCTGCTGAATTGGTCGAATACGCAAAAAAAAATAGTATTAAAGTACTGGCGCTTACGGATCATGATACGATAGATGGCATTGGTGAAGCGGTTGAATCAGGAAAAAAAATCGGAATAAATGTAATAGCCGGGGTTGAAGTGAGCGTAGATTTCAAACCCGGTAGTATGCATATCTGTGGTTATAATGTGGATACGGACAATAGTTATTTAAACGATAAACTAAAAAGCGCTCAGGATTCCAGAAAAAACCGGAGCGGTATGATTATTGACAAACTAAAGTCTGCCGGCTTCTACATTACTCCTGATGAAATTAAAAAAGTCGCCGGTTCCGGAAGGATCAGCCGTTCTCATTTCGCACAGATCATGGTGGAAAAAGGATATGTCGGGACAGTAGAGGAAGCGTTTGATAAATACCTGGCCAAAGGCGCTTCATGCTATGTAGAGAGAGTTAGGCTGAATATCAGGGAAGCAGTGAAAATGATTAAAGAAGCGGGTGGAAAAGCTGTACTGGCACATCCTGTTCAGTTGAAATTGGAAAGTGATGAAGAATATATAAGAAAATTTGCCGAATTAAAAGAGATTGGTATCGAGGGTATTGAGGCATTCAGTACTTATCATAGTGAAGAAGAAAATCAAAAATTCAGGCAAATGGCAAAGGAATTGGATTTATTTGTGACCGGCGGAAGTGATTTTCATGGAAAGATCAAACCCGACGTCAAACTGGGTGTTTTTGGCGAAAATGTTGATGTAGATATAAAGGAATTAATTAAAAAGTTAGAATCAGGAGGTTGATTTTTTATGTCTGTTCAAAAAGCCACCAACATTACCTGGCATGAGACTCATGTAACTCAGAAAGACCGCGAGAAGCTTCTGAATCAAAAAGGCGCGGTACTCTGGTTTACAGGATTATCAGGATCCGGTAAATCCACCCTTGCCAATGCCGTTGCTCTAAAATTACATGAAAAGGGGCATTTGACCTATATTCTGGATGGCGACAACATTCGTCACGGACTCAACAAGAATCTGGGTTTTTCACCGGAAGATCGTGAAGAAAACATTCGCCGTATCGGAGAGGTGGGAAAGCTGTTTGCCGACTGCGGCGTCATCGCTATGACGGCATTTATCTCTCCTTATAGAGAGGACCGTAACAAAGCGCGAAAATTGCTTCCAGAAGGCCGTTTTATAGAAATATACTGTGCCTGCGATCTATCAGTATGTGAAAAGCGTGATCCCAAAGGTTTGTACAAGAAGGCCAGGGCTGGCGAAATTAAAGAGTTTACCGGTATCGACGCTCCGTATGAAGCTCCGGAAAATCCGGAAATTTATGTAAATACCGGAAAAGATTCGGTTGAAGTCTGTACGCACACTGTACTTCAGTACCTTAAAGAAAAAGGGATGATTAATTAAAATTATTTAACATGAATAAAATTGTTTAACACGGAGGAAGAATGTCAGATAATCTTATCAAACCCTACGGTTCGGAAGTATTGAATCCTTTATATGTAAACGACGACGCAGAACGTAAAGCGCTGATCGCAGAAGCCGGAAAACTGCCTTCCATCATCGTTTCATCAGCAGCGGCAGCAAACGCAGTAATGCTCGGAAGCGGATATTTCAATCCGTTAAAGGGTTACATGAATCTTGCCGATTCTCTGAGCGTCGCGGAAAAAATGCATACAACAGAGGGACTTTTCTGGCCTGTACCTATAGTTAACATGGTAAAGGACGCCACTTCTATTAAAAATGCAAGGCGTATTGCTCTTAAGGACCCGAATGTGGAAGGTAATCCTGTAATAGCCATTCAGGATGTCGAAGCCATCGAAGAGGTTTCCGACGATCAAATGAAAACAATGACCGAAAATACATTCCGTACACTTGATCCGAAGCATCCCGGTGTTGCGGCTTTTACGTCGGTAGGAAACATTCTTATTTCCGGGCCCATCAACGTGCTTAATTATTCTTATTTTATCAAGGATTTCCCTGAAACATTCAAGACGGCCGTGCAAATACGGGAGCTTATATCCGCAAAAGGCTGGAAGACGGTGGTAGCTTTTCAGACGCGCAATCCAATGCACCGTGCCCACGAAGAGCTCGTACGCATGGCAATGAAATCCGTTAATGCCGACGGAGCTATTATTCACATGCTTCTGGGTAAACTTAAAAAGGACGATATTCCGGCCGACGTCAGGGATGCGGCAATCAGGAAAATGGTAGAGCTTTACTTTGATCCCGACACGGTGGAAATAGCCGGATACGGCTTTGATATGCTCTATGCAGGACCCCGTGAAGCCCTTCTGCATGCTATATTCCGTCAGAATATGGGTGCTACTCATCTTATAGTGGGCCGCGACCATGCAGGAGTAGGTGATTATTACGGTAGTTTTGACGCACAGAAAATATTCGACGAAATACCAAGCGACGCACTCCAGATAAAAATATTCCGTGGTGATCATACGGTCTGGTGCTATAAGTGTGGGAAAATAGTAATGATGCGCGACTGTCCTCACGGAAAAGATGATTATCTTCTTCTATCCGGGACAAAGGTCCGCACCATGCTCGCGGCAGGGGAGCCGCTTCCGCCCGAATTCGCTCGCCCCGAAGTTGCAAAAATACTGATGGATTATTATAAAAGCCAGGAAAAATAAAAGAGGAGAGGAAGAGAGGAAGTCATTTTTATTTCTATATGAATACTAAGGAATTCCATAATTGTGAAAGATAGTTGAAGGTTTTTAAAAATATGACAATTAAAAAACGGGAGACCAAATGAGTAATAAAAAGTATCCTATGGCAGAAGCAGTACGCGCAGCGTATCGTGCGGGTGAGGAAGACGAAGCTCTTGAGCCCCTTGTTCTTGTTGACGATAACGACAATCCGATCGGAAGAATAGCCGAAGGCGACTATGTGATCTTCTACGACATCCGCGGGGAGCGGGAGATCGAGCTTACGGCTGCGTTTACAAAAAAAGAATTCCCCCATTTCAAACGGGCGCCTATCAAGACCCACTGGGCAACAATGATCGAGTATTCCAGCGATCTCGACGTCAAAGTGGCGTTTCCACCCATCAGAAGGGTGAGTAATACGTTTCCTGAAGTAGTCGCCGGAGCAGGGCTTCGCCAGATAAAAATAGCCGAGTCGGAAAAGGCGATACATCTTCGTTACTTCCTCAATGGTAAGCGCGAAGAACCTTTTCCCGGCGAGAAGCATATATTCGTACCGTCACCCGACGTCGCCAACTATGCCGATACCCCGAAGATGAGCGCGGAGGGAGTAGCAAAGAAAGCCGTCGGCGCTATCAATGATTCGGAAAATGATTTGATTGTAGTAAACTTCTGCAATACTGATGTGGTGGGCCATATTGAAAACAAAGCAGCCATACTTGTTGCCGTCAACGAAGTGGATCGCCGCATCGGCGAGGTTGTGGAGGCTGCAAAGGCAAAAGGATGGACAACCATAATCACTGCCGACCACGGTACGGTCGAGAAGTGGCTCTACCCCGACGGAGCCGTGGATACAGGACACACCGATTCTCCGGTTCCGTTTATTCTCGTCGACCCTGAACTTAAGGACGCCAAATTAAGGACAGATGGTGCTCTGTACGATGTAGCGCCTACAATCCTTCAGTTAATGAACCTTCCCGTGCCCGGTGAAATGACCGGAAAGAGTCTTATCACAAGCAGTGTTCCTTCTAAAAGGCGCCGCGTTCTGCTTATAATTGCCGACGGCTGGGGTGCACGCGATGAGGCGTACGGGAATCTGATTCTCGAAGCGGATACGCCAAATATGGATAGGTTGCAGAAAGATTGGCCTTGTACGCGGATCAAAGCGGCAGGTGAGGTGGTAGGTATGCCGGATGGGACCGTCGGTAATTCGGAAGTGGGGCACCTCCATATCGGCGTCGGTCGTCGTATTCTATCCGACCGCGTCCGCATCAATACCGCCATCAAGGATGGTTCGATTTACGAAAACGAGGCTTTCCGATGGGCAATGGAGGGTGCTAAGAAAGACGGAACCAATCTGCACCTCCTCGGGATTGTTTCTTTCTACAGTTCCCATGGAGCGGTTGAGCATCTCTACTCCCTTCTCGAAATGGCCAGGCGCCTAAAAGTCCCCCGGGAGTATCACCATGCAATGCTCGGCCGTAGGGGAGAGCGGCCTGAAAGCGGCGCGATTTACATCGAGGGCGTAGAGAAAGAGATGGAAAGACTGGGCGTAGGTACTCTCGTATCGGTTATAGGCCGGTTCTGGAGCCTTGACAGGGAAGAGAACTGGGACAGGATAGAAAAGACCTATCGCTGGCTTGTGGAAGGAAAAGGGAAAAAAGTAAAAGCAATATAATAATTACGGAAATCAGCAGGAAAGGTGAAAGAATAGAATGATCTTTATTTATTGATAAATTAAGGTATCCGAAGAAAGGAAGATTATTATGCTGAAAAGAATGTTAATTGTTCACAAGGCTCTTGCAGAAGCGTTTGGGCTTTACATTCGTCCCGTATTTATTTTCACAGTTATCTGGCTTCTGCGTTTTATCGTATCGGTCACCATGGCATTGGATCATTTGTTTTTTCCGTCTTTACGAAAAAAAAAGATCAGGAGCCCGATTATTATCGTTGGGAATCCAAGAAGCGGTACCACTTTTATACAGCGGTTTTTGATTGATAATGGTTTTGGTACAGGATCAAAATTATGGAAACTGATTTATCCGTCTCTTACATTGCAGTTTTTCTTAAAACCGATTCTTCCTTTTCTGGAAAAAGTAAGTCCGGCCAGGTATCATGCGGCAGCAGCGCACAAGACCAGTCTTACAGATTACGAAACCGACGACCCGGCTATACTTTTTCACTATTTTGACGGCTTTTTCCTGCTAGGCTTTCTGCTGTCCTGGTCGAAAAAGGACTATACCGATATGTTCGATCCGGATATTCGTGATACATCCAAGCGGGATTTCAGTTGGTGGGAAAAAATCTGGCGCCGTGTTCTTGTGAGTGAGAAGAAGGATAGAATAGTAGCAAAACTTTTTTCTCTCGGTATCCGGCTTCCTAAATTCCTCGAGTATTTTCCGGACGCAAAAGTACTGTATACTGCCCGTGATCCTATTTCAACAGTACCTTCGGGTCTCAGTCTTGTGACGGGTGTGCTTGACGGTATGCTGGGATTCTGGAAACTCCCTGAAGAAAAACGAAACCACTTTATCAATCGGCTTTACAAAGCGCTGCATACTTTAACGATCCGGTTCGTCGACACTTACACCAATAATCCCGAGCTGCAGAAGAAGGTCAAAATCGTCACATACGACCGGATGATGAACGACTTCGATACTCTGATGCCGGAAATTGTCGAGTTCGTGGGCGAAAAAATGACCCCGGAACTCTCCGAAATCATCAAAAAAACCGCTGAGCAACAGCGCGCATACAAAAGCAGTCACAAATACGATCTTGAGAAATACGGTCTGACGGAAGAACAGATCCGAAAAGACTACGCGCCTTTTTACGAGCTGATTCTAAACAGATATAACTCACAAAAGGGAAACCCTTAATAGAATAAACTCTTTACTTGCGGGTACGGTGATTTTATTATTCTTATAAATGACAAATAAGGATAGTAGAGAGAGATGAAACTTGTCCGTGTGCTAAAGCATGGACAGGTTTATTTCGGGTTTCTGGAAGATGGCCGCGTGTATGTTTTTGCCGATATACTTCCCGGCAACGGCAGAGAATACAGTGAATTACTTTCCTCTCCCGAAGCTTATCTTTCGCACCTGCCGGCGAGCTATGAAGCCGCATTGACAACCAGAGAAAAAGCGATAAAAGAGGCTGATGGCGAAGATGTGGGGAATGTAAAGCTGCTTGCGCCGCTCGGAAATCCGGCAGGTTTATTCGATTTCGGCCTCACTCCTCGGCACCTTGTCAACTCGGCCCGAACAATGTTCAGGTATGAGTTCGGCGGTTTTATAGGAAGTATAGCTTCATTTTTTGTGTCGCGGAAAATCAGAAAAAAGGCCGGAGAAGCCGAACTTTCGTATTACAAATGCAACCACCAGGTTATTTCAGGCCCCTATGACGATATAATATGGCCGAATTATACTTCATACCTCGATATTGAACCCGAACTAGCCTTTGTAACAGGGACAAAAGAGCAGAGAATAGCCGGATATTTTATTTTCAACGATATTTCCGCGCGCGACGTCCAGTTTCCTGAAATGATCGGCACAGGCCCTGCCAGAAGTAAAGATTTCAGCGCGTCGAACTGCATCGGACCTTATCTGCTTACGGCCGACGAATTGCCGGATCCGCTGGGTCTAAATGTAAAAGTCGAAATCGGCGGCAGACTGGTCTGGACCGGCTCCACTTCCGAATACAGCCGTACTCCTGATGTTGTTTTCGATTTCCTCTCGAGCGTTTTTAATCCGTCACCCGGTACGATTATCGGCATGGGTACAATTCCGGGCTGTACGGGTATGGATAATAACCAATGGATACTTCCCGGCGAGACGGTAAGGATAGTCTTCGATAAACTCGGAGAGATGAAACAAAAAGTACTGCCTCCCATGGGGAAATTACTGCCTTCACGCTGGAAAAGACGGCCGGAACTGGATAAATTTATCGTATCCGCTCAGTAAAACCGCCCCTCGATAAACCCGGGAACCGCAAGCTCGGGAACCTTCACCCTAAATTTTTCAGTTGAAAATCATTAAGTTATAACTCATTGATTATACGTATTTGCATAAAACTTGACGCTATTTTTTCAACTGTGATGCAGTAGAGTAAGTCATTGATATTATTGTTAATAAATTTGACGTCATTTTAATTTTTATTCAACTGACGAATTTAGGTTTAAAATGAGCTATGGCTTGACCCACCACCTTATAGAGTAGATCGCTCTGGCTGTCATAGTCAATTTCGGGGTGGTGAACCAGTTCGTTAACCAGGATATTTTCAAGGGTGTCCGTAATTATTTGTCCGTCGCCGAAAATTCTTTCGATGTAGCGGTAAGTTCAAGCCCGGGAACCGGATTGAGCTCATTGATCACCTGCATACCGCGATCTGCCCGGTAATGGTGCGACTCGTCCATCAGCAAAACGAGGTCTTCAAGGTTTGATAGATAATTCAAATAAGAATATCCTATATATTCTTTAAGGCGTTTTATCTGAGGCTCTTTACCCGAACGGGCTTCTGCGTTAATTTTGGAAATGTTAAAAATGTTTATGCTTACTCTGGCAAAAAGGTCTTCGGCAGTGCCTTGTATATAATTTTCACCCGTTACTATCCGCGGAGGGGTAGCGGCGAATTCGCCAATGCCCTGGAAAACGTATTTGGGGCCTGTGAAATTGGAGAAATCTTCAATAAGCTTATTATAAACCGTGAGGTTTGGCGCAAGAACAAAAAAATGCCGGTTTTTTTGGCAAGGTGCAGATAAGCAATAAATGCGCCCATTTGTCGGGTTTTCCCGACGCCTGTTGCAATAGAAAAGCATATTGATGGAAAATCTCGTTCAAACGAGGTGCAGGACGTCCTGCAGGAATTCGGGATCAAGGGGCGCCGCGATTATCGAGGCGCGAAGTGCCTCAAGACGCGTTTTCCTGACGGACGCGTCGGTAGTGAACGCCGGATCGGAAAGATGAAGAGCAGCGTGTCGTCAAGGCCGTGGCGCACCATGTGGCGGCGGTAATAATAGAAGGTAATCGCGAAAGCGCCTTCGGGAACCGGTATAGGGCCGGGATCTGGGACGCGGATTTTCTCCAGTTCGCCGCCGTCCGAATACTGTTCCTGGTTGAAGTCTGCATGGGATTTCGGATAGCCTAGCTGCAGGCGGCAGAAGGTGTAATGTAGGTCGTATTTCCTCGAGTCGGTGAAGTAAAGCGAATCGTCGGCCATGTCGTGGACGATTTTGACGGCGCCGACTTCACCGTAGACAAGAGAAAGCGGCAATCCCTCCAGACGCCTGAAATCACGGTCGCATTTTATGGAGAACAGGTAATCGATGCTGTCCTTTCCGTTCCATGCGCATGCGGGTTCCGGCTCCGTACCCACCGGATCCCGGGTGCATACTGCTAGTGCGGCGAGAAGCAGTAACGCCGTCGGCGTCGTCCAACAACGAATCTTCTTCATGGAACCGACCATCCTTTCGGCGCGTTTACAGGGCATGCGGTAATCGGACGGCCGTCGCGGTACGCCGCCGGGTATATACCGGCCGAGGCAGGGGGTAACGGTTGCGGCGACGACCGGAATCCGGACAGACGCCGCTCCCCCATCCACCGGCCGCGGAGGTCGAACAGCGCCAACCCGATACGGACTGTCGTTCCGGTTGCCGTCATCATAATTCCCGGTAACCATCATTCCCTTTACGGTCATCCGGCAACTGAACACGGCATCCTTCGTTTGCATGTTCCGGAGATCGTTGACGACGCCGGTTGCAGGGTGAAAAAAGACGCCGAAATGAAACGGATAAACCGGTGGACGCTATGTTAACGACAGCAGCGGCGCCTATTTTGGCGAGGGGAACATATTTTTAGTGGTGATAGACAAAACGGATTATCGCTTGAACCGTATCGACGAATATCGAGTCATTGGCATACCATTGATGTAAACCGGGTTGGGGGAAAGGGTCCCGGTAGAGCCTGAAATCTCCCGTTTGTCGCGCAAAAGCGGCTATCGGCGGCGAAGAGAATGGAATCGTAACCGTGAGGAAGTGGTCGAAGTAGAGGAAACCGGCGTCGAATGAAAAATACAGCGCCGGTTTTGCGTCCGGAGAAACCGCGCTCATTGAGTCGCCGATGGTGACGCTGAAACGTTCGTAGCCGAACAGGTAGATCGGCGGAACAAGACCGGGAAAGGAGATTGTAAAGGTGACCGTGTCATTTATGTCGAATGTCTCTTCACGCTCACCCGTCAGTGACCAGGTGCGTGTGACGGTAAATGCCTGCGCATGTCGTAGGCAACACGTAACGATGCACGCAAGGAGAAGTCCCCGGTATCCTGTAAGCAACAACTTCGATCCGGCGGCTCCGCCTCTCTTTACAGGAAACCGACGTCCGCATTCTTCATTTTTCGTTATCATAAGGTTTCACTCCATTGCCTTTCGTACGCACCGGAAAGCCTGCGGATGACGCGCCGACGAAAAATTCGGCAGCCGCGACGATGTGACGTCCTTTGCCGGTGAATGGAAAAAACCGTCCCGCACCGCACGAAACGGGTCGTGTGAGAGTTCGTTTGCAGGATAGGTGCGCGGGCCTGCCGGATCGAACAGAGGCGAGTTTTCATAGTATGCGCTGTCATACCGGTCCTCGGTCATCTCGAGCATGGAGCCATAGAGGTCGTACGGTCCTAAACGGTTCGGTTTTTTTTCAGCCACGCCGTGAATGGTATCATCGAAAATTCCCCTGTACCATGCGAACTCACCGAGGAGCAAGGTGTCATCGCCGAAAAAATACCGGGCTGTGGCCCCCCCTGCAGGCATATTCCCATTCGGCCTCCGTCGGAAGACGCCACCCGTTTTTCGACCGGTCGCATACAACATCGAGATAGTCGCGGTAGTTTTCAGACTTTTCCGGAAGCCCAGTGTAACAGGCGTCCAGTCCTTCCAGGTTGCTCCGCCAGTTGCAATAACGGACGGCCCAGTGGTAAAAGCAATTGTCGACCGGATGGTTGTCCTTATAATTAAACAAACCCAGAAATTCGGGAACCCAGTCGGCTTTGAACAGCAGAAACTGTTTGTCTGTGATTTCGGTAGTATCCATCCAGAAGTCGTGAGAGAATGCCGCTTCGTGAACCGGTCGTTCGTTTCCGGAACTCTTTTCCGATCCCATGAGAAATACATGGCCGCGGGCAGGTATCAATCGTGCGCCGCCTCTGGTTTCAAGCTGGTACCACACGGTTATCCGGGCGACGCAGTTGTCGCCGCTTCGGGAAGCATTGCCTGCGGCGCCCAGAAACAACCAAGGTCGCGTCCGCAGGGGGGGAGTTTATCCTTCCCTTGTCATCAGAGGGTTTGAGTATCTGCGTAATCGTATAATCCGTATCCTTGTGTATCCGTATGAGCGTGAATGCATCCGAATCACTGCCGGTTATCTCCCACCGTTCGGTTTTTCCGGTTTTGGTGGTGAATTCCCACCAGTTGCCGACCGCGAGCGGAAAGAAATCCTGTTCAAGGGCATTGGCCGAAAAAAAACATGCCGAAAGCAGGCACCATCCGTACAAAACCGGAAACAAATTGGTCATCACACTCTCCTTTTCCGTACGCTCAACCATACCTATTCCCCCCACACTATCAGGGAATCGTTTATAATGGTAACCGGATACCGACGGAATTCGGGTAGACCGCTTGATATTAATGGCGGGTTCGTCTCATTTAAAAGAATAACCGCGATATAATCTCCCGGCGGAATACCCGGCATCTCAATGGTTCCCGAAGAGGTTCCATACGCGTAAAACGGCGTTCCTTCCAGAGATACCATTGTATAACGATCGACGGCCGCTCCAGGTACCGGCCCCGAAAGCGTGCAGGTCGCAGGCAGCGAGTCTCGGCGTACCGTGTTGAGCGGTCCCGAAACCGAGTCTCGGGCCGGGCAAGAAAATGCCTACCGTTGAATCCGGCACGATGAACGTTATCGTGTAAGTGTCGGGTGAAGGGATGGCGAAGGAGAAGAAGCCGTTGGTATCAACGGCGAGTTTATTGATCGAACCCGTGTTGTCTACCGGAATAGATGTTCGCATAGATACACTATTGCGCCGGGAACAGTGCTCCCATTAAAGCGAGTCGGTTGTTGCGCTGATAACTATACCGTTGGTGGTTTCCGAACTATTTCCCTTGTCGCCGGCGACCGGCCCCTTTGTACAATTGAACAGGGACCCGGACAAAACCAAGATAAAGTAAAGAAAGATATAACCGTATTTCAGGCCTTTATTGAACCTTCTCATAAGCCGCCTTCCTTTCCCGGAATGCGCGAAAGAGGAAAAAACTGGATGTTGAGCTGATAGACCCGATCGGTACCGGTATCGTTGTTTACCATTTCCTCGATGGTCCTGCTGGTTTGAGCAAGCAACTCTCTGATCTTTTGGTAACATCCGGCGGAAATACCGACGGTCAGCGTTGAAATGTCTCGATCGGCCCGGTCGAACCGGTCGAATGATTCCGCAGCAAGGCGCAGCGTCTCCTGCTGAAAATTGGCTATTGCAAGGGATTTTTCGTAAGAACCGGTGGTAAGCGCATGCGCGGTCAATTTCCAGCTCCTCGATGCATTTTTTTTATCATGCAGAGTCGTTCCAGCATGCTCAATGATTTTTTCGCCTGCGCCGGGGTGACGGCTGGAACCGTCAATGTTGCGATACGACTATAGTCATCCTCTTTGAAGGTGAAAATCCCAATCAAAGATCGTATTACGCTATGGTACCAACGGCTGTAGTATTCATACTGCTCATCGCCGACGATTGTCTGAATTCCGCTGTTTTTTCGCATTTTCAGTAACCGGCGATACAGGTCGTTGCTCCGGTGAATGTTTTTTTCCTGATTGAAGGCGACCAGGGTGCGGAAATACCGTTTCTGGGCCGGCGTATGTCCGCATACTTCCGAAACCTTATCCGCAGCCTCTTCGGAAAAGCGTGCGTTTCCTCTGCAATAACAGCGTAAGCCATGAGGAGGAATTGATTCCGGCTTTCCCGGCAAACCATCTGTTTGAAGCGGGCAGTCTGTGTGCCTTACGATCGTCAAGAAAATCCCTCAGATAGCGGCGAAAATCGGAATAGAGAAAAATCAGCTTAATAGTCTTTAATATTTTGTGAGCGTATATTGTTAAATATAAGCTATATTAAGCAAATTTGCAAAAAAATATTTGGTTATTTGTGAGCACTTTTCGGCTGCCGGAAACATCACTTTCGCATGCGAATGGTTTTGTCGTATGCGTTCAGTGAACCCATGCCTTCAAAAACCAATTGGGAAGTAACATGTGTCTGGAATGATCAACGCCGTAAACATAAAAGAAATCTTTCCCGGTATTTTCTAACCGCAAAGTCCGCAAAGAGAAGAAATACAAGATCTCAAAGAAATTAAAAGGTATTTTATTTTAAAAATCATTGTGATCTTTACGTAAAATCTTTGTGGTCTTTGCGGTTAGAAAATAGAGTATCTTGGGAGATGGGTTCGCTGAACGGATACGTTTTCGCTAAGTGAAAGGTGCTGAATTTTTGGCAAGCCCTCTCTATCGAAACCCGGCTGGAGGTAATAACACTTGGATCTTTAACTGTCTGCTGAGCAAGCGGTGACATTGATTGAGAACCGGTGTATATATAATGGTTAACTATAACACCGTATCCGCCATCAGCAGACATATCTTCAAGGGAATGACGGGGATGAAATGCCCTTTTCATAATTGCTCCTTTCCGGATAATGTTTTTTTAAAACCTGCTTTCCATTTTCACTCCTTATATCAATAAGTATCCTTAAGCAGGTGCTGTATGCAAAAGTTAATATTTATCTTCTTATCTTGATGTTTTTTTTCTCTTTCGTCGCCGTCTAATCAGCGGCCCCGGAGCTCGTTTATTGCCGCTGCGGCGCATGCGGCTCCGAATCCGTTGTCGATATTGACAACCGTGAGTCCTGCCGAACATGAGTTGAGCATTGCGAAAAGCGGCACCATGCCTCCGAGATTCGAGCCGTAACCTACGCTTGTAGGTACTCCTATCACGGGGCATGAAACGTAACCCGCAATAACCGAAGGAAGCGCTCCTTCCATTCCTGCTATGGCGATTATAACAGAGGCTTTTTCGAGAAGGTTGCGGTGAGCGAAAAGGCGGTGTATACCTGCGACTCCGACGTCGCTTAAGGTTCTGCAGGGATGGCCGAGAATCTCCACCGTATGTTTAGCCTCGAGCATCACCCGCATATCGGCTGTTCCTGCAGCGCATATCAGAATTTCGCCTGAAATCTCTTCTCGCTTTTTCCAGTGAGACGACTTTTTCCAGAAACATCCGGCCAGAGAATCGATTTCGACGTCGTGGATCTCGCTCTTTACGGCCTGCAATATCGTTTTGTCCGCTCTTGTTCCGAAAACCGTTTCGTTGTGGCTTATCTGTACCTTTACAATTTCAACAACATGTTCGGCGGTCTTCCCCTGGCAGAAAATCACCTCAGGGTATCCTTTTCTCAACGCTCTGTGATGGTCCACCTTTGCAAAATCAAGATCGCTGAAAGGAAGGTCTTTAAGCCGCGCAAGAGCCTCTTCGATGGAAATCGAACGCTCGTAGAGTTTGGAAAGGAGATCTTTAATAAGCGAATTATCCATAATAAAAAAATAGCTCTTTCTTTCCTGGAAAACCAACAGGCGTGAGCGGTAAGCTGTCTCATCGCCGGCGGCGAGAGAACTCCGGCGCTTCTTTGATACAGGTTCCCAGTATTTTAAAAGATTTTTGCAAACCCGGCATACGTGATTTGTCGAGATGATATGCTTCTGAACCTATATCTGAAAAACCTTTGGTCGAAAGGTCGTCGGCAGGAAGCGCTACTTTTTCCCAGTTGTTGAAAAGTCTGCCCCAGTCGCTTTTCAAAACCTCGTTTACCCGCTTCAGGTGTACAGGGTACCAGAAAAAGTCGTGATAGAGAACACTTGCTATATATGACCAGGGCGCCAGAAAATTTTTTAAACTCCATTCCAGCGGCTTCTTCAGCCACCCCCAGTAGATAAGATGCTGCATTCTGGAGGCAAAAGTCATTTTTTTATACGGGCCTTCGAAATCCCATCGTTTGCCGAGCAGATGCGAATCGCCGGTTATTTCTATTTCTCTGATATCTCCGCAGCCCAGTCCCATGTCGTGAGCAAGCCTGATGTATCTGACGTCGTTAAGCGGATCGAAGCCCATAAGGTATGCCGCAACCGCATCGATAGCCACCTGGTCGGCGGATGCAAGGAGAACGTTCTTGATATGAGGCGTCATGCACCTTGGCCCCGGGCCGTCGCCGGCGAACGTGCCGTCCATAACCGCGAAGATGCCGGGATGGATTTTCTTCTGTATCATCAGTAGATCGACCAGCGTCTCGTGGATTACGGGGTGCGTCCAGTGCCTGTGTTCGTTTAGGAGCCCCCCGAACGCGTTCTTCATGGCTCCGGTCGTGGTAGTGAAAACGTGGGTCTTGACTGTAGGCAGATGGATGATGTTTTCGCCTATAAACCGCCGGGGAATACGGAAGCCTTTGGGGTAGACTTTGTTGAGGCAGATGAATTTACCGGCCAGATCGCCGACCGCTTCGCGTATATCGATCCATTCTTCGTTTTCGTAAAGATGAACGTTTCTCAGACCGTGAGCCTTTACTACAAAAAGATGTTTGTTCTCCCGCTCTCCCAGTTTTGCGTCGATGACGACCGTCCGGTTATGGCACGCATGTATCCGCTCTGTGCTGAAACCGTCGCGCTTCATTGCCCTGATTACTCCGTCGAGCTGCCACGGAGTTGTGGAACTGGCAGGATAGAAAAAATGCCAGCTTATGTTTATTTTTAGGGCTGTGTCGATAGAAGAGTCGATATGGCTTTTATAATCAGCAAGATTCATCAGACGGTGGAAATCGTCAAGCACCGTAGCGACGTTTGTTTCGATAACGGCAACCTTCGATTTTTTCATGCGAAACCCTTTACAGTTAAAAATAAATTATTAGTCCCGCGACCGTGGCCCATATTATTATTGCCGCTATAAGCGGCAAATCGGTAAGAAGCGCCGTTTCAGGGCTTCCACCTTCTTTACGGATATGCACTAAGTAAAGGTAACGGAATATTCCATACACCACAAACGGTACGGTGTAAATAAGATTCTCGGTGTTGAATTTTGCAACCGTCTGCTCCGAGACCGTGTAAAGTGCATAGGAGAGAACCGTAGAAGCGGTGCTTACCGAAATCATCTGATCGAGAAGAGGAATGCTGTATTCGCCGAGAACGGAACGGTGGTTTTGAGCGCCGCTTCCGAGCAGGGTCAGCTCGTGACGCCGTTTACATAGAGCCAGAAAAAGCGCAAGAAGAAAGGTGCAAACAAGAAGCCACGAGGATACGGCCACATGGATTACGACTGCTCCTCCGAGAACCCGTAGTACAAAGCCGGTGGTAATGGCGAGCACGTCGATAATTACGACTCTCTTAAGCAGCAACGAATAGCTTAGTTGCAGAAGTAAATAAAAAACAACAATTATAAAAAATCTGGCCGAAAGAAACCAGGATACCGCCAGCCCTGTACCTACCGAAAAAAGAGCTGCTAATACAGCCGCACTGATGCTCAGCTCTCCTGCCGCAATAGGCCGTTTTGATTTCAGAGGGTGTTTACGGTCGTTGTCGCGATCGATTATATCGTTTAAGATATATGCCGAGCCGGAAATCATACACAAAACGATAAAACCGGCAATGCTCTTTTTGAGCATTTCAAGATTAAAAACATTTTTAGAAAAAATAAGGGCTGCAAACAACAATGTATTCTTCGACCATTGGCGGGGCCGCATGGTAATGAGAATTGACCGGAAAAGCCGCATCGCTTGACCCTTAAAAATTATTTATATGGAATTGAAAAATTATTTATATAAAATTATAAAACAATAAACGCCGGAGTAAAGTTATCCGGCGTTTTTGTGTTTTCTAAGATAATAGATATCAAAAAGCAAATATCCGTTCACTTAAAATCTTGTCTCTGTATTTTGCCTTAATAATAAAAAGACCGCTTAAAGAAGAGTTATCAATAAAAATTTTACTGCTTCCTTCAGGTGGTATCGTTTTAGATTCCACAACCTTACCACTTATATTAACAATTTCAATACGTTCTATTTGTTTCGATGGGAGGATAATTGTTTTTCCCTCTCTTGTAGAGATAATTGTAAGTCGGTTATCTTGAAGAATATTGCTATTTTTGTTTTTTAATGATTTTGTAGGTAAGATACCTTTTTTCCCATAGGTCCAATTTACACCAAGTGTTACCCATCCTTGTGGTGGAACTGTAAAATTGTATCTTTTACCTCCTATTGATATTGTTGTCTTTGCCTCTTTATTTTGGGAGTTGTAGACTACAGTAATAATACTACTATCAGGATTTTTAAAAGCCAGAGCATCTCCGCCGCTTGTTCCTAACACATAGGCGCCTGTGTCGACAAACTGTCCGATATGCCTGAAAACATAGTATGCCGCCGTTACCTTGAGGGTTGCAGGGTTGTTCCGTGTATCTACGACAAGAAGGGCGTTCTGGGGCCATTCCCTGCTTTTATCGAGATTCAGGCCTTTGTGATCAAGAACCATATTCCATGCGCTGTAGATATTTACGCCTTCGTTAATCCATTTCTTTATGAGTTTCCAGCTCTCTTCTCCATATGCATGATTGTTCGGCGCCATAGTGGGACAGAAATTGTTTTCATTGCCGTCTTCCGGGTTTGTAACCTTTGTACTGTTCCAGGGATAATTTCCGCACTGGTGTTCTGAACACATTGTAAGAAGACCCATGTTAGCGGCGTCTTTAACCAGACTTATACAGTTCCATTGCACACCCAAACCTTTTATGATATTTCTGGCTTTTTGCTTAGCCCCATTCCAATAGGCGGTCTCCGTATTATCATTTGAAAGCGTGCCGTACCATATTTCAGTTTCCGGGCAGCGTTTTTTCAAGGTATCCTCCAGATAGTCGGCAACATAGGTACTAAGATACTCGGTTTTATTTACGGTGGAACTGCCGTCCGGAAGGCGGTACTGTCCCCAGCCGCAACTGGGATAATATTGAGTGTAACCTGGTTCGTTTTGCGGAAAAACAAAACTTATCGGAATTCCTTCCGCTTTGTATGCTTCGCAGAAACGGGCAGTATAAAGAGCATTTGCTGCAAGGTACTTCGCGTCACTCTTCATCTCACCGCCGTCATAACCTGCTGCGTCCGTTGCACCGGTTTTCATCCATGTGGGAGGAGTCCATGCACTTCCCCAGAATTTGAGATCCGGCTTTACAGCCTGTGCCGCTTTGATGTAAAGTATCAAACAGTTCTTATCGCGGCTAATTGAAAAATTATTCATGGCAAAATCGTCTTTTGATTCGTTGAGCGTATAACGGCTGAGGCCGTAGTCACTCGCTCCTATTGGAATTCGTCCCCACGTAAAACCTATTCCATCTGTTGTATCGAAAAGCAATTTTATGGCCCTGTTTCTTTCACTCTCGCTTAACTTTTTAAGAGCGTCCCAGCCGGCTTCATTAAACGTCCCTCCCAAACCTAACCACTTTTGTTTTTTTGAACTTTCGTTTACTGTTATTGTGGTTCCATCAGTTCCTTCGTTTACTATTACGCGATTCCAGTATTTGTTTTTAGCTGATTCAAACACAAAATTCAATTTTGGTAGTGACTCCGACGCCAGACATAAGGTTGCAGACAAAGCAACACATACGGAAGTAAAAGGCAGAAATGCGGCCTTTACTCTCCTCCTAGTTTTCGAAGAAAATTTTGGTTCCATAAAGCTCTCCCCTCTGTTAAGAATGTTTCGGTAAATATAATATAATGAAAAAATATAATTTATTCTATGGGATTATAAACAATTTATTGATAGATGGACTTTTTTTCTTTTTTTTATGTTTGTTTTATTATTTGTTTTTAAAGATTATATATATATTACTATATTACTTTATTACTTTATAGTTCAATGTGTTATAATCGATGCCCGCCATCAATTCAATAAAATCTATAAAAAAAATTCAAGACATGCTTTTAAAAATCCGATATAAAAAGGGGAGGATTATATCCAATATGGAAATATACGGGGTCGGTACATCTTACGCCGAAAGTTACGGTTATTTCGGACATGCCGTCTCTTATGTTTCAGGCAGTGACGCTGCCTACGGAAGTAGCGGATTGTCAGAAGAAACGCCGGGAAAAACAGGCGATTCATCTTCTTCCGGTGAACCAAAGCTTTCTCGAAATGTGCGCGTAACCTCTTCGGGAGAAGAATTAACCCCGGAAGAGCAGCAGGAAATTGCCAGACTTCAGCAACGTGACCGAGAAGTTCGTGACCATGAGGCGGCGCATGTCGCCGCGGGTGGAATATATGTGCGGGGCGGTGCAACCTTTACATACCAGACAGGACCCGATAACAAAAGGTATGCGGTGGGAGGCGAAGTAAGCATCGACACTTCACCCGTAAGGGGCAATCCTGAAGCTACAATTGTCAAGATGCAGACCGTAAGACGCGCGGCCCTTGCGCCTGCGGACCCTTCGGGACAGGATAGGGCGGTTGCCGCCGCGGCTTCAGGCATGGAAGCCGCGGCACGGCAGGAGCTTCGTCGGGAACAGTCGGAGGAATTCGGGGAAGAGGGGACGCCTAAAAAGGTCTCGATAGGTCCCAAGAATCAAAGCTCTGCCGCCATTAGAGATAACACCTTTTCCTCTTACGATTCAAAAGGATCAATAGAGACGGACTTTTCAATTATACACACGGGCGGCATTGTAGATTTTTCTGCATAAGCGGTTACCTGGCGCTAGACTGTCCGATTGCGTCGGCCGCTGTCCGAAGCACTCCTATCTTAACCCTTTTTACTCCTTTTGCGCCTTCGTCGTTTACGGCGATTACTCCGATATAGGTTCCCTCAGCCGCCTTACGTCCTTTGCGGTTGGCGCCGTTCCACAGGTAGATCAATCCGTTCGGGGTTTTACGGAACGGTTCCGATTTGACAACCGTATTGCCGACCGCGTCGAAGATCGATATCCGGGCGTCCGATATATTGACGGGCGCGTTGAAATTTACCGGATTGACAATGCGTATCACCGCACAGCCCGTATCCAGAACCCTTCTGTCGGGATCGAGCGGATTGGGAGTTACGATCACGTCCCATTTCATGGGCCCGCGCTGTATCGCCAGAACACAGCGCCGGTTCTGCGGGTTGTTCTGCCACTGCAGCGAATCTCCGATCGCCGATACCGGATTAATGAAAATACTGTCGCCGTTTTCCGGATAATCGACACCTTCTATTTTTTTAACGACAAACGAGGCTTTCTGCTCGTTGACGGAGAGCAGTTGAAGCGACATAGTATAATCGGCGGTATTGCCTCGTATAAAGCTGAAGTAACGTTCGATTCCTTCTTTAATGCGGACTTTTTCAGAGAATGTTACATAAAGGGTATCTGTACCAGGATCACCCCTCGGGGTGGTTTCCCCGATTCTGTATGTAGCGCTTGTAATAACCGGACCGGCATTATCGATCACTTCACCTGTACGTATCTCGTTTACATATGCAGTGAATCTTACCTGAGCGAACATCGATCCCGCTGTTTTTATGCCGTTTGCACGTGTGTAGCTTTCCGGAAGGCTGATCTTTATCTCATTACGCTCGGTGCCGGTATAGGAGAAGTTGTCGGCGGACTTGACGTCGACTCTCTGCGATCCCGCCCAGGAAATAGATACAGTAATACTGTCGATAGGAAGAGGTTTAATAAATTGTAAATAGACCGCTTCTACTAAGCCGTCGGCGTTTTCGTCCACATAACGTCCGCCTGAAAGTTGAGCCGGTCGTTCCGGAATAGGCACTGGTTTATTGAGAGCATGGGGGAGATTCCTTTTCCTGTCGACAAGTGTACCGCCGGAAACCCCCGGAACAAGCCTCACCAGATCCCCCTCCTCGGGCCGGATATTTCCGTTTGTCGCGACCACGACGTCCGTGGAACCGTATATTTCCGGTCCGCGGAAAGAGAGCACCGTAAGAACCACCGTATCTCCCGTAGAGGCTTTGATAAGCTGCAGGGTCGGGCCTATAAGAGTCTGCATGACCACGTCTTCGGTAAAGAAGAGCTTAAGCGAATCGTTATTTCCTTTGATATCCTGTCTCAGATTAACGGCAGTGAGCGCCGGCCCCACCCCGTCGATAAACTCCTTGCTTGTTTTTACCTTCTGTCCATCTATAGTCATCACCATAGTAACCAGGCCCGAGGGCTGCGGATCGGCACCGGAAAGGGATACGAACGGAATATTAAGTACTTCCTTCCGTAAAGAAAGCTCCGATGCGGCAAATTCATATTTTTTCCCGTGGTAGTCGATTATAACCGAGTCGAGCTTCTGGTTTACATGAAAGGTATCGTTAAGCGTGACTGTAAGAAGATCGGGAACGATATCGCCGTTCTCGTCATACATGACTGCAGTCGTAATTGCGGGCCAGGGCGGCGTAGCTGCGGCCGTAACCGCCAGGGAATCCGGTTTTATATCCGGATTCCCTGGTTCCGATACAACGATTACCGTTGATCCGCCGCCTACTTTCACGATAATTCCCTGCCAGGAGGAGGCTGATGCAGCCTGTGCTTCGGCTACGGTTATGTCGCGGCTTGTCCAGAGCGCTCCGCTTACCCGACGGATCAGTTTTCCGTTGCGGTCGCGTACAACAGCATAAGCAACCGCATCCTTTGTTCCTTCATCCATTGTTATACGAACGAACTCGTGATCGCGCGAAGGATCGATGAGCATCGTATCGAGAATAATATCGATATGGTCGGGCGGCGGAGGTTTTATTACGGTGTCGCAGGAAACCGCTATCTCAACGCTGTCGGCAAACGGCGACTCCTTTTCGGCTGAAATCCATGCTCTGTTGACCAGTACTCTGTCGGGCGATCCCGGACACGATCCGTCGGCTTTCGCGGTAAATTTAATGGTTCCTCCCTCGCGTATCTGCATTCTGGGAACCGACCACGTTATCACCCGGCCGTTTATCTGCGGTGCCACACCCAGCGGATTCTCTCCTGTAAATGATGTGAACGTAAACCCCTCGGGTATCGTATCGCGTATTACCACGTTTTTCACCTCACGTCCCGGCATGGGACCGTTGCCTGCAACCCGACGCCATGTATATCCGTCCCATTCTTCGACCAGAATATTGTTTACGGTTCTGGCAGCTTTTTCGCACGCTTTTCGGTTCCAGTGATCAACCGGTACGTCGGGTTTATCGGGATCGGCCCAGTCGTTGGTTACGGGAAAGTAATAGCCGGCATCGTCCTGGGATATATTTGGATCCCACGACCATGCATTCGACCAGTTGACGGGCTGCCAGCTGCTGGAATTGAAGAACCATACAAGACGCAACGGCTCGGTACCGCCGCGATGAATCCGTCCCTGCATGCCGCGGTATCCGGAAAGATGGCGGTCGATGGTGGTAAGGTTTTCCACATGATTCGGGCTTTCTGGATCGGAAAACTGTACTATAAGCCGCTGATTCCATTTCCCCCTTTCGTCCTGGCCCGGAACGATCTTTTCGTGTACGAGTTTGACGTTCGCCTTATTGAGGCCTTCGGTTATGGTCTGCTGAAAAGCCCAGCCGTTCGGGCATCCGGGAGTGCCGGCTATGCAGGTGTCTTTTTCGTCGTAAAGAAAATAGGAGATACGGTAGTTGCCGAAATCTATGTAAGCTTCGTTTGCATCATGAAAAAGCCGTGTGCGCATTGTGTTCATTGTAGATATCCCGTTCCCAGCGCTTTGCGAAAAAGAAAAGCTTACCCCGGGACGGCCTCCGTTGAGCCATCCGGCCTCGGAACTGTTCTGAAAATAGATAGTGAATTCAACGGTTTCTCCGGGCTTGACAAACGATTTAGAGACCGATTGGTCGATGATAAGCGCTCTTCTGGCAATGTCTACATGGTTTCTTCTCATCACTGCGGTAATGGTATTGGGGTAGTCGTTGGACGTCCAGCCTGTGCCGTTTGCGCAGGAAATTGAAACGCGGTTCCGGTACTGTTTTTGTGTCGCATTTCCGATGACAATTTTTAGTTTTGCGCTGCCGGTTGTCGGAGGAATTCCCGTGGCGGTTTTGAATCCCGGGAGGGTTCCGATATTCCAGGTTACTGTATGGGAAGTATTGTCGTAGACTCCACCGTTAGTTGCTGAAACGAAAATGAAATCCTTGTGAAGCGTGTCGACGACGACCGTACCCTGAGCATCGAGTGAACCGTAATTGCGCCAGTCGATGGAATAGGTAATGGTATCCTTTTCGAATGCAAACGTCTTGTCGACGCTGAGATAAACTTTCGTATTTGCACCAGGCTTTATGTCCGATGGCGCCGGATAGTTGCCGGTAAGAATAAGAAGTCCGAGCAGACGGAACCATCCGTGGTAGTAAACCGGCACGCTTGTGAGATATCCGTCTCCCGGTGTTTCCACGTCCCACTCAATCTCCAGATAACGGTATAAGTCATTCATAAGGTCGAAATGCTGCGAGATTATCGCAGAAGGGCTGCCGACAGCCGGAAGCCAGTTGAGGAAGTAAAAAGCATCAGCAGGGACAGTACCGTCCATCGCTGTGTTTGTTACCAGGGTCATCGGCCCCCAGTGTGTGAAAGGATCGGTTCCTACGCTTGGAATGCATTTATTATTCCACGGCGCCTGACGCTGATCCCAGAGAAAAGTTGCGTAACGTTTTGCCATATCCTGTTCGTAGGTATTGGGTTTATTCGGTTCAACCTGATGGGTTTTCGGGTTCCATGAACTATTCGGATTACCGTGCCAGACGCAGTTTAGAATAGTTCTCCATCCTAGGCGAAAATCCTCTCCCATATTGCCGGTAAATGAAAATGTCGGATTTAACCCGTCGCTCATCGACACATTTCCGCATATAGGCAGGTTTCTCGGATTGGCTTCGTAGAGTTTACCGATAAGCCAGTCGGAAGAGGCCTCGGCACGACGGAACTGATATATATTCCATGCATATTTGGCTGAATCCACCTTAGAAAGAAAATCTGCGAATGCGCGGAAATATGCAGGCGCGGTATAATCGAAATACTGGGCTGTAGGACCGGGCTGCTCAGCTCTTTTAGTAAACCCTTCACGCGCAACATTTGCCCAACCCGAAAGCTCGGCCCAGGAATCGCCGCCTTTGAAGTAGCCATCCAGTCCGATGTCTCCTGAAAGCAGTCCGGAGCCGCTCGATACGAACGTAAATGTATCGGTCAAAGCAGTGATAAAATCAATCGCAGCCTGTTTATAAGAAATCGGGTTCCCGCACGCGTCCTCTATACCCATGAATTCGCCCCACTGATAGTAAGCGCAAAGTAGGGCAAGAGCAATATCGACATCCCCGTCGGTTGCCGAATTGGCCCCCGCCGAATTCGTCCAGCCAGGCAACTGACTGTAACGATACCCCGGACTGGACTCCTTGCAATCGCTGTATCTTTTTACTTTGTTCATTGCATGGTCATGGATCCAGAGCCACATTCCGTCAAAGGTGGTCTTATCTGCCATAGCAACCGCGCCAAGCAAACCGTAACCGTCGCCCTCAGTGCAGGAGGGTGATGATCTGAAATAGATATAGTCGATTCCGCCGACCCCGCCTCCGGGCTTTGTTGCCCTGTTCATCATGATCTGGTACGCGTCCCTGATGGTTTTCTCCATCTCTGCATGGGTGACACCGCAGGGATTATTGGTCCCGAGATTCCCCAGAGTAGCCGTTGGATTCTTATACTGCTGGAACCGGGGAAAAGGATAAGCCGGATTACCTGAATTGATATTTACTTTGATTTGGGCAAATGCAGCTATTGTAAATATGTTTAAAAAAACGGTTAAATAACGAATCACTTTTCCTGCTTTCTTTGGAAAAAAAATTGGAAAAAAATGAGTATATCCTTAAAAATCATAATTATAATTATAATAAAAAAT
>FWPV01004050.1_pt1 | contig 31895 bp, 31 predicted proteins | sample 2228371 | NCBI WGS metagenome assembly FWPV01 (sample SAMEA103939776, study PRJEB20133) | metagenome
CAGCCTATAATTCCAAACAATTTACGCCTCAACAGACCAATAAAATCAAAAAACTAGTAGTCGCCGTGAATTGCTGGGAAAAGCTGGGACAATAATTTTAGACGAAGGGGAAATTAGATAAATCAGAAAAAATTTTAACGTGTAATAAATCGCTCAAGCAGATGCGGAAAAAGCCCCGCAATGCTCAGCTCGCGCGTTATGGTTTCCATATATAAAGCCATATAAATATATTGACATAAGCCAATCCCCATCATATATTCTATGAATGAAGAAACATTCTGATTTTGAATGGGATTCTAATAAAGACAGGCTTAATCAAGAAAAGCATGGTATTTCGTTTGCATTAGCACAACTCGCTTTTCTTGATCATAATCGTATCATATTAGAGGACCTTGATCATGGTGCCACTGAAAAGCGGTTTTATTGTCTCGGTAAAGTTTCTGGTGGAATTCTGACGGTAAGATTTACTTACAGAAATAACAAAATCAGAATCATAGGCGCCGGATATTGGCGAAAAGGTAAAAAAATATATGAAAGAGAAAATAAAATATACTGATGAGCCAATTGGCAAGGTTAAAGTTGTTTCTGATTTTCTTCCATCACCTGAGGAACTTGCCTTAAAAGATGAAACAGTCAAGGTAACTATAACCCTTAGCAAGTCAAGTGTTGAATTTTTTAAAAAAGAAGCAAGAAAATATAACACACAATATCAAAAAATGATTCGAAGGCTGTTAGACGAATATACAGCCCATCAGTATTAAAAATAAAATCATAACAAAAAAGGTTACAGGTGACGCATACCGCTGCTCGGCATGCGTCCCTGACCTTAGGGGAGGTTTAGGGACGTATATCATATTATTAGTTAACCGGCGGTCATGATAGGCATGCATTATGCCGCGTCAATCAAGAATAGATGGTGCGGGTGCATTGCACCATATTATTGCCGGAGGAACCCACGGGAAAACGATATTTGATGATGATTTTGATCAAAAGCGGATGTTGATTTTTTATCTGAATTTTGCACGAAACTCTCTCTGAGCAGCACATGATGCAAAAAGGATCGTTTCATAACTTTTTGGCGCGGGGGGCTTTTCCTTCCCGCTGTTGCCCTTAAAATTTGCTTTCATGAAGAGTCTACCTCTCACCGTCGATCTGATTTTGTTGAATAACGGCCGATCTTAAAATGTATTTTTTCTGGGATATTCTTCCCATTATTCCATTTATAAATATTTCTTCCCCGTTTTCTTCAAATTTTCTTCCCGGCTCACTTCTTCTTCCAAAAGACGTTATGTTCGGTCATGATTGTTGCCGGAGGAATTGGCCGATGATCCGACGAAACAAAAAACGCAAATGCAAACACTGCAACGACTTGTTCACTCCGGACCCCAGAAACGCTTATCCCCAAAAGTTCTGCTCCAAACCGGATTGCCAAAAAGCCGGCAAAGCAGAAAATCAACGCCGATGGCTCAATAAACCTTAAAAACAAAAATTACTTCTCCGGCCCCGATCATGTCCGCCGCGTCCAAGCCTGGCGAAAAGCCCATCCCGGATACTGGCAAAAAAAACAACATGCGTTACAAGATGTCTTAAATGAAAATACAAAACAAAAACAGATAGTTAATGCCAATTTAGCAAAACATGCGTTGCAAGATGTCCTAACGCATCAACCTGCTGTTTTAATCAGGTTAATCTCCCAGTTTACCGGTTCTGCGTTACAAGATGACATCGCTTTGACCATCTCCTGTATGCAACAATTGGGCAATGATATTCTTTATCAACCCAATTCTGCCAAAGGATGCTTTTCAGATCAACAAGCGCAAGTCATCGGTTAAAGGATGCCTGCGCTGTCTCCATCGCACAGCCAACATGAGCATAGAAGCCTTGCATCTTTTTAAACGGAGGTTAAATTCTTTACGGGCTGCCTGCTGATACTTGCTTATGATCATTTGTTTGAAAATTTTTGGAGAACTTATACCGGATCTTCCGGCAGTGAATTTTTATTTGCCGTTGTTTTTGATATACGGCGCCAGCATGTCTGTGTCCAGAACGAGCACTTGATGGGAGCCCATTTTTTGGATCCGACCGGAGCCGAACGGATCGAATTGAAAATCCGCAACAACCCGATTGAATGTTTCCCGCAATGATCGGGCGCCGATTCTTGTGTTTTTTTCAGCCTGGCTGGCAATCCATTCCAGCGCGTCGTCGGTAATCTGAAGATCAATGCCGAAGGTTTTAAAATACATTTTGGCGCTGACAAACGGGGAGTCTGCGGCATGGATGAGAATCTCTTTAAGGGATTCTTTTCGCAGATTATCCAGTATGGCGATGGCGCCGAAACGCGAAATAAACTGAGGAACCATGCCGTAATCAAAAAGGTCGCTGATCCGCATATAGTCTTTCAGATTGAACTCAGCGCTTCTTTTGAGATTTTTTGTGGCAGCATCATAAATATAGGTTTCTTTGAGCGTTCTGCCGTCTTTTCCGGAATTCACCAAATAATTGACCTGATCATACAACCCCTCAAAGGCGCCGCCGCAGATAAACAGCATGCGGGCGGTTTGAATGGGGATCCGGATGGGATGTTTTTTCTCCTCACGAACGACGGTGGTTTCCAAATGATAGGTTTCCCCCTCCAGAACGGTCAACAGGGCCTGTTGAATCAATATGCCGGACACATTGACCCGGTTGGCGATTTTGGCAGATACTTTATCAATTTCGTCCAAACACACCGTGGCATTTTCAATGTGCGTCTGCAAGACCTCAGGGCTGATTCCGGCGCCGAGTCGGGCGCGGACATTTGTTTCCAGATTTTTAAATATCCGATGGATATGGACCTCTCCGGATTCATCGGCCAGGGTGTTGGCGTTCATCACCAGCATGGTTTGGAAGTCCGCCAATTCCGGATGATCCATGTAAAAGTCCAAAACTGCATTCATAATGGTGGTTTTGCCGGTCCCGCTGTTTCCGATCATCAGGATATTGCCCCACTTGATGCCATGGATGTGTTTATACACGGATACGGCCACGTGTTTGAGAACTTCCTCCTGTCCCAGCACTTTTTTCGACAGGTACGCATAAATATCCGTGGGCAGGAAGGTTCGGGTCATAGGTTACACCGTTTCAACAGCATGTTGTTGCAAGTCAAAATTTAATCCATCCAATTCCACGCTGTTTTTGTTTGCTTTGACATGGGCTGCGGATCGGAAGGGATCATGGGCGAAGAACAGCATCCAGTTTCCCGCCAGGGCCTGATCATAGATCTGTGATTTTTCTTTTATCAGGGTCAGGGGGTGATTGTCATAGCTCATATTCCATGTCAGGGGCAGATGGGCGGCGGTGGGGATCAGATCCGCGCAGAAAAAAAGAGATGACGATTCGCCCCTCACCAGGGGATGCTGCATGCCCGGGGTGTGGCCGTGGGTGACCATGATCCGGATGCCTTCAAAGAGATCATCCGTGGGACCGTCCAGGAGATGGAGTTGTTTGCAGTCCAGGAGGGGTTGATAATTTTCCGGGAAATAGCTCGCCCGGTCCCGGATGGAGGGATGAAATGCAAACTCCCATTGATCTTTCTGAATATGATAGACTGCATTGGGAAAAGAAGGCACCGCGTGTCCATCAACATATTGAGTGGATCCGCCGCAATGATCAAAATGCAAATGGGAAAGAATCACGTCCGTCACTTGATGGGGCAGGATCCCCGCGGGGAGCAGACGGCCTGCCATGGAATCCGATGCCGGCTGCACCCCATAGATGGATTTCATTTTATCAGAAATTTTGTCGCCGATGCCCGTGTCCACCAAAATCACCCGCCCGTTGCCTTGGATCAGCAGGGATCTGGCTGCCATGGGAATTCGATTGAAATTGTCAGCCGGAATTTTTTTTTCCCAAAGGGGCTTGGGCACCGCACCGAACATGGCGCCGCCGTCTAATAGAAATGAATCCAATACCACCCCGGCGCATTCATATTTACCAAATCGCATCATCGGGTTTTTATGTATTTCTTCGTCGGAAGGAATTCAAAATATCGCGAAGGGATTCTGGATAGGTTTCCGCCTGAAGATGTTTGACGATTTTCAGCGCAAGGGTTCCAATCACCGGGATTTTCCAGATATAGGGAACGGTGAATCCAAGATCCAGCAGATTGGCTTTTCCTGGATGGAGATCTTTTTCCCGGCAATCCTCTGTGTCTTTTTCGGAAATCAAGGCATCCAAAGAAATTCGTATTCGGATTCCCGATTCGTTTTTTCGTTTAGAGCCTGCATGCTTTCTAGTATCCGAGGTTTTGCGGAAATCCCCTTTTCCGGATGTTTTTTCCAGGTTCTCGATGACCTCAAAAGCCCTTTCCACTTTTTTTTCATCCTGTTTTGCCATGGAATCACTCCTTCATGACCGATAAAATGGTTTTGGAAATCAGCTCCACATCTTCCACTGCTTTTTCCACCTGCTGTTTGAATTTTTTATTGGATTTGACAAGGGTTGCGTATTCATTGAGATTCAGCCCCCGCCGGTTGAAATTCTCATACACGCTGCGGGCGGGATACACGGCTTTAAGGCATTTCACGAAAGGCGGGAGAATCTCCTGATAATAGCTGAAACATTTTTCCAAATTCATCAATGGATGGGTAAATGCAGGGATTACGTAAAACCGGCCTTGTTTTTCGGGAGCGGCCTGGATGATCTGCTTGATGATGGGATAGAGATTATTCATAAAAGCGGATTCATCATTGGTGGACATGCGCATGGGAATAACGACCAGATCGCAATAGGCGCAGGCAAAGCGGGTGTGCAATTTCCCCGTGCCCTCTCCGGGGATGTCCATGATCATCAGGTCGTTATAGGTGGCGATGGATTTGATGCCTTGCTGAAAAACCTCCTTCTGGGTGCTGGATATGTGATGGAAGGACACTTTGTCTGTCTCATATCCCATTTCCTCGCGTTCGCCCCACCAGCTTTTCAACGTGCCCTGGGGATCCAATTCCACCAGGGCGATGGATTCATATGCATCTTGCATGGTTTTTGAAAAAGCCGTGTTGATGGCAAGCGTGCTTTTTCCGGTGCCGCCCTTTGTCTGGACAAAGCCAATGATCATTTATCTTTCTCCACACTTATTATGCGGCCGATTGTTTGAGTTTTAAGGGGTCTTTGCCTTTGCGGGCCTCCCGCGCAAGCCGGGCCACTTCTGCGATATCGGCGTCTGAAAACACCCCGTTGACGCCCGAGATGGCCGCCAGACGCATGCCGTGCTTTAAGCCGAGCTTATAAATTTCTTTGACCTTCTGCCATTCAATGTCCCGGCCGATGGTAAAGACTTCAAACCGCCCCTCCAGCGCCAGCACAATGGTTTCCGCCAAACACGCATAGGCCACTTTGGGCGGCAGACCAATATCCCGCATTTCCACGTTCTTGCCGGGAAGCAGAATTTCTCCGGATTCAATCACCAAGACATCCGGCCGTTTGGCCACATCTTCAGGGGATAGATCCAGGGGCCGGGCCACATCTGTGATGACGCACCCGGGCTTCACCTTCATAATATCCAGCACACTTTTACCGCCGCCGGCGGATGTGGCGGTCACAATCACATCCATGTCCTCCAAGTATTTATCCGCCCGGGTGGAAATTTCAATATGCACATCCGGCGTTTCTTTCAGGATGGATTCTTTAAGGGCCAGCAGTTTGGAATGGCGCACATCCACCATATATACATCCGTAAAAGCCATGGCCAGGAGCCTGCAGCAGACGGACCCAATGGCGCCGGTGGCGCCCATGACCATGGTTTTGGCTTTGAGCTTTTTTCCCTTTTCCACCTTGATCAGCCCCATGCGGCGCACTGCATCCGCAGCGGCCCAAAGCGCGCCGGATGCGCTGTAGCTGTTTCCGGTGGTAATGGGAATGTCGGCCAGTTTGGCCACGGTTTTGCCGGCATCGCCCACCACTTTGGTGAACGCGCCCAGTCCCATGATTTGCGCGCCTAAACGTTTGGCCATTTTGGCGGCCATCAGCAGCCGCTTGTAGGTGAATTCGGGGCTGTGGGAAAGCATTTGCTTGGGTGTGCCGCCCACGGTGATCAACCATCCTTCTGCTTCCACGCCCGTAGGCGATTGGATACCCGTGACTTTGGAATAAATAAAGGGCGGCGAATAGGCGATGATTTTTTCAACCGCATCCATAAACCCTTTGGGTGCATACCGGGAGGCCAGCTGAATGGTGGGATCTTTTTTGAGCTGTTCCTGGGACAGGGGATGAATCACAAAGGCAAACCGATTGATGCGTTTAAATTCTCCCTGGGGATATATTTGCCTTGGATCCATGCGCTGCTCGCTGATGACTTCCAGAAGATCGTCGTCGGTCAATTCATTCAACGGGATGTTGAGAGCCGCGGCGATAAGGGCTTCCAACACATTAAATCCCACCACCTGCTCTAAAATTTTGGGGGTGCAGTCAATGATGACATTGACGCCCCGGTCCTTTAAAAACTGAACGCGGTCTTCATAAACCGTTGAAGAAATGATGGTTTTGCCGGCCAATTCCTCCAGGGTGCAGCCTTTCAGATAGCCTTCAAAATCAAAGGTGGGCACCACCAGGATGTGCGTTTTTTGAATGGCTTTGCGCACAATATATTCATTCCACATGCGAAGGGGCGCGGATGAGCGGCTCAAGCGTTTGGTGGGCACCCATTCCAGAATATCATGGATCCCTTTGGCATACATTTCCAAATCCTCCAGGGAATGGAGAAATTTGGGAATGCCGTTTTCAAATATGGGATCCGCAAAGGTCAGATTGTCTGTGTATTCGGATATGACTTTGGCGATATTATAGTCCAGAAGGCCGGATAAGAAAAGCACCTTGGTATAATTGAAATAATTGTTGCCGTATTTGAATTGAATATGACGGATGGCCCATTCAAAAGAGACCCGCCGAAGCCGTTCCCCTGTGGTGATGGGGGAGCTGATGCGGGACCTGAGGGCCTCGATTTTTTTGGTTTGGTCGGCGATGGAACGGCTGGAGCCGATGGAGTAATTAAAATTTACGCCTCCCAAGCAAATGGCATCGGCTTCTTTGTCCCATTGCTCCAGCAGATCCGCGGCCAGATCCACGTCTCCGTCCGTGCCGATGCGCTTGATGCTAAAGTCCTGTCCCAAAAATTGAGCGACAAACTCATAATCATCTTTGCTTTTCCCCAAACTGATGCTGACAATTTGTTTCACGGCCTCCTCCTTATATAGTTGATTCATTTCCATTGTTCCGGATGGCGTCTGCAGGACAATTTTCCATGGCTTCCCGGCACAAGGCTTCTTCCCTATCGTTTACGGGCTGTTTGCAGACATAACAATTGCCCACCGGCAGGTCCTCATCCAAGTTTTCCGCAAAATGTGCCGGCGCTATTTCTGAGCAAAGACAACACGCAATGCATACCTTGGCCACATAGTATTTCCCAGGAACGTTTTCTGCAAATTTTTCCGTATTATCCGACATGCCAATTTCATTATATGTTGCGCGCGGGCGTATATATCATCTGCCTTTGATGCGAGAATACCCCTGAGTCGGGCATCAAGCCGAGATTTTCAGTAAAGAAAAAAAGAGCGTTTCTCAAGGAAACATATATTTTTATATTCATTTTAAAGTTTGAAGTCAATACCAGTCTCCAATACCGGTGTCAAATGGAAAAACTTAACGTTTCCGTTAAGTTAAATGCAAAAAATTTTGTTCCAGCCACGCAGCATCTGCGTCGGTCCATGCCAGGTGCTTGATATCTTGGGGCAGCACCCATTCAACAGCGGCATGTTCCCGCAATGTCAAAGCACCGGCCGTAATAACACATAGAAAAGGAAAGAGTGTTATGGAAAATTCCGGATACGCATGGGTGATCCTGGGAAGCTCCCGGCACATCACCACGTCAATCCCCAATTCCTCCTGAAGCTCCCGTCTGAGGCATTGTTGGGGGGTTTCACCCTCTTGAATTTTGCCGCCGGGGAATTCCCATTTCAGCGGATGCGTCATGGCCGCGCTGCGCTGGGCGGCCAGAATCCGGCCATTTTGTCGGATAATGGCGCATGCCACATCAATGTGTTTCATCACGCGTAACTGCGTTTGACCGCCTTGAGCCATCCTTCATATAAAGCTTTTCTTTTCTCAGTCGGCATGGTTGATTCCCATTTTTTATCAAAGGCCCACTGGGTCAGCAATTCGGATTGGTCTTTCCAGAAACCCACGGCCAGGCCTGCCGCATATGCGGCGCCCAGCACCGAAGTTTCCCGGTTTTTGGGGCAAATCACCGGAATATCCAGAATATCGGCTTGAAACTGCATCAACAGCTCATTTTTCACCATGCCGCCGTCGACCTTTAATGTTTTTAACCGGATGCCGGAATCTTTTTCCATGGCTTCGAAAATTTCTTTGACCTGATAGGCGCAGGCCTCCAGAACCGCCCGGGCAATATGGCCTTTATGAATATAATGGGTCAGGCCCGTGATCACTCCCCGGGCGTCGCTTCGCCAATGGGGGGCAAAAAGACCGGAAAAAGCCGGCACAAAATAAATGCCGCCGTTGTCTGAAACAGTTTTCGCCAGTGTTTCGATTTCCGGGGATTGCTGGATCAATCCCAAGTTGTCCCGAATCCATTGCACCAGAGAGCCTGCAATGGCAATGGACCCTTCCAGGGCATACACGGCGGGCTGATTCCCGATGCGATATCCCAACGTGGTGAGCAGGCCGGATTTGGATTGCACCGGCTTTTGGCCGGTGTTGAGCAGCATAAAACAGCCGGTGCCGTATGTGTTTTTGGCTTCTCCAGGTGTAAAACAGGTCTGGCCGAAAAGCGCGGCCTGCTGGTCTCCCAGATCGCCGGAAACAGGGATGCTGCCGCCGAAAATGCCTGATTTTTGAGTAAATCCGTAAATTTCGCTGGATGATTTGATCTCCGGGAGCATGTGCCGCGGCACGCCCATGACGTGAAGCATATCCTCATCCCAATCCAGGGTCTCGATATTCATCAGCATGGTGCGGCTGGCATTGGACACATCCGTGATGTGGACGCCGCCGTCGGGACCGCCGGTCAGCCACCAGATCAGCCACGTATCAATGGTGCCGAAAACGGCTTCATTTTTATCAATGGCCGCTTTAACGCCGTCCACATGGTCAATGATCCATCGGATCTTGGGGCCTGAAAAATAGGTGGCCAGAGGCAGCCCCACTTTTTTTCGAAAACAGTTCATATCCCCGTTTTGGGCTATTTTTTTACACAATTCCTCCGTGCGGGTGTCCTGCCACACAATGGCGTTGTAATAGGGTTTTCCGGTTTTGGGATTCCATACAACGGTTGTTTCACGCTGATTGGTAATCCCCAGCGCCGCGAGATCTTGGGGACCTATGCCGGCCTGGATCATGGCCTGCTCGATGACGTTTTTCATTTTATCCCGAATTTCCATGGGGTCATGTTCCACCCACCCGGGTTTTGGGTAAATCTGGCGATGTTCCATCTGGTGCATGGACACAATATCCCCTTGGTGATTAAAAATAAAAAAACGGGTGCTGGTGGTTCCTTGATCCACGGCCCCTACCATTTTTTCAGCTGCGGCACTCATCCGTCCTCCTTATTTTCAAGCGAGTCAATCCCTGTTTTGCGTCCTCCAAAAAACAGCGCCGGCGGCGCAATCACTCATGATATCATCCCATTCTTTTTTTAACGGTTTTAATTTACACATATATCAAAAAGGGTAAAGCGTTTTTTATTTATCCATGCAACAGTATGCTTGATTTCCTTTAAAAACATTGTTAAAAAAATTAAATTTAAATTTAAATTATTTGACACTTAATGGAGCGGTTATTATTTATTTTTATAGATGGTTATGAATGAATTTACAATTATGTTTGAAGGAACGGGCATGCGGGACCCCAAACCTGCGCAAAAAGACAACCTGAGTCAGCGTAAAATGACAATTTTACCGCGTTTTCACTTTGACTTTGCCGTCAATGCCGTGGATCGCGTCAAATCCTTGGGGAAAACCACCGTTCGTTTTTTAATCAATGATCTGATCGCGCGTTGGATCAACCTCACCTATGACTCCTACAGCCGTTTTTATGAAGGCCAGCTCCGTCTGGGGCTTCCGGTGTCCAAAGAACTGATTCAAACCCAGGAAGAAATCCGCTCTATTGCCGCGGGCAAACTGGCGCTGACGCTTTATCACATTTTTCTGCGTGTTACGGGTATCCGGGTATCCCGCAATGAAATCAAATATATTCTTATCGCCGAGCTGGAAGCCAACAATTTGAAATTGACTGAAAATGTCATCATTCTGACGCGAAAACAGCTCAAACAACTGGTCAATCGATGCAAAATTCCCAGTTATTTTTTCAATGATATCTATGAAGAAGCCACCCGGCGGCGGATCCTGCGAGAAACCTTATACGCGCATCGGTTGCCGGCCTATTTTGAAAGTGAAATCATAGAAAATTCCCAAAGCGGCCGAGGCGATTATGAAATCGTTTATTACCGGGATTACACGGAGGAGGGCAAAGAAATCAAATTCCGACGGCTGGTGAGCATTGAGGCGGTGACTTCCGGGGACAGACAGCCGTCCGTGGTCTTGATCCCGGGATTTGCCAACAACAGCAATTGTTATGATCTGACCAACCAGCAGTCCATTGCCAAGGATATGGCGGATCAAGGATACTGGGTCTATCTGTTTGATCCCAGAGGCATGGGCATCAACAAGGGGAAATTTGATCCATTATATACCGTGGACACGCTCATTGACCACGATCTTCCCACAGTGCTTAAATTCATCACCGTCAGAAGCCGCAAAAAACCATCTGTTCTGGTGGGGCATAGCATGGGCGGGATTATTGCGGAAAATATGGTATTAAACTGGAATGTCCGCAAGCACTTGAATGAAATAAAAACCCTTTCCAGCGAACAGAAGGCCATCCTGAATCAAATTCTTCCCCCCGTGGATGTGGCTGAAGAAAGCTTAAAGCAGGTCCGCGCAGTGGTGTCCTTGGGATCTCCCAAATTCTTCAATAAACTTTCCCATGCCTTTTTCCCTACAGTGCTCTGGCTCAATCATTTGGCGAGGATTTTTCGGCTCCAATATGTGCCGGTAAAGGACACGCTCATGTTCCTGATGCAGATGCCTTTCATCAGTGATGTGACGCAATTTATACTCAATAAAGACATCGGCGACTTAAACATCCTCACCAATCCGGCCAATCAAAGGGGCAATAAAGTCTTTACCAAAATATATGTTGAAAAAGCCTTGGAATCCGTGCCCTTGGGGTTGGGGTTTCAGTTCTTAAAGGCCATATACAACGGAGAGGGTTTCAAGCGGATGGATCGAAGCCGGTTCAATTATTCCGCGCATTTGAATTATTTTCCCAAACATATCCCGGTATTCCATTTCTGGGGGAGCAAAGACCCCCTGGCCCATCCGGATAATGTGCAATACAGCAAGTATTATCCTCATGGGACAAAAAAAATATTTCACATTGAGACAGCCCAGGACGCCCGAAATGTGGATATTTCCGCCAAGCAAAGTCAGGTGATTGATTTTATCATTGAAGGCGCCAATCACCTGGACCTGTTGTATGGGAAACTGGCTGAAGAAATCGTCAAGCCGCTTCTTATCCGGGTCATCCATGAAGCGTGGGGGGACTGGGATTATGAAGCGGACTCCGATAATCCTTCAAATGGAATCGATTTATGGTGAAACGACTCATTGATGCCGCCGGAAAACCCCATTACGGGATCATTGATGAGCCGGTCGAGGAAATCAATTACGCGGATTACCCTCTGCAAACGCCGATGGGCATGGGAGTGCCGGGGCTGCTGAAAAAAATGATGTTTAATCAATTTGTTTTTTTCGGCGTCGCCGGCCCCCAATGGATCTTGGGCATGGCGGTGGTGGATTTGAAATACCTGGCCAATGCTTTTTTCTATGTGTTGGACCGCAGCAACAAGCATATTCTGGAAATCAGCAAAATCACCGTTCCGCTGGGCAAAAATATTTATATCCGGCCCACGCCGGACAATGTGTCCTGTGCTTTTGTATCCCATAAGATCTCCATCTCCATGGATGATGGAAAACTCTCTGCCAAAACCAAAGATATCAGCGTCCAGCTTTCCTTTGATGTGTTGCGAACCGCCCCCCTTCGCCTTTGTTCCCGGGCCGGTTACCGGGGATGGGTGTATACCCAGAAAACAACGCCCATTCATATCACCGGATCCATCACAGTGGACAATCAAACCACGGCCTTAGAATCCCCGTCGTACATGGGGCTCATGGACTGGACCGCTGGTTATATGCGCCGGGAAACATTTTGGAATTGGGCGGCATCCGCCGCGGTGCTTTCAGACGGTCGGACTTTCGGCATGAACCTTTCCTGCGGCGTGAATGAAACCAGCTTTACGGAAAACGGATTCTGGATTGATGGAAAACGCACCAAGGTCAGCACGGTTCATTTTGAATTCAACCCGGCCAATTTTTATGATCCTTGGCGAATTACCTCCGGGGACGGCAAAGTGGATCTGACATTTAACGCCGAACAGCACCGCGCGGAAAATATCAATGCCTTTCTGATCGCCACCCGGTTTACCCAATTGATGGGGGTTTTCAATGGTATTTTAAAAACCGACGACAATGCCGTTATCCGGATCAACAACATCCCCGGCTGGGCCGAAGACCATTATGCCAAATGGTGATGGATTCGATTCTTTGAAGTTTATGCTAAGAATTGATCCCTAAATTCTTTACGGGCCCCTGTTGAACAAACCTCAGATTTAATATGCCATGGGGGATGGTGGGAGGGGGTTGGGTGCCGCGGTACGATATTGAAAATATCCCCTGGATGGCATTTATCCCTGTTTTCGGCGGATATTCAAATCCGCCCCGTCAAGACGACAATGTTCAATCCGCCATGCAACAAGCGCCATTGTTCGGCATGGGGAAATACATGATGGGAAATGCCGGGATCCGGCGTAATCACCGCAAATCGCCAGCCTTTAAAATCAAGGTTTAGTTTGCGGCCGATTTCTTTAAACAAAAGGCGGCTTTGTTTTTTGGATGAAAGCCGGCGGCCGTAAGGCGGATTTACGACAATTAAACCTGTTTCTTGGAACATAGTCGCACAAGAAATATCCGTTGGGGTTAAGTCGAAAAAATCCTTTTGCTGGACGCATACCGAGTTGGACAGAAGCCCAGCGTGAAGGATATTTTCAAGTTTCCGGCAGACAGCCGGATCCGTGTCGGACGCAAAAATCATGGGCGCAGGCAGGGGTGTCATGGCTTTTTGCGCTTCCCGCCGGAGATGCCGCCATTGAGTTTCTTTAAAACACGGCCATTTCATAAATGCAAATTCCCGAAACCATCCCGGCGGGATGTTGTTTGCCATCATGGCGGCTTCCAGAGAAAAAGTTCCAGACCCGCACATGGGATCCACCAGAGGAAGACGCGGATCATATCCGGCAATAAAAAGAATGGCCGCGGCCAGGGTCTCCCGAATGGGGGCTTTTCCAACGTTGGTTTTTAATCCCCGTTTATGAAGCAGTTGCCCGGAGCTGTCCAGGGAAACCATAAACCGATCCTCTTTTGCGCGAATAAATATCTGTTGCACATGGGAGGGGCAACCCAAGCGGGGATTGACAGGGGATTGCCCAGCCACCATTCTCTGGAAAATGCCTTTTTGGACGCACGCTGAAATCGCGCCGGTATGTATCAATCTGGACTTTTGGGATGATACATGAATTTTTAATGCAAAATCTCCCGTCAAATAAAGTTCCCAGGGGATTTGAGCGGTTTTTGCTTCAAGATGTGAAAACCGTTCGGCTGTAAACGAAGCAATCCGCATAAGGATGCGGTTGGCGCAGCGCAGATGCAGGTTGGCGAGATAACAGCCGTGTATTTTGCTGATAAATTCAATTCCGCCCATGCTGATGATGGCGTCTGAGGCGCAAATCCCGGCAGCGGTCATTTGATTTGCGCATAAGGGTTCCAGACCCGGGGCTGTGGCAACAAAAAAACGGTGTGTTTTGGCAATAACATGTCGTTTGATTCTTTTTTCAATATTTCCCAAGGGAGTTAAAATTTTTTTTGCAGGCATTGATATTTTTTCTCCATCCAAAGATCTGCCGCAGTTCCAATATCCCATCAGTCATGGCCAAGGGATTATAAAAATCCAAGGTTTTCAAATCGCGTGCATGCGCTTAAATACGCCAGCTCAAATTTTCCCGTGGGTCCGTTGCGGTGTTTGGCCAAAATGATCTCTGCTTTTCCGATGTTTGGATTGTCGGGTTCCGGGTGATAGACCTCATCCCGGTAAATCAGCAGCACCAGATCCGCGTCTTGTTCAATAGAGCCGGACTCCCTTAAATCAGAAAGCTGGGGTTTTTTATTGTCCCGGTTTTCAAGCCTGCGGTTGAGCTGGGAAAGCGCTATCACCGGAACGTTGAGCTCCTTGGCGAGCCCTTTGAGGGATCGGGATATTTCCGATATTTCCAAATCCCTGCGTTCTGCATGGCGTTTTGCTTCCATCAACTGAAGATAATCAATGATGATCAACCCAAGCCCTTTGTTTTTTTTCAGCCGTCTGGCTTTGGCCTTGATTTCAAGGACCCGAATATCCGGGGAATCGTCAAAATAAATGGGCGCATCCCCCAGAACGCCGGCGGCATGATGGAGATTGATCCAATCATCCGTGTCCAACTGACCGTCCCTGAGCCGGATTGAGTTTACCCCCGATTCCGCGCACAGCATTCTCATGGAAAGCTGCTCTTTGGACATTTCCAGGGAAAAAATGGCCACCGGCACGTCAAAATCAACAGCCGCATGCCGCGCGATGTTTAAGGCCAACGCGGTCTTGCCCATGCTGGGACGCGCCGCCAGAATAATCAAGTCCGACGGCTGCAACCCGCAGGTCAATTGGTCCAGGGCTTTAAATCCGGTGGGAACGCCGCTGAGCCGGTTTTTGTTTTTCTGGCGATGCTCCAATGCGCTTAAATTTTGAAACAGAATGTCCTGAATGGCATGGCAGGTCGGACGGATATTTCGCTGTGTGACATCAAAAATAGACCGCTCGGCAAATTCAAAGACCTCGGTGATATCCCCGGGATTTTGCGCGCAACACTGGATGATCTCATGGGATTTCTCCATGAGCCGGCGCAGAGACGCCTTTTCACGGATGAGTCTGGCATAATGCACGGCATTGCTGGCCACGGGCGCCGTATCAATGATTTTGGCCAAATACGCAGCGCCGCCGATTTTCTTGATCTGGCCTTTTTCAGTGAGTCGATTGGCCACCGTTACCAGATCCATGGGTTTATTTCCCGTGTAAAGTTCCGACATTGCGTGAAAAATCAAGGATAAGGATGTGGCGTAAAAATCATCTTCCGTGAGGATTTCCGCCACATCGGTAAAGATTTCATTGTCCATTAAAATGGCGCTGATCAAAGATTCTTCAGCGTCCACAGATCGGGGCAGGCCATGGGTGAATATGGCGTCCTGGGATGGATCTGTTGGGGGTTTTTTCTGCAGTGTTTTTTTCATGGGCAATCACAAGTCAGATGGTCGTTGTTTTTGGATCCGGGCGGTTTCAGACAATGCAAAAAAAATTGTTCGCAAATATCGAACATTGCCCGAAAAAAAAGCAAATGGCTCCCGCCCTATTTTTTTAAAAACTGCCAGTTCATGGCCTGGCCCGTATGATTGACCACCCAGCCCAGATCTTGAAGCCGGATGATCATGGCATGCTTGGATATATTGGAGAAACCGCCGGCCTGTTGAACAGCGCCGGCAATGTGCCGCCAATTTTCAACGCAAAGGTCAAAATGAAACGGCGTGGTGGGAAATGTTTTATTAACGGCGCAAAGATCCAGCCGGTCTGCGCCGAAAGCTTTATGAAAAGCGTCTTCAACGGCTTTTTGAGGCATCAACAGACAGCCGGCAAAATAATCCGCCTGCCATTCCACAGGGGCCTTGGCGTTTGCCGCCCTGCAAAAAACCGCGTCTTCCCGCGGCCCCCTGCGGTTGGCTGTATGGGCCAGATGCCGGTGCAGGATCCAGTGGCCCGCTTCATGGGCGCAGGTGAAACAAAAACGGCCTTCGGATCCATCATTGAGCAGCGACGTGCTGATGGCCACCAGCTTCTTTGTTACATATAGCGCGCCATATACATCGTCCATACCGTATTGCTTTTCAAAATCCACGAACCCAAGGCGCAGGCCCAGGCCCTGTTCAATAATGTCCTCCACAGGCACTGGCGGGGTTACTGTTTTTCCGGTCAAGGACTCATATGCCGCAATCACTGACTCGGCCGCGTGGGCGATGTCTTGCTTGGGCAGAAACGGAACTTTCATTTTTCACCTTTTCCCCATCGGGTCAACTCCACCATTTTACCCAGCCGTTCCCAGTCCTCATCGTCAAATCCTTTATCCCGGGCCATTCTTAGAAAATCAGCCGCGCCGGGTTTTTCCGTGATATAGGAAGTCAGGTCTGGATCCAGCTTGCCGGCAGAGGATAGAAGAATGCGTTTGTCGATGCGCAGCGCGCGCGCAATGGAGAGAATGACCTGGGTTTTGGGAGGCCCCACATTGCCCTGTTCAATATCGCTTAAATACCCCGGCGATATTTGAACCGCAGCAGCAAGCTCCCGCAATCCCAGTCCAGCCTCCAACCGAAGCTTTCTCAATCGCTCTCCGAAACTATCCACAGGATCTTTTTTAACCATGTTCAATATTATCGAACAATGGCGGGGGTGTGTCAAGATTTTTTATTTTTGGCGAGTATTCTGTTTACATGCCGGGTCGTGTTGGATAATATTTGCCGTATGGAGAAAAATTTAGACGCCATTGTCATCAATGAGGTTCAGCTGCTGCTGGCGGAAAAAAGGACATCTCTGGCCGCCATGCGCACGGGGATTACGGTTTTTGTCCTGCCCCTCAGCGTCCTGAGTTTTTTGGTGGTGACATCCAAATATTACAATATCACGGATGTATGGTTTCTCCTAGTGTTGCTGCTTGTCATCTGTCTTGGGCTGGTTGTGTTAGGCGCCTATTTGATCATCCGGGCTGCCATAAAAATACGGGCCTATGACCGGCATATTCGTGCCATCAAGCTGAAATACAGTCAACTTTCTGAATTTATTGAATAATATTATTGTTTTGGAACCAAGCGCCCATGCATGAACTTGCGGTTACAGAAAAAATACTCGATATTGTCATCAAGCACGCCCGGATGAATCATGTTCACAAAATCCGATCCATCACCCTTCGCATCGGTGAAATGAGCGATATTGAAAATGAATGGATTCAGCATTATTTCGATTATTTAAGCAAAAATACCGTGGCGGAGGGAGCGGTGTTGAAAATTGAAAGGGCCCCCATTGTGCTTCAATGCAACCCATGCGGATGTGCGGTTGAAATCCGCAAACATGAGCTGGCCGACGTCACGTGCCCCGCATGCGGAAGCAAAAAAGATTTTTCCATTATTTCCGGTAGAGAATATTTTATCAAAGAAATGGAGGCGGAATAACTATGGATGCCATTAAACTCATCGAGGTCAAAGAAAACATATTAGCCGATAATGACGCAGCGGCCCGGGAATTGCGGCACAGACTGACGCGTCAAAAAACATGCTTAATCAATCTCATGTCTTCCCCTGGTGCTGGAAAAACCAGTCTTCTGCTTCAAACCGTCACGGCGTTGAAAGAGGATTTCCGCATGGCGGTGATCGAAGCTGATATTGATTCCACAGTGGATGCGGAAAAAATCGCAACGACCGGAATTGAAAGCATCCAGCTCCGAACCGGCGGATTTTGCCATGTGGATGTGGCCATGGTGACCCAAGGACTGAATGCTTTGAATACCGATGCCCTGGACTTGATTTTTATCGAAAATGTGGGAAACCTGGTCTGCCCTGCGGAATTTGACACCGGCGCCCACCTTGACATCATGATATTAAGTGTGCCTGAAGGCGATGACAAGCCGTTGAAATATCCTTTGATGTTTTCCAAATGCCATGCGCTTTTGGTCAATAAAATCGATCTGTTGCCATTTACCGACTTTAACCGGGCGCGGATCCAGGAACGGGTTCGGAAACTCAATCCGGGCATCCATATTTTTGAAGTTTCTTGTAAAACCGGCGAGGGTATAGGCCCATGGGCCGCCTGGCTGAAGCAGACCGTGATGGAAATTATCAGGCCATCAAACAAAAATTCACTTGACTCTTTTTCCTAAATTGCATTTAATATGCAGAAATAATTCTAATTTTTTCGGGTTGCGCCGCATACGGCGCAATTATTGCGTCAAATAATAAGGGCAAAAAAACATGGCGAATTCAGAAGAAGATTCACATGATCCTTTGCTTGATGTCACGATTGATATCAACGAATTCGGTCTGCCCATCGAATCGTTGAAGAATCCGCCGCCTTCGATAGAACAAGAAACAGGGTCGGATTCAGACGGCGATGCCTCAGAACCGCCGATGGTGCGGGGGCCTTTGGATGAAATCAATGATAAATTAGACAATCTTTTTCAAGCATTTGAAACCAAAATCCAATATGACCAGCATAAGAATAAAATTATTGATGAACTGCATCAGGCCCTTCAGGAATACCGCCAGGGGGTGCTGCAGAAATACGTTGCTCGAATTTTTATGGATGTGCTGAAGGTGGTGGATGATATCCGAAAATTCACCGTCCACATAAAAATGAATCCAGCCCATGAAGAGATATCCGATAAATGTATCCAATTTCTCGAATCCACAGCCTCTGAACTGGAAGACCTTTTTGCATGGGAAGGGATTACTCCCTATGTATGCGAGGGAGATCGTTTGGATTTAAGCCGGCAGCGGGTGTTGAACAAGATACAGACCGCTGATCCGGAAAAAGACAAGCTCATTGCCGAACGCGTCCGGCCCGGGTATGAATACAACGGCAAAATAATTCGTCCGGAAATTGTATCGGTGTTTGTCTGCCAACCCAGTAGATCTGCAGAGGATTAACCCCAAATGACCAAAAAAGCCCAATCCAACCGGATTTTCGGCATTGACCTGGGAACCACCTATTCCTCCATTGCCTATGTGGATGAATTCGGAAAGGCCGTGATCATCCCCAATGCTGAAAATGAAAGAGTGACGCCCTCGGTGGTCTTTTTTGATGAAGACAGCATCGTGGTGGGCGATGTGGCCAAGGAAAGCGCCAAGCTTTACCCCGATGATGTGGTCTGCTTCATCAAGCGGTCCATGGGTGAGCCCAATTTTGTTTTTATCCATCATTCCGAGCAATACCGGGCTGAGGAAATATCCGCCTATATTTTAAAAAAACTGGCCCAAGACGCCGAGCAATACCTGGGGGAAAAAGTCACGGACGTGGTCATCACCTGTCCGGCGTATTTTGGCATCAATGAGCGGGAAGCCACCCGGAAAGCGGGTGAAATTGCGGGATTCAATGTCCGTCAGATCATCAATGAGCCCACGGCGGCCGCCATTGCCTACGGATCCCTGGATTCCACCGAAGACAAGGTGGTTTTGGTGTATGATCTTGGCGGCGGCACCTTTGATATTACCATGATCGATATCCGAAAAGATTCCGTGGAAGTCATCTGCACTGGCGGGGATCACCATTTGGGCGGCAAGGACTGGGACGACCGCATCGTGGCTTATTTGGTGGAACGGTTTCAGGAGGAAACCAAAACCGATGAAGACATCCTGGATGACCCGGACACCTGGCAGGACCTTCAGCTTTCTGCGGAAAAAGCAAAAAAAATACTGAGCCAGCGCCCCAAAACACCCGTATCCGTCACCCACGGCGGAGAACGCATTAAAATCATTCTGGAACGTGAAAAATTTGAGGAAATTACCCAGGACCTGCTGGAGCGGACCATTGAATTCACCCGGGAAATGCTTCAGGAAGCCAAGAAAAAAGGATACGATCATTTTGATGAATTTATCCTGGTGGGGGGCGCCACCCGTATGCCCCAGGTGGTGGAACGCATCAAAAAAGAATTTAAGATCATGCCGAAAATATTTGATCCGGATGAGGCAGTGGCCAAAGGCGCGGCCATTTATGGATGGAAATTGGCGTTAAACGACAAACTCATCCAGCGGCTCTCGGCCCAGACCAAGAAGCCCATTCAACAGATTGAAGACATCCCGGAAATGATTGAAGGCGAAATCATCACGGTGGAAGACGTCAAAGAGGCTGCCCGGCAGGTGGCCAATGAAACGGGCTACACCCTTCCCAGCGTGGAAAGCACCATGCTCCGCGTCAAAAATGTCACCAGCAAAAGCTTCGGCGTGGTGGCGCACAATCCGGCGGATGAAGAAATTGTGTTTAATCTGGTGTTGCGGAACACCACCGTGCCTGTGGCGCGAAAGCAAATTTTTTATACAGCGGTCCAGAATCAAAAATCCGTTTTGATCCGCATTATGGAAAGCGAAACCAGCAAGGTGGAAATTCCCGTGTCCAATGCGGTTGAGATCAAAACAGCGGTGCTGAATCTTCCGCCGAATCTTCCGGCGGATCTGCCCATTGAAATCACTTTTGTCTTAAATGAAGAAGGCCGACTCTATATCACGGCCATGGAGACCAGCCAATCGCGGCAGATCGATGTGGTCGTAGACACCGCCTCTGTCATCCAGGGCGAAGCATTTGAAAAAGCCAAAGCCAGATCCCAGTCTTTGATCATCCATTGAATAAAATCCATCCGGATATGAGCTCATGAACACAGAACGCGACAATTTTTATCTTCTTCTGGAGCTTTCGCTGGAACCTCCGGAAACCAATGATGAAGTCATCTGGGAAGCCGTTCAGAAAAAAAAGGCCGAGTGGAGCCGGCTGAGAAACCATCCCACCAAAGGAATCCAGGCCCAAAAATACATCAGCCTCATCCCTGAAATTGAGCGGGTGATGATGAATACGGAATCCCGACAAAAAGAAGCGGTGGCGGCCATTCAGATCCTTAAAAAAGGAAAAGACGACAAGTTTATTGAAATCGACCGGCATATCGATATTCTTTTGGGAAAGGGGTATGTTCAAAAGGAAGAGGTGGAAAAACTTGCTGAAATTCACGGCATTGACCCCCAGGAAATCAAAAACCGGATTAACTTGAAATTGGAGGAAAAGCTTCAGCGGGCGGATCAGGAAATCTGTATCCGCATGGCAAAAGGATATCTCACGGAAGCAGACCTTTCCAAAATCGCAGGCCGTCATGGCCTTTCCGTGGATCAAATCCGCCAGCGCGTCCGCCCGTCCATGATCAAGAGTGACACAGAAAAAATCGAACCCATCAAGCCCCTGGATAAATCCATTGAAAAGAGCATCCTCGACAACCTTAAAATCATTAAAAAAACATCATTATATCATTTTTTAGATGCGCCGATGGGCGCGGACTTAAAACTCCTTCAGGAAAAATCCAGCGCTAAAAAAAGAGAACTTTCCAGCCTCAGCAAAAAAGATGCGGATGTGACGGCCGGAACCATTCTGATAGGGCATTGCCTCACCATATTTAAAAATGAAGAAAGCCGAAACGCCTATGATGTGAGCTTGGCAACCGCCCGGCTGGCGTCCCTTTACTCAGATATTGACGTAGCCGCCATTGACGGGAAAATCAGGCCGGAATATTTCGATATCCTGACCCAAAAAGCCATGGAATTCGGCATGGATCCGGATGAGGCGGAACAGTTCATAGAAACATACTGCATCTCTAAAAATTATGTGATTGAAAAAAAACAAGTTCCAATCCAGGTTCAAAAAAGCCGGGTTCGGCCCGTCATTATCTGGGGCTGTGCTGCAGCGGTTCTGGTTTTGGCAGGGATCCTGTATGGGCTTTATCAAAAAAGCGCCGCGGAATCTGAATTTCAGGCCATGATGGAAAAGGTGGATGCCCAGACCGCGCCCGAAGAAAAGATCAAAATTCTAAAGCAATATGTAAAAACCCATAAACAAAACAAGAAACACACCCAGCAGGCGAATATTGAAATCAAAGAACTGGAATCCCGTATCATCACCCAGAAATTAAACGCTGCAACCGCCCTGGCGGAAAAAGCCGTGGCAGACGGAAACATCCGTCAAGCCATTTCCATCTATCAGGAATACATCCAGTCAAATCCGCCGGAGCCCCAAAAAAAACAGGCCCAAAATCAGATCCAGCGGCTTTCTGAACAGATTGAAAAAAAAGATTTCGAAGAAGTCAGTGCGCTTGCACTTCAAGGCGCGCCGGATCAAAAAATGGCCGCGTTTCAGCGCTATTTGGCCCAACATCCAGACGGCCCCCATAAGGCGGATGTGGAAAAATGGATTCAGGAAATGAGCGGTGAATATTATATTTTCACCAAAAAAATGCTGGATTCATGCCAACAACAATCGGATTGGAAAACATGCGTGGAATTGTGTGAAAATTTTATTCGTATCTATGACAACAGCCATGCGGATCAACTGAAACAGCTTCTTCCCACCTACCAGGAAAACCTCAGAAACGACATTATTTTTAAAAATCTTTTGGAAAAAGCCGGCCAGCAGGGGGATAATTATGCCGCTGCCCAGCAGATTTATAAGGATTTTTTGGCCGCATATCCCAATACCCCCTTAAAGCAAAGGATTCAGGGTGAACTGACTCGGCTGTCAGAGCTTGCTGCCCTTGCGGCCATGGAGGCCAAAAAAGCCGACATGAGGAGACTGCTGGCGGCGTCCGGCGGCCGTTTTTCAGAAATCAAAGATGGCGTGGTGTTGGATTCAAAAACAGGTCTTATGTGGTGTTTGGTGGACGCCAAAACCACGGCCCTCAATGAGTGTATTGTCTATGAATCCGCCAAACACTATGTGGAGACCTTGAAAACCGCCGGATATACGGACTGGCGGCTGCCCACGCCCGCAGAACTGTCCGGCATTTACAAAGCCGCGCCGGCGTTTCCCGTTTTGAATGAGGACGAATGTTTCTGGTCCTCGGAAAGTTTCACCGGCTATGCGGACGGCTGGCACATCAAGGTCAGCACGCTTTGCAAAGAAAAAGGAGGGGGCTGGGAAATTCTTCAAAAGGACTCCAAAGAATGCGCCAATGTCAGGGCTGTTCGCGGAAGATAACGGCTCCGGGTTGAGGGTCAAGATGGGGTCAGGCCCCGGCCCGCGCGATGTTATTTTTCTTTAAAAACCTCCTGGCATAGCAGTTCCACCATGGGGTGAAGAAAGCCCGTGGCGCTGATCACCCGAATCATTTCCAATTCCTGAAGGTCCTCTCTTGACGTCAGTTTGGCGGCTTCCTCGGTAATGGCGGATATTAAGGCTTCTGCGTCAGTCGCGCTCCGGAAAATCCGCGTCAAGGCCAAACGGATATTGCTGGAACGGCGCAGATTCATCATGTCTAAGCTTTGGCGAAGCATTTTGCCGTCCACTGTTTCCAACAGCACCACCGCTTTTTCAGCGGTCATGAGCTCGGCGGGACAAACGGGCGGCGGTGCGGTGTGCCTGGGGGACGGTTGGGAATCCGGTGGAGGTTGTGGTTTTGGGGTTTGAAGCGGTGGCGAGGCGGGTTTTGCCATTTCTGCTTTTCCATGATAGATGATATCGGGCAAAAGTTCGATGTCTGCCACAAATACAAAGTGATCTTCCGCATCCTGGGTTTCCTCAAATTTCCCCAACCGCGCCAATCCTTCCAATGCCTTGGCCAGTTTTTGACCAATGCCTTGGATCTTCTGCTGAAGCTGCTCAGGCGCAAGCTTGGGCGTTTCTACGCTTGCCCAAAAAAAATCAGAATCCCGGATCAGCGCATTGACATCAATGACGTGTTCGTCGTCGAGTTGAATGCGCATGCCGTTATGGGTTTCTTGTACGCAAAATCCTTGGTCTTCTAAAAACCGCTTGAGCAACAGGACATTGTCCGGCGATGATGCTTGCATAGATATCCTTGCGCAATTTGCATTAATCTCCATGGAACCCGGCCGGCCACAGATAATAAAAACCGGGTTGGCTGAAAATGTCCAGATCCGGCAGTCCCAGATTGACCAGAGGCGCGCTTTTGCCGGACCATTGAGACTGGGTGTTGTAAATATTGTCATTGGGATATTCGCTTCGCCGGAAAACCACCACCCTTGCGTCTTCTGGCAAGCCTGACATTTGCTTTGCCTGCAAGAGCGCGTCATTGATATATCCCACTGCATCTACAAGCCCGCATTCTTTGGCTTCCTGGGCTAAGAAAATACGGGCGCTTGCGATTTCACTGAATTTTGCCGGATCAATCTGACGGTGTTTCAATACCAAATCCGTAAATCGCGACCCCAGGCTGTCCGTTAAATTTTGAAAAATTTCGGTTTCTTCTTGGGTGGCTTCCCGGAACGGAGACCCCATATCTTTCTTCTGCCCCGAGGCGTTGATGGCCACATCCACACCGATCTTTTCCAGTAATCCATAGACTTTTGGCCTTAAAAAAATTACACCGATGGATCCGGTCACGGATGTGGGATGGGCCACAATATAATCTGCGGGCAGGGCCACGTAATACCCGCCGGATGCAGCCACATTCATCATCACGGCGATAATTTTGGCATGGGATTTTTCCTTATACCGGATAATCTCATGGTATAAAATATCACTGGCCGTCACTGAGCCTCCGGGCGAGTCAATGGTCAAGATCACGGCTTTGATGTCCGAATCTTTTTCCGCAAGACGCAATTGGGAAACAATATCTTGCACCATGCCGGGTTCGTTTTGGAGCATGCCCCGTTTGGGGGAATCAGAGATAACCCCTTGAATGGGGATCAAAAGGATTTTTTCTTTGGCCTCGCCTTCCAGCACAAATTCTTTCAAGGGGTCTGTGGCGTCCGTAAACAGCTTGACATTGGGAGACACACACCCCCCCAGTACCAATCCTGCCAGCACCAAAACCGCCATCATGCTTTTTCGTCCCATCTCAAAAACCTCCCTATGTTCTGATAAATGCTTTACAAAATATGAGTTCAAGCGTATGACATGAATGTATGGACCGCTGTTTTAAAAGCTAGACTTTGCTCCATCATTTTCATATGTTATCCTTAGAATAACAATACATCCTGCAAAACTTATTTCAAGATTTAATTAACGGGGGAGGAAATTCATCCATGAAAATTCGAAGGGATCGGCGCGGCGTTGCCCATGTGGAGGGGAGGGATTTGCCCGATGTGTTTATGGGCATGGGATATGCCCATGGTAAAGACCGCGCGCTTCAAATGCTTTTGATGCGCATTCTGGGACGCGGTCAGGCAAGCGAACTGCTCGAATCAAGCGATGAAATGCTTCAAATGGATATTTTTTTCAGAAAGATGAACTGGACCGGTCATATGGCCCCGGAGATGGATATTTTAACGCCTGAGGCAAAAAATATCTGCGGCGCCTATTGCCAGGGGGTCAATCTTGCCCTATCCCAGGGCATTCCCTGGGAATTGAAACTGGTGGGCTATCGTCCGGATCCCTGGAGTATTGAAGATATATTCTTGTTTTCCCGCATGATGGGGTATCTGACATTGGCCCAGTCCCAAGGGGAAATGGAAAGGCTGTTTATTGAAATGGTCCAGGCCGGGGTTGCAGAAGACAAACTAAATGAACTGTTTCCGGGGATTCTTTCGGGATTGGATATTGACCTGGTCAAACAAGTCAAACTCCAGGAACGGGTGATTTCCCCGGTTTCTTTATGGAATCAAGCAGTGCCGCTGATGATGGCGTCCAATAACTGGGTGGTTTCCGGAAAAAAAACGGCATCCGGCAAACCCATCCTGGCCAATGATCCCCATCTTGAAGTCAACCGGCTGCCCAATGTCTGGTATGAAATCGTCTTAAAAACCCCCCATTGGTATATGATGGGCGCTTCTATTCCGGGCGCGCCGGGCCTTCCCATCGGCCGCAACCCGAATCTGGCGTGGGGCGCCACGTATACGTTCATGGACGCCACAGATTCCTGGATTGAAAAATGCCAAAACGGCATGTTTTTTCGGGAGCCGGATCGCTGGATTCCATTCCGCACACGCAAGGAAGTCATCCGGCGAAAGAAAAAACCCGATTATGAAATCCTTTTTTATGAAAATGATCACGGCGTTTTAGAAGGAAATCCCCATGAGCCAGGGTATTATTTGACCACGGCATGGGCGCCGGCAACATCCGGCGGGGTGAGCATCACCAACATATTAAACATGTGGCATGCCAGAACCGTTCAAGAGGGCATGGCGCTTCTGGGCCGGGTGGAAACCGCATGGAATTTTGTTCTGGCCGATACCGAGGGCAATATCGGATATCAGATGTCCGGCATGATGCCCAAAAGGCCCGAAGGGATCCATGGATTTGTCCCCCTTGCAGGATGGGATCCGAAAAATGACTGGCAGGGTTTCGAGGATATGGAAAATCTCCCGAGATGCTATAATCCGGAACAAGGATTTTTTGTCACTGCCAATCAAAATCTCAATGAATTTGGAAAATCCCAACCCATCAATATGGTGATGGGGCCCTATCGGTCGGACCGTATCAGCCATCTGTTGAAACAAAACAACCAGCTCACGGCCGGGGATATGCATCAGATTCACATGGATGTCTATTCCACAGAGGCCGAGATGTTTATGAAAATTTTAAGACCCCTGCTGCCCCGGACGCCGGTTGGCGATATTTTAAGAAATTGGGACTTGAGATATTCCCCCGAGTCCAAAGGTGCATGGGTTTTTGAACAATTTTACAAAGCGCTACGGGAAGAAATATTCGGGCCAAACGGCATGGGGGTGGGCGTTGTCCGCCATTTGGCGTCGCATACCGGCATTTTTAATGATTTTTATTTGAATTTTAATCGGGTTATGCTCTCTGAAACCTCGGCCTGGTTCAACGGCCGAAAACGAGAAAAGATTTATCAAAACGCCCTGGATAAAATCAGTTCTCTGACTCCGAAACCCTGGGGTGAAGCGCAACAGGTCATGATGACCCATATGTTTTTTTCTGGAAAACTACCAAAATGGCTGGGGTTTGACCGGGGCCCTATTACCCTCATGGGCAATCGGGCAACCCCCCATCAAGGCCAGATATTTGAAAGCGCCGGCCGGAAAACCAGTTTTGCGCCTTCCTATCGCATGGTTATCGACCTTGCCACCGATGAGATTCACAGCGCCCTTGCCGGAGGCCCGTCGGACCGTCGGTTTTCAAAATGGTATTGTTCGGATTTATCCAATTGGATTTATGGAAAATACAAAAAACTGAGCCCCAATCCCGGCGATGGATATCTAAAATTCAAATAAAGATGACACATGCGGTTTGAGTGATTATATTGCAAATCAGTAAGGGTTTATGGTAAATCCTTGCTGAGTGTTCATTACCCCTCCTCCGAGCCCTTTTGCCGGTTTTTTGGGGGCAAAAGGGCTCTTTTTTACAAGAATCTGAAAATATATCTCTTGATGATGAGATATTAAGCGGCTCTGAAAACTGGATGCAGCCAACTTGATTTTTTGCAGATCATCCTTAATTTTCAAGTAAACATATTAAAGTTGCAATATGTCCAAACCCATGGCAAAAAAAAATTTATGAAAAAATACGTTTAAGGAGAAAAAATGGCCAATCAATTGAGGACAACGATTCTTTTGGGGTTGATGACGGCAGTGATCCTGTGGGTGGGCGCCATGATCGGCGGCCGGGGCGGCATGATGATCGCCTTGATTTTTGCCGGTGCCATGAATTTTTTTTCTTACTGGTATTCGGACAAGATTGTGCTTCGCATGTATCGGGCTGAGGAAGTGACACCCGGCCAAGCCCCTGAACTTTACCGCATGGTGTCTGATCTTGCCCAAAGGGCGAATCTTCCCATGCCCAAAGTGTATATTATACCCCAGGAAGCGCCCAATGCCTTTGCCACGGGCCGGAATCCGGAAAATGCCGTGGTGGCCGTCACCCAAGGCCTGCTCAAATATATGAATCGGGACGAACTGGCGGGCGTCATCGCCCACGAACTGGGCCACATCAAAAACCGGGACATCTTGATCGGCACGATTGCGGCCACCATGGCCGGCGCCATCATGATGATCGCCAATATGGCCAGGTGGTCGGCCATTTTCGGCGGATTCGGCGGCCGGGACAATGAGGAAGGCGGCGGTGGCGGAATGATTGGTTTAATCGTCATGTCCATCATCGCGCCGTTGGCGGCTGTGCTGATTCAAATGGCCATTTCCCGGTCCCGGGAATATTTGGCAGACAGCACATCTGCGTCTATTACCGGAAACAGCGAGGGGCTTGCCCGTGCGCTGGAAAAGCTGGGAACATATTCAAATCGGATTCCCATGGCCGCAGAACCGGCCACCGCCCATATGTTCATCACCAATCCATTGTCCGGCCAAAGCCTGATGAGCCTGTTTTCCACCCATCCGCCCATTGAGGAACGCATCGCCCGTTTAAGGAATCAGTCCGTTGACCGGATCATGGATTCAACGTCTTTCTCCAATGGCGACATGACCCAACAAGCTAAAAATTTCTGGGATAAACTGACAAATGGATAAAACCCTCAAACAAGCCATCTATCAGGCGGTGGAAAACGAACCCTATGCCCAAAAAATGAACATGCGGCTGGTTGCGCTGGACCTGGGGTATTCCAAGGTCGAAATGGATTACCGTCCTGAGATCATGGACAATATCTACCAGCGAGCCCACGGCGGCGCCATTTATTCGCTCATTGACGAGGCCTTTGAAACTTCCTGCCAGACCCATGGTGATATTGCCGTGGCATTAAACGTCAATGTGTCTTACATCGCCAGCCCGGAGCCGGGTGTTCGTTTAACCGCCGTATCCAGAGAAACCAGCAAGTCCAAAAAAATCGCCCATTACACCATCTCGGTCACTGATGAAAAAGGCAACCTTATTGCCACGTGCAATTGTATTGCATTCCGCACCGGAAAACCGATCCCCTTCCATACCTCCTAATCGGAATTTTGTTGGCAACAAACAGATTTTTCCGGTTTAAGAGCACATGAATCGTCCGGTTTGATATACTTTTCTTTGTTCGGTCCAAAGAAAAGTATCAAAAGAAAAGCCGTCCTGCATCTTTAAATCAAATTGCCGTCCGTATTTAGAATGTAAATTGTTCGGTCCCCAATGCTTTTTTATCTCTTTAGGGCTGATCTATATCCACAAACAATGTCACCGGCGTGCTTGGGTTGCTGATGGCAAGGTTGGCCTTGGACCATGTGGTGTAAAATGATGCTCTGACAAATTTATAAACGCTGTTGGCCACATCCGTAAAAAAATAAGTGGACGTCAGCATGCAGTTGGTGCAGGCAGGGCAATGGCCGTCGCAGAAACTGCAGTGAAAAAATTTGGGCGAGTACCCGCAGGGGCCCCATGAATACACTTTTGCCACGCGCTGAAACGCTCTTTTCCCCGTGCTGCCGTAATAGGCGGCTTTGGCGGCCTTTTCCTTATCCACAAAGCAAGAGGTCACGTCAAATCCCCAATACAGGGCCGGAACATTCACAAGCCCGGTGCTGCTGCAGTCATAGGGGTCGATGCTGAAAATCGCATTGGCAAGCCCGGGATTGCTGGAAACCGCGTTTTGCGCGGCCTGGCCGCCGGCTGAATGCCCGCCGCAAATCCAATGGGCGATGGCCTTGCAATTGGTTGATGAAAGCCAGGCCAATAAGTTCGCTTTTACATCCATAGCCAGATTTTTATATTTGGCGGCATCGGTTTTGACCATATTGCCCGGGTTATGATCCATGATGACAACAATATACCCGTAATTGGTCAATGCATTGGCAAGATTGCCGTAACTGCTGGTCAGCATGGAGGTACCCACACCCAACAGAATGGCTTCGCATGTGGTGGGGCAATTGGCGGCGTAATACACACGCACTTTTCCACTGGAAAGTGTTTTGTCAAAATAATTGGCTTGGGCGCTTCCTGCGATTATAAAACAGATTGCCAGAAAAACCATTGCTGATATTGCTGTTTTCGTTTTCATAAACATCCCCCTTGAAATTTTTGGTTGTTGGCTTTATTTGGAATAGTCTTTGTATTTTTAAGACACTTTGGTGCCCATGGGCAATACGGAATTTTCAGGGAGATAATAGGTATAAAAAATACCCATTATTGAAAGGTCATGAGAAAGGATCTGAGATTGGTTTTTTTAGCTTTAATGCCTATTTGGGTCCGGATGTGTTTGCGGTGGGTCTCAATGGTTTTTTCGGATAGATTCAAAATTTCAGCGATTTGTTTGGTGGATTTTCCCTGTTTGACGAAATTGGCCACCTGGATTTCCATGGGGGTAAGTGGGAGCAGCTGTGCGGAAAGTCGGTAGGAACCGGATGAAGCGATATCCGACAGATTTTTCTCCAAGAGATGAAGATAAAAACGTTCTTTTTTCAGCAATTTGGTTTTTTTTAATTTTTCCACATACGGCAAAACCAGTTCCCGAATGTTGAAAATGATTTTTTCCTCGATCTGCCGGGAATTATCGTCCTTAGTTTTTAACAGAACCCGCAGAGCGGTGTTGGCTTCTTCCAGATTCAGGGTTCGTTCCTTTGATGGTTACTGGAAAGGTCCTGATTTCCACAGGAACGGTGGATCCATCAGTTCTGTTTAAAATAAATTCATCAGGGCCTGTGGGTTTTCCTTGAATATTTTTTTCAAGCAAGAGGGCTGCTTTGGGTAGTTGGTCCTCAGACAATAGATTCAGTTCAAAATAGTTTTTTCCGATAAGTTCATAACGATTGACCCCGATGAGGGCTTCGGCGGCTTTGTTGCCGTCTAAAAGAACGCCATTTAAATCACTTAAATAATAAGCGTCCGGCGCGTATTCGAACAGAATTTTAAGACGCTCCTCCGAATCTTGAAGTTCTTTTTGGATCTGCCATTGCTTTTCCTCGATGGATATGGCTTTTGCAAGTATGGCAATGAGGTTGATTTCAGAAGATGTAAATCGCCGGATGTTTTTATCCAGAATGCATAAAGAACCTTTGGGTTCGCCGTCGAGGATCACCGGGAATCCGATGTATGATTTGAATCGAAATTTTCCAACATTTGAATCTGATTCTGCATAAGATGTTTTGGAAAGATCCTCGATGATGGTATAGCCGGTTTGGTTCCGAATGGTCTCCTCATAACAGACACACCCGTGGGCAGGAAGGATGCGGTTGAAGCCTTTGGGGAGATTGTAGCCGGATTGGGTGATGAGCGTTATTTTGTCAGGGTCTATTTTATTATAAAGCGCGCATGAACCATTTAAAATGATCCATGTGTACTGGATGATCCGGTTGATATTCTGCTCATGATTAACCCCAAGATAAGTAAAGAGCTGATTGAGCTTGGCGATCATCGCTGATGATTCATATTGGAAACCGCGTCCGTGATGCAACAAGATGTCTTGCGAGCAGACAATTCCTTTTATGCCATGAATCCCTTCAGGGAAATGGCCGTTTGCTTTGGGTAACATATTCAGCTTGGGAGAGATGAATGCTTTTAAAAGAATCGTCGATAGCGTTTTCGAGGCCCGGCTTTCATTTTGAAATTAGCTGTTACGGCTAATGATTGCAAGTTTTTTTTTTTTTAAAAATCCGCAAGGGGTAAACGCTATGCTGTTTTGCGAGGAATCTGATGGACACAAGGCGTAATACTGTAATATATTCAAAAAAAAGGAGTTCAATGGGGAACATGGTGCCAGGGACGCAAGCAGCGCTGATAACTGCCGTGAAACGGGGCGATCTTGACGACGTGATTCGACTGGTTCTTTCTGGGGCTGATGTCAACCAAAAGGATGAAACAGGCAGCGCCGGACTTCATTATGCTGTCTGTGGAAAATACAAGATTGCAAAATTTCTTCGGTCAAGCGGCGCGGACACGGAGGTCCTCGATGCCCATGGATTGACTCCGTTGCATCTGGCTTTTCTCAGAGGCGATGAGGTTGCATTTGAGCTGCTGATAAAATACGG
>FWPV01002794.1_pt1 | contig 31886 bp, 44 predicted proteins | sample 2228371 | NCBI WGS metagenome assembly FWPV01 (sample SAMEA103939776, study PRJEB20133) | metagenome
AAACATAGCATTCGGGAGCGGTTCAACGACCCTGCCTTTGACTTCGATCACGTCATCCTTCGCCATGCGGATCAATCGACCTCCTCGCTACGGAATCCTTGCCCGGAAGCGGCAATCCTTCCCATCGTGTCCCTTTCCTCTCCGGTCAAGAAGATCAACTCTCCCATGGCGTGAGGATCTCCGACCCGCTTTCACAAACCAGGACCGTGTGCTCAAAATGAGCCGCATCGGAATGATCGGCCGTCAGTACTGTCCAGCCGTCTTTCCCCGTGACGACTTCTTCTCCGCCTGTCATCACCATGGGTTCGATCGCGATGGTCATCCCCTTTTTGAGGGTAACCCCGCTCCCCGGCCGTCCGAAATTCGGGATCTGGGGAGCCTCGTGAAGCTTTCTTCCTATTCCGTGCCCCGCATAAGTCCGCACCAGGCCGTAGCCCTTGGAAAGGATGTAGCTCTCCACCGCATGACCGATGTCCCCGACGGTTGCCCCATCGCGAACAACCGATATCGCGCGGTGAAGCGACTCGAGGGCATGTTCCATCAGTTTCCGGCGTGTGTCCGAAACGTTCCCCACGCCGTAAGTGCAGGCGGCATCTCCGTAGTATCCACCAAACTCGACACCCATGTCAAAGCTGACGATATCCCCATCTTCCAGCCGACGATTCCTGTCCGGAATCCCATGAACGACTTCATCGTTGACGGAGATGCAGAGCGTGCCCGGGAACGCCCTGCGTATCCCGGGTACGCGATATCCCTTGAAAGCCGGGCGCGCGCCTCTTTTGACAACGGTGTCGTAGGCAAGCTCGTCAAGGGTGTAGGTGTCCACTCCCGGCTTGACTTTATCCCGTAGGAGTCGAAGGGTGTCCGCCACGATTTGGCCTGCCCTGCGCATCAGGACTAGTTGCTCTTCGGTTTTCAAGGTGATCATTCTGACCTTCCCCAGGGGGCGTCCAGAATGGTTTTCAGGACTTCGTCGCTGGACTTGCCGGCATCCACTTCGAGAAGCATTCCCTTTTCCCTGTAGAAGCCCACGAGCGGCGCGGTCTGGGAATGGTAGACCTCCAGCCGTTTTCGGATCACTTCTTCGCGGTCATCTTCCCTTTGAACCAGGTCGCCTCCGCAAATCTGGCAGGAATCTCCCCGAGAGCTGGGCTTGAACCGGATGTGATAGATGGCCCCACAATTCCGGCAGCCCCTCCGTCCAGAAAGGCGCTCCACCACGACCTCGTCTGAGACCTTGAAGAGGATTACCGCATCCAGCTTCAATCCAAGTTCGTTCAGCATCTTTTCAAGGGCTTCGGCCTGGGGGACAGTCCTGGGGAAACCATCGAGGATGAACCCCCTCGCACAATCCCCGTCCTGAAGCCGCTGTTTCATCATTTCGACGATCAGGTCATCCGGAACGAGTTTCCCGGCATCCATGAATTCTTTCGCTTTCATGCCGAGGGCCGTTCCCAATTTCACGTTTTCCCGAAGGATGTCTCCCGTGGAAATGTGCGCCACTTGGACTTTCTCGATCAGCTTTGCAGCCTGGGTTCCTTTCCCGGATCCCGGGGGGCCCAAAAAGATGAGGCGCATGCCGTTCAACCTCACATCTTGAACAGTCCGGCCCTATCTCGGCGCTTCAGGATGCCCTCGTAATGGCGCATCAGGAGCTGTCCCTCGATCTGCTGGACGGTGTCCAAGGCCACGCCGACTACGATCAGGATCGCCGTCCCCCCGAAATAGAACGTGTTGATCCCCATGACTTGAGTCATCAGGTTCGGCAGCAGGGCAATCAGGGAGAGGAAAATCGCCCCGGCCAGCGTGATCCGCGTCATCACCTTTTCGATGTAATCCGAGGTCGGCTTTCCAGGACGGATCCCAAGGATAAACCCGCCGTATTTCTTCATGTTGTTTGCCACGTCAGCCGGATTGAAGACGACCGCCGTGTAGAAGTAGGCGAAGAAGATGATCAACGCCACGTACAGCACCATGTAAATGAGGCTGTTCGGTGAAAAGGTCCTCTGGATGAAGGCCCCGATGTTCCCCGGGAAGAAACGGGCGATCGTGTAGGGAAGCAGCAGAACCGACGAGGCGAAGATGATCGGAATGACCCCCGACTGGTTTACCCTCAAGGGAATAAAGGTGCTCTGTCCGCCATAAACCTTGTTTCCGACAACCCGCTTTGCATACTGGACCGGTAAACGGCGTTGCCCTTCCTGCAACAGGATGCATCCCGCCACAACCGCGACCATGAGGACAAGCGCGAGAAGCAGGGCCAGGAAATTCATCTGGCCTGAGCTGATGCTCGTCCAAGTCTGTACGATCGCCTCGGGGATACGCGCCACGATCCCCGCGAAGATCAGGAGGCTGATCCCGTTGCCGATCCCGTGGTCGGAGATGATTTCCCCGAGCCACATCACACCGATCGAACCGGTCGTGATCGTCGCCACAACGAGGAGCAGATCCCACGGAGTGCCCGAGAAGATCCCGAGGCCCCTCAGCCAGAAAGAGAGCCCGAGAGCCTGAACCGCTGCGAAACCGACGGTGCTCCAGCGGGTGTAGGCCACGATCTTCTTCCGGCCTTCCTCTCCCTCTTTCTGAAGCTTCTCCAGAGCAGGGAACACCACGACCAAGAGTTGCATCACGATGCTCGCATTGATGTAGGGCCCCACGCCGAGCGCAAAAATGCTGAAGCGCCGGAGTGCCCCGCCCGCAAAAAGATCCAGGAAACCTAGCACCCCGCCCTGTTCGAACAACCTCGACATTGCGGTTCCGTCGATCCCGGGCGTCGGGATGTGAGCTCCAAGGCGGAAGACGAAAAGCACGCCAAGAGTGAAGAGTATCCGACGTTTCAGGTCAGGCAACCGCATCGCGTTGCGGACGGAGTCGAGCACCTAGATCACCTCTGCCTTTCCGCCTGCAGCAGCAATTTTCTCGGCGGCTTTTGCACTGAAAGCGCTGGCTTTGACGTTGAATGCCTTGGTCAGCTCTCCCGTAGCGAGGATCTTCACCCCGTCCCTGTTCCCATGGATCAGGCCGACAGAAAGAAGTTCCACGGCAGTGATTTCCGTCCCGGCTTCAAACCGTTCTTCAAGCGACTTCAGGTTGACCACTTCGTAGGTCACGGAGTGGCGGGCATTGTTGAATCCCCGTTTTGGAACCCGTCTCTGGATCGGCATCTGGCCGCCTTCGAAACCACGGCCGACTCCTCCTCCCGTTCGGGCCTTCTGTCCCTTGTGTCCTTTTCCGGCTGTCTTTCCGGTTCCGCTTCCAACTCCGCACCCGAGCCTTTTGGGCTTACGCCGGGATCCCGGGGCGGGACTGAGATCGTGCAGGTGCATGGGATCTCCCTCCTATTTCTCGATGGCTTCCCAGTCGACTAGGTGATGGACTGCGTTGATCATTCCCCGGATCTGGGGCGAATCCTCCAGCTCGACCGTATCGTTCAGCTTTTTGAACCCAAAAGCCCGGATTGTCTTCTCCTGCTTGTCAGGGCGTCCGATGCAACTCCGCTTCCAGGTGATCCTCAGTTTTGCCATGTTCGGGCCTCCTATTCTGCCTGAACGGGCTTCCGGTCCTTCCCCCGAAGCCGAAGGGTCTCTTCAGGCGTCCTCATTGCCCGAAGGGCTTCGAAAGTCGCGTAGGCCACGTTGATGGGATTGGAAGTCCTTCCGATGACTTTTGTCAGGACATCTTTCACTCCGCCCAGCTCCATGATGGCCCGGACAACCGCACCTGCGATAACGCCCGTACCGGGCGCGGCCGGCTTGAGAAGAACTTCCGCCGCGCCGAAGCGTCCGATGATCGGGTGCGCAACGGTGTTGCCCACCTTTTTCAAGGGCACCATGCTCTTCTTTGCCTTTTCGATACCCTTCCGCACCGCTTCGGGAATCTCCCGGGCTTTGCCCATCCCGACGCCGACCTGTCCGTTACCGTCTCCGGCGACCACCAGCACGCTGAACTTGAATCGCTTGCCGCCTTTGACCACCTTGCTGACCCTCTTTATGCAAACGACGCGTTCGGTCAGCTCGTTCTCGGTTGCTTTCTGCATTCTGGCTGCCATCGGCCCTTCCCCTCCTAAAACTTCAGCCCGGCCTCGCGGGCGGAATCAGCCAGGGCCTTTACCCGACCGTGGTACATATGGCCGCCCCGGTCGAATACGACAGCCTGGATCCCCTTTTCAAGGGCTCGCTCCGCAACCAGCTTGCCGACGAATTTCGCCGCTTCGACATTCCCGGTTCCCTTCAGCTGTTCCGCAACGGCCTTCTCACGGGTCGAAACGGCCACAAGCGTGGTTCCCTTTTCGTCATCGATGACCTGGGCGTAAATATGCTTCAGGCTCCTGAAAACGGAAAGCCTGGGCGTTTCTGCCGTCCCCGAAAGCTTTTGGCGGAGGCGCTGGTGCCGGATCAACCGCATCTCGTTTCGGCTTCGCTTCCTAATCATGCTCTTTCACCTCGGCTACTTCTTCGATCCAGCCTTACCGGCCTTGCGAATGATGAACTCTCCCGCATAGCGGATCCCCTTCCCCTTGTAGGGCTCGGGCGGACGGAAGCCGCGGATGTTTGCCGCGAGCTGTCCTACAGCCTGCTTATCGGCTCCCTTGATCAGGATCTTTGTCGGGCCGTCGGTCTGGATCTCGATACCTGCGGGCGGCTCCACCTGGATCGGGTGAGAATATCCCAGGTTCAGGACGAGCGTTTTCCCCTGCATCTGGGCTCTGTAGCCGACCCCGACAATTTCCAGCTGCCTCTGGAACCCTTCGCTAACCCCCACGACCATGTTGTTCAGCAACGCGCGGGTCATGCCGTGGAAAGCCCTGGACTTGATTTCATCATCCTTGCGGGTGACGACGATCTGGCCCTCCTCGAGCGATACGTCCACGCACGGCAGCAGGTCCATCGAAAGTTCGCCCTTCGGTCCCTTTACTTTGACGTGCCGTCCCTCCACTGAAACCTGAACGCCCTTGGAGAGCGGAATGCTTTTTCTTCCAATTCGAGACAAGGACTACACCCCCCCACTACCAGACGTAGCAGATGACTTCGCCTCCCAGGCCGTTGAAACGGGCTGTGGCATCCGTCATCAATCCCTGCGAGGTGGAAATGATAGCCACTCCGAGCCCTCCCATGACCTTGGGCAAATCACTCTTGTTGACGTAGATTCGACGACCAGGCTTGCTGATCCTGCGAAGCCCCTGGATCACGCGCTCGCGGTTGGGCCCGTAGTTCAGCACCAGCCTCAGCATCGAAATCGGCTTCTTGGCGTCGTTCAAAACCTTGAAATTGCGAATATAGCCCTCTTCCTTGAGGATTTTCGCGATTTCGAGCTTCATTTTGCTCATCGGGACATCAACGGTTTCCTGGAAAACCGTATTCGCATTCCGGATGCGCGTGAGCATATCCGCTATGGGATCGGTCACGTACATTTCCTCTGCCTCCTTTTGCTCTCGCGGCTACCAGCTCGACTTGACCACGCCGGGGATTTTCCCCTCACGGGCCAGCTTGCGGAAGCAGCAACGGCACATGTTGAACTTGCGCAACACGGAATGAACGCGCCCGCAAAGAGGGCAACGGTTCACCTTGCGCACCTTGAATTTCGGTTCCCTCTTCGCCTTGACTTCAAGGGCCGTCCTCGACATCTTGAATAACCTCCTTAACGACTGAACGGCATACCCAACTCCTTGAGAAGGAGGTAGGCCTCTTCGTCGCTTTTCGCCGTCGTGACGATCGTGATGTTCATGCCACGGACACGGATGACCTTGTCGTAGTCGATCTCAGGGAAAATCAACTGCTCTTTCAGTCCCAGGTTGAAATTCCCTCGGCCGTCAAAGCCTTTCCGGGAAACCCCCTGGAAGTCCTTGATCCTGGGAAGGGCAAGGGACAGTAGCCGATCCAGGAACTCCCACTTCTTCGTTCCCCGAAGGGTGACGGCACAGGCGACGGGCATCCCTTCGCGAAGCTTGAACCCGGCGACGGACTTCTTTGCCCTTTTCAAGACGGGCTTCTGCCCCGTTATCTGGGCCAACTCGTTGATGGCCGCATCCATGTACTTGATGTCGACCTTCGCCTCGCCAACGCCGATATTCACCACCACTTTCTCGATGCGCGGCGTCTCCATGACGTTCTTGTAGGAGAACTCCTTCATCAGGCGCGGGACGACCTCTTCCTTATACTTTGTCTGCAAACGCGGAACCATGGTCAAAGAAGCCTCCTCCCTACACCTTGTCTACGATTTCGCCGCACTTCTTGCAGAGCCGCACTTTCCGCCCATCGTCCATGAAAGCTCGGGCGACTCGCGTGGGCTTTCCGCAGGCGGGGCAAACGAGCATGGCCTTTGCCGCGTAGATCGGGGTCTCCTGCTTGATGATCCCGCCCTTCGGGTTTTTCTGTGTCGGGCGGACGTGCTTGGTCGCAAGGTTGACCCCCTCGACGACGATCATGTCCTTGGAGGGGATGTTCCGGAGGACTTTTCCTTCCTTCCCCGCATCCTTCCCGGAGATGACGTGAACCCGATCGCCTTTCTTTATTCTCATCTTTCCCATGACAAGAGCCTCCTACACTACTTCAGGTGCCAGCGAGACGATCCGCATGTACTTCTTCTCGCGAAGCTCCCTGGCAACGGGCCCGAAGATGCGAGTCCCCTTCGGATCTCCGTTGTTGTCGATGATGACCGCGGCATTGTCATCGAAGCGGACGTACGAGCCATCCTTCCTCCGGATCTCCTTGCTGGTCCGCACAATCACGGCCTTGACCACTTGCCCTTTCGAGATGTTGCTGTTGGGGATGGCTTCCTTGACCGAGGCAACGATGACGTCCCCGACGGAACCGACGAATCTCTGGCTGCCACCCACGACATGGACGCACATGATCTTTTTCGCACCGGAATTGTCGGCAACGTTGAGAACCGTCCTAAGCTGGATCATTGCCTACGCCTCCTCGTCACCGGTTTCCGCACCGAGAATCGGGGCCCGGCGCAGGACTTCCTTCAACACCCAGCGCTTATGGGCGCTCAGGGGACGCGTCTCCTCGATCAGAACCTGGTCGCCGATCCGGCAGGTGTTTTCTTCGTCGTGTGCCATGTATTTCTTGAACTTCAGCACCGGCTTTCCATAAAGCGCGTGCTTTGCCATCCGATCCACGCGGACAACGATCGTCTTTTGCATCCTGTTGCTGACGACGGTGCCGATCCGCGTCTTCCGATGAGAGGTTCTCTCCTCCATCGTCCGTTACCTCCTTGCAGTCGCGCGTTCCATGGCAATTTCCTTCTCGCGCTTCACCGTGAGAATTCGTGCGATGGTCCGCTTGACTTCCGAAATTCGGCTATGGTTTCCCTGCTGCCCGATGGCGCTCTGGAAACGCAGGTTGAAAAGCTCTTCCTTGTACTGACGATGCTTGTCCTGAAGTTCTTCCAAAGTGAGATCCCTAAAATCCTTTGCCTTCATGGTCTATTCACCACCCAGCCCTTCCCGGGCAACAAACCGGACCCTGATCGGCAGTTTGTGACCCGCCGTGAGGAAGGCTTCCTCGGCAACTTCCCGAGTGACACCGGCAACTTCAAACATGATCCGCCCCCTCTTGACCGGGGCGACCCAGAATTCGGGATTCCCCTTTCCCTTTCCCATTCGGGTTTCGAGCGGCTTCTTCGTAAAGGGACGGTCCGGGAAAATCCGGATCCAGATCTTGCCGCCCTTCTTCATTTTTCTCGAGATCGCGACACGCGCCGCCTCGATCTGCCTCGCGGTAATCCAGGCACAATCCAGGGCCTGCAAACCGTAATCCCCGAAATCCACCTGGGTGGCTCCCTTCGCTCGACCACTCAGGGGCCTTCGGAAGGGTTTCCTGTATTTAACGCGGCTAGGCATAAGCATGGTGCATTAACCCCTTTCCTTTGCGCCCTCTTTGGCCGTTTTCCGGGCCTTGTAGGCGGTATCGCCACGGTAAACCCAAACCTTGACTCCGATGACTCCGTAAATCGTCCTGGCCTCGGCAAAACCGTAATCGATATCGGCTCGCAGGGTCGAAAGAGGGAGCTGGCCCTCGAGATACCATTCGGTCCTTGCGATTTCCGCCCCGCCAAGCCTTCCTCCGCACTGGACCTTGATCCCCTTGGCCCCGGATTTCATCGCGCGGAAGATCGCCTTTTTCATGGCCCGGCGGAAGCTGACCCTCATTTCCAACGAAGAGGCGACGCTTTCTGCCAGTATGGAGGCTTCCATATCCGGGTTCTTGATCTCTTGTACATTGATCATCACCCGCAATCCGGTTTTCGCCTGCAGTTCCTCCCGAACCTTCTGGATTTCGGTCCCGCCTTTTCCGATTACTACCCCAGGCCGGGCGGTCGAAACCGTAAACGCGATGACATTCCCGATTCTCTCGATCTCGACCTTGGAAACGCCAGCGGCTTTCCAGCGATCGATGATCCACTGCCGGAGTTCGAGATCCTGGTGAAGGTTCTTGGCATAGTTCCTGCCACTGGCGAACCATTTGGATTCCCAGTCGCGAATGATTCCTAACCGCATCCCCACGGGATGAATCTTCTGACCCACGGTCACCCCTCCTTAGCGTTCCGAGACCACGATGGTCAAGTGGCTGGACGTCCGCTTGAACGGATGAGCCCGGCCCATCGAGACGGGGCGAAACCGCTTCATGGCTGCTCCCCGGTCGGCAAAGGCTTCGGAAACGACAAGCTTGTCAACATCCATTCCATAGTTGTTGTCCGCATTGGCCAACGCGCTCTGCAATGCCTTTTCCACGTACCGCGCCGCCTTTTTCGGGGTGAACTTCAGGATCGCGAGGGCTTCGTCCGCCTTTTTCCCGCGAATCAGGCTGAGCACTTGGCGCAGCTTCGTCGGGGAGATGTGCAGTCCCTTTGAGATCGCTCGTGCTTCCATCTCTTCCTCAACCCCCTACTTCACGCCGGAAGCGCGTTCCTGCCCGGCATGTCCCCCGAACTTGCGCGTCGGTGCAAACTCGCCGAGCTTGTGCCCGATCATGTTTTCCGTGATGAACACGGGGATGTGCGTTTTTCCGTTATGAACCGCAATGGTGTGCCCAATCATGGCGGGCACGATCGTCGAGCGCCTCGACCAGGTCTTGATGACTGCCTTTTTTGCCGTCTCGTTCATCATTTCGACCCGGTGCAGGAGCTTCAGCTCGACAAAGGGCCCCTTCTTCGTGGACCTTGCCATGTCCTTCCCTCCTCAGCCTCTACTTCGCGTACCGACGCCGAACGATCATCTTGTCGGACGGCTTCGATTTGCGGGTTCTGTATCCCTTGGCTGGAGTTCCCCATGGAGAAACAGGATGCTTGTTCGACTTGCTGCACCCTTCGCCGCCGCCCATCGGATGGTCAACGGGGTTCATGACCATTCCCCGAACCTTCGGTCTGCGGCCAAGCCAGCGAGTTTTTCCAGCTTTTCCATCCACAACGTTCTCGTGTTCCTCGTTCCCCACTTGGCCGATCGTGGCCATGCACTGCTGAAGGACAAGCCGAAGCTCACCGCTGGGCATCCTGACGTAGGCGTATTTCCCCTCTTTTGCCATCAGCTGTGCGCTGGATCCGGCAGAACGGACCAGGACTCCTCCCCGGCCAGGTTCAAGCTCGATGTTGTGGACGACGGTTCCCACCGGGATATCCATCATCTTGAGCGCATTTCCGGGCTTGATGTCGGCTCCCGGGCCCGCCATGATCTGCGCGCCGACCGCCAGGCCGGAAGGAGCAAGGATGTACCGCTTTTCCCCGTCGGCGTAGTGAACGAGCGCTATCCTGGCGGAGCGGTTCGGATCGTATTCGATCGTGGCTACTTTTCCCGGGATTCCGATCTTGTCGCGCTTAAAATCGATTTTGCGGTACTGGCGCTTGTTTCCGCCTCCGCGATGACGCATCGTCACCCGCCCGGTATTGTTCCGGCCTGCCGTCTTCTTCAGCGGCTCGAGCAGGCTCTTCTCAGGCGTTGTCGACGTGATTTCCGTATAGTCCGAGTTCGCCATCGTTCGGCGGCTCGGCGTTGTGGGTTTGAATTTTTTCATCGCCATGTTCGTTCTCCTCTCGTACCCTAGGCGCTCGCGCCTTCGAAGAACTTGATGCGCTCGCCCGCAGCAAGGGTCACGATGGCTTTCTTCCACGAACGGGAACGCCCCAGGAACACGCCCAGGCGTTTCGGCTTGGAGCGAACCTTGATCGTGTTGACGCTTTCGACCTTCACCTTGAAGACTTCCTCGACTGCCTGGCGGATCAGAACCTTGTTCGCCTTCGGATGGACCTCGAAAGCGTACTTGTTGTGCTCCATCTGGCGGTTCGACTTCTCCGTGATGATCGGCCGGATAATCACATCATGCGCTACGAGGTTCATCGGCCGTACACCTCCTGCAGTTTCTGGGCGGAAGCTCGCGTCAGGATCAGGTGTTCATGGTTCAGGATGTCATAGACGTTCAGGCTGTCCACATGAATCACCTTGGCTCCGGGGATGTTTGCCGCAGAACGGTAGATGTTCTCCTTCGATTCGTCAATCACCATCAACGGCTTGCGCGTCGCTTCGATCTTTCCGAGAAACGCCAGCATCGCCTTGGTCTTGTGGGTTCCGAAATCGCCGTTTTCCACGATGACCATCCGATCCTCGGTCGCCTTCAGGGAAAGCGCGCTCCTCATCGCCAGCTGTCTCACCTTGCGGTTGACCTTCTGGCTGTAATCGCGCGGCTTCGGTCCATGGGCGACTCCACCCTTCAGCCACAACGGGGATCGCGTGCTCCCGGCTCGAGCCCTCCCGGTGTGCTTCTGCCTGAAGGGCTTGCGCCCCCCGCCGCTCACTTCTCCTCGTGTCTTGGCGCTGGCAGTCCCCTGCCGTGCGTTGGCCAGGTGGGCAACGACAACCTGGTGCATCGCAGGAACATGGATGGGCGCACCGAACACGGCGTCGGAAAGTTCGAGGCTTCCTACGACTTCGCCCTCAAAATTGATCAACTTCATGGTAGGCATGGTCTTTCCCCCCTCCTTCCGCCGCCTAGTGCTTCTTTCGGACCATCACGAGGCCGTTGCGCGCCCCGGGGATGGCTCCCCTGATCAGGATCAGGTTGTTCTCGGCGTCAATCGCTGCCACCTTCAGGTTCTTCACCGTGACCCGCTCGTTCCCCATGCGCCCTGGGTTCCCGTGTCCCTTGAAGACCCTCCCGGGATAGCTGTGGGCTCCGGAAGAACCGGGGCGGCGGTGCCATTTCGACTGGCCGTGGGACGCGGGTCCGCCCCCCCAGCCATACCTCTTCATTCCGCCGGCCGTCCCCTTGCCCTTGCTCACGCCGGTCACGTCCACGGATTCCCCTGCCTCGAAAATCGTGGCTTTCACGTCCGTTCCGGGCTGGTACGGCGTAACATCGTCAATTCGGAATTCCCGGATCCACCTTTTCGGCTCGATTCCGGCCTTCTCAAACACAACCTTCATCGGCTTCGGGACCTTTTTCGCCTTTTTCGGCCCAAAGGCCAGGACGACCGCCGTGTATCCGTTCTTTTCCTGTGTCCTGACAGCGAGGACCGGGCACGGTCCCGCTTCCACAACCGTTACGGGGACGGCTCTTCCCTCTTCGTCGAAGATCTGCGTCATTCCAATCTTCCGTCCCAGAATTCCCATGCTCATCCGTTTCAGCTCCTTTTCGCTCAGAGCTCCCCCCGAAAGCTACAACTTGATCTGGATGTCCACTCCGGAAGGGAGATTCAGCTGCATTAAGGCCTCCATCGTCTTCTGCGTCGGGTCGACGATGTCGATGAGGCGCTTGTGTGTCCGAATTTCATACTGCTCCCGAGCATCCTTGTCCTTGTGCGGAGATTTGAGGATCGTGAACTTGTTGATCTCCGTCGGGATCGGAATCGGTCCTGAAACCTTCGCGCCTGTCCGCTCAGCGGTCTCGGCGATCTGGACCGCAGAAGCGTCAAGCACGCGATGGTCAAACGCTTTTAGGTTGATGCGTATCCTTTTTGCCAAGGCTGTCCCCTCCCGACAACTAGTCGAGAATCTCGGTGACGACGCCGGCACCCACCGTGCGGCCGCCTTCCCGGACCGCAAAGCGAAGGCCCGGCTCCAGCGCCACCGGCACGATCAGCTTCACTTCAAACGTGCTGTTGTCTCCCGGCATGACCATCTCCACGCCTTCCGGAAGCGCGATCTCTCCCGTCACGTCCGTCGTTCGGAAGTAGAACTGCGGCTTGTAACCCGAGAAAAACGGCGTGTGCCGGCCTCCCTCTTCCTTCTTCAGCACGTACACCTCGCCCTTGAAATGCTTGTGCGGCGTGATGCTCTTCGGCTTCGCCACAACCTGCCCACGCTCCACGTCGTCCTTGTCGATGCCGCGAAGCAGAATCCCCACGTTGTCCCCAGCCATCGCGTCGTCCAGAATCTTCCGGAACATCTCCAGCGACGTCGCCACCGTCTTCTGCGTGTCCCTCATGCCCACGATCTCCACTTCCTCCCCCGCGTGGATCTGGCCTCGCTCCACTCGGCCCGTCACCACCGTCCCGCGGCCCGTGATCGTGAACACGTCCTCGATCGGCATCAAAAACGGCTTGTCCGTCTCCCTTACAGGCTCCGGAATGTACTCGTCGCATGCCTTCATCAGGTTCAGGATCCCTTCCGTCCACTCGTTGTCACTGTCCGACTCCAGGGCCTTCAACGCGCTACCTCGCACCACCGGCACGTCGTCCCCCGGAAAATCGTACTTGTTCAGAAGGTCCCTCACTTCCATCTCCACCAGGTCCAAAAGCTCGGGATCGTCCACCATGTCCACCTTGTTCATGAACACCACCAGCGCCGGCACGTTCACCTGCCGCGCCAACAGCACGTGCTCCCGCGTCTGCGGCATCGGACCGTCCGCCGCCGACACCACCAGGATCGCTCCGTCCATCTGCGCCGCTCCCGTGATCATGTTCTTGATGTAGTCCGCGTGCCCCGGGCAGTCGATGTGCGCGTAGTGTCGCTTGTCCGTCTGGTACTCCACGTGCGCAATGTTGATCGTGATCCCGCGCTCCCGCTCCTCCGGCGCCTTGTCGATCATGTCGAACGGCGTGAAGTCCGCGTATCCCTTCCGCGACAGCGTCTTCGTGATCGCCGCCGTCAGCGTCGTCTTCCCGTGGTCGATGTGACCGATCGTGCCGATGTTCAGGTGCGGCTTCGTCCTCTCAAAATGCTCCTTCGCCATCTTTGGATACCCTCCCTGCTGAAGTAATCATGATTCAACAATTTTGTTCCATAGGGTCTGATTTTATCACAAGGCCCCTCATGCTAAAAGAGACCCGGAACGTCAGCCCCGGATCTCCCATTTCAAAGCCTGGAGCCGACTTCCGGACTTGAACCGGAGACCCCATCCTTACCATGGATGTGCTCTACCTGCTGAGCTAAGTCGGCCCACCCTCTATAAATCAGTGGTGGTAGGGGTAGGATTTGAACCTACGTAGGCGCTAGCCGGCAGATTTACAGTCTGCTGCCTTTGACCACTCGGCCACCCTACCACGCTTCACTGCAACCTCTCATTTTGGAGCCGGCGATCCGGATCGAACGGACGACCTGCTGATTACAAGTCAGCTGCTCTACCAGCTGAGCTACGCCGGCGAGGTGCGCTAGCTATTATAACTGGAGGAACGGGCTTGTCAACCGGAGAAAAGGACCCATTTTTCAAAGAGTTTCCTGGACTTCCTGGACGAACACCTTGAGTCCTGCCCTCCGAACGTGATCTTCACCCTTGAGTTCCTTGAGCAGCCCGATCAGGCGGCCGGTGCGTTCCTCCTCGTCCACGGCCATGAAGGCCCAATTTTTCCCCGGCCAGACCGCGTCTCCCCAGTGGGCTTCCCTGGGGGAGACCCCAAGGACGTTCTGCCAGACGGTGTAGCCGTTGACGGGTGTTTCATCCAGAACCGCCCGGACCTCCTCCGCGATGCTCTCGTTGCACAGGATCCAGACCAGCTTCACCTCATTCGCCTCCCTTTGCCTCGGCATACCGCGGCTTCCTTCTCAACTTCGTTTCCAGGACCAGGTAGACGGTCGGGACCAGGACCAGCGTAATTAGGGTCGAAAGGGCAAGGCCCCCCATCACCGAAACCGCAAGGGGTCTCCACAACTCCGCCCCCTGCCCCCGGCTGACGGCCATGGGCAGCATCCCGAAAAAGGCCGCCAGCATCGTCATCAGGATCGGCCTGAGGCGCCGTTCTCCGGCTTCGAGAAGGGCCTCGCGAAGCCTCATGCCCCTGGCCCGGAGAAGTCCCACGTAGTCGAGAAGGACGATGGCGTTGTTTACGACGATCCCTACCAGCATGATGACTCCCAGGAACGCCTGCATCGAAATGTAAAGCCCCGAGAGGAGAAAGGCCATGACCACACCCGTCAGCGCAAAGGGAACGCTGAACAGGATGATGAAGGGATCGAGGAGCGCCTCGTACTGGGCGGCAATCACCATGTACACGAGGGTGATCCCCAGCAGCACCAGGAGGCCGAGCTGGCGGAAGGCATCGGCCTGCTCCTGGACCTGCCCTCCGAAGGCAATCCTCGTACCGGGGGGCAAGTGCATGGAGGCAATCTCTTTCCTGGCTGCCTCGGTGACCTGCCCCAAGGACCTTCCCTGGACGTTGCTTTCGACGACCACGTACCTCTGGCGGTTCTTCCGGTTCACTTCTGACGGCCCGCTGTCCTGCACGACCCTTGCCACCGTAGCAAGCCTTACGGCCTTCCCTGTCGCAGAGGGGACTACCAGCCTTTCCAGGACGTCCATGGTATCGCGCTGCCGGTTGTCCAATCGTATCCGGATGGGGTAGTCGTCCTCCCCCTGCCAGAAACTTTCCCCCGTTTCGACTCCGTAGAAGTACATTCGGAGCGTGGAAGCGATGGATGCCGTGCTGACCCCCAGCAGGGCCGCCTTTTCCCGGTCGATCAGGATCTGGATTTCCGGGCGTTCGGGCTTCTGGCTTAGCGTCACGTCCACCGCCCCGGGAATCCGCGCCAGCCGGTTTTTGATTTCCTCCGCCACCTGGACCGTCGACTTCAGGTCGTCCCCGTACACCTCGATGTTGACCGGCTTGGAACCCAGGAACATCGCCTGGATCGGCGAGGTGACGAGAACGGTCATCTTCTGGATTCCAGGCTTCTTTTCAAGCCATTTGCGGATCTGCTCGGCGACCTCGAATGCCGAACGGTCCCGTTCCTTCTTTTGAACCAGTTTCATCCCCACCGTTCCGACATTGCTGCCCTCGTCGCTTCCCGTGGCGATTCCGTATCCTTCTTCCGTCTGTCCGTCCCAGCCGAAGACGTACTTCTGCTCGGGGACGTTCTTCCTGGCGTAATCCACGACTTCCCTGACCAGGGCATCCGTCGTTTCCAATCGAGTGCCCTCAGGAAGCCGGAATGTGATCGAGATCTCGCCCGTATCCGCTTCCGGCGTGAGTTCCGTCCCGATGAACCTGAAGCCGATGATTGTCAGGACCATGAACAGGGCGGCGATCCCGAAGATTTCCAGGGGCCTGTCCAGACCCCAGGAAAGAAGTTCCCTGTAGCCGGTTTCCAGTTTCCGCAGGAATTTTTCCGTGTAGCCGTGCAGCCTGAAGTTCTCGGTTTTGGTAGTGAAGGCCTTGCTGCCGGCCATCGGGATGAAGCTGACGGAAACGAACAGGGAGATCGCTACCGCCACGATCATGACAACGCACAGGGATGTGAAGAAAACCCCCACGAGCCCCTGGACGAAAATCAGGGGCATCAGGACAACCACGGTGGTCGTGGTCGAACCCAGGAGGGCTCCTCCCACTTCGCTTGCTCCCAGGATGGCCGCGATGCCCCGGCGCTCTCCCTTTTCCATGTGATAAATGATCTGGTCGGTGGAAACGATCGCATTGTCCACCACCATGCCCACGGCCATCGAGAGAGCCATCAGCGTCATGATGTTGAGGGTGTAGCCGAGAAGCTTCATGACGGTAAACGTGATCAAAAGCGAAAACGGGATCGCGGCGCAGACGATGACGGACGCCGTGAACCGTTTCAGGAATGCCCAAGTCACGAGGAAAACCAGGACGATGCCCCAGTAAAGGGAGTGCGACAGGTCGCGGATCGAGTTCCCGATGTACTCCGAGGTGTCCATCAGGATCGTGGTTTCGATATCCGAGGGAAGTTCTGCCTTCAGCTCCTGGAGCCTCTTCTTGACGTTGCCCGTCACTTCCATCGTGTTGGCGTCGCTGTTCTTGAGGACGATCAGGATCACGGAGGGCTTCTCGTTCACCCAGCCGTTCATCTCGAGTTCCTTGTAGGTGTCTTCGACCTTTGCCACGTCTTCGAGGTGGATCGGCTTTCCCTGCCACGCCCCTACGACCAGCCCGCGAATCTCGCCAATATCCCTGAACCTTCCCGGAATCCGCACGTTGAAGGCAATCCGCCCTTCCTTGAGCGGACCGGCCGGGGCATTCAGGTTTTCCCGCTCCAGGGCCGCCACGATCGCCTGGGGAGCAATCCCGTAGGCCTCGAGCTTGGCCAGGTCCATCGCCACCCGGATTTCCCGGCGGAGCCCCCCGTAGACGAGAACCTGCCCCACGCCGGGAACTCTTTTTAGGTCTTCCACGAGGACGCTGTCGGCATAGTGGTAGAGACCGGGGTATGAAGCCCCGGCCGTCAGGGCGATTTCAAGCACGGGGACGGTCCCTGAAGACATCCGGAAAACGATCGGCTCCTCGATGTCGGACGGCATCCTGCGTTTCGCGAAATTGACGGCGTCACGCACATCCCCGACCTTGACGTCTAGATCGGTCCCCCACTTGAATTTCGCCGAAACCACCGAAAGGTTGTCCACCGATTTCGAATAGAGATCGCTCACGCCTTCGATCATCCCCAGCTGGTCCTCCAATTTCTTGGAAACACGCTGCTCGACTTCGATCGCGGAAGCGCCGGGCCAGGTCGTCAGGACCGTGATGACAGGGGGATCGATCTTCGGGAGCAGGTCCACCTTCATGGAAACCAGCGTCACGACGCCTAGAAGAACGATGGCGGCATAGACCATGGAGGTGAATATGGGCTTCTTTACCGAAAACTCAGGCAATCTCAAGGCCGGGCCACCTCCACGGCAGTTCCTTCGCCAATCCTGGCGGATTGGGTTACGATGACCGCTTCACCGGAGGCGAGCCCTTCGATCACTTCAACCCGGTCGCCTTCTTCCGCTCCGATCCGGATCGTCCGCGTTTCGGCCTTGCCGTCCCTCTCGAGAAAAACCCGTTTCTCTCCGGTACCCGGCAGCGTTCCGACCGCCTCCCGCGGGATCGAAAGCCCCTGGTGTTCCCCCACCTCCAGTTCGACTCGGGCGTACATGCCGGGCTTCATGCCATCTTCCGATTTCAGGAGCAGTTGGGCCTGCCCCGTCCGCGTCGCGGGATCGATTGCCGGGGATAGCCGAACGACCTTCGCCCGGAACGTTTTCCCCCCTAGCGCATCCAGGTTGACGGTCCCTTCCTGCCCCACTCTCAACTTGGCGAAGGCGGCTTCGGGAACCGCACCCTGCACCTTCAAAAAGTCCTGGCGATTGATCAAAAAAGCCGCCTTTTCCGCGGAACTGGTGTCGCCCGGATCGATGAAGCGGGCGGCGATGACCCCGGAAATGGGAGCTCTCAAGACGTGGTATCCCATGAGGACGGAAAGCTGGTTCAAACCGGCCGCGGCTTCCGCCAGCTGTTTCCTGGCGAGCCTTTCCCCGGCTTCCGCGACCTCTGCCTGCCCCTTGGCATGGTCGTACTGCTGCCCGCTGATGACCTTCTCGTTGTATAGCTTCTCGTAGCGCGAAAAGTCTTTCCGGGCCGTTGCAAGCTGGGTCGAAGCCTGGGAGAGAGCCGCTCGGGCCTTTTCGAGGGTCGCTTCCGCCTGTGCAAGCTGCGGGCGGAGAAGGCTGTCGTCAAAGACCGCCAGCACCTGCCCCGCCTTGACAGGAGTCCCGATGTCCACGAGCACACGGAGAACCGTTTTCCCGCCGAGCTTCGGGACCACCGCCGCCTGTTCCTCCGGTTCCAGGTTCGCGACAAAGGAAACTTTTTCCTTGAAAACCCGGACCTGCGGGGTCACCAGCTCGACAGGGATTTTTTCCACCTCGGCCGGCCTGGAGTTCAGCTGGTGCTGTTGGTACGCGCGGAAAAAAATGAGCAGGAGGAAGAAAAGCGCGACTCCGCCGACGATGCCGAAACGGCGTGCTTTGAGGTTTTCTGGTATCTTGAGTTTCATCGGGCTGCCTCCTTCTGTTCCCCGTTGTTTCCTTCTCCCATGGCGAACAGCAAATCCCCGTAAGCCGTCCTGGCTTCCGCCACGGCGTCGATCCTCGAGTTTCTCGCGTCGACCAGGGAGAGCCTTGCATCCAGGACGTCGATATTGGTGCCCACCTGCGCCTGGTAGCGCTTGAGGGCCATGCGGTAGTCCTCTTCCGCCTGGGCCACCGCATCCGAGGCGACTTTCACCCTTTGCAGCGCACCCTCCAGGTTGACCGTTGCCGAGGAAACTTCAAGCGCGATTTGGCGTTTCAGGTCTTCCAGGCGGTACAGGAGTTCCTCTGCCGCGCCCCGGGCCTCCACGACCTGCCCGTGGACTTTCCCCGAGTCGAAGAGCCTGAAACGGGCGAATAGCGAAACGCTCCAATCGTCCTTTTCGGAAGGGAAAAAGTCTTCATCCGCCACCGAGGCGCTGGCGGAAAGGCCGACCTGGGGCAACAGCTGTCCCCTGGCAGCCCGAACGGTCATGAGCGCCGCTTGCCTTGCCGATTCAAGGCCTTGCATCTCGGGCCTCTGCTTCATGGCTCTCGAAAGCGGATCCGGGAAAGCCGGGAATGCATCGACGTCCGAATCCCCGGAGGGGACCGCATACTGTCCTTCGAGGGATTTCCCTACCACCCTCTCCAGCTGCCTCCAGGCAACCTTCACCGCACTTTCCGCGCGGATCAGGTTCAACCTCGAGGTGGACACCGCCACCTGGACCCTCAGGACCTCGTTCTGCGCCACCACGCCGGCCCGATAGAAGGCTTCGGCCTGTTTCAGGTGCTCGTTTGCGAGCGAAAGCGCGTCTTTCGCCACCTCGAGCCTGGCCAGGCTCCGCTGTAACCCGTAAAAGGCCTTTCGAACCCCGTTTTCCACGGTCTGGACGGTCCTTTCCCTCTCGCTTTCCCGTGCCGAAACCGTCAGCCGCTCCGCTTCCGTCCTAGCTGAAAGGGATCCCCCGCTATAAAGGACCTGGCTCAGGTTCAAGGCCGCCTGCCAGGTTTCCTCGTATCCCAGCGGAACGATTCCGACGGGTCCGCCCGGGCCAAGGGCCACCGTTTCAGGACGTTCGCCCAGCTTCTGGTATCCGAGGGTGGCATAAGCCTGCGGTAAGCCTTCGGCCTGGGCCTGGATCAACTTCCCGCGCGCCTGGTCCACTTTCGCCCGGGAGGCAAGAATTAGGGGATTGGCTTCCCGCGCGATTTCCAGGGCTTTTTCCAGCGTGAGCGTTTCGGCCGGTTCCGCCCCCCAGGCCAGGTGTCCAAGGATCAGCACCAGGACACAAACGAGAGCGAATACCAGGAAAAAAATCCATTTACGGTTTTTCATCTCAACACCCCTCTTCAAGCAACACCCTCACCAGGGTTTCCCAAAACCGCCTGGCTTCTTCTGCCTTTAACCGAAGCCCCAGGTTCAAGACGAGCCCGCTGAACGCGTGCGTCAGGCAAGTCAGCCTTTCCCTGGGATCCAGGGATGGCCCTCCCGCGGTCTTTCCCCGAAAGGACCGATCCAGTTCGGGAAGTACCGCATCGAGGACACGGTCGATCATCTCTCCCGCAAGGTGCTTCGATTGGGGGTCTCCCCGCTGGGCGATGAGGGTCAGGTCGACCCAAAGAAGGCGCCGTTCGGTGTCTTCGGAAAACTCGTCGATGAGCGTTCCGCCCTTTTCGATCAGGAATTTCACCGGGTCGAAATCCCCTTCCGTTTCCGTGGAAATTTCGAAATGCCTTAGGATCAGTCTCGTTTCTTCCCCCATGATCTCCCGGTAAAGTTCCAGCTTTCCCGGGAAATGCCAATACAGGGCTCCCTTGCTGATGCCGGAAGCCTTGACGATGGAATCGACGCTGGCACCTTCAAAACCGTGGAGTGCAAAGATCTTCCGGGCCACCTCCAGGATTTTCCGTCGCGTCAGTTCCTTCGGTTCGGTTTCTTCGATCATCGTCACGCCCTCACCCTCCCGTTTTGGCGTTTCGGTGCGTAGGATAATACAGACCGAACGGTCAGTCAAGGATAGCGCAAAAAAAATGGGACCCCCGACAGGGGTCCCATCCATGAGAATCGAGAATCTTAACGCTTGGAGTACTGGTTCCGGGCGCGGGCACCCTTCTGGCCGAATTTCTGCCTCTCGACCATCCTCGGGTCCCGCGTCAGCAGGCCTGCCCGCTTCAGGGCGGGCCTCAGGTCCGGGTTCAACTTGAGCAGGGCCCGGGCGATCCCCAGGGAAGTGGCACCGGACTGTCCGGTGAGTCCCCCTCCGTGGGCCCTGACGAACACGTCGACCTTGCCTTCCACTCCTCCGACCTTGAGGGGCTTGTAAACCACGATCTGCCAGGTCGAGCGCGGGAAGTAGTCACTGACTTCACGATTGTTGATGAGGAATTTCCCTTCACCGGGACGGAGCCGGACACGGGCGACAGCTTCCTTCCGCCTTCCAGTGCCCCAGTTGTAAGCCATGGATTGCACCTGCGTTCCCTCCTCTTTTCGAAAACGACGGATCAGTCTTCGAGTTTCTCGGGCATTTGGGCCTCATGCGGATGATTCGGCCCTGCATAAACCTTGAGCTTGCGGATGTAATCCAGCCGGGTTTTCGGGAGCATCCCCTTGACGACCCGCTCGAAAAGCCGTTCCGGCTTCTTGGCGAGCATCTCCCCCATCTTGACGGACTTGATTCCCCCGGGGTATCCGGTGTGCCAGTATATCCGTTCCCGATCCGCCTTCTTGCCCGTCAGGATGACCTTGTCGGCATTGATCACGATGACGAAATCGCCGGTGTCGACATGAGGCGTGTAGATCGGCTTGTTCTTCCCGGAAAGGATCCTGGCCACCTTCACGGCAACCCGTCCGATCGGCTTGTCGGCCGCATCCACAACATACCACTTGTGCTGAACGGTCTCTTTTCTCGCAAGGTAACTCCGCTTGCCAATCATTTCACCACTCACTCCTTCATGGGTTCCAACTGCAGATACCCTTTCGAAAAAGCTAATGAATCATACCGGAGGCGTCCGGCACTGTCAAGAAAGGTTCTCTCCTGCGGGAGTGTGGTAGGGCGCCCGCTTTGAAAACCTGATTGTTTTCGCTTGTTCGTCTACGATTTTGCATGAAGCGGCTCAGTTGTCAAAACTCTTTTCAACTTGGGGTTCTCGATGAGCCCCGGCAATCTTCCCCGCTTCGCGATCGGAGTCCCGTCGACCATCTTTATGTCCATCGTCATGTCCCTCGGTGTGGCATGGGCAATGTAGCTTCCCACTCCAAACGCGTCCGCACCGGCTTGTGCAAGAACACGGATTCTGTCCGGGTTCAGCCCTCCCGAAACGATGATCTGGACTTTTTCGTACCCGGCCTGATCAAGACGCCACCGGACTTCCCGGACAAGATCGGCGGTGACTCCACCGCGCTCCCCAGGGGTATCCAACCGAATGCCGGAAAGCCGGCCTTTCAGGCTTTCCGCGACTCTCAGGCTCTCCTCGGCTTCGTCCTTGAAGGTATCGACAAGAATGATTCTCGGTTCTCCTTCCGGCAGGAACCGATCGTAGGTTTCCGCAACTTTTACCGTATCGCCGACGATCAGGATCGCGGCATGGGGGATCGTTCCTCTCGGCTCGATGCCCGCAAGCTTCGCCCCAAGGATGCAGCTGGCCCCCTGGCAGCCTCCCGCAACAACCGCCGTCCTTTCCATGACCGGCGCAACGGCAGGATGAACGTGGCGGGCCCCGAAACTCAGCACCGGCTTGCCTCCCGCAGCTTCCACGCACTCCCTCGCGGCCGTGGCCCACCCGCTTGCGCTCGCCAGCATTCCCAGGAGGACCGTTTCATACATGCCGAAACTGGAATACGGGCCGCGGATCCTCAGGAGCGTTTCCTTCGTGGAAAACGGATCCCCCTCGGCGACGGATTCCACTTCGAGTCCAGGTTTTTCCCGAAAGAGTTCAAGCACTTCCGGCAACCCCGCAAAGATCCCGGACCCCCTGGCAAAGACCTCCGCCACCACAGGCTTATCGGCTTGCCCGCAGGCCCGAAGCAGGTCGAGCGTCTTCACGAAGTAGACATCCGTAGTCTCTCCCCGGAGGATCTCCTCGTGAGTTGCGCTGAAAAGCCGCGATTTCGCCACCGCGAGATCGTGGACTTCCTTCATCGATTCGAGCTGGCGGGATCCAGCCATCGGGAGGAATCCTTTCCGCCTAGCGGTAGGAAAGAAGGACCAGGACGAGGGACATGGCCATGAAAAGGCCCATCAGCCCAACCGTGACCTTGGTCATGGCGCTGAGGCGCTGCCACTGGCCACCCCCCATGTCAGCCTGGGTGCCTCCCCCGAAAATCCCCTGGAAGCCCCCGCTTTTTCGGTGCTGCAGCATAATGACCCCGATCAGGGCAACACAAAGCACGATGTGAATCAAACCGAAAACGACCTTCAAGCAAAGCACCCCCTAATCCGTTTCTCCAGAGCGGACAGAAAGAGATTTTACCATATCCGGTTGCTCAAGCATATCACGCAAGGCGCGGCTCGCAATCGCACGGTGGGAAATGCGCGATTTGACTTCATCTCCGAGTTCGGCGAAGGTCTGCGTGTAACCGTCCGGGATGAAAACGGGGTCGTAGCCGAATCCGTTAGAACCTGCCGCCTCTTCCGCGATCCTTCCCCAGCAGATCCCCTCCGCCAGGAGAACGCGGGTCCGGCCTTTTTCCGGCCAGACCAGGACAATACAGGCCACGAACCGCGCACTCCGGCAATCCTTTCCCCGCAGGCGTTCGAGGAGCCAACGGATTCGCCCGGAATCGGAAGAAGCCACCCGGGCTGAAAAAAGCCCCGGCTCCCAATCCAACGCACGGACCTCCAAACCGCTGTCGTCTGCGACAGCCGGCATTCCGAGGGCCTTCGACCATGCGACTGCCTTCAGGAGGGCATTTTCCGCATACGTCTTTCCTTTCTCCTCGACCCTCAGGTCAAGCTTCTCCGGCCCGAACACGAGGGAAGCGCCGATCGGGGCAAGCAGTGCGCTCAACTCCCTGTACTTGTGGGCGTTCCCGCTGGCCAGGACGACTTCAGAGAGAAAGGGCATTCCGCTCTTCCTCGGTCAGCCCGAGGCAATCGGCTTGGATTTCGACCAGGCGGCGGATCCCGGATTCAGCCAGGGCGAGCATTTCCAGCAGGCTTTCCCGGTCAAAGGGACCACTTTCGCCCGTTCCCTGGACCTCGACGAATTCTCCCTTGTGGGTCATGACCACGTTGAAATCCACTTCCGCACGGCTATCTTCGTAGTAGTCCAGGTCCAGGAGGAGCGAACCCTCCACGCGTCCGGCGCTCGCGGCCGCAACGAACCCGCTGACGGGGAATTCCCGGATGACCTCTCGCTCCTTCAACCCGCGCAATGCGTCAAAAACGGCGACATAGGCCCCGGTAATGGCCGCCGTTCGCGTTCCCCCGTCCGCCTGCAAAACGTCACAATCCACCCAGATCGTCCTTTCGCCAAGAACCGCAAGGTCAATGACGGACCGCATGGAACGGCCGATCAGCCGCTGGATCTCGTGACTCCTTCCCCCGATTCCACGGACCGAATCCCTGGGGGTACGGGTAAGGGTAGAACGGGGAAGCATGGCGTACTCCGCGGTCACCCATCCACGGCCGCTCCCCTTCAGAAACGGGGGAACCTTTTCTTCCACGGAGGCGGTACAAAGGACTTTCGTGTTTCCCCATTCGATCAGGGAGGACCCCTCCGCATAGAGGTTGACCTCCCGTCGAATCGAAACAGGTCGCAACTGGTCAGGCCTGCGTCCGTCGTGGCGCAGCAAATCGGATTTTTCCAAGGGGATCCTCCTGTTCGGCTCCGTTCATGGCTTGCGGGCCAATTGCCAGGCAACCGCAAGGTTGACCGGCGTCGTTTCGGTGCTTTCCCTCCCGTTTACCAGGAAGCGCACCCGCGTGACCGGGCGGAAATTTTCGATAACTGTCCTCACGACTCCGGTCATGACCAGGTTTGCCTTTTCCCTCGGGAGAGATCCAATCGATCGGACGCACGCGTCGTTCACATCGAGGTAGAGAAGGTCTCCGGCCCTGAAGACGTGGAGAACCGCCGATTGGGGATCCAGGACCCCCTCTGCCTGAAGAAGGGAAAAAAGGCCTTGCAGAACTTCCCGCAGGTCCGCTTCCATGAGGCCTCCGGCTGTTTCGATCCGGCTCTCGCTCAACCGGTCTCCTTTGAGGGAATAGACCCGGTAAACGCTTCGCGCCACCTTCGGAGTTTCTCCGGGAACCGGTTCTTTCCCGGAAACGATCGTCGTTTCCTGCGGCCCTCCCTTGCTGTCCACCCATTTCAGAACCAGGCCGGTACCGTAATATCCCAGCGTAAAAAGGAGAAGCATCACGGCCGACCAACTGACGATCCGTAACAGCCAGGGGGCCTTCGACTCCGGGGGCTGCCTTCGGCTTGTTCTTTCCCGAAGGCGGTCTTCCGTCTCGTCCTTCATTCGAGTTCTCAACTCCTTACCGAGATAGGGTTTTCAGGTACTCGGCCATTCCCGAAACCAGGGCTCTCAAAAGGCGGTCCATGAAGGCCGGGTCGTTGAGCAGCCGCCTGTCCTCCGGTTCGGTGAGATATCCCATTTCAACAAGAACCGCCGGCATCGCCGCACCGCGAAGGACGAAAAAAGGAGCCTGGGCAACCCGGGACATCGGGAGGCCCGAGCGCCGTCCCGTGTTGAAGAGGCTTTCCGCCAGGCGCGTGCTCTGGTCGATTTTTGCGTTCTGTTCCATTTCCCCCAATATCCTCAGAAGCAGGTTCGTCTTGGCGTCCGATTCTTCGATCCTGTTGTTCTTGCCAAGCTCGCGGTTTTCGTAGAGCGCGAGCCTCATGGCATCCTTGTCGGTCGGAAGAGCCATGAGGTAAATCTCCACTCCCCTGGCGTGCCTCCCCCTGGGTAGCGCATTGCAATGCAGGCTGACAAACAGATCGGCGTTCCACCGGTTGGCAAGGTCGGTACGTTCGTTCAGGCGGAGGTAGGTATCGTCCTTCCGCGTGAGGCGAGCCTCGATCCCGGCTTCCTTGAGTAGAGCCGCCAGGCGTGTCGCCGCCCGCAGGTTAATGTCCTTTTCGTTGATTCCACCCGCCACGGCGCCGGGGTCATGCCCTCCGTGTCCCGCGTCCACAACCACGAGGAACGGCTTCCCGTCGGTTTTCCTGCCGGGAATGACGGGAGCCGCAATGGGGACCTGCGGTTCGGCCTGTTGCACCACCGGAGCCGGTTCGGCCGATACCGGAGTTTCGAGAGATGTCGCGCCTGAGGCCGAGGCAAAGAAATCCAGCACGATCCGCTCCGGTTTGTGAAGGGAAAAGGTCTTGACCGATTTCGCACGATGCTGGAAACGGAAGACCGCCTTGTCCCCGAATTGGGTGAAGGCCACCGTGACTTCCCCGGGGTAGGGGGAAGTCATCCCCCCGATCGAGTGGTTGACGGCAGCCGCCAGGGTGATTTCGACCTCCCCTGGCAGGTCCTTCACGGACGGTTCAAGCGGCGCGGAGAGATCGAGCACGGCCCGGATCTTCTCGGGCGTCCTGCTCCAGCGGATTGTATCGATCCTGGGCAAGGGGCCGTAAACCGTCTTTTCCTTTTCGGGGAATTGCACTTCGGGAGGAGCTGCCGCCGGTGCCGGGGTGGCCTCCTTCTCCGGGACCGGCGCAGTTCCGGCGAAGCGAAGCCGGACAGTGCCGTTCCCTCCGGAAAGGAGGGTCTCGTAAAGCCGCAACGCCCCCCGGTTCTCGCCCCACCACTCGCCCTCTTCTGCAGTCACGGAGGCAGCCATCGGGAGGATCTGTCCCCCATCCATCCTGGCAGCTGCGGCTCCGAGGACGAACTCCAGCTTCCGGTTGCCGAACGCAACGATCAGTCGGTCACCCTTGACCACCGCACTGCACCCGAGAAGGGATGCCATGTTCTTGAGGCCGACCTTGACCGTCGCCCCTTCGTTTTTGACTCTCACCACACCGGCGATCCCGTTGTTCTTCCAGAGAGTCCAGCCGGTCTCGGCTGCCCAGGCCTGGAAAGACGAAGCAAAAAGCAAAACCAGGCAGAGGAAAAACTTACGAGCCTGCAACCGCAACGTCGTTCACCACCATCGTGCAGCCCCCCGTGCTCCCAAAAAAGCGCAGGTCGTTTGCCAGTTCCCCGATTTGAAGAAGCCAATCGGCGAGGTTCCCGGCGACTGTCGCTTCTGCAACCGGCCGAACGGCCTCTCCCCCTTCCATCAAAACCCCCTTGATCCCGAGAGAAAAATCACCGCTGACCGGATTTATCGTATGCAGTCCCATGATCTCTGTGACCAAGAGCCCACGTCCCGCTTCCTGGAAAAGGGCCTCGGGATTTTTCTTCCCCGGGATCGGGAAGAGGTTGGAGCAGCCCGCATCTGGCGCCGTCCCGCTTCCCCTGACGGCGTTCCCCGTCGATGCGACGCCGGCCTCGCGGGCCGAACGCAGGTCATAGAGGTAATTTTCGAGAATGCCCCCGGTAATCAGGGGTGTCCGGCGGGTTCGAACCCCTTCTCCGTCAAAGGGGCTCGAGGCCATTCCACCGAAAAGCCGACCGTCGTCGACGAGGGAAAAGGACTGCGAAGCCACAGCCGTTCCCAGTTTTCCCCGGAGAAGGGACTTGTTTCTCAGGACGTTCGGAGCGAGGAAAAGGTCCCCGATGGCATCGATGAAATCCGCGCAGCTTTCCGGGTCGAGAAAAACCGTCATCCTTGCGGTTTCAACCGGCTTTCCGCCAAGGATCATGCCCGTCTTGCGCACCGCCTCCCGGGCAACGGCTTCTGGATCGAGCTTCCTCCAAAAGCGGGAATCTTCCCCGAAACCGCCCATCTCGAAGGAACCGTTTTCCTGGAGCACGACCGCGACCCCGCACGAAACCGTCGTGCCGAACTGCCAGGCTCCAAATCCACGGCTGTTCGCCAGGTAAATCCTTCCCCTGGCATCGCTCCAGGTCGCGCTTCGCACGGACACCACTCTCGGATCGGCAGCCCTGGCGACCTCGGTCATTTCGATGCAGGCCTGAACTCTCTTCTCGTGGGTCAGGGTCTCCAGGTCGGGATCCTCGATTCCCAGGTCTTCTCCGTTGAACTCCGTTGCCCCTTCCCCGATTTCCAAAAAAGGATCCGGTTCGGACAAGGCTGCATTCGAAAGGCTCCATTCGACCAGTTCCACAAGATCCCCACGCTCGAAACGGTTCATCGACGCGAGGCCCTGGCGCCTGTCCGGCAGGATCGAGCGCAGGGTCACGGACCTGCCAATCCCCAGGACGTCTTCTTCCGGCTGCCCCTCACGGAGACTGATGTGCCGGCTTTGACCCTCGGTGTAGAACACGTCCGCCTCGGCAGCTCCTCCCTTCAGGGCCTTTTCGATGAGCCAGCCGCAAAGATCCTCGATTTTTCCGTTTTTCGTCGCTTCGCTCACCGGTTGGCCGCCTCCTCCAGGATAATCCTTGCGGCTTCACGGACATCGCTTCTCGAGACGTCCAGGTGCGTAACCAGGCGAACCCGTTTGGGGCCCACGGGGTTGAAAAGGACTCCCTTCAGCCGGCAGCGCAAGGCAAGTTCCTCGGCGGTCAAGCCCTCCTTTCGAATCCCGAAATAAACCATGTTTGTTCGGCGCGGACAGGGCTCCACCGACAGGTGATCGCCTTCCTCCAGCCGCTCGGCCAAAACCGCGGCGTTTTCATGGTCTTCCGCCAACCGGGCGAGATTGTCCCTCAAGGCGACGAGCCCCGCCGCAGCCAGCACCCCGGCTTGGCGCATCCCGCCCCCCACCACTTTCCTCCAATGCCGGGCCTTTTCGATGAAATCCTTCCTGCCGCAAATCACGGAACCGACCGGGGCTCCGAGCCCTTTCGAAAGGCAGAACTGGACCGAATCGACCAACCCCGTGTAGGTTTTCACCTCCACGTCCCAGGCGACGGCAGCGTTGAAAATCCGCGCTCCATCCAGGTGTACGGCCAACCCGTGATCTTTTGCCGTACTCACGAGTTTTCGAAAAGCCATGGGGGCCGCGGCGTTTCCGCCTTCGCGGTTGTGGGTGTTCTCCAGGCACAGCAGCCTTGCAGGCGCAAAGTGAACGTTTGCCGGGCGAACCCACCGTAGAACGGCTCCGGTCTCGGGCAGCCCACCGGCATCCTCGACGGGTAGCGGCAGGATCCCCCCAAGAGCGGCCATCCCGCCGCCCTCGTAGTTGAAGATGTGCGATTGATTCCCAAGGACTGCCGCCTCTCCCCCCCTGCAATGGCAAAGCAGGCAGACCAGGTTCCCCTGGGTCCCGGACGTGACGAAAAGCCCTGCTTCGTGGCCCGTCATCTCGGCTGCCGTATCTTCGAGCCTCCGAACCGTGGGATCTTCCCCGTACACGTCATCGCCTACGGCAGCCTCCGCCATCGCCCTTCTCATGGCAACGCTGGGCCGTGTTACGGTATCGCTTCTCAAGTCGATCGTTTTCAAGGGAGCACTTCCTCCTTTATTTTTCTTCCTTTGCTCCTTTCGCATTCCCCGCATCCGTGACAACCTCGGATGCAGCGCCTGGGGAAGTTCTTTCCGTAAAGGAACAGGAAAAGGCCCAATGTCGAAAACCCGATCAGCACGAGACCCGCCACAGGGAACACCCTCACAGGGCCACCTGCAGCCGGGCCCAGGGAAGCAAATCCTCCCCGACGGGGATCCCTAGCTGAACGCCGGGCCGGTTCCAGCCGTGGAAATCGGTACCCGCCGTGGCGAAAAGCCCCATCGAATCGGCGAGCCTCAGGTATTGGTAAATTTCTTCGAAACGATGATGGCTGGAAAGGCATTCCAGGCCCCAGAGGCCCATTTCCCTGAGTTCCTCGAGTACCGCTTTCAGGGTTGGCTCCGGCAGCCCCATCTGCCCGGGATGAGCCAGTACCGGGACTCCCCCGCTCTGCCGGATCAGTTCGATACACTCTTTAGGTGAAAGGCGAACCCGGGGAATGTAGGCCGCAGCCCCGTCGGCCAGGTAGACGCGGAAAGCTCCGGCCATATCCTGCACGTACCCCTTCCGGATCAGGACCCTTGCGATATGGGGGCGTGCGACCACGTCTCCCTTTGCCTCTTCCTGGACCTCTTCCAGGGTCACGTCAATCCCCAGTTCCCTCAGGCGCGTGCAAATCGCCGCGTTGCGGTCCTTGCGGTGCTCGCGCAGCCGGGCAAGTCTCTCCTCCAGCGGCCCATTGCCGGGAGTGATATTGTATCCCAGGATATGAAGCGTGTACGGGGCTTCGGCCGAAAGTTCGATCCCGGGAAGCCCGCGGATCCCCGAATGGCTGCACGCCGAAAGGAACCTCGAAACTCCTTCCGTCGTGTCGTGGTCGGTCAGGCTGAGCACGGAAACTTTCCTGGCCTTCGCCGCACGGACGAGGGCTTCGGGACTCAGGGTTCCATCGGAGCAAGTGCTATGGGTATGCAGGTCAATCAGGATCATGGAAGGATTATACCCTTGCTTCACCAGGGTTCGAAATGAAGGAGCACATTCCCGAGGGTAAGGATGCGGATTCCGTCTTCATCCAGGACGGCCGCGCTGACCGGATCACGACCCATCGGCAGGCTGGCGGACCCCGGATTCAGGAATCGTGTCTTTCCCTCGCGGATGAGAGACGCGACGTGGGTATGTCCCGTGATGACGACGTCGGCCCCGCAGGCCAGCCCTTTGCTCCGGATTTCGGAAAAATCGGTCCCGTGCCCCACCAGCAGAAGGCGGCCTTCCCACCAAAGGTAGAAAAACGGCTCGACCATCGGCCATTTCAGCAGTTCCTCGTCATCTTCCCCGTCACAGTTGCCCCGGGCGATAAGAACCGGGGCCCCGGAAGCGTTCATCGCCTCGGCCAGTGCCTTTTTCCCGCCCACCTGGCGAAGGGGCCGACTTCTCCAGGGCTTCAGGACGTCCCCGGCATGCACCACGAGATCGATCGGCCCCCAAACCCTCGTTGCCGATTCCCAACCTGCGAGGTCTCCGTGGGTATCCGCGATGATCCCCAAACGGCCAGTCATCGCCGGGTCTCCCTTCGAGCGATTCTCCTGATATCCTGCCAAAGGGCAAAAGCCGCCTGCGCCGGGGAACTGCCCGTTCCCGAAAGGCAAATCTCCCCCAGGTTTTCCGTCAGGATCACGGCCCCGTTTGTCGGGCCGAAAAGGAGGGAGAGCGGGTGGGACGGAGGCAGGAGTTCAGGCCCGACGGACAGGTCGATCCCTCCCGCCGTTTTCGTGATCCGGGCCAGAAGGCGGATTTTCCCGCCCGAGCGCCGGGCTTCGGAAAGCATTGCCCGGGTCACTCCCCGGATCCCCTTGACGGGGAACGCCCCCAGTTCGGGGCAAGGCCGGTCCATGAGTGCTTTCGCGACGATCATCAGCTTCGATGCCGTGTCCCAGCCATCGATATCGAGCGTGGGATCGGATTCGGCCATCCCCGAACGTTGTGCGTCCATGAGCGCCTGATCCAGGGAGGCTCCCTCCATGAGACAGTCAAGGACATAATTGCACGTCGCGCTCAGCGTCCCCTCGAACCCCAGGATCCGCGCGTCGACGAGAGAGCGGCGGGCGTAATCCAGGAACGGGGCACCGACGACGACCGTGCCATCGAACTGCCACGGGACGTTTGCTTGCCTTGAAAGCGTTTCGATCTCTTCGAACCGAAGGGCGACGACGGCCTTGTTCGTGGTGGCGACAGGCTTCTTTCTTTCAAGCGCGGCCCGGATGTGGGAAAAGCCCGGTTCCGATTCCATCGCTTTCAGGTTCCCGGAGGTACACTCTGCAAGAATATCGAATTCGCCTTCCCGGATCATCTCCATCGCGGACAATCCTTTTTTGCAGCCGGGAAGGGATAGGGCATCGACCCGGCAGGTCATTTTTTCCGCTTCCAGGAGCCCGGAGACCGGGATCCCGTCGTCCGCCCAAATCGATCCCCTGCCTCGGGTAGCGACACCGACCAACAGGATCCGTTCGTTCGGATCCGAAAGTGTGTCGTACTTTTCGAGCAACCTGCAAAAATTCCTGCCGACATTTCCAAACCCTGGAAGGATCACCCGAACCGACATGAGAGCCGTCCTCCGTTTTCTTGAATCATTCACGGAATGATGCTACCGTGGATGATAGCATGAAAAAAAGCGGTCCGGCCCCATTCCGCCGGGCCATTCAATATTTTGCAAGGGGGTTTCACCGCAATGGAGAAGGAACGAACCGACCATTCCGAGGAGGTCGCCGATCTTTGCGCACGGGTCGCGGCGCGCCTGATCGATTCGATCACGCGGACCGCCCAGATCGCTTCCAGTGCCACCCCGGAAATGAGGGAACTGACGCGCCAGTGGATCGACTTGATCGGAAAGGAAATCCTGAACCGGGTCAACACCGGGGAAGAGATCGCAGTGGAAGAGATCGCGCGGTCGATCGGGATCACCCCTTCTTCCCTTTTATCGATCCTTCTCGCCCTGCAAAGGGGGGGGCAGACCTCCATCACGCACGTTCGATGCGTTCCCGGGAACGGGCATAATGAAGATCTCTGTCATTGCATGATCGAAGATTGAGGAAAGGAAAACGGGAAGAAACGAAGGAAGGGGAGTCTCTGTAGGAGACTCCCCTTTTCGAAACGGGAAAAAGGTTTCCGGCGGCGATCTACTCTCCCACGGTTAGG
>FWPV01003887.1_pt1 | contig 31873 bp, 21 predicted proteins | sample 2228371 | NCBI WGS metagenome assembly FWPV01 (sample SAMEA103939776, study PRJEB20133) | metagenome
TGGCGGTCGCGAGCGCGGGGTTCTTCTGGTTTGTGAAGCTGCCGTACTGGCAGGTGGTAGGACCGCTGAGCGGCTTTCTGAGCCTGGTGCCGTACCTCGGGCTGCCGCTGGCGCTGATTCCGCCGCTGGTGGCGGCGCTGCCCGTGTACACCGCCCTGCCGGCGTATCTGATCATCGGCTCGACGACGGCGGTGTTCCATCTGATTGCGCTCAATCTGCTGTACCCGAAGCTGGTGGGGGCGCGCGTGCATCTGAACCCGCTGGTGGTGACCGTGGCGCTGATGGTGTGGTACCTGCTGTGGGGAGCGGCGGGACTGTTCCTGGCGATTCCCGTGACGGCGGGACTGAAGGCCGCATTCGACAGCGTCCCGTCGACGAGAGCCTACGGGCGGATCCTCGGCAACTGAGTCCCGCACACGCCGCGGCTGGTAGGCTGAAAAGGAGCGGCAGATCTTCTGCCGGCGGCCCCGTCCCGCCGCGACCGATTGAAACAAAACCCAGGAAAACTGTCATGGAGCCCGTGTCCCAACCCAACCCGCCGCAAGCGGCGCACGCCGCGCCGGAACAGGACCTGATCCGCTACATCAACCTGAAACTCGCCGCGCTGGGAGAGCCGCCGGCGGACAGCGCGGCGAAGGAGCCGTTCCTCGAGCTCGCCCGTCCGCTGCTGAAGAACTATCTGGTGCGCGACCAGATTCTGGAAGGGCTGTACTGCCCGGCGGACCAGAGGATACACGCGTTTCTGGACGACTATCTGGGCGGCTGCTGTCCGAAGGGCGCGCCGAAGCTGCCCGCGCGCACATTCGTGCTGGACAGGGCGGGGCTGGCGCGGGCCATGAGCCTGCCGCAGAAGAGCGATCATTTCTCTTCGCCGTATCTGGACTCCTACCGGGTGGCGCAGGGCGTGCTGCACAATCCGCGCAGCGACCGGCGGACGACGCACGGGATTTTCCACGTGACCGAGGGCGGATTTCCCGTGCCTGCGGACAAGATTGCGGTTCCGAAACAGGCGTTCGCGGCGCTGCTGGAGAGGGCGCTGCATCCGCCGAAGGACGTGCTGCGGCTGCCATTCACCGCCGGGCAGGAGCATGAAGCGCACACGTGGGTGTCCCTGCTGCTGAGACCGATTGTCGTCCCCGAGGCTCCGGGACTCGAGAGGCAGAGCATGGAAATCCGGTTTTTCGCGCCCGGCAGCCTGGTGAGCAACCTGGATTTCGTCGAAGGAATTTTCGGCAATGCCGGAGATCCGTTCCTGCCCGAGAACGATGCGGCGCTGGACTGCGACCATTGGACGGGGCACACGGGCTGCATCATCCTGGCGCCGCACCTGGTGGGGATTCCGAAAAAGGAACTGGGGCTGCCACGCTGGGAACAGGCGACGGAACGGCAGCGGCGGGACGGGATGTGCTGGCGCGACCCGTCCGAGCCGTACAACAACGGCGGGGCGTTCAAGATCACGTGCCGCGACGCGCGCGGCGTGATCGTGACGATCATCGCCGACAGCTACTACGGGTATTGCAAGAAAGAAATCAAGACGCAGATCAGTTTCTCGGCCAATCTGACGGGACTGGCGGAAGAGGAGCACGCCGGCGGGGCGATCGCGTTTCCCGCCTATATTCTCGGACAGGATTTCCTGGCGGACCGCACGGTGCCTCTGAAGCGGACGCCATTCGAGGAGGCGATGCGGCTGCTGGGCGACGGCGTGGAGGTGAAGCCGGAGCGGTACGCGGTCGACAGGAAATATCCGGATGTTTTCTACGTGCCTGAAGACAGCGTGTTCGACGTCCGGGCGGGCGAAATCCGCTGGCGGCATGAAGGCGCCGAGCAGAAGCTGCCGCTGCGCAAGGGGGACGTCTACGTGCTGCCGTCCGGCTACCGGCTGCGGCTGGAGAAGCAGCTGAGCGGCTCGATGTGGCGGCTGGTGGGCACGCGGGCGGACGGGACGCTGATCCACAAGCCATGCACGGTGTCGGGCGCCGGGAAGAGCGAGATTTCGAAATCGATCAGCGGTTCGCTGCTGAAAGGACCCGTTTTCGTCCGCGATTACCGGGCGGACATGGATGAAGTGGAGAAAATCCTGGCGATGGATTTCTCCCGCATCCACCGCACGCCGCAGCCTCCGGAACGGGCGCGGCGGCCGATCCTGAGCATGGAGCGGAGCCTCGGTTCCGTGATCAAGCTGCTGACGCCCTCGTCGGAGTACACCGACGAATACAACGCATGGCTGCGGCAGCTGCCGCAGACGGTGAGGCAGCTGGTGTTCACGGTGAAACGGTATTACCGGCCCGAGTGGGGCGCGCGCTGGCGGGAGCATTTCACCGTGGACAGCGTGAACGGGCAGCTGGGCCACGAGCTGAAGTACGACGACCAGAAGCTGGTGGCCAATTACCTGCGCGTCGGATATGACGAGGACGGGGCGTGGAGGATCTTCAAACTGCGGCCCGACTTTTATCCGGCGGACAAGATTCAGGTGGAGGACGACATCAGCGTCTCGGTCACGCTGCCGCGGGAGGCGTTCGCCGGGCTCGATCCGCGGGAGCTGCATCCGTCGGTGAAGGCGCTGGAGAACTGCGAGCGGCTGCTGTTCCAGAGGCCGGACGACGCCATCGAGCCGGGCGCGGACCCGCAGGCGGAGGCCGACATCGCGAGCCCGGGCGTATTCCTGTCGAATTTCGAGCCGCTCAACCGCCAGCAGGTACAGCGGATCGTGGATCACGCGGCGCATTTCGACCGTTTTACGGAACCGATGAAGCGGCTGCTGGAGAACTTCGTGCGGAGCGAGACTCCGCGCTATGCGGTCTGCTCGGCCAATCCGCGGATCGTGGACGGCAAGCCGACGAAGAACCCCCGTTACCAGCAGCCGCGTCCGGATCTGGTGCGCCCCCGGGAGACGCACCTGGCCGAGGTGTGCGCGCGGCTGGACCGCGGGCTGCCGGCGGAAGCGCGCCCCGAATTCGTGGTGAACTCGGTGCTGCCCGGGCGGCGCGCCAATCCCCCGCAGCCGGAGATCGGGCTTCCCGCCCTGGCGGTGTACGCGCCGATTCATTACCAGGAGCTGCCCGAGCTGTTCATGGATTTCATCAGCAGCCTGACCGGACGGTCTCCGTCGACGACGGGATTCGGCAGCGAAGGGGCGCTGACGAAGGGGCCGTTCAATGCGATGCCTCCGGTGATCGACGTCAACAACGCGCTGGTGTCGGCGATTCTGACCGGGTACGAAGGATACAGCAGCGTGGCGGGTTATGTCGGCCCGCGGTTCCGGGTGGACCACGATCTGAGCATGCTGGTGCCGGAGCTGTGGTGCCGGATGAAGGTGGCGGAGCGCGATCCGCGGTACCTGATCGAGAACGGCTATCTGGAGAAGCTGGAGGATTTCGATTTCGAGGGGCGCACGGTGGCGGCAAGCCGGCTCGGGTACCGGATTACGCGGCAATTTGCGGAGCATTTTCTGGGCCGGATTTTCGAAAATCCGGACGCCGTTTTTCCGGAGAGCTGGCTGAAGCCGGAGACGCAGGACCTGCGGCTGTTCGTGCAGGGGGTGGACGCCATCGTGGAGTCGCAGCGGCGCGTGGCGCTGCAGTATTTCGAGGACGGCAGCGTGGAGATGGCGTGTCCGCCGGTGCGCGCGCTGCTGCACATCATGGCGCACGGCAGTTACGAAGGGAAAACGGCGGCGGACGCGGAGATCCGGGCGATGTTCACGCGGGAGGCATTGCTGGAGAGCGAGTGGTACCAGCAGCGGCTGCAGGCGAAGCAGGCGCGGGACGCAGCGCTGTGGCGCCGCCACATTGCGGCGCTCGAGGCGGCACTTCCGCAGCAGCGCACCGGGAAGCTGTATCACGGCGTGCCGCTGCGGCGGAGGCTGGAAGCGGCGCGCGCCCGGCTGCAGGCGGTCGAGTCCCCGGCTTACACGGGGAGCCTGACGGGCACGATCGGGCTGGATCCGGCATGCCTTGGAGCGGCGCGGATGCCGGCATGAATCCGCGCGGCGGCCTGCTAGGATGAACGTCATGAAGAGACGCATGATCCTGGCGGGCGGCGCCGTCTGCGCGGCGGCGGCGATGATGCTGCTGGCGCAGCGGCCTGCCACCGATCCCCTGATCGAAGGGTTCCGGCTGGTGGAAGTGGCTTCCGTGGCGGATGCGATGGAGCAGCTGTACGGGAAGCGCGCGCACATGTCGCACCGGATGCGTCCGCTGTTTCCCTGCAAATTCGCCGGACCGGCGGTGACCGTGCTGATGGAAAAAGCCGAGCACGACGAGGGCAGCAAGGCGTCGCAGGGGATGCTGGACGCCATCGACGCCGCGCCGCCGGGCTCGGTTTACGTGCTGGTGCTGCCGGAGGGCGAGGACATCGCGGGCATCGGCGGACTGATGGCCACGGCGATGCGCTACCGCAGCCTTGCGGGGGCCGTGATCGACGCGGGCATCCGCGACGTGCCGCAGATCCGGCGCATCCAGTTTCCGGTGTTCAGCACGGGGATCGTGCCGTCGACCTCCATCAACCACTACCGCTTCAAGGCGGCGAACGTCCCGGTGATATGCGCCGGAGTGGAAGTGCGTCCGGGCGACATCATCACGGCTGACGAGGACGGCGTAGCGGTGGTGCCGAAGGAGAAAGCGGCGGACGTGCTGAAGCGGGCGCAGGAGCTCGACGACATCGAGCACCGGATGTACCCGTTCATCGAGAAGTTCCGCAGCATCCGCGAAGCGGTGGAAAAGTTCGGGCGGATCTGAGCGGGCGCCGGTCTCAGGCTGCGGCTTCTTCTTCGGCGGGCGGCAGCTGGTCGATGCGGGCCACCTGGACCTTTTTGGCGATGCCGAGCCAGGCCAGCAGCTGAATCTGGAGCCAGGTCAGGTCGAACTCTTTCCAGGTGAGGCCGTGGCGGGCGGAGGCAGGGTGGGCGTGGTGGTTGTTGTGCCAGCCTTCGCCGAAGGTGAGCAGAGCGACCCACCAGTTGTTGCGCGAGTCGTCACGGGTGTTGAAGCGGCGGGAGCCCCAGAGGTGCGTGGCCGAATTGACGAGCCAGGTGGCGTGCAGACCAGCCAGGTGGCGTGCAGGCCGGCGACGACGCGGGTGCAGACGCCCCACAGCAGGAGGGAGAGTCCTCCGAAGCCGAGCAGGACGAGCCCCATGATGATGAGCGGGACGTAGTGGTAGGTGTTGAGCCAGCGGTAGAAGGGATCGCGGCCGAGATCCGGCGCGTACTTGCTCATCATTTCCGTGGCGTTATGTTTCGTCTCGCCGAAGATGATCCAGCCCATGTGGGCCCACCAGGGGCCGTCCTTCGGGCTGTGGGGATCGCCGGGCTGATCCGAGCGCTGATGATGGAGACGGTGGGTGGCCACCCAGAAAATCGGGCCGCCTTCCAGGGTGAGCGTGCCGCAGATGGCGAAGAAATACTCGAGAGGCTTGGGCACGCGGTAGGAACGGTGCGTCAGCAGCCTGTGGTAGCCCATGCCGATGCCCCAGCCGACGCAAATCCAGTAGAGCACGGCGGCGATGGCCACCGACTTCCAGTCGAAATAAAAGAAAGAGGCGATGGCGCCGATGTGGAGGAACAACAGGGCGATGGTGGTGACCCAGTTGACATTATCCAGGCGGTAGGGGGAAACGGTCTTGGTGTTCTGCACGAATCTCTCTGTGGAAGGCTTCAGCCCGAGTCTGACGTTGTCTGCCGTTAGTATAGCAGGGGCTCCGTTTCATTGGACGGGGAGAGGGCGGGCAAAGATTCAGGAGGATGGAGAAATGTTCCGCGGCGTGCGGCGCAGGAGGCGCCCGAGCCATCCGTCCCGTTTTTCGGGAGGGCGGAACGCCTCAGGCTCGAGCGGCAATCCCTCGACGGCGCGAAGGGGATTGCCGGACACGAGGCGGAGTGCGTAGGCTTCGCCGTAGCGATCCGCCAGCCAGCGGCAAGCGAGATCGAGGCGCGGCGGGCGGCGGCTGACGTCGTGCGCATCGGAGGCGACGAACTGCACGAGCCCTGCGTCCAGCAGGCGGATGGCGAACTGGCGGGCGGCGCGCCCGAAATCGCCGAACAGGCTGCCAGCCGTGATCTGCATGCAACGGCCTTCTTCCACCCATTGGCGGACGAGGTCGAAGCGCTGCCTGAGGAGGGCGTTGCGTTCGGGATGCGTGAGGATGATGCGGAGACCGGCATCTTCGAGCCGCTGCCAGAGGGCGCCAGTGTTGGAGAAGACGGTCAGCTCGGACAGTTCCATGAGCAGCCAGCAGCGGCCGTTGATGGCGAAATCGGCAGGAAAAACGAGGGCCCGTTCCACGTTAGTAAAGGTGAGGTGAAAATCGCAGCCCCGTACAAGGCGAAGGCCTGAGGGCGCCCGGGCGCGCAGCTGGTCCAGCATGCTCTCGGTGCGGGCGCGGTCATAAGCAAACGCGGGGCTCGAGTGAGGGCTGGCGACGAGGACCGCGGTTCCGGTGCTGCGGGCGAGGTTCAACATCTCCACCGCATCGTCCATCGTGGCGGGTCCGTCGTCGAAACCCGGGAGGACATGGGCGTGAATATCGACGAATCCCTGGCCGTCCCGGGCGGAAACGCCGGGGCCGGACGGCGGCTGAGGCAACACGGACAAATTGTCCCATGCGCGGGCGGAAAGGGACAAATTGTCCCATGGGCGCGGGGATGGGGCTTGCAACGGGTTCTGAAATGTAGCAAGAATAGGGCAACCCAAGCGGAACCTGGCTGGAGGAGATCTTGAGCAGAATTTGGTTCCTGATTTGCAAGGCCACTCGCGGTACGCGGAGGCGTTTCGAGCCGATGAATTTCAGCTCCCGTCCGTTCGAGTGGGTCGTTGTCGGCACTGCCATCATCTGGCTGGCCGTCCATGCCTACCTCGACTCCGACAGCGGGACGGTGCTGTATCTGACCTACCTTTTCGCCACAGCGGCGGCGTCCCTGGCGCGATTCGGGCTTCCTTCAGCGACCGGGACTGTCCCCATCGGATTCATTTTCGTGCTGGCGGGTCTGCCGGAATTGCCGCTGAAAGAGACGCTGGCGATCGGCATTACGGGCGCTGGAATTCATGCGCTGGTGGAAAGGGAACCGCGGTCCAACTGGCTGACGACGATGTTCCAGATGTCGGTGTGGGTGCTGGGCATCGCGGCGGCGGACGCGGCGTACCGGGGGATCACAAGAGCGGTGCCGGGATTCGCACCCACGGGTGCGCTGCCGCTGGCCGGGATCGTGCTGTTCATCGTCACGGCGTTTCCGCAGGCGGCGGCGAAGGCTCTGCAGGAGCACGAGACGCTGCGGAGAATCTGGAAGAACCGGTTCCTGTGGTCCCTGCCCTACTACATGGCGGGGACGGCGGTGGCCGGACTGCTGACGACGCTGCCGAAGGTTTCGTTCTGGTATTCGGCCGTCATTCTGGCTCCTGTCGGCCTGCTGCTGTTTTACGCCTACCGGCTGCAACTGGAATCGCTGGCGAGGGAGAGGCGGCACGCCGAGGATCTGGCGGCCATGCAGCTTCACATGGTGGAAGCGCTGGCTCTGGCGGTCGAGTCCAAGGATGTCACGCCGGTGAACGACCTGCACCGGGTGGTGCACTTCGCCGCCGGGCTGGCGGAGGCGCTGGGACTGAACGACGAACAGATCCGGGCTCTGCGCATCGCCGCCGTGCTGCATGACATCGGCCAGGTGGCAGTGCCGGACCACATCATCATGAAGCCGGGGCGGCTGACGCCGGACGAGTACCAGCGGCTGAAGATCCATCCCGAGATCGGCGCACAGATCATCCAGCAGGCCGGGTTCCCGAGCCTGGTGAGCACGATCGTGCGGTCGCACCACGAACGGTGGGACGGCACGGGGTATCCGGCGGGCCTGAAAGGAGCGGAGATCCCGATCGAGGCGCGGGTGCTGGCGGCGGTGGACATGCTGGTGGCGCTCAGCACGGACCGGCACTACCGGAAGGCGATTCCTCTGGACGAAGCGATGGAGCATGTCGCGCGGGAGGCCGGCCGCGGACTGGATCCGGTGGTGGTGAGCCGGCTGCGGCAGGTATACCGGGACCTCGAACGGCAGGCGTCGTCCATGAGAGTGCTCGCACCGCCTCAGGGGGCGGAGCTTGCATCGCAGTCCGCGCCGTCGAGCAATCTTCCTTCGTTCCTGCGTGCCATCGCCGAGGCGAGGCGGGAGGAGCAGATGGTGCTCGAGTTCACCCAGATTCTGGGGTCTTCGCTGGATCTGGATGAAACGCTGAACGAACTGTCGCGGAGGCTGCACAGCAGCATGGATTTCGACACGATGGTGCTGTTCCTGCGGCAGGGGGACCGGCTGGAGGCGAACTTCGTCGAGGGCCAGCACTTCACGCTGTTCCACAATCTATCGCTGCAGATCTCGTCGGGCGTGACGGGGCACGTGGCCACGACGCTGAGACCGGCGATGAACGTTGCGCCCACGGCGGATCCGATCGCGCACCGGAACCCGGTGGCCGCAGAGGCGCTGAAGTCGGCGATGATTATTCCGCTGGACGGACCCAACGGACTTGTGGGGACGCTGAACCTTTACTCGTGCCGGCACCTGGCGTTCCGGCATTCGCAGCTGAGCCTGCTGATGAGCATCGCCTCCAAGCTGGCGGTGACGGTGGAGAATTCAGCGAAATTCCAGCAGGCGGAGACGCGGGCGTCGGTGGATTTCCTGACCGGACTGCCCAATGCAGGCGCGCTTTTCCTGCATCTGCAGAACGAACTGGCCCGCTGCGCACGCACCGAGACGTCGCTGGGGCTGCTGGTGTTCGATCTGGACGGATTCAAGAACGTCAACGATCAGTACGGGCACCTGACTGGAAACCGGCTGCTGCAGCTGGTGGCGCAGGGGCTGCGGGAAAACTGCCGCGAGTACGACTTCGTGGCGCGGATGGGCGGAGATGAATTCGTGATGGTGCTGCCGGGCGTGACGCACGACGCCGTCGGTCTGCGCCTGCAGCGGCTGCGCTCGTACGTGGAGCGCATCGGCGTTGAGCTGTGCGGGGCGAACTGCGTTTCTGTGAGCGGCGGCGCCGCGTTTTTCCCGCAGGACGGCAGGACAGCCGAGGAGCTGCTGGCGCGCGCCGACAAGCGCATGTACGGCGAGAAGCACGACCGCAAGCATGCGCGCGGGGACGTCCCTCCGGCGGCGCGCGAGGCGACCGCCTGACGGCTTCAGCGGGCGGGACGCTCGGCGGATTCGATGATGGCGCCGTCGGCGTCGTGGATGCGCAGCTGGAAGCTCCGGCGCGACTCCAGCACTGCGGCAGGAACCGGGAAGGAAGCCGCGACGGTGCGGTCCGCCGTCTCCCCGCCGCGGATCCGCTCCCGGAACATCAGCACAGGGTTGTAGCGCGGACCGGCGAGCGGAAAATAGCCGAGCACGCGGTCGAGATCCGTCTGCGCCGCCACGAGCCCCTCGTGCTGCGAGCCGCCAGAGTCGATGACGGACACTTCGACTTCCTTCACCTGAAACAGCACGCGGGACGGGTTGTGGATGCGGATGTCAAACACCGCCAGCGAGGACTCCGGCCCCGTGGCGATGGTGCGCACTTTCAGCCACTGCACCTCGAGGCGCGCCTGCGATCCGAGGCTGAGCCAGTATCCGGCGGCTGCGATGACGGCCACCACGGCGAGACCGGCGGCGCTCCACTGAACCACGGCGGGAATCTGCGTCCGGCGCATGGGTCACGCCTCGCCGACCAGCTGGAGGATCTCGCGCATGCAGAGGTGGGATTTCTCGATCAGCGTGCCATCGAACACATGCGTCTCCAGCCCGATTCTGCCGCTGTAGGCATCCGCAGCGAGCGCGTCGAAGATCCGTCTCCATGGCAGCAGCGGCGGCTCGATGACGAGACCGCGGGCTTTCATCTGGACATTGCCCAGACGGTCCAGCGGAAGCCGCTGATAGCCGTCCGGCCACGCCTCTTCCTGGAAGCCGAGCGCGTTGACGGGATCCCAGTTGATGCCGAGACCGGCATCGGGCACGAGTTCGCAGATCCGCCGGAGCTCGGCAGCGGTCGCGACGTTACAGGAGCCTTCGTTTTCGACCAGCAGTTTCATGCCGCGGCTGCGGGCTTCGGCGGCCATCGGGGCCAGGATTTTCGCCACTTCCGGCAGCAGCGCGGCGGGTTCGGCGACGCGCGTGAAAGCGAAGACGCGCACGAGGCTGACGCCGAGGATTTCGGCGGCGCGGAGAGCGCGCGCGAGTTCTTCGTGGCGGCGGTCGAAACGCGCCTGATCCCGCTGTTCCCTGAGGCGCCTCTGCTCGGGCGTCTCGTTGCGGCGGCGCGCAGGCTCCGTGCCGGGGAGGGTGAACTTGAGCATCGGCGTGTTGAGGAAGGAGACGCGGAGCCCGGCGCGCTTGAGTTCCTCCGCCGTTTTCACCAGGACCGGCTCTTCGAGCTGCGCGTAGGTGCCGCCTCCGCCGGGCACCGTCCGCAGTTCGACCCATTTCACGCCGTACTGCCTGCAGAAGGCGATCGCTTCTTCAGGAGACCGGGCGATTTCGTCGGTCAGCAGGCTGATCCGATCCAGCGTGATGCGCGCCGGCCTGGGATCGAACACAGCGGCGACAGGCAGGGAAAGAAACGCCCTCCGGTTTACAGCCATGCCAAGAGTCTATCAGGAGAGGAGATCTACGAACCGCGCCGGACGGGCTCAGGCGCGGCAGCCAGAAACAGGGCGCCGCTCATGAACGGAGGCAAGGAGAGCAGCACCGCCGTTCCGAGGCTTTCCACGGCGGTTTCGCCTCCGGCGCCGGACCAGTAGGCGCAGAAGACGACAATGGCAAGCGCCAGCAGGATGGCGCCGCCCGCGGCAGGGTTTTTCCACGCGTAGAGAGAAATGCCGATGAAGATCAGCCCGGGCAGCGTCTGCAGCAGCACATCGGCGAAGGAAGCGTACTCCGCCACGCCAGAGGCGAACCCGAACCACGCCCAGAAGACACCCCAGGCGAGCGACAGAACGCGCGCCACCATCCGCTCCCATTCCTGCAAACCGTACCAGTTCAGGTGCAGTTGCCTCATTGGAGCAGCCTCCGCACATCTTAAAGCGTGACTGCAACGGTGGCAAGCGAAGACAGGACGAAAGCGGGAGATCGGCGGCGTTCCCGGGGAAGCGGCGGGCGGACGAGCCTGTGGCGAGCCGAGAAGTGCGCAGGGCGGGATGGCCTTCCATGCCGCTCTTCAGGAGCCTTTGAGAATAGGGAACCATCGATCTTAGCTGGCGGGACGGCGGCTGCCCGCAGAGCCGCGCCCCGCCCGCACTGACGGCTGCCGCACTGTGGCGGACGTCGCGTGGTTCCCGGAACGCTCCGAAGGTCGCCCGGCTATGGCCGGAAGTCTGCCGCTACTGCTCGAGGGGCAGGATGGATGTAAAGGCGAGCCCGTTGAAGCGCAATCCGAGGACGCTGAGCGCTCCGCCGACTGCACGGAACTCGACCGATCCGCGCTTTCCGGCAAGCGAGGAGAGTTCCGGCCTGTCTCTGAGGACGAACGCGCTTCTCTGTTTCGGCCCGAGGTTGAGAGTGAAGGAGCCGAGCGCATTGCCTGCCGCATCGCGGGCGGAGGCAGTGACGGTCACGGGCGCTGAGCCGGGGTTGGCGATGGCGATGGCGGTCACGTAGGTGGTTTCGTCAAACACGATGGTGGACTGGGACGAGGTGCTGGAGGAGAAGGGGATCACGCCTTCCTGCGGATTGAGGCCCGCGGAGGACTGGCGGAACACGCCATACCCGGTGACCCCTTCCGGCAGATCGAGGTGGATGGATCCCTGAACAAGCGGACCGGAAGAGACGAGATCCACCTGAGCCACGCCCCGCGGAGTCAGGGTGATGTTGGCCGCGGGCCCCCACTTCGGCACGCTCAGCGGCGAGCCGTCTTCAGCGAAGAAGCTGACGGCGGCGGACACGGTGGAGCCCGTCAGGTTGTGCAGATAGAGCTCGGTGGTCCAGGCGCCAAGCTCGGCGCTGACCCCGAAGGCCATCTGGGGCAGAACCCGCCTCTGCCGCAAGCCTCCGCTCAGACCTTCCTGCCGGACCGTGAAGGTGCGTCCGGCGACGACGACCGTGCCCACGCGGGGATTGCTGGAGGAATTGGCGGAGATCTGCAGCGTGACGCTTCCGCTGCCGGAACCCTGCGTGCCGCCCTGGAAGGCGGCCCAGAGCAGCGTGCTGCTGGCCGTCCACGAGCAGCCCTGCGGCGTCGAGACGGAGATGACGAGGCTGCCGCCGGCAGCGGGCACCTCCGCCGACGTGCCCGACAACAAGTAGGTGCACGTGTTGGAAGTGGAGGCGCTGAAGAGGCTGTATTCGGCCGAACTCGCCAATGGCAGGCCGAAGGCGCTGCCCCGCGCCGTGAAACGGAGGCTGTGGCTGCCCGCCGGTTCCGGCATGCTGACCGTCCAGGTGCGGGTGGCAGAGCCGCCGGGAGGGATCACGCCGAAAGGCTGCGAAACCGGAAGCGTGGAGCCCCAGGCCGCCAGCCCGCCCTCCACCGAAAACGCGGGCAGGTCGCCCGTGTTCCGCACCGTGCAGGAGATCTGCACCTGGCTGGCCGGCGGCGCCTGAGAGGGAAATTCGCACGATGCGTCCAGCACCGGTCCCGACGCCCATTCGAATCCCCCATGAGAGAGGGCGAGGCCGAAAGCTTCGCTGTCCCGGCAGGATCCTTCGCCGAGGTGGTGGACGCCGAGCACGGCGTCGCTGGCCACCTGCGCCCGCACCTGCTCGACGTTGTCGACGAGGGAATTCGAACTGGCGAGCAACGCGCCCGACCCGGCGTGGTACAGCGCAAGGTTCAGATTCGACAGACAGCCGGCCGAGCGGGCGGCGTTGACGCTCCGGTTCCAGGCCAGGGTTGCCCGGAAGGGGCCGCTGGCGCGCCCTTTGAGCAGCCGGATCTCGCCGCGGGCGGCGGCGCCGGAGATCGTGAAGTCCTTCTGCTCGAAGGCCCGGGCCAGATTCAGATACCCCCAGCCGCGCGCTGCATCCCAGTCTGCGGAGTCGGCGCTGTTCAGCAACAGCGCCTTCAGCGCCCCGGAATCGCGCACTCCGGCCTGCCGCAACAGGGCCGCCGCCCCGGCGACATGAGGCGCCGCCATGCTGGTGCCCGCCATGGCAACGAAATCTCTCGAGTCATGCGCCGCGGACCAGATGCCCTGGAACGCCTGCCAACCGGCCGGCAAGCGGTCGTCCCTGAGCCCGCCGGGGGCCACGAGGTCGGGCTTTTTGCGGCCGCCTCTGGTGGGCCCGCGGCTGCTGAAGATCGACACCACGTCGTCGGAGCGGTCCGCGGTGTTGTTCGTGTTCATCGATCCGACGGCGATTACGTTGTAGCCGATGGCGGGCGAAGCCAGCGCAGGCGAATCGGTGCGCGGCCCCGTGTAGCCCGGACGGCTTTCGTTGCCGCCCGCCACGATGATTGTCAGGCCGTACGTGTCGGCGAGGAAATCGAACAGGCGGGCCAGATCGTCATCGTCGGCGGCCGCATCGGCGCCGGCGCTGAAGTTGAATACCTTGACGAGGGGCGCATTCTGAATCGCCCAGTCGAAGGCCGCGATGACATCGCTGACATCGAAGTTACCCCGGTCGGCGCAGGCTGGGGAGGTGGATTTCCGGAACGCCACTTTGAGGTTGTACAGCACTCCAAGGCTGCGGGCCACGCCTGCGTAGGAAGACCATCCGCCGGCTCCGCGGCTGGCGACGATGCCGGAGACGTGCGTCCCATGGCCCTGCAGATCGAGGGCGGAAGTCCTCTGATCGTTGAAGCAGGAGCTGGAGGCGCCACCGTTCAGGAAAACGCGGTGGACGACCGGCATGCCGGCGAAGGCGGGATGATCCTGCTTCAGCCCCGTGTCGAGGACGGCCACGGACTCGCCCGCGCCGCCCAGCCCGGCGTCCCAGAACGCCGGCGCGCCGATGGATTGGGTGCTGACCACGAGCTGGGCGGAGGCGTGCCCGCTGGAGACGATCCGGGTCACGTCTGGCGACGCTGCGAGCGCGTCGAGCGCCCCGGCAGGCACAACGGCGGCCAGCATGTTGACTGCAGCGTACCGGTAGACAACCCTGCCGCCGAGCTTTTCAATCCGCGCGGAAACCGCCTCCTGTTCAGGGTCGATGCGCGCCCGGATCTGCCGGAAAGCCTCTTCCCGCGCCGCCAGCATTTCTTTTTCGAGGTTCTCCCTGGCTTCGCTGACGACGGGATCGTTGTCGCGCGATCTCAGCGAAGCTTCGACAAAGCGCCGTTCGGCTGGCTTCAAACGATCGGCATGGCGGCTTTCGACTTCCTCAAGAACCGCACGCTGCGGCTGGGAACGGAGGAGGACGAAAACCGGGATCTCCCCGCTGCCCGCGTCGGCGAGCCGAAGGATTTTTGCGTCGATTTTCTGATTTGGGTCAACAGCGATGGCGGATGCAACCGATTCCGCGTGCTGCGGCTGACCCGCGGAAGGAGGCTCTCCCGCCCGTGCGTCCGGAGCGGCGATGGAAGCGATCATCCAAGCGGCGAGGAGAAGCGTAAGCATCGATATCCTCCAACAGTTTTCCTGATCCAGGGGACGCAACCGACCGCTGATGCCCGGAGACGGCGGCTCCGGCCGGACCGGCACTGAAGCCGGCCGCTCAGCCCCCAAGCCCGAGGCGTGGATCTCCGCGACCGGCACGGACCGGTTGCCAGGACACCGGCTGGCATCAGCCGCAAGGGGTGGCTTCGGCATGAAGGACGGGCCTTCCCTCCCTATCCTAGTTCGGCAATTCACCGCCGGGGCTTTAGTTTCCGGGATCACCGGGCGCGATGCGCCCGCGCCCTGTTACTCTAGCGCCGGCCGGAAGCCAAGTCCAGGATCTGTTCAAGAATGGCCGGGATTTCGAAGACGGCGCGGTTGACGATCCGCTGCGCAGCCTCGCGCATCTGGGCCAGCCGGCCGCCTGACAAAAGAGAAGCCACGGCAGCGCCCGCCTGGCCGTGCCGCTTCAGGACGATGCCGGTTCCGTTCTCCTCGAGCCACTCCGCGTTGTAGCGCTCCTGCGGCAGCGTCCAGGCGTTGCGGACCGTGATCACGGGCAGTCCGCAGTGCAGCGCCTCGGAAATCGAGCCCGGGCCGGGCTTGCCGATGAAAAAATCCGAAAGCCGCATCCAGTAAGGAATTTCGGTGGTGAAGCCGAGCACGTGTTTGCGAAGCCGCGTTTTGCGCTGTTCGAGCTTCTTCCGCAGGGGCTCGTTCCGTCCGGCGATCAGGATGAGCTGGACGTCCGCCCCGCTGCGGCCGACGCTGTCGAGCACGGTTTCCATGGCCGCGGATCCGTAGCCGCCAAACAGCACGAGCCCCGTGGGAAGCTGCGGATCCAGGCCGTATTTTTCGCGCTCCGCTGCGCGGTCGATGCCGAGCGGCTCGTAGAAACGCGGGTGCAGAATCATGCCCGAGACGCGAAAAACCCGCTCCTCCGGATGGCCCATTTCGAGCGCCTGCAGACGGGCTTTTTCGGTTCCGCAGATGAAATATTGCGGCTGTTTTTCCATCCAGAACGCCGGCGGGTAGTCGGCCAGATCCGTGAGAATGGTCACGTAGGGCGCACCGGGCTTCACGGCCTGCCAGGCTTCGAAGAGCGCGCGGTTGAAATTCGGCACCACGCTCACGACCATGTCCGGGGCCCGCGCGGCGGAACGGCCCTCCCACCACTCCCTGAGCAGCCGGACTTCGCTCGCGTGATAGTGCCGGATCACCGCCTGCATGAAGCGCAGCCCCTGCACGGAGCCGAGCGTCCAGCCGCGGCGCAGCATGAGGTTGTAAATCTCCTCCAGATCCAGCCCGAGCACCTTCCGGAAGACGTCCACGGGCGCGAGGATTTCCTTCAGGTGAACCAGGCGGATTTCAAAAGGGCGCTGCTGCTGGCGGCAGACGAGCTGCAGAGCGGTGGCTGCGGCGCGGTGGCCGCCACCGGCGTCGAAATAGATGACGTCGATCAGTCTCATTGGCGGCCTGGCCCAGCTCCCATGGCAGGATAGCAGACGCCGCCCGCCCGGGCGCATCCCCCCGATTCGTCCCCTTCCCTAGCCCCGCGGGGCGATAGGCCGGACGGGGCCTCCGGCCTTACTCTCGGAATCGGAGGCGGCATCGAGCCGCCTCGAATCAGGACAAGGAGTGAAGTTCCGATGAAGAAGATTCTTGCCGCGCTGACGACGGCTGCTTTTGCTGTGGCTCTGGCGCAGACGCCGCCCGCGCAGACCGCGCAGCCGAAGAAGGAAGACAAGAAGGAGAAGAAGGAAGAGAAGAAAGAGGAAAAGAAGGAGCAGAAGAAGCAGTAGTCTGTCCAACAGCCTCCCTTCAACGGCCGCCCCACGCTGCCACGGGGCGGCCGGTTTTCTTTTGCCGGTTCTTCCTCAAAACTGCGCGGGGGACGGGCAGGCGGGGTCCCTTCATGCGGCTGTTCAACGGCTGACGGAAAATCGTTGACGTGGAGGGATGCAGGCTTGGCGCGAGCGCGAGGGAAACCCGAAGGAGAGCGCGCCGGCAGCACGGTTGGGACGCAGCCGCCGGCCAAGGTAGAGGGCAGATCAGACACAGTTGGGATGCAGCCTTCGCGCGAGCGCGAGGGGAAACCCGTTGGGAAAGCTGCGAGTGGGGCACAGTTGGGCCCTCGCGCAAGCGCGAGGGGAAACTGGCTGGAGAGGGGGCGCCGCGGTTTTCATCCATGCTGAGGTTTCGCAGAGTCATGGAAGCGGGCGGCGGCGTTCGGGGGGCGTCGCCAGCCTGCGGCGGCCGTCCGGCGCCTGTCAGAACTGCAGCCGCAGCGCAAGCTGAATCTGGCGGGGGTCGAACGCCGCAAGAGGTTCCCCCGCGCGCTGGAAATTCGGGTTCACCGCACGGACGTTCACGCGGTTCAGCACATTGAACCCCTCAGCGATGACCTGCAGCCTCACCCGCTCCGTCAGATTCTGCTCGCGCATCAGGCGGAGACTGAGCGAGGCGTAGCCTGGCCCCGTGACGGCGTTTCTGCCCAGATTGCCGGGCTGGCCCAAGGGCGGCGGGGCAAATGTGCCGAACCGGGTTGCAAAAGCGCCGGGCGTGCCATGGGGCACCAGATCGGGGCGGTCGCCCGTCGGATCCTGATCCAGATTGTTGTCCGAGCCCAGCAGCACATTGACAGGGCGTCCGGATGCCAGCTCCACAATGGAAGCCGCCGACCAGTCCCTAAGCCACGCCGGCGCCTTCCTCCTCGCCGAAAGACTGTAGATCGACGACAACACGAACCGGTGGCGCTGGTCGTACAGCGCCGGGCCGCGTTCCGCGCGGAAATTGCGCATGTCCTGCGCCCGGGAATGCGGCAGAATCTCCTCGGCATCGTCGATCGCCCTGGAAAACGTGTAGCCCGCATTCAACTGCAGCCCGGGCGCCGCCTCGCCCCGGACGACAAGGCGCAACCCGTGATACACGCTCGATGCGCTCGCTTCGATCGCAATCGCTTCAGACACCTCGGCCACGGGCCGGAAGTAATTCTGCCGCAGCAACGCCCCCACCGGATTGCCCGCCGCGAGAAACGCCGCGGCCCGTGCAGAATCCGGCGCGTTCACGTCCCGCGAACGCCCCAGATGCGTGCCCCGGATCCAGACATAGCCCGCTTCCATCGCAAGGCCCGGCCGCAGTTCGCGGCTCACAATCAGGTTTCCCTGCTGGGTGCTGCCCAGCCTCCAGTCCCCCGCAAACTGGATCAATCCCGTCGGAGGAGCATCGGCAGGGAACGCCGCCAGCTTCTGCGCGGGCGTCTGGAACACGGAGGCCGCAGCCGCGCCCGTCAGAATCAGCCTCCGGTTCTGCACGCCGTCGTTGACCGTTCCCATCCAGTTGGCCAGATTCAGAAGACGGTCGTAGAACACTCCGTACGAGCCCCGCACCGTCAGTCCGGCGCCGCCTCGCGGCTGCCACGCAAAGCCGATTCGCGGCTGCACATTGTTCCAATCTGTCCGCGGCGACCGCCGCAGACCGAGCCGCCGGAACAAATCTTCCATCCCCGGCGGCGCCGGCAGGCTCTGCGCCGGAGCTTCCACGTCGTAGCGAACCCCCAGATCCAGCGTGAACCGCGCATGCATCCGCCAACTGTCCTGAGCGAACAGCCCCGCGCTGTTCTTCCCCGCCTCGGCGCGGGGATCGCCGAAAATCTGGGAATAATTGCCGGCCAGGCCGAGCCCGTAGGCCTGCACCGGGGTTAACGGAGGCGACCCCGCAGGAGCGCCCGGCGCAGCCTGCGCCCCGAACACGAACAGCCCGTTCTGCAACCGGTGATATTCGATCACCGCCGGAGCGAACATGACATCGCCCCCGAATTTGAAAATGTGGCTGCCGGAGGCAAACGTCACGACGTCATCCAGGTGAAAATGCTTTTCTTTCCGGTAATGCGGCAGGATATTCTCACGGCCCAGAAACGCCGCGCCCGGAATATTGACCGGCGCCGCCAGGCTGTTGGGGGTCATGTCGAATTTCCGCTGCGCCGCGGAGATGCGGAAATCGTTCAGCCACGCCGGCCCCAGAGCGGAGCTCAGCGTCGCCACCAGCGTCGGATCCAGCGTCGTCAATGCCGCCGTGCGTTCGGCTGCCAGCAGCCCGGAGATCTGGTCGTTGTTCTGCGCCTCCAGCGCGCTCTGCCGGTCATGGGCGTAGTTCACCCGTGCCGCCAGCCGGTGGGCCGGGTTCAGTTGCACATCCAGGCGCGCCATGTAGGCCCCCGTGCGCTGGCTCACTGGATACACTCCGCCCAGCCCCTCCAGCGGCGTGATGCGGTATGCAGGCCGCGCGCCCGTCTCCGGATCCACCCCCATCTTGGCGATCGCCGCGCCCCGCAGGGCCGCCCGCACCGCCGGATGGCCCGGCTGGCTCGCCGCAAGGCTCTGCTGCTGCGGCGTCAGATCAAACACGCCCGGCGTCATGCCCACACGCGAGAACCCGCTCTCCTGCCGGCGGAGCTGCTCGAAGGACAGGAAATACCACGCCGAGTCCCGCCGCAGCGGCCCGCCCAGGCTCGCTCCATACTGCGTGCGCGTGTACGGCGGGTCGGGCACGGGGGAAAAGGCGTTCGTCGCATCCAGGCTGCGGTGGCGCAGAAATCCGAATACCGATCCGTGCACGCCGTTCGTGCCCGCCTTCGTGACGACGTTCACCACGCCGCCTCCAGCCCGGCCATACTCGGCCTGGTAGCCGCTCGTCAGAACCTGAAACTCCTGCACGGCCTCCATCGGCACGCTGCCCCGCACCCCGCCCGTCGATTCGTCATTCAGATCCGCTCCGTCCATCTGCAGCGAATTCGTGCGCGGCCTCTGCCCCAGCACGTTGAAGCCCGACGTCACGGCAACCGCATGCACGCGCAGGTTGTCCCGCTGCAGTCCCGGATCGAGCAGCGCAAAATCCAGAAAATTCCTCTGATTAATGGGCAAATCCTGGATCTGCCTGACCCCCACATGCGTGTGCACGGGAATCGTATAGGAATCCACCTCTTCAGCCCCGGCTGTCACGGTAATCTCCTCGCGCCTCGCACTCAGGCCCAAAACCAGCCTCACCGATGCTTCATGGCCCAGCAGCACCGCAACGGCCGCTTCCTGGGTTTGAAATCCCTCCGCCATCGCTCGCACCCGGTACTGCCCGGGAATCAACGCCGGAAAATACACCGGGCCCTCGCCCGCAATCTCCGAGCGCGCCCAATTCCTTTCCTCGAGCCGGACTTCCACCCGCGCGTCGCGCACCGCCGCCCCGGTGATGTCCACGACCGAAACCCGCAAACTGCCGTACACGGAGGAAACCTGCCCGTGCGCCGGCAGCAAAACCAGCAGCGGCACGACCCATTGCAGCCACTGTCGCTGAATCATGCCATTCCGCATGGAAGACCTCCCCTGGCGGACCGCGCTGCGCTTTCGCGTCCGGGGAGAGTTCACCCGGTTCAGAACGCTGAAGAACAACGGCGCCCAGCGGACGGCCGCCTAGTCAAGAATAGATTATCATTATCATTTCAGCCGCGTCCACCCCGCCCCGCACCCGGCGGCCACCTCCTTGCCCCCGATCCCTGACGCCGTGCAACGTCACCCGAGAACCTGCGCACCCGGACCCTTCCGAACGGATGAAATCCGTTGCGCGGCGTGACAGGCCTCTCCGGGTTCCGGCGGTTATCCACCTAGCCTTGATGCCCCATTGCACGGCCGCATCGATGCCCGCTTCGCAAGCGCCGGCTTCGTTGCTACAGCGGCGAAGCGGACTGCATCACCGCAAGCCGGCTTGCATGCGCGAAACGGGAGCATGCGCAGCCATGCATGGCTCGGGCGGCGGGCTGCATCCCATCGGGACAATTGATGGTCTGATCGGGCCGAGTCCGAACGAGCCGGCAGGGATAAGCAGGCCCCTGAGCCCGCGCGGAATCACGATGGAGGAAATCCGCCCCGGCACACGGCTCCGTGCCGCACCTGGAGAACCCGGAGCGCGCGCACCCTGCAACCCGCCGGGCGCCATCGCCCGGCGCGTCCTGCCGCTCCGCCGTCGCGGCGCAATGCGCTGGAATCAGGCCACGGCCGAGGTCAGGGTCAGGCGGCCGTGCTGCACGCCTCTGGTGGCGATCAGCCGGTCGGCGATCTGGCGCACACGCGCGCTCCTGCCGCGCAGCACCAGCACCTCGAGGCAATGATGATGGTCGAGGTGGACGTGAAGGGTGGAGATGATCTCGGTATGGTGCTCGTGCTGCATGTGGGTCAGCCGCTCCTGCAGCAGCCGTACGTGGTGATCGTAGACAAGCGTCAGCGTGCCCACCACGTCCGCCTCGGGCGCGGCGGCCTTGTCCTGCACGAGGGCGTCGCGAATCAGATCGCGGAACGCCTCGCTGCGGTTCGTATAGCCCCGGCGCTCGTTGAGCGCGTCGAATTTCTTCAGCAGGTCCTCGTCGATGGCGACGCCGATGCGGGCCAGCGCTCCCATGCTCCCTCCTGCCTCGACTTGCGGCGATTCAATTCCCCTATGCTAGCAGGAGGATCGGGCGGTTGAAGGCGCGGCGGCGCTTCTGAAACAATAGGGTTTGTCCCCCACAATCCAGCCTTCCGGTTCTCAAGGAGCGAGTTTGTCCAGACAGGCGATCCTTGCCCTGGAAGACGGAACCGTCTTCCGCGGCCAAGCGTTCGGTGCCGAGGCGGTGCGCACCGGCGAAGTGGTCTTCAACACCGCGATCACGGGCTATCAGGAGGTCTTCACCGATCCGTCCTACACGGGGCAGATCGTGGTGCTGACCTACCCTCACATTGGCAACTACGGGGCGAACCTCAGCGACAATGAAGCGCCCCGGCCGTACATTGAAGGGCTGGTGGTGCGCGAGTTCAACGTGACGCCCTCGAACTGGCGCGCCGAGATGAGCGCCGACGAGTTTCTGCGCCGGGACGGCATTCCCGTCATCAGCGGCATCGACGCCCGCGCCCTGGTGCGGAGGCTGCGCACGCAGGGGGCGATGCGCGGGGCGCTGTCCACCGCCGGACACACGGCGGAGGAGCTGATCGAAATGGCCCGCCGCACGCCGCCGATGGCGGGGCTGGATCTGGCGACGCGGGTCTCCACGGCGCAGCGGTACGAATGGACGCAGCGGCTGGAGCCGTGCTCGCCGTCGGAGCACATCGGCCTGCAGCCGGCAGGCGAGTTCCGCGTGGTGGCCTACGATTTCGGCATCAAGCACAACATCCTGCGCTGCCTCGCGTCGATCGGCGCGCGCGTGACGGTGGTGCCGGCGTCCACTCCGGCTGAAGACGTGCTGGCGCTGAAGCCCGACGGCGTGTTTCTCTCCAACGGTCCGGGCGATCCGGAGCCGCTGGAAGGGCCGGTGCGCGAGATCCGCAAGCTGATGGGGCGGGTTCCGATCTTCGGCATCTGCCTCGGCCATCAGCTGCTGGGGCTGGCGCTGGGAGGCCGCACGTTCAAGCTGAAGTTCGGCCACCACGGCATCAACCACCCGGTGCTGAACTACCGGACGCAGCGGGTGGAAATCACGGTCCAGAACCACGGCTTCTGCGTCGATCCGGACAGCCTGAACGCCAATGAAGTCGAGCTGACGCACATCAATCTGAACGACCAGACGGTCGAGGGGCTGCGGCACCGCTCGCTGCCGCTGTTCTGCGTGCAGTATCACCCGGAAGCCGCCGCGGGCCCCCATGATTCGCGATACCTCTTCGAGGACTTCGCCTCCCTGATGAAGGAGTTCCAGCAGTAAAGAATGCCGCGCAGAACCGACATTCACCGCATCCTGATCATCGGCTCCGGCCCCATCGTCATCGGGCAGGCGTGCGAGTTCGACTATTCCGGCACGCAGGCGTGCAAGGCGCTGCGGGCGGACGGGTTCGAGGTGATCCTGATGAACTCGAACCCGGCGACGATCATGACCGATCCGGGCGTGGCCGACCGGACCTACATCGAGCCGCTCACGGTCGAGTACGCCGAGGAGGTGATCCGGCGGGAAAGGCCCGACGCTCTGCTGTCGACTGTCGGCGGCCAGACGGGGCTGAATCTCAGCGTGGAGCTGGCCGAGCGGGGCATTCTCGATCAGTACGGGGTCGAGCTGATCGGCGCGAAACTCGAGGCCATCAAGAAGGCGGAAGACCGGCTGCTGTTCAAGGACGCGATGCGCAAGATCGGGCTGGAGACGCCGCAGTCGCGCCTGCTGACGTCGGTGGAGGAGGGCCTCGAGTTCGCCGCGAAAATCGGATACCCGCTGATCCTGCGGCCGAGCTTCACGCTGGGCGGAACGGGCGGCGGCATCGCCTACAACCGCGAAGACCTCGTCGAGATCCTGCAGCGGGGCCTGGATCTTTCGCCGGTGCATGAAGTGCTGGCGGAGGAGTCGGTGCTCGGGTGGAAGGAGTTCGAGCTCGAGGTGATGCGCGATCTGGCGGGCAACGCGATCATCGTCTGCTCGATCGAGAACTTCGACCCGATGGGGGTGCACACGGGCGACTCGATCACGGTGGCGCCGGCGCAGACGCTCACGGACCGCGAGTATCAGATGATGCGCGACGGGGCGCTGGCGGTGCTGCGCGAGATCGGCGTCGACACGGGCGGCTCGAACGTGCAGTTCGCCATCAACCCGGAAAACGGCCGCATGGTGGTGGTGGAAATGAACCCGCGCGTGTCGCGCAGCTCGGCGCTGGCGTCGAAAGCCACGGGCTTCCCGATCGCGAAGATCGCCGCCAAGCTGGCCGTGGGCTACCGGCTGGACGAAATCCCGAACGACATCACGCGCGTCACGCCCGCCTGTTTCGAGCCCACGATCGACTACGTGGTGGTGAAAATCCCGCGCTGGCAGTTCGAGAAGTTCCCCGGCGCCGAGCCGGTGCTGACGACGCAGATGAAGTCGGTGGGCGAGGTGATGGCCATCGGCAGGACGTTCCGGCAGGCGCTGAACAAGGCCATGCGCGGGCTGGAGACCGGCAAGGCGAGTTCGCCCGCCGTGCTGCGCGAAGAGCTGATCACGCAGAAGCTGATCACGCCGAACCCGGACCGGCTGAGCTACATCCGTTTCGCTTTCGAGCGCGGCTACACGGTGGAAGAGGTCTTCGAGATGACGAAGATCGACCCGTGGTTCCTGCGCCAGATCCGCGAGGGCATCGAGTACGAGAAGGAGCTCGAAGGGCGCGCGCTGGAGTCGCTGCCGCGCGAGGAGCTGAAGCGCGCCAAGCGGGACGGGCTGAGCGACGCGCGCCTGGGGCGGCTGCTGAATGCGGATCCGATGGCCGTCCGCGCCCGCCGCAGGGAGCTGGGCGTGACGGCGGTGTTCAACCGGGTGGACACGTGCGCCGCGGAGTTCGAAAGCTTCACCCCGTATCTGTACTCGAGCTACGAGGACGAGTGCGAAGCCGCGCCCTCGCAGCGGAAGAAAGTCATGATTCTGGGCTCCGGTCCGAACCGGATCGGACAGGGCGTCGAGTTCGACTACTGCTGCTGCCACGCGTCTTTCGCGCTGCAGGACTTCGGCGTCGAGTCGATCATGGTCAACTGCAATCCGGAGACCGTCTCGACCGACTACGACACGAGCGACCGCCTGTACTTCGAGCCGCTGACGCTCGAGGAGGTGCTCAACATCTACGACACCGAGAAGCCGGACGGCGTGATCGTGCAGTTCGGCGGGCAGACGCCGCTGAACCTGGCGCTGCCGCTGAAGCGGGCCGGGGTGCCCATCATCGGGACGGATCCGGAGAGCATCGATCTGGCCGAGGACCGCAAGCTGTTCGGCCGCGTGCTGGACGAGCTGGGCATTCCCGCCGCGCCGTATGGCACGGCCACAAGCGTGGAAGAAGCGCTGGAGGTGGCGCGGCGGCTGGGCTTCCCGGTGCTCGTGCGGCCGAGCTACGTGCTGGGCGGGCGCGCCATGACGATCGCGTACGAAGAAGACACGGTGCGGCGGTACATGCAGGAAGCGGCGCTGTTCTCGCCGGACCGCCCGGTGCTGATCGACCGGTTTCTGGAAGACGCGATCGAAGTGGACGTGGACGCGGTGTCCGACGGCGAGGACGTGCTGATCGGCGGCATCATGGAGCACATCGAAGAGGCGGGCATCCATTCGGGCGACTCGAGCTGCGTGCTGCCGCCGCAGTCGCTGAGCGAGGGCACGCTGCGGGTGATCGAAGACTACACGGTGCGGCTGGCGCGGGCGCTGAACGTGCGCGGGCTGATGAATATCCAATACGCCGTCAAGGACGGACAGGTGTTCGTGCTGGAGGTGAACCCGCGCGCGTCGCGGACGGTTCCCTATGTGTCGAAGGCGACGGGGGTGCCGCTGCCGAAGATCGCGGTGGGCATCATGCTTGGGCGGAAGCTGCGGGAGATGGGGGATCTGACGGGCGGGCGGCGATCGGGCGTGCTGCCGGTGAAGCAGGTCTGCGTGAAGTCGCCCGTGTTTCCGTTCTCGAAGTTTCCGGGCGTCGATCCGGCGCTGGGTCCCGAGATGCGGTCGACGGGCGAAGTGATGGGCGTGGGGGAGAACTTCGGCGAAGCGTTCGGCAAGGCGCAGCTGAGCGCGGGGGTGCCGCTGCCGCAGGAAGGGATGATCTTCTTCAGCGTGAACGACCGGCACAAGGCCGAGGCGGTGGAACTGGCGCGGCGGCTGTCGGCGCTGGGCTTCCAGCTGGCGGCGACGCGCGGCACGGCGGCGGCGTTCCGCGCCGCCGGACTTGCGGTGAAAACGGTCTTCAAGGTGAACGAAGGCCGCCCGAACGCGGTGGACCTGATCAAGGACGCGAAGCTGAAGCTGGTGGTCTACACGACCACGGGCGCGCACTCGTTCAGCGACGAGCGGGCCATCCGGCGCTCGGCCGTGACATGGCGCGTGCCCTGCATCACGACCATCGCGGGCGCCCGCGCGGCGGTGCAGGCGATCGAGAGCCGGCGCCGCGACCCGCTGCGCGTGTGGTGCCTGCAACAGATGCACGCCTGAGCGGCGGCTACTGGACGGAACCCTGCAGCCCGGTGAGCCGGCACAGGAGCTCATCGATGCCCGACAGGCCGCGGGCGCGGAGGAACTCGCGCCGGAAAGGCTCGAGGTCTTCAAGCGGGACCTCGCCCCTGTGCAGGCGCTGGAGGGCATCCAGATACTGGCACCACCCGCGCGGTTCCTTCAGCCGCGCATACCAGACCTGCCGCAGCAGAAAGCCGTCGAACAGCATCTGGAACTGGAAATCGAGCACGCGCACGAGTTCAAGGTATTGCCCCAGCCGGGAGGAGTCGAACGCCACGGGCTGCAGGAGGACGTATTCCAGCAGCGCGTGGGCCGCGGCGCGCTCGTAAAACAGCGGCCTGCCGAGCCGCAGCACGGTGGCCACATATTCCATGGGCGCCAGCGTGTGCAGGAAGGGATAGGTGTACCAGCGCGACACGCGGCCGCTGATCAGCCGGTCGTACTGGGCGATGCTCTCCGGCGCCCAGGAAGACGGATCCGGCGGCGTGAAGTGCAGCAGGGAGTAGTGGGCGAACCACTCGGGCGACTCGTAGCACTCGGCGAACTGCGGCAGATCGAGCGAGGCGGTCAGAAGGCGGAGCCGGCGCATCTCCTGCTCGACGCGCGCGGCAGGCAGGGAGGGATGGAAGGCGGGGAACAGGGCGCAGTGCGCCGCCGCATAGAGCTCGACGGCGGCGGGTTCGGCTTCCTGGAACTGTTCGAGCAGCCAGACCTGCCGCAGGCGGTTTTCCAGAGCCCGCTGCATGCGCAGCGCGTGGTGCAGAAACGCGCCTTCCGGTGTGCGCTCGGCGCGGCGGAGAAGGCGGCGGGCGGCGGGCGCGGAGAAGGCGGCCAGGTGGTCCTGCTGCGCGGCCGAAAGGCCGGCCGCGCGGGCGAGGCTGAGGAGGAAGTCGGTGACCCAGGGCAGCGAGGCCAGCATCTCCGGCAGGTGCTCGAAGTTCTGGTTTTCGGCCGGCGCGGGCCGGGAGAGGTTCGACGCGACGTCGGAATACTGGGCCGCCAGCCGCCAGAAGACCGCGCCGGGCTCCAGCCGGAGCGACTCGCGGTAATGATGGAGCAGGTTGAGAAAACAGGACAGCACCGCGGACATGGACTGCGGGGAGGGCCTGTCGACGAGGTCCATGGCCGCCCTGCAGAGCCGGGCGGCGTGGCGGGCCAGAGTCCGGTTGCGGCCGGCCGCGAAGATGCTGTTGAGATCCATCGCGCAGTCGGCAAGCTGGTCGTCGAAGGTCTCGGGCAGCTCTTCGGATTCCAGCTCGAGATAGCTGGAAAGGCTTTCGAAAATCGGCGGGATTCGAGGATCTAGGATGGCGGATTCTCCCCCTGGGGCGCGCCCTGGGACAGCGCCAGGGCCTCATTCAGCGATCCCTGCCGGTAGCCGCGCAGGTCGATGGCCGAATAAAGGAAGCCGAGTTCTTTGAAAATCGCCGATAAACGGTCGAACATTTCCAGCGAAAAAGCGCGGCTGATTTCCGCGCGTTCGATTTCCAGCCGCGCCAGCTCGCCGTGATAGCGGACGCGGAACTGGCGGAATCCGAGCTCCCGGATCCGCTCCTCGGCCAGCTCCACGCGGCGCAGGATCTCCGGGGTGACCGGAGTTCCGTAGGGCACGCGGGAGCTGAGGCAGGCGGCCGCGGGACGGTCCCACGTGGGCAGCCCCGCCATGCGGGACAGCTCGCGGATCTCGGCCTTGGAAAGGCCGGCCTCGACCAGAGGCGCCTTGACGCCGTGCAGGCGGGCGGCGTTCTGGCCGGGGCGGTAGTCGCCCAGATCGTCGGTGTTGACTCCGTAAACCAGGACCGCTCCCCCGTAGCGAGGCGCGATCTGCTCCATGCGGCGGAACAGCTCGTCCTTGCAGTGGTAGCAGCGGTCGGGGTTGTTGGCCGTGTAGGCGGGGTTGTCGAACTCGTGCGACGGGATCATCTCGTGGCGGATGCCGTAGCGCTGGGCGAAGGCGATGGCGTCGCGCTTGTGCGACTCGGGGATCGAGGGCGAGTCGGCGGTGACGGCGATGGCGTTGTCGCCGAGAACCTCGCGCGCCGCCCAGGCCAGATAGGCGGAATCCGTTCCGCCCGAGTAAGCCACGAGGACTCTTTCCAGCTGGCGCAGGATGCGGAACAGGCGGTCCTGCTTTTCCCGCAGCAGCGAAACATCGGGGGTCGAGTTCTTGCCCAGCGCGATGAGGCCCGTCATGCCTGCATTATACCCGCCGGGGTGGCTGGAGACCGGATTGGCGGGCGGCGCGGTTGCGGGGTATGGGAGGCGGAAGGCTGGCGCCGCCACCCGGGCATAAAGAAACGACGCGCTTCCGCCGATGAGTGGAATGTGGGGAACGGTCCGGCTGGATTGTATTACTGGCTGCGAAAGGCGCTGTGCGCCGTGGTGGCGCTCAGTCTCGCGGCAGGGGCGGCGCATGCAGGGCCGTGGGTGCAGAAGCGCGGCCATGGCATCGTCATCGCGGGGGTGAACGCCTACCGCGCCGATGAGCGGTTTGCGGCGTTTGGCGGCGGGACAGAGCCGCTTGGCCCCGGAGGACGGTTCCGGAGCATCTCGCCGCATCTCTGGGCGGAAGTTGGACTGACGGACGACTGGACGGGGATCCTGTCCTTCAATGCTCCGTGGCAGCGGTATACGCAGACGGGCTACCGGGCCAGCGCGTTTGCGCCGGGGGACCTGCAGGCGGGCTTCCGGCGGGCGCTGCGCCGTCCGGACAATGGCTGGCAGCTGGCCGTGCAGGTGCTGGGCAAAGCGCCGACGTATGCGGCCGATACGCAGCCCCGTCCGGGGAACGGGCAGGCGGATCTGGAGTCCACGCTGCTGGCGGGCCGCAGTTTTCCGGTGGGCAGCCGGTGGGGGTTTTTCACCGGTGAAGGAGGGTTCCGGAAACGATGGGGGCGGCCTGCGGACCAATGGCGGGGCGAGATTGGAGGCGGGCTGCATGCGACGCCGAGGCTGACCGTGATGGGCCAGGCGTTCCTGACCCGGAGCGTGGGAGCGTTTCCGCGGCTTGAGCCGGGAGTCAACCCGATGATCGAGCCGTATTACCACCTTGTCCGGCTTCAGGGTTCCGTCGTGACAAGGCTGGGCGGCCACTGGCGCGTGCAGCTGGGCTACGCGCAGGATGCAGCCGGGAGAAATGTGGGACGGGGCGGGCAATGGGTGCTTGCCGTCTGGAGAAGCTTCTGAACGCCCGGCCCGCGGAAGGCAGGGGGGCTCCGTGCAGCGGGAGGCTGTTTGATGAGTGGAACAAGCCGAAGCCACGCTGGTCCGCCCGGCCCGCCGGCGGCCGCCCGGCCGATCGGACAGGGCCTGGTGGATGCGGGACTGATCAGCGCTGAGCAGCTGCAGGAGGCGCTGGCGCGGCAGCGTGCCAGCGGCTCGCGGATCGGACAGATCCTGATCGCGGAAGGATGGGTGAGGCCGCTGGATTTTTACCGGGCGCTGGCCGCCCAGCTTGGCCTCGAATTCGTCGACCTGGTCCGGCAGCCGCCGGATCCCGCGCTGTTTGATGAAAGCCGGTATGACGAGTACGCGCGGCTTCAATACGTGCCGTGGCGGGCCTCCGGCGGCGCGGTGACGCTGGCGCTGGCCGAGCCGGACGAGGAAGCGCTGAAAGATCTGCGGTCCCGGTACGGGCCGGAGACCCGGTTCGTGATCACGTCGCGGCTGGACATTCTGTGGTCGATCCAGCGGATGGCGCAGCAGAGGCTGGTTGCGGACGCGGTCTGCCGGCGGATGCGGCTGGATCCCGAGCATTCGGCGGCGGACGTTCTCACCCGGGCGCAGGCGTGGCTGTTCGGGGCCGCCGGGGTTGTTCTGGCGGCGCTGCTGATCTGGAAGCCTGTTGTGACGCTGCTGGGGCTCAACGCGCTGTTCGGCCTCCTGCTGTTCGGCAGTTTCCTGCTGCGCACCACCCTGGTCTGGAAAGGCAGCGGGACACTGTATCAGGCGAAGTCGACGCCGGAGGAACTGGCCGCGCTGGACGAGCGTTCGCTGCCGGTTTACACGGTGCTGGTGCCGCTGTTCCGGGATGCCGCCGTCGTGCCGAAGCTGGCCGCCGCGCTGAGAGCGCTGGATTATCCGCAATCGAAACTCGACATCAAGCTCGTGCTGGAGGGCGACGACGCGGAGACCATCCAGGCGTGCAAGAAAGCGGGCATGGAGGGCAATGTCGAGCTCATCGTCGTGCCCCCGGGGCTGCCGCGCACGAAGCCGAAGGCGCTGAACTACGCCCTGCCGTTCGCGCGCGGCCAGCTGATCACCATTTACGACGCCGAGGACGTGCCGGAGCCCGGGCAGCTGAAGAAGGCGGTGCTCGCCTTCCGCAAGGCGCCGTGGGAGGTGGTCTGCCTCCAGGCGCGCCTGAATTATTTCAACTGGCGGGAGAACTGGCTCACGCGCCTTTTCACGCTGGAATATTCGCTGTGGTTCGACTGGTATCTTCCGGGTCTGGAGGCTTTGGGCATTCCGATTCCGCTGGGGGGCACGTCGAACCATTTCCGCGCCGAGGTCGTGCGCGCCATCGGCGGCTGGGACCCCTTCAATGTCACGGAAGACGCCGACCTGGGCGTGCGGTTCACGATGAGCGGCTGGCGCGTGGGCGTGCTGGACTCGACGACGTTCGAGGAGGCCAACAGCCGGCTGGGCAACTGGATCCGGCAGCGCTCGCGGTGGGTGAAGGGGTACATGCAGACCTGGCTCGTCTACATGCGCAATCCGTGGCGCACGTTCCGCCGCCTGGGCTGGAAGGGATTCCTTGGATTTCAGGCGTTCGTGGGCGGGACTTTCCTGGGTCCGCTGGCGTTTCCGCCGCTGACGGCGATGTATGCGTACTGGCTGTTGACGAGGACCCACGCGATGGACCCGCTCTTCCCGCCCGGAGTTCTGGACATTTCGCTGGCGCTGCTGCTGATCGGGAACGGGCTGCTCATCTACTTCCACATGCTTGCGGGGTGGCACCGGGGGAGGCACCTGCTCGTCTTCTGCGCCCTGCAGCTGCCCGCCTATTACGTGCTGATGTCGATTGCCGCCTGGAAAGCGCTCTGGCAGCTCTGCTGGCGGCCGCATTATTGGGAAAAAACGGAACACGGCCTGACCCGAGTGGAAGCCCCGGGGGGAAGCGATGTCGCCGAAGCAGCCTGAATTCGAAGCCCGGTTCGAACGGTGGGTCGCCCGCCTGTTGCTCCTGTGTCTGGCCGCGGCGGCGCTGGGATGGGTGCCGCTGGCCGAGTTGCTGGCCGTCAGCTTTTCAGGTCTCGCGCTGTGGTCGTTGATGCGGAACTGCACCGCCCGGTCGCGGTTGCAGACGGGCATGGCGCTGCCTCTTCTGATGGCGCTGTCGCCGGCAACTGTGTGGCCGGCATTATGGCTTGCGCTCTCGGTGGTGGTGCTGGCGCTGAGGGAGAAGAGCTGGGTGGCGAGGCTGGCTTCGCTGATGACGATCGTCTTCCCTGCCCTGCTGCTCCACGCCTCCCGTGCCTATCTGCAGTGGCTGGGGTACCGGCCTTTCTGGGCTGAATGAAGCGGAGGCAGAAGCCCTCCGCCCCCGGAGCCGGCGGCGTCTGCCTGGCCGCTTTTCCGCGCTGCAGGGGAGGCGCTGTACGTGCCCGGCGTGTCAGCGTCCGCGCGGTCCAAGCAGAATGATGGCAGCCCCAAACAGACTGACAATGGCGCCCAGCGTGTCCCAGCGATCCGGCGCGCAGCGCTCAACGAGCCACATCCACGCCAGAGACGCCACGATGTAGACCCCGCCATAAGCCGCATACGCACGCCCCGCCCACGCGGCGTCCACGCGCGTCAGGATCAGCGCGAACAGCGCCAGCGAGACCATGCCCGGGATGGTCCACAGCGGGCTTTTCCCCAGCCGTAACCATGCCCAGAACGCGAAGCAGCCGGCAATTTCGCCAGCGGCGGCCAGAAAGTACCAGAGAAACGAATTCATGCACCCTTGGGAATTGGAGGATCGATGTTCGCGGCAGAGCTCGCGGCCTGCCTGTCTCTTCAACATGGCATAGCCGGCCGGGGCGGTGTCGGGGGGAGCGTCACGTGGACGGGCACTTCCTGTGGCAGAAGCTTGTACGGCTGGAAGCGGCGGTGCTTGCGCAGGCGGGAATTCCGGGGAAAGTTGGGCTCGGGATGCAGAAACGACTGATGGGGGCAGTATCGTCCTCCAGTTGTCGAAGAGGATTTCTGGCGCGCGAAGGGGAGAGGGCCGGGTGATCGCCTGCACTGCCTTCTGACGCAGACGAGAGGAGGCTATGACCGCACCCTCGAAAATCGCCTTTGGGTTGTGGGGCTGCGAGGGAACCGCTGGCTTCCGCTCACTGGGCCAGCACGGTTGGGATGCAGCCCTCGCGCAAGCGCGAGGGGAAATCCGGTGGGGGAGGGCCGAGGGGAAACCCGGGGGGAGGGCGCACGGAACACAGTTGGGATGCA
>FWPV01004051.1_pt1 | contig 31873 bp, 26 predicted proteins | sample 2228371 | NCBI WGS metagenome assembly FWPV01 (sample SAMEA103939776, study PRJEB20133) | metagenome
CGGGCAGACGTTCCTGCTGGCCGAAGTCGACGATATGCAGCGAACCGCCCGGCTTCAGCGCCGCAAGCGCGGCGTCGATCGCCTTCTCCCAGTCGGGGATCATCGACAGCGCATAGGAGATCATGATCCGGTCGAAGCCGTCGGTGCCGAAGGCGGCGGGCGTAAAGGTCGTGGCGTCGGCCACCTGCAGGTTCGGCGTGACCGGTGTCCCGCGGAAATTGGCCTTTGCCGACACCAGCATCTCCGAAGAAATGTCGAGTCCGTAAAGATAGGCCGTTGGGTAGATGCGATGGGCGAGCAGAAGGTTACGGCCCGTGCCGCAGCCGACCTCGAGCAGGCTGCCGTTTGCCGGTACGTCGAGGCGACCGATCATGCGATCGCGGCCGAAGAGATAGTATTTGCGGGTCAGGTCGTAGATATGGCGCTGATAGCGGTACATACCGTCCATGCGCTCGGCGTGCTCGGTGTCGAGAACGGACGGTGCGGTCGGCTCGGCGGCCATCAGGCCTTCCTCTCATAGATGTGGAAGCCGCCATAGATGGCGGAGCGGTCGAGCCGGTTGAGCTCTTCGGACCGCTCCTTGTGATAGGTCCATTGGCTCAGCAGCGCATCCGACAGGCGGCCGTCGAGCACGCTCTTTTCGGCGGCCGTGCGGAAGATGACCCGGGCGCCGGGGGCGGCGGTGCGGGTGATCTCGCTCCACAGATCGTTCAACTGCCCCTCGTTCATCCAGTCCTGCGCGTCGAGCAGGCTGTAGCGGTCGACGCTGCCGGCCGGCTTCTGGGTCAGAAGCTCGGTGAAATTGGCGTGATGCACCGTTACCCGCGCGGCATTGGCGCGGATCGCTGCGTAGTTCTCAGCCTTGAGATAGGTCGGCAGCGCGCCTTCCGACGGCTTGGGATAGCGGCGGGCAAAGGCCTGCCAGGCGAAGTAGTTGTCCTTCAGCGGAAAATGGCAGGCGAGCTTTTCCAGCCGGTGGCGCAGTACCGGCGCGATCGTGCCGCCTTCGGAAAGGCTGGCGAGCTCGTCATACTGCTGCGGCGGAATGCCGAGACCGAAGAGCGAGCTCTTGCGGCTGGTCATCCAGCGCACCACCGGCTTTTCAAACAGCGGTGCGATGCGCGTGTCGAAGAACTGGCGCTGTTCGCGCAGCGATGTCGTGCGGGCAAACTCAGTGAGATCGACGCCGTGCAGCCGGGCCATCAGGTGGCCGGCGCCGATGAAGCGGCCGAGCAGACCGGTGCGGCAGAAATTGCCGTTAAAGGCGGCAATCCGGCGCTTGCCGTTCAAGCCCCGTCGGTTCCAGTAGGCACGTGTCCACTCGTCGAGATTGGGGGCGATGTAGCGGTCGAAATTGCGGCTGTTGGTGCGGTTGCGCTCGCCGGTGAACTGCCGCACCACCGTGTCATGGTCCGGCATGTGGCGGAAGGCGGCGAGCTTCAGGCGGTTCAGCGCCACGTGGTTTGGGTTGAGGTCGACGACGTCGATGCGCGAGGGGTGGCGCGACAGGTAGGCGAGCATGTTGCAGCCGCCCGAGCCGATCGTCACGATCGAATGGCCCTCGCTAAGCTCCATGGCGTCCATGTCGACATCCGGGTCTTCCCAGATCTGCGCATAGACGAGCCCGGAAAACAGAAGCTCGAACAGCCGTTCCGACAGGCCGTCGCGGCTCAGCGGCTTGTGCTGGAGCAGCGCGTTCTTCAGCTTGTGGTTCTTGCGAAAGCCGGCATCGGGCGCAACATCGGTCATCTGTGTCAGCCATCCATTGAACGTTGATGGCGTGTAGCCGCGCACTGCTACAGTTTGATGACGCGGCCTGTTGGTGGATCAAGCTTCCGGCCGCACGGCGAAAATCCGTGTGCAAGCGCTGCGATCACAAGTTTTGCGACTTTCGCTCGCCGGCAAATCCTGCTTGCATGCCGGCCAGCCTGGACCGGCCATCTTGGGAGGGAGAAGCCTATGCGATTGTTGCTGCGGGTACTGAAGGGTGTCTTGCTGACGGTCATTGCGCTGGTTGGCGGGGCGATCGTCTGGCTGGCACTGGCGCCGCCGGACCTGCTTCGGGTGGGCACCGGCTATGCGGCGAAGATGGTCTGCTCCAACCACTATCTCGCCGGCCGTGACGCCGAGGCGGTGCTGGCGCTCGACGTGCAGGCGCCTGGCCATCCGCTGCTCAAGCTGATCCATGTCTCCGTCGATGAGGAGCGCAAGCTGGTGACCGCGCGCATGCTCGGCGCCTTTGCGGCAGGCAGGGCCGTCTATCGCGAGGGGCTCGGCTGCGCCAGCGTTCCGGACGGCAATGTGGACGCGGCGCTCGCCTTCACCGCGCCGGCGCCGGCGCTGACGACCGCAAGCGACCCGGCGGCCCCCTGGCCAGAGGGGGAGGCGGTCAGCACGACCGACGGTCGGATCGCCGCGCTGCTCGCCGATCCGGCGCTGACCGGTGCCGGCATGCGCGCTGTCGTTGTCGTCAAGGATGGCCGCATCCTCGGCGAGGCCTATGGTGAGGGTTTCTCCGCCACAACGCCACTGCTCGGCTGGTCGATGGCCAAGACGGTCAATGCCGCGATCCTCGGCCGGCTGGTCAAGGACGGCAAGCTCGGCCTCGACGACGCCAGGCTCTTTCCCGAATGGCGCGACGGGGCGCATGCCGCGATCCGGCTGCGCGACCTGATGGCGATGGAAAGTGGGCTCGAATTCAACGAGGACTATGGCGACGTCACCGATGTCACGCGCATGCTCTATCTTGAACCGGACATGGCGGGTTTCAGCCTGGCCAAGCCCGCGCTGGCGCAGACCGGCGAGAAGTTCAACTATTCGTCGGGCACGAGCGTGCTCCTGTCGCGCATCTGGATGAGCCGCTTCGGCGGGCCTGACGAGGCTCTGGCCTATCCGCGGCTCGCGCTCTTTGCACCGCTCGGCATGACGAGCGCGGTGATGGAGGCCGATGCGGCGGGCACCTTAGTTGGCAGCTCCTATGTCTACGCGACCGCCCGCGACTGGGCACGTTTCGGCCTGTTTCTGGCCGATGACGGTGTGTGGAAGGGAGAACGTCTGCTGCCGGAGGGGTTTGTCGCGCAGATGCAGACGCCGACCGTGGCCTCCGGCGGCCAATATACCCAGCTGCAGGCCTGGCAGGTCGGGCCGGGTGGCGAGGCGGATGAGACGTTCGGTCTTTCGCCCGAAACCTATTGGCTGCTTGGCCATGACGGCCAGAGCGTCGCCATCCTGCCGTCGGAGCGTCTGGTCGTCGTTCGGCTCGGGTTGACGCCGTCCAAGCTCGGTTACAGGCCGCAGGCGCTGGTAAAGGCTGTTTCCGATGCGCTGAAATGAAGCGATGCTTCCAGCCGGTCCCGGCGCGGTATCCGTCGAAGTCGCGGATGCCGCGGCGGCGGTCAGGGCCGGGACGGAACCCTCTCTGCGTTCAGCGAGCGGCGCTACGCGGAACAGGTCCGCGCGGGCCGGACCTTACATGAAGTCCGGCTGGAGCACGTGGAGCATGCCCTTGCGCTTGGCGTCATAGTAGAAGCCGCGCGAATAGTGCACGACCGCGCCGTCATGGTTCTTGTCGGCGACGAGCCAAGCGCCCTTGAGATACTTGATCGCGTATTTGAGATTGGTTTCCGCGTCGAAGAGGCCTGAGGCCGGGCCGGTATAGCCCATGGATTTCGCCGTCGAATACTTGATCTGCATGAGGCCGTAATGGCCGTTGTTGTAGGCCGTCGGCTTGTAGGTGCTCTCGCGCTTGACGACGCGGTGGATGAGCTCTTCCGGCATCTGGTAGAGCGCCGCATATTTCTTGATCAGCGCGTTGATGACGGTGGGCCCTGCGGAGGCGGGCTCCGGCGCCAGGCTCGGAGGCGGGCCCGGCGGCGTGGTATCGAATTGCGAATCGAGGGCTGCAAGGGAGGTGGTCGCCGAGGGCGAGGCATAGGCGAGTGCTGCGCCGGCGGGCTTGGTGACCGGAACGATGGTCTGCTGGGCGGTCACTTCCGGCGGCAGGACGGCCGGGTCGGCGGTGTCGGTCGACATGGGCAGCGTGGTAACCGCCGTCGTCGAGCTCGGCATGGCGGCCGTCTGGATCGCGACGTTTTCCTGGCCCGCGGCCATGGCGGCGGCGCTCGGGGTTGCGCCGGGGTTTGCCAAAAGTGCCACGGCCTTGAAGGTCGGGATGGGGGCGGGCGTCTGCGTGCCGGGAATGATCGGCGCGGGCACGGCGGCGGCATTCGGATCGACGGGAGCGGGAAGGGTGCTGGCGGCGGCCGTCGCCGCTGCCGTCTGCACCTGTTCGGCAGAGGTGCCCGCCACGGGATTGGCCTTCAGTTCCTGCTTGGCGGCATCTTCCATGCTGCTGGTGCAGCCGGCCAGACCGGCGAGCAGAACGGCGGCGAGGCCGAGGTGTAATCCGTGGTCTCTTCTTGCGATCATGCCGTCTTCCCAATCAATCCCCGAGCGGCAAGCGAAGCGTGCGCCCTCCGTGAACATGCCGATGTCATAATGGATGGGCTAAATTGCGGCAAGCTGACCATTGGTCATGCGGCAATCTTGCGATATCCGGCGGTCACCGAGCTGGAGGCGATCAGCACATTGCGGTTGCGCCGGCCCCGCGAACGCTTGCGATAATGCATGCGGACCAGGCGATGCAGCGGTTCTGCGCCGATCGCCGCGGCCAGCCAGACGACTGCTGCGAGGCCGAGGAAGGTTGCGATCAGCGCCTCCGCCTGATCGAGCAGCGGCGGCGTCGGCTGCAGGAAATGCGTGAGCAGAGCCACGAAAAAGGCATAGCTGTGGCGATTGAGGGCCGTTTCGGCCAGCATGTGCCCCATGATTCGCAGCGGCTTTTCTTCGCGCAGATTGTCATTGTCGGCGAAGCGGACATGCCCGCCCGGCAGACGCCAGGCACGAATGACGACGAAGGCGAGATAAGCAGCACCCAGCCAGCGGACCGGATCGAGGATCTCGGGAGCAACCGTCTGAAGCCAGCCGAGAACCAGGAGGACGGCCGTCATGACGACGGCCGTGCCGAGGGCGGCGGCCGGGACCGTCGCCAGCATCGACTTGCGCCCCTGGCCGAGCGCATAGGACACGATCAGCATCAGCACGCGGCCCGGCGCCGACAGGCAGATCGCCGAGGCGGCGACGAAAGCCAGCCAGAGTTCCAGTGACATCGTTTTACTCCTCCAGCGAAGAGCAAGCCAGCTTTCGTCCGTTCCGTCAATTGGCCGGGTGGAATTTCTGGCCCATATAGTCCATGACCTCCTGGAACCAGGGGGTCTTCAGGTCGAAGGCCTTGCCGCCCTTGATCCGCGGGAACTCGATGGTGCGCAGCTTGCCGCCTTGATCCTCGTCGTGACCGGTGACGCCCGACACCTTGTTGAGCGCGCTTTCGACGGCGAGATCGACCATGCTCTGGATCAGGCGCAGGTCCTCGTAATTGGCCGGGGCGGAGCGGGCATAGTAGCCGGACTTCTGGACCATCGAGCGTTCGGCGTCGAGCAGCTTGGCGAAGTGCTTCTGGAACCAGTTGCCGACATTGATCGTGTCAATCTTCACGTGACCGAAGGCGTCGCGCTTGATTTCCTCGCCGGCGGCCTCGCGGTCGGCGACGATTTCATCGAGGCAGGCGCCTTCCGAGACGAACAGGGTGACGAAGCCGGTGCGGTCCATGGTCTCGCGCAGGCGCTCGGCCTCCTCTTCCATGTTGAAGTGCGTCTCGGGCAGATAAAGGCCGTCGATGTTCTTCAGCTCGGTGTTCATCATCATACCCTCGATATACTCGTTGTTGCGGGTACGGTTGATATAGGCGTGCGCGGTTGCGGCGGTGAGCCAGCCGCAATGACGGCCCATGACTTCATGGATTACGAGGCTGCGGGGGGCCGCACTCTGTTCATTGGAGACGTGATCGAAGAAGCGGGCGCCGACTTCGGCCGCCGTCCAGGCGCCGAGCGACTGGCGGATCGGGACGACGTCGTTGTCGACCGTCTTGGGCAGGCCAACGACGGTGAGGTCATAACCATTGGCGCCGAGATAGGCCGCGAGGTCCGCTGCCGTCGTGTTGGTGTCGTCGCCGCCGATCGTATGCAGGATGGTGACGCCGTCGGCAGCAAGGCGCTCGGCGGCCACGCGCAGCGGTATTTCGCCTTCCTTCACCAGGCCGCGTTTGACGCAGTCGGCGACGTTGGTGAGCTTGACGCGGCTGTTGCCGATCGGCGAACCGCCGTAGCGATGCAGCAGGTGGGCCTTCTCGCGCATCTCCCTGGTGATCTCGATCTTGTAGTCCATCAGCAGGCCGCGATAGCCGGACGTGTATGCGATGATCTCGACCTCGGGTGCGATGTCGGTATAGCGCTCGATCAGCCCGCCGACCGCGGACGAGAGGCAGGGCGCCAGACCGCCGGCGGTCAGCATTGCAACTTTCTGTTTGGCCATCGATCCTCCTTCGGCACGGTCGAAGCGCGCCGTTGACGTTCAGTTTTCCGCGCGAATGGATGCGACGAGGCGATGCCCTTGTAAAGCGAAAAGTTCAGGAAATACGGGCCTTTCGCCCCAGCCAGACGACGAAGGCGACGGCAATGGCGAATATAATCGTTTCAATGCCGATGTGCTCGCCGAGCAGGATTGTGGAAAACAGAAGCGTCACGAAAGTCTGCATCAGCTGGATCTGCGCCACCCGCGATATGCCACCGATCGCAAGCCCCGCATTCCAGAAGATGAAGCCGCCGAACATCGACAGCAGGCCATGATAGAGGAGGGCGCCGATCGCTGCCTCGTCGGGGGCGGTCACCCCGCTCGAAAATGTCAGCACTGCCCCCAGAAGCGACAGCGGCAGCATGACCACAAGCGCCCAGGAAATCACCTCCCAGCCCGACAGGCGGCGGGCAAGCCGGGCGGACAGAACGTAGCCGAGCGAGGCCGAGACGGCGGACGCGAGCAGCCAGAGGTCGCCGAGCTCAAGGTGGAAACCGCTTTGCCGGGCGGAGAAGGCGACGACGAGCGCTGCCCCGGCAATGCCGCATAGCCAGAACAGCGGGCTCGGTCGCTCGCCATCGACGATGACGGCAAAGATCGAGGTCAGCAGCGGCAGGAGGCCCAGCACGACGCCGCCATGGGCGGCCGGCAGGCTCTGCATCGCCATGGAGGAGAAGATCGGAAAGCCGAAGACGAGACAGATACCGGCGAGAAAGAGCGTGGGAAAGGCGCCGCGCGGCCAGCGTTTGTTGAGCGCGATCAGCAGCATGCCGGCCGCCGCAGAGGCGATCACGGCCCGCCCGAAGGTGATGAACAGCGGAGAGAAGCCGTGAAGCGCGATGCGCGTCATCGGCAGCGTGAGCCCGAAAATGGTGACGCCGATCGCGCCGAGGATCATGCCGAGGGCGGCTGAGGAAATGGCCGGTTTCATCGGGGCTCCGGTTTGAGGGTTGCGACCGGTGGTCGCATGAGCCCGGTGAATAGTCCAATCAATCCGCAGAATGGACCGAGCCGACGGCGTGCCGCCCATGCGCTCAACGGTCGGGACCGGATTTCTCGGCTCCCGGATCGATCGGCCTGCTTCAGCGTTTCGCAACCGAACGTGAATAAACTTTAATGTCGCACAAGGCCTGCTCGCCTTGCTTTTTGCGGGAATTTTTGGTCAAGCTCGCTCATGATTATCGATTTCGCCTGCGAACAGATCGCGTCGTTGTGGGATCGTCTGCTGGGCGCCATCGGCGATGCAGCGGGCAGCGTCCTGTCGGGTATGGTCGAAGCGGTTCGCACCGTCTTCGAAGGCGACCCCGAAACGCGCCGCAGGGTCTCCTTTTCCGTCGCGATCATCGCGCTCTCGGCCAAGATGGCCAAGGCCGACGGCGTCGTGACCGTCGCCGAGGTCGATGCCTTCCGCAGCATTTTCGATTTTCCCGAGGAAGAGGCGAAGAACGTCGCACGGCTCTACAATCTCGCCCGCCAGGATGTCGCCGGCTACGAGGCCTATGCCGAAAAGCTCGCCCGGCTCTGCCGCACCTGTGACAGCTTCTGCCCGGTGCTCGAGGACATCGTCGACGCGCTGTTCCACATCGCCACCGCCGACGGCCTGGTGCATGAGAAGGAAATGGACTTCCTGTCGCGCATCGCGGAGATCTTCGGCCTGTCGGAAGAGCGCTTCGAGATGATCACCCAGCGCCACCTGCATCTGGACGGCGACCCTTACGGCGTGCTCGGTGTCCAGCGCACGGACGATTTCGCGACCATCCGCAAGCGTTACCGGGCGCTTGCCGCCGAACATCATCCCGACCGCCTGCATGCCCGCGGTGTGCCAAGCGAGTTCCACGCGGTTGCCCATCACCGCATGGCCAAGCTGAATGCCGCCTATTCGGCGATCGAGAAAGAACGCCGCGCCGCATGAAGCCCTTCGCTGCCGATTTCGCCGGCGCCACCGTCGTTGCGTCTCCCAATCACGGCGAGCGCTCCGGCGACTGTCGTCCCGACATGATCATCCTGCACTATACCGGCATGCCCGAGCATGACGGGGCGCTGGCCTGGCTGTGCAATCCCGACAGCCAGGTCTCGAGCCATTATTTTGTGCATGAGGACGGCCGCATCGATCAGCTCGTGCCGGAGAGCCGGCGGGCCTGGCATGCGGGAAAAAGCTTCTGGGCGGGCGAGACGGACGTCAATTCCCACTCGATCGGCATCGAGATCGCCAATGCCGGCCATCCCGCCGGTCTTCCCGATTTCCCCGAAGCGCAGATCCAGGCGGTCATCGAATTGTGTCGCGATTGCGGCCACAGGCTCAAGATCGCCCCTGAACGGGTGCTGGCCCATTCCGATGTGGCCCCCGTGCGCAAGGTCGATCCGGGCGAAAATTTCCCCTGGGCCCGCCTCCATGCCGCCGGTGTCGGTCATTGGGTCGAGCCGGTGCCGGTGTCGGGCGGGCGCTTCTTCCAGAAGGGCGATTTTGGCCAGCCGGTCGAGGCCTTGCAGTCGATGCTGTCGCTCTACGGTTACGACATTGAAATCACCGGAGAATATTCCGACAAGACCGAGGGTGTAGTCGCCGCCTTCCAGCGTCATTTCCGCCCCGAACGGGTCGATGGCATTGCCGATATGTCGACCATCGAAACCCTCCACCGGCTGCTGAGCGCGCTGCCCCGTTACGCCTGACGGATCTCCCTTTTTGACGGGCCGCCGGCGGGGCCGGCCAAACGCATAAAACCGCAATTTGTTGCATCGCCACACGAATTCCCAATTTCGTGGTTCTAAAGGACGCACTGAACGGCGGCACGGGCACCCAGACAATTGCGGACCGTGTTTGCGAATATCAACGATGAGAGCAAGGCTAACACCGGAACCTGCGGGTCGGTGAACGCGGAAAAATTGCGTCCTGATTGGACGTTCCTGCCATCTCTCTGGTTCGGAGACTGACTTTTACATGATGAAGCGAATTGTTGCTGCTGCGGCATGCCTCGGTATTCTTTTGTCCTCGTTTGCCCCGGCATCCGCCGGCGACGGAGACCGCAGCTTCAAGGCTCCCTTAAAGACCGTGAAGCGCGAGGCCGGCTTTCCGGCGCCTTCCTTCTCCAACAGCCCCTATACGAGCCTGATCTCCAAATACGCCAAGACCTATGGCGTGCCGGTGGCGCTTGCCCATGCGGTCGTTCGGGTCGAAAGCAATTTCAACCCCAAGGCGCGCGGCAGCGCCGGCGAGATCGGCCTCATGCAGATCAAGCCCGCAACCGCCCGCATGATGGGCTATTCCGGCTCGGCCAAGGGGCTCTACGATCCCGAGACAAACATCCGCTACGGCATGAAGTACCTGTCGATGGCGCATGATCTCGGCAATGGGCAGACCTGTTCGACGATCCTGAAATACAATGCCGGCCATGCGGCCAAGCGCATGAACCCGGTGTCCAAGCGCTATTGCGGCAAGGTGCTGGCGCTCATCGCGTCGTGAGCGCACGGCGGCGAGGCCATATCTGGTCTCGCCACTGCGCCCTTGAGTTCCGCTGCGGGATCGGGAAAAAGCTATCGCCATGCACGTCGACAGGAGACCGGCATGGGCGACAGTTTCAGATACATCATCATCGGCCGCGGCATGCTCGGTTCTGCCGCCGCCCGCCATCTGGCGGCCCGGACCGACGGCGTGGCGCTGATCGGGCCGGACGAACCCGAAGATCCGGCGCGCCACGCGGGCGTTTTTGCCAGCCACTATGACGAGGCGCGCATCACCCGCACGATCGATACCGATCCGGTCTGGGCGCGTCTCGCGCGGCGCTCGATCGAGCGCTATGGCGAGATCGCCGCGGAGAGCGGGATCGACTTCTTCCACGAGGCCGGTTGCCTGATGGTCGGCCCGGCGCGGGGCGGAGACGACCCCTATGTCGCCGATATCTGCGCCGCTGCCGAAAAGGTCGGTGCACGCACAGAGCTCCTGGACGACCGGAGCCTTGCACAGCGTTTTTCCTACTTCTCTTTCGGCGCCGGTTGCGAGGGCGTCTTCGAGGCCGCCGGGGCGGGCTATGTCAATCCGCGCCGGCTGGTCGAAGCGCAATCGCTGCTGGCCAAGCGCGCCGGTGCGACGCTGATTGCCGAGACCGTGATCGCCACGCGCGAAACCGCGGCCGGCGTCGAGGTCACGACCGCCGAGGGCCGGGTGTTCAAGGCCGACAAGGTGCTGGTCGCCGCGGGCGGATTTTCCATTGCGGAGAATCTCTTGCCGCGGCCGCTTGATCTTTCGGTTTATGCCCGCACCGTCGCCTTCTTCGAAATCCCCGAGGCGGCGCTTTCCCGCTATGCCGGCATGCCGTCGCTGATCCATCAGCCGGCCAATCCGCGCGATCATATCTACCTGCTTCCACCCGTGCGCTACCCCGATGGCCGGACCTATCTGAAGATCGGCGGCGATCCGGACGATCTGCGGCTTGCAACCGAGCCGGAGGTGCGCGCCTGGTTCCGCAGCGGCGGGCGCGAGAGCACGCGCGATCATCTGAAACGAATCATCGACGGGCTGATCCCGTCGCTTGCCGATGCGCCGGTAACCATGGGCGCCTGTGTCACCTCGTTTACGCGTAGCCATTACCCGGCGATCGGTTCGGCCGGCGCCAACATTGCTGTGCTGACCGGCGGCTGCGGCGCGGCGGCCAAGAGTTCCGACGAGATCGGCCGGCTCGGCGCTCTTGCGCTGCTGGGCGAGGGGCTGGAGGAGGATGTCTACGGCGATGTCTTCCGGCCGGTCTTCCGCTGATCGTTCACCATTCGCAGATACGCCGCGTCCCGCGCTTCGTTTTTGGTGGCAATCACCCGCCCGCTCGGTTAAGGACGCGGTGCCAGTTGGCCGGGCAGCCGCGCTTTACCAATGCCGAAAGGCGGTAGGGTGAGGAAAGTCCGGGCTCCACGGAAACACGGTGCCGGATAACGTCCGGCGGGGGCGACCTCAGGGAAAGTGCCACAGAAAGCAAACCGCCTCGCTCGCGAGGTAAGGGTGAAAGGGTGGGGTAAGAGCCCACCGCGTCGCTGGCAACAGGGACGGCACGGTAAACCCCACCGGGAGCAAGACCGAATAGGGATGACGCGGGCGGCGCGAAAGCGTCGCTACAGCCTGTTTCCGGGCCAGTCATCCGGGTGGGTTGCGTGAGGCAGCGTGCAAACGCTGTCCCAGATGAATGGCTGCCACGTTCCGGGAAACCGGAGCCATACAGAACCCGGCTTACAGGCCAACTGGCGATTTCACTCCTTGCTGCTCCGCTTTTCCCGCGTGATTCAGCCAATCAATCCAATCCCCTGAAAATCCGCTGAAATTTCTGCTTTCAGCGCTCCAGCCCCGGTCAAGCTCCGCATTGAAAAAGGGGTGATGCGACAGGTGTTTCTAACGATTCGTTAAGCTTAACCGCTTATCAATATTTGAATCCCTGAAGGGAGCGCAGAACCTCTGTCCCATTGACGCCCATATAGTCCCATGCTATCCCATAAGCGTACCGTTGAGGGGCTGATTGAAGTCCCGGAAATCGCAGTCGAAGGCGAGGCGGCCACCGGAACTGAGTGGCGGTTTTCCAGTTTCTGCGGTGATCGCGCGGTGCGAGTGATTGCGGATTTGCGGGTCCCGTCTCGGGGCGTCTTGCCAGAAGGGAGAGCGGTCGATTGCCATGAACCGCTTCCTGTCCAGTGCGACAAACAGGATCGATGCGAAGGGTCGGGTTTCCGTGCCTGCGCCGTTCCGTGCCGTGTTGGCCCAGCGCGATATCCAGGAGCTCTATTGCATCCAGGATTTCGTCTTTCCGGCGATCAGTGTCGGCGGGCCCGATCTTCTGGATCGATACGAACGGCAGATCTCGGCGGAGGATCCGTTCGCACGCGAAGGGAACGAGATGTCGCTGCTGATTCACGGTGGCGGCGTCTTCATGCGCCTCGATGCGGAGGGGCGTCTCATGGTCACGGATTTCATCCGCGGCTTCACCGGCATCACGACGGAGGTCTGCTTCGTCGGGCGGTCGGATCATTTTCAGCTTTGGCAGCCACAGGCGTTTCACGAGGCGCAGGCGGCGGCGAGGGAAGGGCGCAGGCTGCGAGGGCTGCAAACTTCATAAGACGGGGAAACGGAATGGCGGCGAATCTTGGCGGAGGTTCTACTGAAGCCGGTGGCGGACCGGTTCGCCACATTCCGGTCCTCCTCGCGGAAGTTCTTGCGGCGCTCGATGCGGGACCCGGCAAGACCATTTTGGACGGCACCTTCGGTGCGGGCGGCTATACGACCGCGATCCTCGATGCCGGCGCCGACGTGATCGCGCTCGACCGTGATCCGACCGCGATCGCTGCAGGGCAGGCACTGGTTGCAGCGCGCGGCGGGCACTTGAGGCTGCATCACACCCAGTTTTCCCATCTGGCCGATTATGCGCCGGCAGAGGGCCTCGACGGCGTCGTTCTCGACATCGGTGTCTCTTCAATGCAGATCGACGAGGCCGAGCGCGGCTTTTCGTTCCAGAGGAACGGTCCCCTCGACATGCGCATGTCCGGCGCCGGCGTTTCGGCTGCCGACGTCGTCAATCGCGCCAAGGTCGGCGACCTGATCCGCATCTTCGGCTTTCTCGGCGAAGAAAAGCAGGCTGGCCGCATTGCCCGTGCGATCGAAAAGCAGCGGGCAAAGGAACCCTTCCGCACCACCCGCGATCTGGCCGGGCTTATCGAAATCGTCACGCCCCGCAAGGCCAAGGACAAGATCCACCCCGCGACCCGCGTCTTTCAGGCGCTGCGCGTCTTCGTCAACGACGAGCTCGGCGAACTCGCCCAGGCGCTGTTTGCCGCCGAACAGGTGTTGAAGCCCGGCGGTAGCCTCGTCGTCGTCACCTTCCATTCGCTGGAGGATCGCATCGTCAAGAAGTTCTTCTCCGAACGTTCCGGCAAGGCCTCCGGCTCGCGCCATCTGCCCATGGTGCAGGAGCGGGCCGCGACCTTCGAACCCGTCGGCAAGCCGATGATTGCCGCAAGCGAGGCCGAGGCCGAGAGCAATCCGCGTGCCCGCTCGGCCAAGCTTCGGGCCGGGCGGCGGACGTCCGCGCCGGCGGAACGGGCCGACATGTCGATCTTCGACCTGCCGGACCTTGCAAGCCTCGACAAGATCGGAGCCTGACCGATGATTAGGACCTTCGACCTCCTGTTGATCGGCGCGATGGCGGCGGCTGCGACCGTCACCTACCAGATCAAGCATCACACCGATAACAAGCTCGAGGAGGTTCGCCGCCTCGAGGCCGAGATCAAGCTCGAGAAGGACACGATCGACCTGTTGAAGGCCGACTGGGCTCTTCTCACCCAGCCGAACCGCCTGGAGCGTCTGCTCAAGGTCTATGGCACCGAACTGGAGCTTCAGCCGACCGCCCCCGAGCAACTGGCCCGGCCGGTGGAGCTGCCCATGCCGCGCGACCAGCTGCCCAAGCCCGAGGTGGCCGAAGGCGCAAAGACCAATGATCCCGTCTCGGATCTCATCACAACCGGATCGGTGAAGCCCTGATGACTTTCCTGTCGCGAATCATGTTGCTGAAGAGCCAGGCGCATTTCTCGTCCGACGTGCAGCGCGGCGGCACGTCGATCAATGGCGCTGCGTTCAAGGGGACCGGCAAGCGCAAGACGGAACTGGCGCGCAAGCGCGTCGGCCTGATGATCGCCGGCTTTACCGTCGCCTATGCGGTGATCGGCGGTCGGCTCGTGCAATATGGCTATGCCCAGCCGGAAGTGACCTCCAGCATCCTGCCGGCGGACCGCCTGATGGCGTCGCGGCCCGACATTCTCGACCGTAATGGCGAGGTGCTGGCGACCGACATCCGCACCGTGTCGCTCTTTGCCGAACCGCACAAGATCGTCGATCCCGACGAGGCGGTCGAGAAGCTGGCAACCGTGCTGACTGATCTCGACATCAAGGGCACCTACAAGAAGCTGTCCAACCGCAATTCGCATTTCCAGTGGCTGCGCCGGCAGCTGACGCCGAAGCAGCAGAGCCAGGTTCTGGCGCTCGGCATTCCCGGTATCGGCTTCCGCCCCGAGAAACGGCGCTTTTATCCCGGTGGTCCGACCGCCTCGCATGTCGTCGGCTATGTCAATATCGACAACCGCGGCATGTCGGGCATGGAAAAGTATATCGACAGTCAGGGACTCGCCGACCTGCGCGACCTCGGCATGACCAGCAATGCGCCGCTCGAGCCGGTCAAGCTGTCGATCGACCTGCGTGTCCAGAACATTGTGCGCGACGTGCTCGTCGGCGCCATCGACAAGTTCCAGGCCCTGGGGGCCGGCGCGATTGTTATCGACGTCCATACCGGCGAAGTGCTCGGCATGGGCTCGCTGCCGGACTTCGATCCCAACAACCCGGCGGCCAGCGCCCAGGAGGGCTGGCTCAACCGCATGACGAACGGCACGTTCGAAATGGGCTCGACCTTCAAGACCTTCACCATCGCCATGGGGCTCGACTCGGGCAAGGTCTCGATCAACGATAGCGTCGACGCCCGCTATCCTATCCGCATCGGCGGCTTCACCATCAAGGACTTCCACGGCAAGAACCGCGTCCTGACCATTCCGGAAGTGTTCCAATACTCCTCGAACATTGGCACGGCCAAGGTCGCGGACCTTGTCGGCACCGAGGGGCACAAGGAGTTCCTGACCCGTCTCGGCCTGCTCAGCAGGGTCCAAACCGAACTGCCGGAAGTCGCCATGCCGTCGCAGCCGCGCGAATGGAAGAAGATCAACTCGATCACCATCTCCTTCGGTCACGGCGTCTCGACCACACCGTTCCAGACGGCTGTTGCCGGCGCTGCTATGGTCAATGGCGGAAAGCTGATCGAGCCGACCTTCCTGCCGCGCACGCGTGAACAGGCCGATCAGGTCGCGACACAGGTCATCCAGCCATCGACCAGCAAGGATATGCGCTACCTCTTCGAGGTCAACGGCGTCAAAGGCTCCGGCCGCAATGCCCGCGTGGAAGGCTTCAATGTCGGCGGCAAGACCGGCACGGCCGACAAGGTTGTCAACGGTCGCTATGTCGGCGACAAGAATTTCAACGCCTTCCTGGCCGCCTTCCCGATCGACGATCCGCAATATGTGGTGTTGACCTTCATTGACGAGCCGAAGACCGACAAGGGCAATGGCGCGGCGCTGGCCGGCACCTCGGCCGCCCCGATGGCCGGCGAGATTATTCGCAGAAGCGCCGCAATTCTCGGTGTAGAACCCAAATTTGGGGACGACGGTTCTGCCTTGCTCGTCTCTTATTGAGCAAACCTTAATTCAGGGGGCGATTCGCGATCGCCCCCCAGCAGTGGATAGACGATCGATGTTGTTGCGGGATCTGGCCGGCGAGGAGTTTCACAATCAGGTCGAAGGAGCGGGCGAAGCCGCCGGCGCCATCGAGATTTCCGGCCTGTCGGCCGATAGCCGCAAGATCGACAAGGGCATGCTGTTCGTCGCGCTCGCCGGCTCCAAGGCCGATGGCGCGACCTATGTCGCCGATGCGGTTGCGCGCGGTGCCGCTGCAATCGTCGCCGGCCATGCGCTCGAGGCCGCCGTGCCGGTTGTCGTCGTCGACAATCCCCGCCGCTTTCTGGCGCTCGCCGCCGCGAACTTCTACGGCCGCCAGCCGGCCACCATGGTCGCCGTGACCGGCACGGCCGGCAAGACGTCCGTTGCGTCCTTCACGCGGCAGATCTGGGCCGCCGCCGGCCATGCCGCCGCGCAGATCGGCACGACCGGCGTCGTCTCCCCGACCCGCAACGAATACGGCTCGCTGACCACGCCCGATCCGGTCGGTCTGCATGCGCTGCTCGCCGAGCTTGCCGATGAAGGCGTGACCCATGCGGCGATGGAAGCCTCCAGCCACGGGCTCGACCAGTGCCGTCTCGACGGCGTGAAGCTGTCGGCGGCGGCCTTCACCAATCTCGGCCGCGACCACATGGATTATCATCCGACGGTCGAAGCCTACATGGCCGCCAAGATGCGGCTGTTCGACACGCTTTTGCCCAAGGGTTCCCCGGCGGTGATCTTCGCCGACGATCCGTGGTCGGCCGAAGCGATCCGGGTGGCCACTGAGGCCGGCCACAAGGTTCTCACCGTTGGCCGCAATGGTCAGTTCCTGGCGCTGAAACGCGTCGAGCATTTCCGCCACAAGCAGGTGGCCGAGGTGCATGTCGGCGGCGAGATCTTCGAAGTGCACATTCCGCTCGCCGGCGATTTCCAGATCGCCAATGCGCTGGTGGCCGCAGGTCTGGCGATTGCGACGAGCGTTCCGGCCTCTGTCGCCATGAAGGCGCTGGAAAAGCTGAAGGGCGCGTCGGGCCGGCTCGAACTGGTCGGCCAGTCGAAGCAGGGCGCGCTCGCCTATGTCGATTATGCCCACAAGCCCGACGCGCTCGAGAACGTTCTGACCTCGGTGCGCCCGTTCACGACGGGCCGTGTCATCGTGGTCTTCGGCTGCGGCGGCGACCGCGACAAGGGCAAGCGCCCGATCATGGGCGAGATCGCCTGCCGGCTCGCCGACATCGTCATTGTCACGGATGACAATCCGCGCTCTGAGGTTCCGGCGGTGATCCGCTCGGAAATCATGGCGGCGGCGCAAAAGGCGATCGAGATCGGCGACCGGGCGCAGGCGATCCGCGCCGGTGTCGCCATGCTGTCTTCGGGGGACACGCTCATTGTGGCGGGCAAGGGGCATGAGGAGGGGCAAACCGTCGGCGATGTCACATTGCCGTTCTCGGACCATGCGGAATTGCGCAAAGCACTGGAGGAGTTGGACCATTGACCTTTCTTTGGACGTCGCAGGAAATGATCGAGGCCATGGCGGGGCGGCCCTTCGGCTCGCTGCCCGCCGGCATTACCGGCATATCCATCGACAGCCGGACGATCGCGCCGGGCGAGGCCTTCTTCGCCATCAAGGGCGACCGGGTGGACGGTCATGACTTTGCGAGCCTGGCGATCGCCAATGGCGCCTCGCTGCTGGTCGTTTCCGAGGCGAAGCTTCCGGCGCTCGGCCGGCTGACCGTGCCGATGATCGTCGTCGACGACGTGCTCGGTGCGCTGCAGAAGCTGGCACTTGCCGCGCGCGACCGCAGCTCCGCCACCATCGTCGCCGTCACCGGTTCGGTCGGCAAGACGACCACCAAGGAAATGCTGAGGCTGGCGCTTGCCCCGTCCGGCAAGGTCCATGCCGCCGTCGCCTCCTTCAACAATCACTGGGGCGTGCCGCTGACGCTCGCGCGCATGCCGGTCGATGCCCGCTTCGGCGTGTTCGAGATCGGCATGAACCATGCCGGCGAGATCGGCCCGCTGTCGCGCATGGTCCGCCCCGACGTGGCGATCATAACCACGATCGCCCCCGCCCATCTCGGCAATTTCAACAGCATCGAGGAGATCGCCGCCGCCAAGGCCGAGATCTTCGAAGGCGTGGTGCCGGGCGGCGACGTCATCCTCAACCGCGATAACGGCCAGTTCGACTTCCTGGAACAGGCGGCCCGAGCCGCCGGGATCGATAACATCCACAGCTTCGGCCAGCACGCCAAGGCCGAGTTCCGTCTTGCCGAGTTCGACGGTGCCGCCGAGCTTTCGACCGTCTGGTTCAGCCAGGGCGACGACACGCGCGAAGTCATCATCGGCGCGCCGGGTCGCCATATTGCCGAAAATGCCATGGCCGTTCTCGGCACGGTCGCCCTCGTCGGCGCCGATCTCGATGCCGCGATTGAAGCGCTGGAACATCTCTCTGCCGTCAAGGGGCGCGGGGCGCGTCACCGCCTGTCGATCGCCGGTGGAAGCTTCACGCTGATCGACGAAAGCTACAACGCCAACCCGGCCTCCATGCGGGCGGCGATCGCCGTTCTGGCCGCAGCCCAGCCGGAAGGCGAGGGGCGTCGCATCGCCGTTCTCGGCGACATGCTGGAGATGGGCGCGTTCTCGACCGAAGTGCATGCCGAACTCACCGGTCCGCTGCTGGCTGCCGGCATCGAACATGTCTGGCTTGCCGGTCCGGAAATGGCGGCGCTGCGTGATGCGCTGCCGGACAGCGTTTCGGTCGAATATCGCGCGACCACCGACGAGCTTGCCGCATTCGTCACCGGCGCCGTCGCTGCTGGCGACGTGGTGATGGTCAAATCCTCGCTGGGCCTTGGTTTCGGCAAGATTGTTTCGGCTCTCCTTGACAACTATCCGGCATTCCACGACACGGGGCGCCAAATCTAAACCGGGCTTGCGGAAAGGGCTCCAATGCTGATCTGGCTTGTGGAACTGTCGGACAATTTCCAATTCTTCAATCTGTTCCGTTACATCACGTTCCGCACGGGTGCCGCGCTCCTCACCTCCGCGCTGGTCGTCTTCCTGTTCGGGCCGGCGATGATCGATTCGTTGCGCGTGCGCCAGGGCAAGGGCCAGCCGATCCGCGCCGACGGGCCGCAGACGCATTTCAAGAAGGCCGGAACGCCGACCATGGGTGGCCTGATGATCCTCGCCGGCATCGTCGTGTCGTCGCTGCTGTGGGCGGATCTGTCGAGCGTCTATGTCGTCGCCACTCTGCTCGTTACCCTCGGCTTCGGCGCCATCGGCTTTTATGACGACTATCTGAAGGTCACCAAGCAGACGGAGAAGGGCTTTTCCGGCAAGGCCCGCCTCGGCATCGAATTCGTGATCGCCGGGATTGCCGTCTACTTCATGATGACCACGGCGCTGAGCTCCGGTCCTCAAGGCTCGACCTTCGGCTCGTCGATCGCCTTTCCTTTCTTCAAGGACTTCAGCATCGATCTCGGCCTGTTCTTCATTGTCTTCGGCGGTTTCGTCATCGTCTCGGCCGGCAATGCGGTCAACCTGACGGACGGCCTCGATGGGCTCGCCATCGTGCCGGTGATGATCGCCGCCGCCTCCTTCGGCATCATCGCCTATCTCACCGGCAATGCGGTGTTCTCCAACTACCTGCAGATCAATTTTGTCCCCGGCACGGGCGAGCTTGCCGTCGTGCTCGGCGCGGTGATCGGCGCCGGCCTCGGCTTCCTGTGGTTCAATGCGCCGCCGGCGGCGATCTTCATGGGCGACACCGGATCGCTCGCGCTCGGCGGCCTCATCGGTTCGGTCGCGGTTGCCACCAAGCATGAGATCGTCATGGCGATCATCGGCGGCCTGTTTGTCGCCGAAACGCTCTCGGTCATCATCCAGGTCGGCTACTTCAAGCTGACCGGCAAGCGCGTCTTCCTGATGGCGCCGATCCATCATCATTTCGAGAAACTCGGCTGGACCGAGAGCCAGGTGGTCATCCGCTTCTGGATCATCGCCGTCGGTCTGGCCATGCTCGGCCTGTCCACCCTCAAGCTGCGGTGAGGACGAGATGATTGCGGCGACGACCTTCAAGGGCAGACGGGTAGCGCTTTTTGGCCTCGGCGGCTCCGGCCTTGCGACTGCGAAATCGCTGGTCGCGGGCGGCGCGGACGTCGTGTGCTGGGACGACAATCCCGACAGCGTCGCCAAGGCCAAGGCCGAGGGCATCCCGACGGAGGACCTGCGCGGGATCGACTGGAAGGCCGTTTCGACCCTGGTGCTGTCGCCCGGCGTGCCGCTCACCCATCCCAAGCCCCACTGGTCGGTCGACCTTGCCCGGGCGGCAGGTGTCGAGGTCATCGGCGATGTCGAGATCTTCGTGCGCGAACGCCGTGCGGCGGCGCCCGACTGCCCGTTCATCGCGATTACCGGCACCAATGGCAAATCGACGACGACCGCGCTGATCGCCCACATCCTTGAATCCAGTGGCCGCGACACACAGCTCGGCGGCAATATCGGCCGCGCGGTGCTGACGCTCGAGCCGCCGAAGGCCGGTCGCTTCTTCGTTGTCGAGTGCTCGTCCTACCAGATCGATCTGGCCCCGACGCTCAATCCGACGGCCGGCATCCTGCTCAACGTCACGCCCGACCATCTCGATCGCCACGGCACCATCCAGCATTATGCCGACGTCAAGGAACGCCTGGTCGCCGGCAGCCGGACGGCAGTCGTCGGCGTCGACGACAGCTATTGCGAGCTGATTGCCGACCGCATCGAGCGGGCCGGCACGAAGGTCGTGCGCATCTCCAAGCGCCAACCGCTCGCCGACGGGCTCTACAATGACGGCCACCGGATCATCGAGGCGCATGGCGGCGCAACGGCCGTGATCGCCGATCTGAACGGCATCCAGACGCTGCGCGGCGCACACAATGCGCAGAACGCGGCGGCGGCGATTGCCGCCTGCCTTGCCGTCGGCGTGTCGCCGGACGAAGTGCGGGCGGGCCTTGCCTCGTTTGCCGGCCTGAAGCATCGCATGCAGCCGGTCGGTCGGCGCGGTCATGTGGTCTTCGTCAACGATTCGAAGGCGACCAATGCGGAGGCTGCGGCCCCGGCCTTGTCGAGCTATGACCGGATCTACTGGATCGCTGGCGGCCTGCCCAAGGAAGGCGGCATCGCCAGCCTTGCGCCGCTGTTCTCGCGCATTGCCAAGGCCTATCTGATCGGTGAGGCGGCCTCCGCCTTTGCCGCGACGCTCGGCAATGCCGTGCCTTACGAGATTTCCGGAACGCTCGAGCAGGCGGTTGCCCATGCGGCAGCCGATGCGGCCGAAGACGATCGTGCGGTTGCAGTGATGCTATCACCGGCTTGCGCAAGCTTCGACCAGTACAAGAACTTCGAAGTGAGAGGTGATGCCTTCGTAGGCCATGTCGCGGCCCTCGACGGCGTGACGATGCTGGTCGACGTGCCCAAGGGAGGCAACTGACATGGTAAGCCGCGTGGAGAGAGGTCCGGTCGCCGACTGGTTCTGGACGATCGATCGCCTGTTCATGATCACCTTCATCCTCCTGATGGGGATCGGGTTCATGCTCTCGTTTGCGGCATCGCCCGCCGTCGCCGAACGGCTGAACCTCGACAGTTTCCACTTCGTCAAGCGCCACGCCGCCTTCCTGCTGCCCGCGCTCGGCGTGATGATCGGCCTGTCCTTCCTGTCTCCGCGCCAGGTCCGCCGTACCGCCATGGTCATTCTGGCGGTGTCGCTGCTGATGATGGTGGCGGCCTTGTTTTTTGGCGTCGAGGTCAAGGGCGCACGGCGCTGGGTCACCATTGCCGGCATCTCGATCCAGCCGTCGGAGTTCATGAAGCCGGCCTTCGTCGTTATCTGCGCCTGGCTGTTTGCCGAGCATGCCCGCCAGCCGGAAATTCCCGGCAATCTCTTCGCCATCATTCTCTTCGGTATCGTCGCCGCGCTGCTGATCGCCCAGCCCGACCTCGGCCAGACCATCCTCGTTTCCGCGGTCTGGGGCGGCATGTTCTTCATGGCCGGCATGCCGTGGCTGTGGATCACGCTGCTCGGCAGCATCGGCGTGGCCGGCGTCTTCGGCGCCTATCTGACGCTGCCGCACGTCGCCGGCCGTATCGACCGATTCCTGACCGGCGAGGGCGACACCTTCCAGGTGGACACCGCCCGCCAGGCGATCATCCGCGGTGACTGGTTCGGCCAGGGGCCGGGCGAGGGCATCGTCAAGCGCATTATCCCGGACAGCCACACCGACTTCATCTTCTCGGTCGCGGCCGAGGAGTTTGGCATCTTCTTCTGCATGGTGCTGGTGTCGATCTTCGCTTTTCTCGTCATCCGCGGCCTCAGCCACGCCTTCAAGGAACGCAACGACTTCAACCGCTTTGCGGTCGCCGGCCTGGTGCTTCTGATCGGCACCCAGTCGATGATCAATATCGGCGTCAATCTCGAACTGCTGCCGGCCAAGGGCATGACGCTGCCGCTCATCTCCTATGGTGGCTCGTCGATGATCGCGATCTGCGTCACCGCCGGCTTCATCCTGGCGCTCACCCGCCGCCGGCCGGAAAAGCGGGCCCAGGAGCGCAGCCTGTTTCGCGCTGCCCACGGCGTTCCGGCGGAGTAGACCGACATGACCAAGGGCATCATCCTGCTTGCCGCGGGCGGCACCGGCGGCCATCTGTTTCCGGCCGAGGCGCTGGGACATCTGCTTTCCGAGCGCGGCTATTCCGTTCACCTCGTCACCGACAGCCGCGCCGAACGCTATGCCGGCAGTTTCCCTGCCGAGGCCATCCACACCGTGGCCTCCGCGACCATAGGCTCGAAGAACCCGGTTGCGGTGGCGCGTGCGCTGCTGTCCCTGTGGAAGGGCTTTCGTCAGGCCAAGCAGTTGATGCGCAGCCTGAAGCCGAAGGCCGTCATCGGGTTTGGCGGTTATCCGACCGTGCCGCCGGTGCTGGCCGCCGCCGGCCTTGGCATCCCGACGCTGCTCCACGAGCAGAACGCGGTCATGGGCCGCGCCAACAAGGCGCTTGCCTCGCGCGTCAAGGCTATTGCCGGTGGCTTCCTGCCGGAGGGCGGCTCCTTTTCCGCCAAGACCATCGTCACCGGCAATCCGGTGCGCCCGGCGGTGATTGCCGCCTCGTCGGTGCCCTACAGCCCGTCACGGCCCGGAAGTCCCTTCCGCCTCGTTGTGTTCGGCGGCAGCCAGGGCGCACAGTTCTTCTCCTCGGCGCTGCCCAACGCCATCAGCCTGCTCGACCAGTCCTTGCGCCAGCGCCTCACTGTGACCCAACAGGCGCGGCCGGAGGATGCCGATCGCGTCAAGGGCTGCTACGAGAAGTTATCGGTGCCGGCCGAGGTCTCGCCCTTTTTCACCGACATGGCCGGCCGCATCGCCGCCGCCCATCTGGTGATCTGCCGGTCGGGCGCCTCGACCGTTTCGGAGCTGTCGGTGATCGGCCGGCCGTCGATCCTCGTGCCCTATCCTTATGCGCTGGACCACGACCAGGCGGCCAATGCGGCCGCACTCGCGGCCGCCGGCGGGGCGAGCGTCATTGCCCAGTCGGAGCTTTCTGCCGAACGCCTAGCGCAGCTCTTGACCGCTGCCATGCAGGAGCCGGAACGGCTGGAGAAGGTCGCCGCCGCGGCCCGCACCGCCGGCAAGCCGGACGCAACACGCTTGCTCGCCGACCTCGTTGAAGCTATTGCCGCTGGCAAAGACATCGCTCACGTGAAGGGAGCCAATTCATGAAAATGCCGACCTCCATCGGACTTGTCCATTTCATCGGCATCGGTGGGATCGGGATGAGCGGCATTGCCGAAGTGCTGCACAATCTCGGCCATCGCGTGCAGGGCTCCGACCAGTCCGACGGTGCCAATGTGCAGCGCTTGCGCGCCAAGGGCATCGAGGTCTTCGTCGGTCACAAGGCGGAGAACCTGGGCGACGCTGAGGTGGTCGTGGTTTCGACCGCGATCAAGAAGGACAATCCCGAACTGATGGCGGCGCGCGAGAAGCTGCTGCCTATCGTTCGCCGCGCCGAAATGCTGGCCGAACTCATGCGCTTCCGCAATGCCATCGCAATTGGCGGCACGCATGGCAAGACGACAACGACCTCGATGGTTGCGGCGCTGCTCGATGCCGGCGGTCTCGACCCGACGGTCATCAATGGCGGCATCATCAACGCCTACGGCACCAATGCCCGCATGGGTGAGGGCGAGTGGATGGTGGTCGAGGCCGACGAGTCGGACGGCACCTTCCTCAAGCTGCCCGCCGAAGTCGCGATCGTCACCAATATCGACCCCGAGCATCTCGACCACTACGGCAATTTCGACGCGGTGCGCGCCGCCTTCCGCCAGTTCGTCGAGAACGTGCCGTTCTACGGCTTCGGCGTGATGTGCCTTGATCATCCGGAAGTGCAGGCGCTGGTCGGCCGCATCGAGGACCGCAAGGTCATCACCTATGGCGAGAACCCGCAGGCCGACGTGCGCTATTCGAATGTCCGCCTCGAGGGCACGCATTCGATCTTCGACGTCGAGATTCGCCGTCGCCGCACGGGTCGGGTGTTCAACTTCAAGGATCTGAAGCTGCCCATGCCGGGCCGCCACAACATTTCCAACGCCTGCGCGGCAATCGCGGTCGCCAACCGGCTCGACATTCCGGAAGAGGCGATCCGAAAAGGGCTGTCGTCCTTCGGCGGCGTCAAGCGGCGCTTCACGCTGACCGGCGCCTGGAACGGCGTCCAAGTCTTTGATGACTACGGCCATCACCCGGTCGAGATCAAGGCTGTGCTGAAGGCCGCTCGCGAGGCCTGCAAGGGGCGGATCATCGCCGTCCACCAGCCGCATCGCTATTCGCGCCTGTCGAGCCTGTTCGAGGATTTTGCCAACTGCTTCAACGATGCCGACACGCTGCTGCTCGCCCCGGTCTATGCTGCCGGCGAGGACCCGATCGAAGGGGCCAATGCCGAGGCGCTGGTCGAGCGCATCCGCTCCGGCGGTCATCGCGACGCGCGCTACCTGCCGTCGGCCGACCAGCTGGCGCCGATCGTCGCAGGCATTGCACAACCGGGTGATTTCGTGATTCTCTTGGGAGCAGGTAACATCACTCAGTGGGCAGCCGCACTGCCGCGCGAACTGGAAGCATTGTCAGGAAAGTCTTGAATGAAACAGGTAGACGGGGAAAAGCTGCTGGCTTCGCTGGGGCCGGGTGTGGAAGAACTGCGTGGCCGGTTGACGCCGAATGCGCCGATGGACCGGGTGACGTGGTTCCAGGCCGGCGGCCTGGCCGAACTGATGTTCCAGCCGCATGACCGGGATGACCTCGTCGCCTTCCTGAAACTTCTGCCGGAAGAGGTGCCGCTGACCGTGGTCGGCGTCGGCTCCAACCTTCTGGTGCGCGACGGCGGCATTCCGGGCGTCGTCATCCGGCTGTCGGCCAAGGGCTTCGGCCAGGTCGAGCTGGCCGGCGAAAACCTCATCCGTGCCGGCACGATCTGCCCCGACAAGCACATCGCGGCCATGGCCATGGACCACAATATCGGTGGCTTCCACTTCTATTACGGCATTCCCGGCTCGATCGGCGGCGCAGTGCGGATGAACGCCGGCGCCAATGGCGGCGACACGTCCGAGCGTCTGGTCGAGGTCGAGGCCGTCGACCGCAAGGGCAATGTCCATGTCCTCTCGAAGGACGACATGGGCTACAGCTATCGCCATTCCTCGGCGTCGGAAGGCCTGATCTTCACCAGCGCGCTATTCCGCGGCTATCCGGGCGACAAGGCGCAGATTCGCGCCGACATGGACGCCGTTCGCCATCACCGCGAGACGGTGCAGCCGGTCAAGGAAAAGACCGGTGGCTCGACCTTCAAGAACCCGGAAGGCCACTCGGCCTGGGAACTGATCGATGAGGCCGGGGGACGCGGTCTGATGATCGGCGGTGCGCAGATGTCCTCGCTCCACTGCAATTTCATGATCAATGTCGGCCATGCGACAGCCTATGATCTGGAATATCTCGGCGAGACCATCCGCCAGCGCGTTTTCGAGCATTCCGGCATCAAGCTCGAATGGGAGATCAAGCGCCTCGGCATCTTCATGCCGGGCCGCGAAGTCGTGCCCTTCCATGGCGTAACCACCGAATAGGCGTCGGAGCGGTTGCTACCGGCGGCTGCCGTCGACGGAAATCCGCCTTCGTCCCACCACCAGCGATATCGCTGCGCCCGCTCGACGAATTGTTAAGCGGGCGTGCCTATGATCAGGCCGTCTCTTGGGGAGTGCCTGATGGAAAATGCGACCAGCAAATGGATCGTGCGGCAGCTGACGCTCGGCGAGTTTTCAAGCCGCCGCGCCGTCGTCTGGCGTTCCGTCTGGATGGCGGCAAAGATCGCGATGCTGGCCTATGGCCTCAACATCTGCGCCCATCTCCTGCTCGTCTCCCTCGATCTGCTACCCTATGATCTGTTTCCGGCCCTGGTGATTGCGACCGTGCTGACGCCGCCGGTCTCCTTCGTTGTCGCCGTGTTCGCCTATATGGTCGTCGGCTTTGCCGTCTATGATCTCAGGGTGTCACGGGCGGAGCTCGAGCGCATCAGCCGGATCGACATGCTGTCGGGCCTGCTCAATCGTCGCGCCTTCCAGAAAGCCTTCGACGATGGCCGGGGGGAGGCGTCGCTGATCCTTTTCGACATTGACCGCTTCAAGGCGGTCAATGACAGCTTTGGCCACTCCATCGGTGACAATGTCATTGCGGCGGTCGCCGACGTGATCCGGAACACCTTTGACGAGGACGAGATCTGCGCCCGGATCGGAGGCGAGGAATTTGCCGTGCTGTGGGCCGGCCCTACCATCGACGCCATGGCGGAGCGCGCAGAACTGGCGCGGCGGCGCGTCGAGGCGCTGGAACTCTTTGCCGGTGACCGCAGCGTCCGGGTGACGATCTCGGGCGGCATGGCCGACCTCGCCGACGGCCGCGATTTCAACGAGATATTCTCGGAAGCTGACCGTGCGCTTTACGTCGCAAAAGCGAGTGGGCGCAATCGAATCGTGCGCCATTGGGACATCGAGTCGCTCTCGTCCGGTGCGATCATCCGGGGTTCGTCTCTGCGCATGGGGCAGCCGGAGCGCCTCGCGGGCTGAGCGTCCGGCCGGGGCCGCAATCCCATATTCCTAAGCGATATCATTCTGTTACGCAGATTTTTCCACGTCTGCGGCCGGCGAAAAATTTGCCCGGATCCGGTGCCTGGTTAACGAAAGTAAACACTTCATTAACCTTACTGTTGTCTAACTGAAACAAAGGACGGCGGCCCGGCGGATGGTTCCAGCGGAGCGGTGTCCGACAGTGGATCTGCGATTTGCGGGGGCGTTGATGAGTGGCAAGCATGTAGCCGTCCTGATGGGTGGTCTTTCTTCGGAGCGGCCGGTGTCGCTGTCTTCGGGGAATGCCTGTGCTGCCGCACTGGAGGCCGAAGGCTACCGCGTCACCCGCATCGATGTCGATCGCAATGTCGGCCAGGTGCTTGCCGAGCTTCGTCCCGATGTCGCCTTCAATGCGCTACATGGCCCGTTCGGTGAGGATGGCACGATCCAGGGTGTTCTCGAATATCTGCAGATCCCCTATACCCATTCCGGCGTGCTGGCGTCCGCCCTCGCCATGGACAAGGGGCAGGCGAAGATCGTGGCTGCCAATGCCGGCGTGCCGGTTGCCGAGGCCAAGGTGATGTCGCGCTTCGATATCGGCAACGAGCACCCGATTGCGCCGCCCTATGTCGTCAAGCCGGTTCGCGAAGGTTCGAGCTTCGGTGTCGTCATCGTGCGCGAGGATGCCTCGCATCCGCCGCAGTCGCTGGGGTCCAGCGAATGGCGCTATGGCGACCGTGTCATGGTCGAGCATTATGTGGCGGGTCGCGAGCTGACCTGCGGCGTCATGGGTGACAAGGCGCTCGGCGTCATCGAGATCGTGCCCCAGGGGTATGGCTTCTACGACTATGATTCCAAATATGTTGCCGGCGGTTCCCGGCACGTGCTTCCGGCGGAAATTTCACCGAAAATTTACCAAAAAATACAATCATTGGCCCTCACGGCACACAAGGCGATCGGGTGTCGCGGAGTGAGTCGTTCGGACTTCCGTTATGACGATCGTTTCTCCGAGGATGGCGAGCTGATCTGGCTGGAAATCAATACCCAGCCCGGCATGACCCCCACCTCGCTGGTGCCGGAAATGGCGGCGCATGCCGGTTTCGGGTTCGGTGAATTTCTTCGGTGGATGGTGGAGGACGCGTCTTGTTTGCGGTGAACGGCGAGAGATCTGCGGATGTGGGTGGGTGCTATGGCGTGGCCTCCGTTTCTGCTGGCGAGGGGCGTGTCCTGCCCCGGCCGATGCGCCGCGTCGTGCGCTTCGTCGTCAGTCTCTGCTCTGGCCGGATCGCCATTCCGGCGCATACCGGCAAGATTTCTCTGGCGGGCTTCTATTCGGCGGTCGCGATCTACGGCGTGATCGTCGGTGGTCATGGTCCGGCTGTGGTCCAGGCGGTCACCACAGGTGCCGGCTTCGCCATCGAGGATGTGCGCGTCTCGGGCAATCAGCACACCTCCGAAATCGACATTCTTCAGCTTCTGGGTCTCGATGGTTCGACCAGCCTGCTCGGCCTCGACATTTCGGCGGCGCGGGCCGCGCTGTCCGAACTGCCCTGGGTTGAATCGGTTGAGGTTCGCAAGGTCTATCCGCGGGCTGTCGAGGTCGTGCTGCGCGAGCGTCAGGCCTATGGCATCTGGCAGCATGGCAGCGAACTCTCGCTCATCGAGAAGTCCGGCAGCGTGATCGCGCCGCTTCGCGACAACAAGTTTGCCACGCTGCCGCTCTTCGTCGGGCGCGATGCCGAGACGGCGGCGGCTGCTGTTGAGGCCGAGTTTGAAAAGTTTCCCGAGATTGCCGCCCGCGTGAAGGCTTTTGTGCGCGTCGCTGGCCGTCGCTGGGACATTCATCTGGATAATGGCGTCATCGTCAAGCTGCCGGAAGACAATATCGCCGAGGCGCTGGCCAAGCTGCAGCGGCTCGATGCCGAGCAGCGGCTTCTGGAGCGCGACATCGCAGCGGTTGATCTGCGTCTTCCCGATCGCACCATCATCCGACTGACGCCGGAGGCGCAGGAGCGTCGCATGGCGGCGGTCGAGGAGCGGCGCAAGATGCTCAAGAAGGCGGGGCAGAACATATGAGTCTGTTCGGAAGCTCCCATTTCGGCCTGCCGCGCATGAAGCCGCTGTCGTCCAAGCGGGCGCATGTGGTTTCCGTGCTGGACATCGGCTCGACCAAGGTCGTCTGCATGATCGGCCGGCTGACCCCGCGTAAGGAAAGCTCGGTGCTGCCGGGTCGCACCCATAATGTCGAGATCATCGGCATCGGCCACCAGCGGTCGCGCGGCGTCAAGAGCGGTGTGATTTCCGATCTCGATGCCGTCGAGAGCGTCGTGCGTCTCGCCGTCGATGCCGCCGAGCGCATGGCGGGTCTCACCGTCGAGAGCCTGATCGTCAACGTCTCGGCCGGCCGCATCGGGTCCGACGTCTACACCGCGACCATCGATCTCGGTGGTCAGGAAGTCGAATCCAGCGACCTGAAGAAGGTCCTGATCGCTGCCGGCCAGCAGTCTCAGGGCCATGACCGTGCGGTCCTGCACTCGCTGCCCACCGGTTTTTCGCTGGACGGCGAGCGCGGCATCCGCGATCCGCTCGGCATGTACGGCGACGTGCTCGGCGTCGACATGCATGTGGTCACCGCAGAGCGGGCGGCGCTCCGCAATCTCGAGCTCTGCATCAACCGCGCGCACCTCACCGTCGAGGGCGTGGTTGCTACCCCTTACGCCAGCGGTCTGGCCGCTCTGGTCGATGACGAGGTCGAGCTCGGCTGCGCCGCGATCGACATGGGCGGGGGCATGACGACGATTTCGGTCTTTGCCGAGGGCAAGCTCATCCACACCGACGCGATCAGCGTCGGCGGCCATCACGTGACGACCGATCTGGCGCGGGGCCTGTCGACCCGAATCGAAGATGCCGAGCGGCTGAAGGTCGTTCACGGCTCGGCGCTCGCCAACGGTGCCGACGAACGTGACGTGGTTTCGGTTCCGCCGATCGGCGAGGACGATCGCGACCAGCCGCTGCAGGTGCCGAAGGCGCTGCTGACGCGGATTATTCGCGCTCGCATCGAAGAGACTCTTGAACTGTTGCGCGATCGGATTCAGAAGTCTGGCTTCTCGCCCGTCGTCGGCAAGCGAGTCGTCCTCACCGGGGGCGCCAGCCAGCTGACCGGAATGCCTGAGGCGGCTCGCCGCATTCTGGCCCGTAACGTGCGAATCGGGCGCCCAATGGGTGTCGCCGGCCTCCCGGCCGCGGCCAAGGGTCCCGCTTTTTCGACCGCTGTCGGATTAATGATTTATCCGCAGGTCGCCGATCAGGAAACCCATGCCGGGCAGGGCGGTCTGTTCTCCCCCTTCGGCAACGGAAACAGCCGGATAGCCCGCATGGGCCAATGGCTGAAGGAAAGCTTTTGAGTTCTGCCAGGCGGTCCGAGACGGGCCGGCCGGCGGGAAGATTTGAAATGACAATGGCCGGCGTGGCGCTGTGGCCGGAGAAAGAAGGAAGTCTGAAATGACCATCAAGCTGCAAAAGCCAGACATCACCGAGCTGAAGCCTCGGATTACCGTTTTCGGCGTCGGTGGCGGCGGCGGCAACGCTGTCAACAACATGATCACGGCCGGCCTGCAGGGCGTCGACTTCGTCGTTGCCAACACGGACGCCCAGGCACTGACCATGACCAAGGCCGAGCGCATCATCCAGCTCGGCGTCTCCGTCACGGAAGGCCTCGGCGCCGGCTCGCAGCCGGAAGTCGGCCGCGCTGCCGCTGAAGAGTGCATCGACGAGATCATCGACCACCTGAACGGCACCCACATGTGCTTCGTTACCGCCGGCATGGGCGGTGGTACCGGCACGGGTGCGGCTCCGGTCGTGGCCCAGGCCGCCCGCAACAAGGGCATCCTGACCGTCGGCGTCGTCACCAAGCCGTTCCACTTCGAGGGCCAGCGTCGCATGCGCCTTGCCGAACAGGGTATCGAGGAGCTGCAGAAGTCGGTCGACACGCTGATCGTCATCCCGAACCAGAACCTGTTCCGCATCGCCAACGACAAGACGACCTTTGCTGACGCCTTTGCCATGGCCGACCAGGTTCTCTACTCGGGCGTCGCCTGCATCACCGACCTCATGGTCAAGGAAGGCCTCATCAACCTCGACTTCGCCGACGTCCGCTCGGTCATGCGCGAGATGGGCCGTGCAATGATGGGGACCGGTGAGGCTTCGGGCCAGGGCCGCGCCATGCAGGCCGCAGAGGCTGCGATTGCCAACCCGCTGCTCGACGAGACCTCGATGAAGGGCGCTCAGGGCCTGCTGATCTCGATCACCGGCGGCCGCGACATGACGCTCTTCGAAGTCGACGAAGCGGCGACCCGTATTCGCGAAGAAGTCGATCCGGATGCCAACATCATCCTCGGCGCGACCTTCGACGAAGCACTCGAAGGCCTCATCCGCGTCTCGGTCGTCGCCACCGGCATCGACCGCGCCGCCGGCGCCATGGCGGCTCGCGATGCCGCTCCGGCAGCAAAGCCGCTTATCCGTCCCTCCGCGGCCGTTGCTTCGGCACCGGCCGCAGTTCAGCCTGCAATGGCGCAGGCTCCCAAGACCATCGACCCGGTGGCAGAAACCATCCGTTCGGCGGAAGCTGAAATGGAACGCGAACTGGAAATCGCCATCGCCCGTCAGGCTGCCATTGCACCGCAGCCGGCCGCCGAGCCTGAATTCCGTCCGCAGAGCCGCCTGTTCGCAACCCCGGTTGCCGAAGCCCAGCCGGCCGTTCGCATGCCGGTCGAGCCGGTCGCAGCACCGGCCCCAGTCATGAGCCGCCCGGCTCCGGTCATGCAGCCTGCCCCGGAAATGCCGGCTCCGATGGCCGCAGCTCCGCTGCGCCACGAACCGGTTGCCCCGGTCGCCCCGGTTGCTCCGGTCGCTCGCCAGACCGTCGATGCCGTCCGCATGCCCAAGGTGGAAGATTTCCCGCCGGTCGTGCGTGCTGAGCTCGATCACCGCGCCCAT
>FWPV01004052.1_pt1 | contig 31872 bp, 22 predicted proteins | sample 2228371 | NCBI WGS metagenome assembly FWPV01 (sample SAMEA103939776, study PRJEB20133) | metagenome
AATTTGAAGCCCTTCTGAATCCCTTGGCCGATTTCGTCAAGGGTCTTCCCGGAGTTTCTTTCGTGGAGCGTTTGGACCTTCAGGACGGAGCGTCCCTTGGACGGCTTGCCGAACGCATCAAATCCGGAGGGGTTAACCGTCTGGTGTACGCCAGCTGCACCCCTATCATGCACCAGGAACTTATTGAAGGCGCCATGAAAGAAGCGGGTCTGAATCCAAGCCTTTACGAATTCGTGGACCTGCGCGCCCTCGGCACAACGCCTGTGGAAATGCCTCGGCTGGAAAACCTCTTTCGAACAGCCGTGCTCAAAGCTCGCATGCTGGAACCTTTGACCTATACAAAAGTTCCGGTGAAGAAATCCGCTTTGGTCGTCGGAGGCGGACTGGCCGGCATGCAAGCGGCTTTAGCCTTTGCGGAACTGGACGTCCCGGTCACCTTGGTGGAAAAGAAGGATCGACTGGGAGGCCATGCGCACAAAGTGCGATCTGCTTGGAAAGGGGAACCAGTCCAGGAGCTGCTCAAAGCCACCATTGACAAAGTTTCTCAAAATCCAAAGATCACCGTGCTGACCTCTGCTGAGGTGGTGGCGGCTCGAGGCTTTGCCGGCAATTACATCACCACCGTGATGCAGGGCGGCCAGAAGAAAGAAGTGGAACATGGCGTTGTGGTTTTGGCCACGGGAGCCCATTCTCTGAAGCCGCAAGAATATGCCTACGGACAGCATTCAGAAATTTATCGCTGGAGCGATTTTACCAAGAAAACCATCGATGATCCCAACGCCTTTGCTTCCGCCAAATGTGGCGTCTTTATTCAGTGCGTGGGAAGCCGTGAACCTGAACGTCCCTACTGCAGCCGACTGTGTTGCACCTTTGCGGTGCGCTCCGCCATCGATCTCAAGGCCAAGAATCCGGACATGGACATTTACGTTCTGTACCGCGAAGTGCGCACCTTTGGTGAAAGGGAAAGGATCTATAAAGAAGCCCGAGAAAAAGGTGTCTTCTTTATTCGATACGACCTGGACTCCAAGCCCCAAGTCAGTGTGGAAAACGGACAACTCAAAGTTGTGGTCACCGATCCTATTCTTGGCCGTCCCATTGCGTTGACGCCTGATTTCATTTCCCTGCAGACGGCTATCATACCTGCAGAAGCATCAAATCTGGCCGCCTTCTATAAAGTGTCTTTGGACAAGGACGGCTTCTTTGCCGAATCCCCCGCCAAGATGCGTCCCGTGGACGGCGAGACGGAGGGTGTGTTTTTTGCCGGTCTGGCTCTGGCTCCAAAGCCGGTTGAAGAAAGCCTTGCGGAAGGCTGGGCTGTGGCAGCCCGCGCCATGCGTCTGCTCAGCCAGGATGTCATGCTCGTTGGAGGTGCCGTGGCGGAAGTGGATCCTGACAAATGCGCCGTATGCCTCACTTGCGTGCGCACGTGCCCGTTCCATATTCCCTTTATCGACAGCCCTCAAGGCCATGCCTACATCGACCCCGGGCTGTGCCAAGGATGTGGCATGTGTGTCAGTGAATGTCCAGGCAAGGCGATTTCCTATCGACGGTTAAGTGATGACCATATTGCTGCCATGGCCCGAAGCCTTTTGGGATCCGCCGTGCAGTGAGGATCGGGTCACGGCTTGAAGAAACAGAAGACAAGGAGTGGTCCAATGAGCGCCTTTGAACCGCAAATCATCGCGTATTGCTGTGCTAACTGTGCCTCCTCGGCCGCGCAGATTTCTGAAAAAATGGGGCTGAGCCTTCCTGAGAACGTCAAGGTTATTCAGCTCCCGTGCACGGGTCGACTGGACAGCCTGCACCTTCTGAAAGCTTTGGAAGCCGGGGCCGACGGAGTCTATGTGGCGGGATGCCAGACGGACAGTTGCCAGTATAAACACGGCGTTGAAAAAGCCCAAAAGAAGGTCAAATACGTTCAGGACATGTTAGGGAAGCTCGGCGTGGAACCGGATCGCGTGGCGCTTTTTCACATGATGGCCGGAAAGGGCCAAGAATTCGTGGACGCTGCCAAGACCATGGTGGAAAAGGTTCGTGCCTTAGGTCCGAGCCCGCTTAAGGATTAAGGAAATGCCGCCGGCTGGATGCCTGCTGGCGGTGAAATGGAAAAGGGGGTGATGGGCTGAAGCCCATCACCCCTTTTTTTGGGCGGACACGGCGGTCCGCCCCTCCAGTCTCCGTAGGGCGCATGGAGGCGAAGCCGGAATGCGCCGCCCTTCCCTTGGCCCAACCCGTACGGAGGATGAACGGTAATGGCGGATTTCGCTTCGCTGGGAATGGCGGCGGATTTCGCTTCGCTTCATCCGCCCTACGTAAACCTACGTAAACCGCCCTTTTGATGGTCTCTCTGATTGGGGAAGGTGCCGGTTCCACGAACGCTTACGAAGCACCTGTCTCCATGAAATTTTTGGGGCGGACACGCCGGTCCGCCCCTCCAGTGCGATCTTGGAGTGCCGAATGGTCAAGGACTGGCGTCCCTGAGCTTCGGTTAGGAAACCGGCCTTTGGAAGTTTTTAGGCGGCTAGATCCCGTCCGGCCTTTTAGTCCTTGATGTTGTGATGGACTTTGCAGGCCCGCACCGTGTTTTTCATGAGCATGGTGATGGTCATGGGGCCGACGCCGCCGGGAACCGGTGTGATAGCGCTCGCCACTTCCTTGGCTTCGTCAAAAGCCACATCGCCTTTGAGGATTCGTTTGCCATCGGCCGTCTGACCCACTTCGTTGACACCGACATCGATGACCACAGCGCCCGGCTTGATCCAATCCCCCTTGACGTATTCTGTGACCCCTGCGGCCACGATGAGAATGTCAGCTCGTTTCGTGTGGAACTGCACATCCTTCGTCCGAGTGTGGCACACGGTGACCGTGGCGTTGGCACCCTTGCCCTTTTGCATCATCATGACGGCAATGGGTTTGCCGACGATATTGGAACGACCGATGACCACCACTTCGGCACCGGAGGTTTCCGTTCCGGAACGGATCAGAAGTTCCTGAATGCCTGCGGGTGTGCAGGGGAGATAGTCGGGTTGGCCGATCATGAGTTTGCCGACGTTAAAGGGGTGAAAGGCGTCCACGTCTTTCCCCGGATCGATGGCGTAAAGGACTTTGTTTTCATCGATATGCTTGGGCAAAGGCAATTGGACCAGAATCCCGTCGATCTTGGGATCCTTGTTGTATTTGTCGATAAGGGCCAAAAGGGCATCCTCGGAAATATCCGCCGGCTGATTGTCCTGCACCGAATAGAAGCCCAGCTCATGGGCCGCTTTTTGTTTGGCCCTCACATAGCTCTGAGACGCCGGGTTTTCCCCTACCAAAATGGTGACAAGGCCAGGTTCGACACCGTACTTTTCTTTGATGCGTTTGACCTCTTCGGCCAGTTCTTCTCGAATCTGTTTGGCGACTTCCGCCCCTTTAATGAGTTTCGCGGACATGTTGCCCTCCTTTTCGATTCAAAAAGGACAGCGGGGGGCATGCATCCCCCCGCCGTCATTGGGTCAGTTTAGGGTTAGAACAGGCCCATGACCTTTCCGGTCTTGACATCCACATCGATACGGCGGAACGCCGGGTCGGAGGAGGTTCCGGGCATGAGGCTGATGGTTCCGGCGCACGGGCAGAGGAACTTCGCGCCCGAATAGATCAAAACGTCGCGGATGGGCAGAATCCAGCCTTTGGGAACTCCCTTGAGCGACGGGTCGTGGGTCAAGCTCAGGTGGGTTTTCACCATCATGGTGGCGAAGTCGGCGTACTTGGGATCGGATTCCAGCATCTTTGCTTTGGCTTCCGCTTCCGGCTGCCAAGCCACACCGTCGGCACCGTACACTTCCTTGGCGATGAGTTCCACGCGGTCCCGCAGCTTCATTTCCAACGGATAGAGGAACTTGAATTCGCTGGGCTGGTCGCAGGCCTCGATGACCGCATCGGCCAATTCCAGAGCCCCTTCGCCGCCCTTGAGCCAATGCTCGGAAAGGGCACAACGGGCTCCGGCCGCTTCGGCCGCCTTGCGCACCACCGCGATCTCGTCCTTGGTGTCGGTATGAAACGCATTGATGCAGACCACCGGGTTCATACCCGACTTGCGAATGGTGTTGATGTGATGCACCATGTTGGCCACGCCTTTTTCCACCAAGGCGACGTTTTCCTTGGTGTACTCTTCCGGCAGCGGAAGACCCGCCACAACCTTCGGGCCGCCGCCGTGCATCTTCAAGGCGCGAATGGTGGTGGTCAGAACGGAAACATGAGGTTTCAAGCCGCTGAAACGGCATTTCACGTTCCAGAATTTTTCAAAGCCGATGTCCGCCGCAAAGCCGCTTTCTGTGACATGGTAGTCAAACAGTTTGAGGCCCACTCGGTCGCCGATGATGGAGGATTGGCCTACGGCGATGTTGGCAAACGGTCCAGCATGAACCATGCAAGGTTGGTATTCGGCGGTGCTGCACAGGGTCGGGTTGATGGATTCCACCATAAAGGCCGTCATGGCTCCGGCCACTTCCAAGTCGCCGGTGGTCACAGGGTTGCCGCGCTTGTCAAAGGCCACCGTGATCTTGCTCATCTTGTCGCGAAGATCAGCCAGGTCCGTGACGATGGACAAGATGGCCATGATCTCAGAACTCACAGCAATACCGAACTTGGATTGCATGGTGTAGCCGTCGTAACGACCGCCCAAACCGATGACGATATTGCGCAGCGCCTGAGCACAAAAATCGATGACCCAGCCCATTTCCACGCGGGTGGGGTCGATGTCCAAACGGCGCATGCGGGTCAGCCTTTGCAGCTGTTCATCCGTGTAGTTGCGCTCATGCTGCATACGGGCCGTCAAGGCCACCATGGCCAGGTTGTGGGCGTTCATGATGTTGTTGATATCGCCGGTGAGGCCCATGGAAAATTCCGTCATGGGAATGAGCAAGGCGTTGCCGCCGCCCGCTGCGGTGCCTTTGATGTTCATGGTGGGACCACCGGAAGGTTGCCGCAAGCAGCCGCCCACATTCTTCCCACGCTTTCCCAAACCCTCGATGAGACCCAAAGACGTGGTGCTTTTGCCTTCGCCAAGGGGTGTCGGTGTGATGGCCGTGACCTCGATGTATTTGCCGTCGGGCTTGTCTTTAAGCCGTTCGATGATCTTCATGAAGTTCAGCCGGCACAAACGGCCGATGGGAATCACCTCGTCCTTTTGCAAGCCCAATTTTTCCCGCCATTGGTCCGGCGTGGGCATGTTCTTTTCCGCTTCCTCAGAAATCTGCCAATCTGCCATCTTGGTCGGATCGTACGGCATACCTTCCTCCTTCATGTACTTGTTAAAGATCAGCCTTTGGGCTTGCCCTCAGAGGCTCACGCGCCCTTTCAGGCGCCCTCTATTCACCACGGTCTACACAGGTGATCTGCCTGTTGACACGCCGTGAGCAATCAGCCTATTCCAAACCTTGCAGTGACGAGAACGAAGATGGGGAACGGTCATTCCTACAAGAACTATTTTTCACATTCCAAGGCACGGTACTGAACCTGAGGGTGGTTGTCAAGGGGAAAAGTCACGAGAAGCCTTGAGCTCCAAGTCATTTGGCTCGGCAAACCATCGGTGCAGAAACGGTAGAAATCCAGGCTGAAATTCTGAAGCATTTGTTCAAAATTGTGCATAATTTTCCAGAACCCTTTTTGATCAGGTGCACAATGAACTCGAAAAGATCGAAAAAAGGTTCAAGACATTTGGCGGAAAAATGAGGCTCTTAGAGCATCTTTTGACAATTGAACAAGGTTTGATTATGGTGACGACTCTTTTTTAAGCATGCAAAGAAATAAAACCAAAATCAGGGTTGGATCGGCGCCATGAAGTGGACAGTCAATCGTGACATGTTAGTGGCCGGGTTGCAAAAGGTTGTGGGTGTTGCTGAGCAAAAGCGGGCAGCCATGCAGATTTTAACCCATGTGATGCTGGATGCTACTGCGGATAACCAACTTTATTTTTCGGCAACGGATCTCAATCTCAGCGTTCGAACCCGCGTTGATGCGGACGTGGAATCCGCCGGACAAACAACCGTTTCGGCTCGAATGTTTCTGGAAAGTGTCAAGGAGCTTCGTCAGGAGAAAGTACGGTGCGAGCTGCTTGAAAATGATCGTTTGAGTGTCACGGCAGGAGCCGTCAACTACATGTTAGCGACCATTCCTGCGGTGGATTTTCCTCACTTTGAAACGACGGTGCCGGCTCAGACCCATCCGCTGGATCCAGCGGGGCTTCACCGTGGTTTGGAAAGCACGCTGCATGCGGTTCCTGAAAGTGAAGATGCCATCAGTGTTTCGGGTATGTTCTGGCATCCTGTGGCACCCGATCGGTTACGTTTGGTCAGTTCCGACGGACATCGCTTGGCCTTCAATGAGATCTCCTTTCCCTCGGAATCCTTTTTTCCGGATACCCAAGGGGTCGTGGTGCCTCGTAAAGGGGTTCAGGAAATCTTGAGGTTTTTAGAAAAAACAGAAACAGTGGAGGGAGCCCTGCATGAAAACCGCCTCATTTTTCAGACGCAGGACACTTATTTGTCCGTCCATCTTTTGGAGGAAGCCTTTCCCAAATACGAGGTGATCATTCCGCAGACGGTGCAGGGGCGTGTGGAGGTCCCCAGAGCCGAACTGCAGGCTGCCTTGCGCCGTATGGCCGTGGTGAGTGACACGTCGGCGATGCATGTGCGATTCCTTATTTCCCAAGACCTGTTGGGTTTGGAAGCGGGCAGTGTTGATTATGGCTCGGCCTATGAAGAGATTCCCTTGGAATACGCCGGGGAAAATTTTTCCGTTGCCTTTAATATTCGCTATGTCATGGACGTGCTTCAAGTTTTGACCGGCCGTCATGTTTGGTTTGAATGGGTGGACGAATACCACGGGGGCATCTTTAGAGATCCGGAAGAGCCGGGCATCTTCACCCTTATCATGCCCATGATGATATAGAATGCTTCCCGATCCGCGCGGTCAAGAGCGCGCCGCGCCGTGGGCAGCGTCCTGACCGTCCGCCTTCCTCTCATGTATGATAAGGATTTGGAATTCCATCAAAAATTCTTTTTCTTAAAGCCAACCTTTCATTGAAACCAGCGGAAAAAGGGAGTATAAAGGAGTGTTTTAAATCCTTGCCTTGGAACCCAACTCGCCAAAAGGGTGGTGGTTTGGGGTTCAAGGACATTTGATGGTGTGAGAAAGAGGCTCACTATGGAGCATAACCCGCAACAATGGCCGGAAGTGCCTCAAGGCACGATTCACGACACAGCTTCTGAGGAATACACGGGCGAGCGCATCACGGTTTTGGAAGGTTTGGAGCCGGTACGCAAGCGGCCGTCCATGTACATCGGCAATGTTTCCACGGAGGGGTTGCATCAGCTCGTCTATGAAGTGGTGGACAACAGTATAGACGAAGCCCTGGCGGGCTATTGCGACCACATTCAGGTCACGGTGCATCTGGACGGCAGCGTGACCGTGGAGGACAACGGGCGGGGCATTCCTGTGGATATTCACGAAAAGGAAGGTCTGCCCGCGGTGGAAGTGGTCATGACCAGGTTGCATGCCGGCGGCAAGTTCGATGATGCTGTCTACAAAGTATCAGGAGGCCTTCACGGGGTGGGGGTGTCGGTAGTGAACGCTCTCAGCGAATTTCTTGAGGTGGAGATTCGCCGTGGAGGTCGAATCTATTTCCAAAGGTATGAACGGGGTCAGACCAAGACGCCCTTGGAACAGATCGGGGAAACACGCCGAAGAGGCACCCGTGTGACCTTTAAGCCCGATCCAGAAATTTTCACCGATACGGATTTGAGTTTCGATATTCTATCCCAAAGAATGCGGGAGTTGGCTTTCCTTAACAAAGGGCTTCGCATAGACCTTATCGATGAGCGAACGTCCAAGGAAAAAAATTTCCATTACGAAGGGGGGCTCATTCAGTTTGTTGAATATTTGAATCGCAATAAGGAGCCTCTGCATCCGGAAGTGATTTACATTGAAGGTAAACGCCAGGATGTCGTGATTGAAATAGCGCTCCAGTACAATCGTACCTATAACGAAAAAATTTTCACCTTTGCCAACAACATCAATACACGAGAAGGTGGATCCCATCTTGTGGGTTTCAAGGCGGGGTTGACTCGCAGTATCAAGCAGTATGCCTTGCAAAACAAGGTTCCCAAACCGGACGTGGAACGCATGACCGGCGATGATGTTCGGGAAGGCCTTTCGGCGGTGGTGAGTGTCAAGCTTCGAGAACCCCAGTTTGAGGGGCAAACCAAGACCAAGCTGGGCAACAGTGACGTCAAGGGCATGGTGGAAACCCTGAGCTATGAAAAGCTCAGCGCCTTTTTCGAAGAGAACCCGAAGGTCATTCGCGCCATCTTGGACAAGGTTCTGGAAGCCATGCGCGCTCGCGAAGCCGCTCGAAAGGCCAAAGAACTCACCCGGCGCAAAGGCATTCTCAGCGACCATTCCCTGCCTGGAAAACTGGCCGATTGCCAAGAAAGGGATCCGGAAAAGAGCGAGATTTTTATTGTGGAAGGGGATTCCGCAGGAGGATCCGCCAAGCAGGGGCGGGATCGAAGGTTTCAGGCGGTGCTTCCTTTGCGTGGCAAGATTCTCAACGTGGAAAAGGCCCGGTTTGACAAGATGCTGGAAAACCAGGAAATTCGCACCATGATTTCGGCCCTGGGAACCGGCATCGGGCAGGATGAATTTGATCCGGCAAAGCTTCGGTACCATAAAATTATCATCATGACCGACGCCGATGTGGACGGTGCTCACATCCGTACACTGCTTCTCACCTTCTTTTTCCGTATGATGCCGGACCTCATTGAGCGAGGCCATCTCTATATCGCTCAGCCTCCTCTATACCGTGTGGCCGCCGGCAAGAAAGAACTGTACCTCAAGGACGACGCGGAGCTGGAAGCCTTCTTGATGACGCGTGCTGCTGAAAAACACCAAGTGTTCATAGGGCAGCGGCAGGAAGCCTTAAGCCCGGATCGACTGGTGAAACTGCGAAAGACTCATGCCCAGTACGAAGAATGTCTGGAACGGCTGGCTCGAAAGGGGATTCGCCGTGCCTTGCTTGGATTTTTGGCTCAAAGCCTGGCCCACGAAGATTTTGTTCCCGAGGACCAATCCTGCATGGAAAGACTGCGAGAAGCTTTGGATGCGGCCGGGTATGCCGTGTCTCACATTGAGATGGAAGAGGAACATCGCGGGTATGATCTGGAGATCTGGCAACCCACCAACGGCCAGGAAAAGTTTCGGTTAAGCTATAGCTTTCTGAAATCTGTGGAATTTCGAAAGCTTTTGGAGCTTTCCAAGGAACTGGCTGTTTTGGATGAACGACCCTATCGAGTGGTCACTGCGGGTGCGGAGATAACGCTTCATGAGCCTGAGGCTTTGTTCCAGTACCTCAAGGAAGAGGCTTACAAAGGCATCACGGTGCAGCGTTACAAAGGTCTTGGGGAAATGAACCCGGAACAGCTTTGGGAAACAACCATGAACCCGGCAAGTCGCACCCTTTTGAAAGTGCGTATTGATGATGAGTACATGGCCGACGAGCTGTTTACGACGCTTATGGGGGATCGCGTGGAGCCTCGTCGCGAGTTTATTCAGGTGAATGCTTTAGACTTTCGAGAGTTGGATATCTGATGAGGGAAGCCTAAGGGAGGACCCATGGGTACACCCTTGACGGTTTGAGAGATGTGGCATTGATTCCTTAAGAGGATTTGTATGAGTTTACCGACTGTCAATATCGAGGATGAAATCAAACTCTCGTACCTTGATTACGCCATGAGCGTGATCATCGGCCGGGCTTTGCCGGATGTGCGTGACGGCCTGAAGCCTGTCCATCGGCGCGTGCTCTACGCCATGTACGAACTCAAAAACGATTACAACAAGCCTTACAAAAAATCCGCGCGCATCGTTGGGGATGTCATCGGTAAATATCATCCTCATGGTGATGCGGCGGTTTACGACACCATCGTGCGCATGGCTCAGGACTTTTCCATGCGCTATCCTTTAGTGGACGGACAAGGCAACTTTGGATCCATTGACGGGGATCCTCCAGCCGCCATGCGTTACACCGAAATCCGCATGGCTCGTCTCGCCCACGAGTTTCTCCAGGACATTGAAAAAGAAACCGTGGACTTTTTGCCCAACTACGATAATTCCCTGAAGGAACCCTCGGTTCTTCCCACACGAGTGCCCAATCTTCTGCTCAATGGAGCTTCCGGGATTGCCGTGGGCATGGCCACCAATATTCCCCCCCATAACATTACGGAACTGTGCCGCGCTCTTCAGTGGCTTCTCAAAAACCCGGAAGCCAGTGTTCGGGAACTGATGCGATACATTCCCGGACCCGATTTCCCGACGGGCGGTTTTATCGTGGGAACCGAAGGTATTCGAGAAGCCTATGAGACAGGCCGAGGTCTTATTCGTGTGCGTGGACGCGTGGAAATTGAGGAGACGGCCAAAAGACGCCAGATCCTTATCACGGAACTGCCTTTTCAGGTGAACAAAGCCAGGCTTTTAGAACGTATCGCCGAGCTGGTGAAAGAAAAAAGAATACAGGGGATTCAAGACATTCGCGACGAATCCAGTCGCGAAGGCATGCGGATCGTTCTTTCGCTTAAGGCTGGAGAAAACCCTCAGGTGGTTGAAAACCAGCTTTATAAGTTCACGGCCGTGGAATCCACCTTTGGAGTCACCTTGTTGGCCGTGGTCAATAACCGTCCGGAACTTTTGGATCTAAAAAGCCTTCTGGAACACTTTATAAATTTTCGTCGTGACGTGGTGGTGCGAAGGACCCGTTACGAACTGCAGCAGGCGGAAAAAAGGGCCCATGTTTTGGAAGGCTTAAAGAAGGCTCTGGATCATTTGGATCAGGTCATTCAATGGATTCGGTCGGCTCCCAACCCTCCAGCGGCCAAGGAAAGATTGATGACCTTTTTGGAGCTCAGCGACGTGCAGGCTCAGGCTATTCTGGATATGCGCCTGCAAAGATTGACCGCTCTGGAAAGAGAGAAGATCCTGAACGAATATGAACAGCTGCTCAAGGATATTGAACGGTTTCGAGCCATTTTGGCGTCTTCGGCCTTGGTGGACGAACTGATTCATCAGGAGCTTCAGGAGATCATGGAAACGTACGGAGATGCCCGCCGAACGGAAATCCTAGGCGAGGCCCGTGATGTTTCCTTGGAAGATCTTATTCACGAAAAAGAGGTGGTCGTCACCATTTCCCATGCAGGCTATGTGAAAAGAACGCCGGTGGACACGTACCGAAGTCAGAGGCGGGGAGGCAAAGGCCGAACCGGCATGAGTATTCGCGAACAAGACTTTGTGCGGGCTCTGTTTACCGCTTCCACCCACGACTACCTTTTGGTGTTTACCTCCCAAGGACGTGTCTATTGGCTGAAAGTGTATGCGATACCCGAAGTAGGACCGGCATCCATGGGAAAAGCCATTGTGAACCTGTTGCCGTTGCAGGAAGGTGAAAAGGTGGCAACGGTCATGCCGGTGAAGAATTTCGATCAGGACGGTTTCGTGGTGATGGCCACAAGAAACGGCGTGGTCAAGAAAACGGAACTGAGAGCTTTTGCCAATCCGCGCAGCACCGGCATACGTGCCATAGGCATCGATGAAGGGGATGAACTGATCGCAGCCTGCATGACAGATGGCAAGAAGGATCTCTTCTTCATGACGCGGGCCGGAAAATGCATTCGTATTTCTGAGGAGACTGTGCGGCCCATGGGCAGGGAGGCTCGAGGGGTCAAGGCCATGGAACTGGCAGGAAGCACGTTGGTGGGGATGGACACCATTGAAGAAGGATCTTCCATGCTGGTTGTGACCCGCAAGGGTTTTGGAAAAAGAACCTCCTCTTCGGAATACAGGGTGCAGGGTCGAGGGGGTCAGGGGGTCTTGAATCTGCGCATCACCGAAAAGAACGGTGAGGTGGTGGCTCTTCGTCAGGTTCGAGAAGATGATGAGGTACTGCTGATCACCAACACGGGACGTCTTATTCGCCTGAGAATCCAAGACATTCGAGAAATGGGTCGCTCCACCCAAGGTGTCAAGCTTATGGACTTGGATGCCTCGGAAGAAATTGTGGACGTAGCGGTGGTGGCGGAAGCGGATGAGGAGGAGACATCTCTGTGAACGGTCTGGATCGCATAGGGGTTATTGGAGCCGGAAGCTGGGGGACCACGCTGGCTCATCTTCTAGCCGAAAAAGGTTACTTGGTGTCCTTGTGGGTTTATGAAAAGGACCTGGTTGAAGCCATTCAAAAAACCAGGGAAAACACGCTGTATCTTTCAGGTTTTCCCTTGAGTGAACGGATCGATCCGTCGGGAGATATCGAGGAAGTCACACGAGGGCGGCGCTTGCTGGTGATGGTGGTGCCTTCCCATGTTTATCGATCGGTGGCGGTTCACATGATCCCTCATCTGGAAAAGAACGCGGTCATTGTTTCCGCCACCAAAGGAATCGAAAACGAAACGCTTCTCACCATGTCCGGAATCTGGAAAGAACTTCTGCCGGAATCCTTGGGAGTCCGTGTGGTCACTCTGGCCGGACCTTCTTTTGCTCGTGAAGTGATGCAAAAGACACCGACGGCTGTCACCGTGGCCGCCGAAGATTTGGAAACGGCGAAAGAGGTTCAGCACGTTTTTCACACGCCTTATTTTCGAGTGTACACAAGCCCGGACAAGGTGGGTGTGGAACTGGCCGGTGCCTTGAAAAACGTTATCGCCATTGCCGCAGGAGTCTGCGATGGTTTGGGCTACGGCCTCAATACTCGAGCGGCCCTTATCACACGAGGCTTGGCGGAGATTACTCGGCTGGGGGTCCGTTTGGGAGCACACCCCCTGACCTTTGCGGGCCTTTCAGGCATAGGGGATCTGCTTCTCACCTGCACCGGGGATTTAAGCCGGAACCGCACGGTGGGATTTCGCTTGGGACGTGGGGAATCGCTTGAGGAAATTTTGGCGGACATGAGAATGGTGGCGGAAGGGATTCGAACCTGCACCTCCGTCCATGCGCTGGCCAAAAAGATGAACGTGGAAATGCCCATCTGCGAACAAATGTATAAGATCCTTCAGGAAAAGAAAGATCCTCGCCAGGCCGTCTGGGACCTTATGGAAAGGGATCTGAAATCGGAACTGGAATTTCCTCTTTCTTGAAAAACTTAAAAAGCGCACACAGGAGCCGTAAAAACGATGGGCAGCGAAGTCCTTGAGCACATGGCGGCGAGGGTTCGTGAAAAAAAAGAAGCCTACGAACGCTACAACTTTGAACGCCTTCAGGAAGAAGCCTTCGCCACTTTTTTTGACTTGGCTCAAGAATACACGAGCTTGGAAAACCTTTACCTTATCTGCGTCACGGTTCCCAAAGAATTTTTCGGCTTGGAAAGCCGTCTGTATGTGTTGGACCACAAGACAGCTCGACTGGAAAAAGTCTGCACCAGCGAAGAAGGCTTCATCGAAGGAAGGGAACGAACTCGAGGTGTACCGACTTTATCCGAAAACATTGCGGAAACGGACCATTCCTATATTCTTCCCATTCGCGGCAATGTGGCTCTCACCCAATGGCTTCCTCTAACCGGCCAAAGCCCCATTCTCGGGCTTTTTGAAATCTACCCCAAGGAACACATTGATGAAAAAGAGCTTTTTTTTCTGGAAAAATTCAGCAACCGCATAGGGTATAACCTGCATCAGAAACTGCTGCTTCAACAAAACATTCAGCACATAAAATTCATCAATCAACTGGTGGCGGATATTGAACACAATGTGATTTCTCCGAATCTTTATTACAAACTTTTTCTGATTCGCCTGAAGAAATCCATAGAAGATTATCGAAAGGTCCAGGAAGAGCTTCGAGACCTTATAATGTTCATTCAGACGGATGACAGCAGCCTTTGTCGAGAATTATGCGAGCTGTACCACAGCTTGGCTACGCACAACGACGTTTTGGAAGAAGAGTATCAGGCCTTAAAGAAGCATTATGAACATTCCAGTCTTTTTCTGGAAACCTTGCTGCGGCGGGATCATTTCGAAAAAGGCACGTATGTTTTGCGTCGACAGCCATGCAATTTTAGAACGGAGATCATTCAGCCTATTTTGGAGCGTTACCAGCCTCTGTTTGCCAAGGCAGGCATTATGGTGGACAACAAGCTGGAAGATATTCCCGATGAAGAGGTGACGCTCTTTGTGGATAAGGGGCTGATTTCTCAGGTATTTGAAAATCTTTTTTCCAACGCCGTCAAGTACACTCGGGAAGTGGAGGACTCTCGAGGGCAAAAGATCAAGTTTATTTCCTATCACCGAAAGATTTTGAAGAACCATTTCGGTGATGGAGTGCATGGGGTTCAATTCAGCATCTTTACCACCGGTCAGCCGCTTTCTGTTGAGGAAGCGAAGAGGCTCTTTGATGAAGGGTTTCGAGCTTCCAATGTGGGTCGTGAAAGAGGCACGGGTCATGGTCTTCACTTCGTCAAAAACGTGGTTGAGATTCATGGTGGTGAGGTGGGGTGCGAACCGAAAAAGTACGGCAATACCATCTATTTCATTTTACCGCTCAAGGAACCTCAAGAAGTTCCCTCTCCCGAAAGCCCGTAACGAGGCTGGTAAAGAGCCTAAGGTGATGGGCTTTGAAGCTGCGTGTCGATATACGAAGCGATCATGGCTTCGTATTCCTTGCCCACATAATGTCGGAATCGAAAGAGTTCCGTTTTCACCGATTTCCAATAGGCCGTGAGAGCTTTCGGGTCTTTCAGCGCGTAAACCCTCTCCGCCACCCTTGTCAGGAATTCGTCTCGAAGCCGGCTTCGATGATGATCCAGCATTTCTTCAATTAGGAAATGATCCTCTTCGGAAAGGACCGCTCTGGATAAGGACTCGGATAGACGCGTGCGAAAGTGATCCAGTTCCTCAAAGGAAGTAAGGCTTGCCAAAGCGTTTTGAATATCAAAAAGGAGCTCGCGGCTGATTTCCTCCATACGTTGATGATAGACAAGCTTCAGGTGTTCCAGCTGTTCAGGTGTCATAAAAGGAGAAGAGTGCATTTTTTTCATCTGTTCCCGGTACATTTGGCGAAGATCTTCATGAGTTTTGGCGTTGGAGATGGCGTGGAGAAGGGATTCCACCTGAAGGCTTCCGCGAAGACTTAGTCGGACTCCCGGCCCGAACGGGCTGGTTTCGACCAGAAGAAAATGAGTGACGGTTTCCCAGCAGGCTGTCTCCGATATCCATGTGGACGGGTTTTCAAGAATAAGATCTCGAAGATAGTCTTCTAGGACTTCGTGACGATAGCGAACCATCTGGCTTAAGGGTCGAAAACTCACAAGCCCGCCGCGAGGCATGGTCGTGAGGTGTCGGTGGTAGGCCATGAAACCGACGGCCAGAAGCTTCAGGCAGGCTGGAACGGAAAGTAATGGAGGAAAATGCTGAAAGTCGTAGATACGAAAACAGCCCCCTAGAGGATCCAGGCTGAAGAGAATGTAGGATCGAAGGGATGAGTCCATGCGCTGGAGTGTTTCCAGGATTTCCAGGGCTTTAGCAAAGTCCTTGTTGAAATGTTGAAACCCAAGGCTTCGAAGTCCCTTTTGATGATGAATGAAGGCTATGGGGACATTCATGGAAGCCATTTGCAGGTCTTGAAAGTCCACCCAAGCGATGCCCATAAGGCGCAGCAGCCTTTCAAAGGCTTCGAGTTGGCGCCCGCACCAAAGAGCTTCATCTTCTCCATCTTCTTCTTGAGAATAGACAGGGGGCAGGTCCTTTCTTGAGCTGGAAAAAGGCAGAAGCTTGGGAACGGATTCCGGTCCGTGTAGAAAGGCCTGACCTTTTTCGCGGATTTTTTCAAGACGGTCCTGGTGCCAGGAACCACCCGTTTTGATCACATGAAGACATTGGTGGCGGTATTCCAAAAAGAGGTCGAGAAGATCCTCGGTCAAAAGCCCTTCTTCCACGGAAGCGGCGGCAAGAACGGCGTGAAGCACGAAAGCGTCCAGAAGATCCTTGTCTTTGTTGTGGACGAGAAGTTCCAAGGCTGTTACGGGTTCCGAACCCTGAATGACATGGCCCATAAGGCCGTGATGGCGGATAAGTTCAAAGGTCAGGTCCCGTACTTCTTGGGAAAGATTGTATTGATTGAGAATGCCGCGCAGTTGAAGAATACGGGCACTGCGTTCGGCATGGGTCCAGACACGCCCGAGGATTTTGTACTGTTCTGTATAGATTTCCAGCTTGCCCAGATCTTGAAACAGCAAGGCTAGGGTCAAGGCCTGGATCAGAGCCGGCCGCTCTTGATGAAGACGTTCCAGAAAGTGTTCAAGTGTTTCCAGTTGATGGTGTTTGGCACCGATATCTTCGGTCGCCAAAGGACCGAATTCCTGCTTGGCCTTTTGGTAAAAAGTGTTGAGGTCTTGAAAGCCGTCCCTGTCTTTGTGGATAAGGGATTGAAATTTTTCAAGGCAACGCATGATGTAAGCACCAACGGACTGACGCTTCCGTGCCGGGCGGTGTTCCATAAGCTGACCCAGGTGATGCAGGTCAGGCATGACAAAACGCAGCACATTCGGGCAGTGTTCGACCAAAAGACGCACGGTATCGAAGACTTCTTCCGGAACAAGTATCTGAGAAAGAAAAACCTGACGAAGACGATTTTCGATGCCCGTCAGCCGCAGACCCATGACAGGCGGGCTGGGTGGGCCTTCCTGATGCACGTCGGCTTCACTTCCCCCTTCTTCCAACAGGTACTGCTTGTAGCTTGAAATTTCGGAAAAAAGTCGTTCCAGATGAACCACATCCGTGAAGCTCACGTCCTTGAGTTTACGGGATTCAAATTGGCTCAATAGATTTTCCATAAGTTCAATGTTTTCTTGAACATCCACGTAAGAAACATCGAGAGCTTTGGTGACCGAATCGTAGGTGAGTCGTAAACCTGAATCGTGCAAAAAGGCGGGATTGCCTCGAAGCAGGGTTTTTCGAACTCCGTCCAACTCCCGCCAATGCATGGTTTCAACGGAAAGGTTTTCCAGAGCCTGCCGAATTTTTTGCAGGCGGAGCTCCTGTTTTTCCCGAGGAAGGGATCCCAGCAAAGGATTGAAATTGACAATACGATGCGGGCTCACCTGGACCGCCACCCATAGGAGCTTAAATCCACATTCAGGACCCAAGGATGGAAAAAGATGTCCTGTACCGTGAAATTCTGTCTGCAGAAATTGCCGGAAAAAAAAGGTTTGTCTGGGTATGGAGCTGTCCTGAAACCGGGATCGAAACCGGTCCACCATTCCGGCCAATTGAACAACCTGTTCAACTTTCCTGATTCTTTCCGGATCGTAATCGCACAGAACCTCCCTTTCCAAGGGACCTTTGTCCAGAAGTTCGTGCCACGAATTCAGAAAATCAAACAGATTGAAAAATTTGAGCATTTCACGAAGAGCCTTGTACTGAACGCCGCCCATTTCGCTGATACGCTGATCTTCCAGGGTGTCCCAGTCCAGTTGAGGGTTTGTGGCGACGCGAACGGCGTCGTGATAGATGCGGAACACCTCGTCGATCTGGACGGAGGAGAGCGGATGTCCGAAAGAGGCTGCTATTTCGGCCACGCTCATGAGACGGCAGATTCGCAGTTGGTCCACGACGTCATGGAGTTTGGCTTCAGCGGCCGCATCGGTAAGAGGTTTCAAGTTGCGGGCGGGCATTTTGCCGAGCACAATGCGGCTCATGGCGCTGTGTCCTGTGACGATCAGGACCATTTCCCGAAGCTGCGCAGGAGTGAGGCCGTGAAGGGATAGTTTTTCCAAATTTTCCAGAACAGGTGTCAAGGAGCCTTCGAGAAAATCCGGGTTGAGGGTTTCCTCGATGGCCTGTAATTTATCCACTTGCCTCAAAAGTTGTCGAACCGGCAAAAACCCGTGTTCGCTCAATTCCTTGCGCCGGAACGGGTTGATCAGCCGATCCCTTTCCACTTCGCCCACATGGACCCATCGCCCGTCACGTATATGGGTTAGAGCTTGCAACACTTCGAGCACATAACGAAAAGAATTGCGGTAGGAAGCCGTCAAGGTGGGGTGGCATCCCATCATACCGCTTTTCTTGGCGCTCTCTTCCAGATCCTTTCGAGATACCGGTACAGAGCGAGGTGTGCCGGCAAAAACACCCACCTGGTTCGGCCATGCATCCAGCAACCTCAGGCGTTTCTGCCAGTTTTCCCACGCAACCCAGGTACCCACGGTGTCCACCAGATGGAGATCAAAATACGGAGCGAAGGCCTTTTCCCAGAGCATGGCCCGGGATTTTCTATAGGGAAAGGGCAGAGGCTGATCCAGGTACGGCATTCGGTCGATATCGAGGAGAGATAGTTTAAGAATGTCTGAGACATTGAATGTTTCCTGAATGAAATGGTCCGTCACAGGGTCATGGTGCACGTAGCACTGAAAATCCAAAGGGTGGACCGTAAAGGGATGATCCTGTGAGGTGTAACGCTTGTGTGTCTTAAAAACGTGCGTAAAGAGCAGGAATTTTTTGAATTCCTCTTCCGAGAGGAATTCCACTAGGTAGTCTTTGGTTTCGGTTTCGCATTTTGAACAGTCGGCCAGAACAAGAACTTTTCCGGAAGGTTCCAGAAGGTCGTAAATCTTTCCCGCCACATAGCCGGCGTAGCGAAAAAGACGTCTTCTTTTGCGCATGGATTGTTTGGGTTTTGGAAGCGGTTGTCCGATAAGGTATTCATAGGGATCACGAGGAAAGATGGCCACATCGAAAAGAGTGCGCCAGGCGCGAAGTTTTCGAATGTCGTCCAGGATCACGAGTCTGTGATTGGACAAGCGGGCGGTCAAATCGTGAGCGATCAGGTCTTTGGTTGTGGTAAAGAGCGCCACATCCAGTTTTTCGGAACCTGTGGCTCGCACGTGGTCGATGATCACCTTTTCCACGGCTTCCGCTTTGAATCTCACATCCTGAACGGACTGAGCCACGAGGTTGATGGGAATAAGGTAATAGCGTGTCCCCTGTGTTGAAAAACGCATGAGCAGCCCGAGCTTCTTGTAAATCTCGTTCAGGCGATCGGCGTGGCGAATGATGTTTTGACGGTCGTTCAGGTCCATGCGTTCAAGAAAGTCGTAGTCGTCGTCGCTGAGCTTGTCTTGTTCCACCAGGCCGAAACCGTAAGCGTTGCCGCCATAACGGCTCATGAGAAAAGACGGATGATCATGAGCCGCAAAGGTTCCCATGGGAATGTCTTGCGGGTTGATGCCGTAGGAGGCATACTCGTGTGGATGAATGATTTGAAACGTGGACGGCGGATTCTTCGCGTTAGAACTTCGGTTGTCGTTCATGGAAAACCTCAAGTGGCACAACCTATCCTGCCCCGTGCTCATGACTCAGGGCTTTATTCCGGCGGAATCGCCCCGGCAAGAGCAAGGAGTCTTCATGACCTCTCCAAAGGAAAAACGTTCGCAGTCCTTGGCCTTGAAACTGGCTCGGCTGGGTGGTCTTGGCAAAGCTTCCGTAGCTCCAGGAACCGTGGCCACCATCGGTGCCGGCATTCCTGTGGCGTACGTTCTTTCCTTGGTGCCCTATGGATGGGCTTGCGCGTTTCTTGGTATTTTCTTTCTTGGAGCCTGCTGGGTGGCCGAAGAGGCGGAAAAGGGTCTGGGACGCAAGGATCCACAGGAGGTGGTCATCGATGAGCTCGTGGGGTTTCTGTTCACCACCATTGGAATTCCGATGACACCTCTTTCCATGGTCCTTGCAGTCTTTTATTTTCGGGCCATGGACATCCTGAAACCCTGGCCGGTTTCGGAGATTGATCGGCAGTTGACGGGTGGGCTTGGCATCGTGGCCGATGATGTGGCTGCCGGGCTTTATGCTCATGGACTTCTCGCACTGACCTTGACGCTTGTCCATTCTTAAACGGGCTTTTTCAATCGAGAGGGGTGCCATAACGGGGCCCATCGAAGAAGGGCGAGTATGCCCGCCGAACCGATGCAAAGCCCGATAACATCAAGAATCACATCCAATAAACTGCAGGACCTTCCTGGTACCCAGGACTGATGCCATTCATCGCTTAGGGCAAAAAGGGTTCCTGGAATAAGGATTCCCAACCCAAAACGTAGAAGGCTTCGAGTTTGAAGACTCGGAAGTCGAAACCATCCCCAAAACAAAGCGAAGCATGCATAGAGGAGAGGATGAAAAGCATTGCCTGAGACCGGTAATGACACCCCCTTGAAAGGCTGATGCGACATGGCAACGATGAAAAAGGCATAAAGCCCGACAGGAACCGCGCGCATGAAAGCCGAACCATTGACTCTTAAATCATGCCGTGAAGCCCAAAGACAAAAACCACAGCCCAAGGCAAGCACGAAAAAAGGAACCAAACGTTCCGGATGGCGAAAGCTAAGATAGCCCTTGAGAAGAAAGGCCCCAAAGAAATGCATGGCGAAAAGAACCGCCAGCATGGTCCAGGGTTTCATGTCACGTAAGCGACAGAGACAGGCAAGAAAAAGGCCTTTGATAACGGTCAAGGCAGACAGCCCAAAGAAAGACTTCGGCGTTTGCCTAACAGAAGTGTTTCTGTTAGTTTGCAGGCGAATCGTTGGCATAGAAAAACTCCATCAAGAGCCGGGTAAGAAGTGAAAGATACCCTTGTTGGCAGGTGGGATCAAAGCATTTGTGAGGGAACGTTGCAAAGGATCGTCGAGATGCCTCAGCACGGCCTTTTGGTTCCGTCTGCTCAAAAATGCCGAAGGGATTTTTTCGGATTCCAGAGTCCTGCTTCAAGCGAAGGGCTAAACAAAGAGAAGAGTCAGGCAAAAATGGAACGGTTAAGTTCTTAGGGTCGCTGACAAGGGAGGTGCTCAGGCATGCGGAAACAACTGTGGGGGACCTGGATCTTGGGGCTTTGCGTGATGGTCATGGTTCTTCCAGGCATGGCGTGGAGCCTCACGGAAGATGAAAGAAACAACATTGAACTTTACGAGAGGCTATCTCGAGGTGTGGTGAACATCACGAGCACGGTGTTGGAGCGCGACTTTTTTTTCAACATCATTCCTCGCCAAGGGGCCGGCTCCGGGTCTGTGATCGACGACCGAGGCTATATTCTCACGAATCATCATGTCATTGAAGATGCCAGAAAACTCGAGGTGACCCTGTACAGCGGAAAGAAGTATGCTGCAAGGTTCATCGGTTCGGACCCTAACAGTGACATTGCCGTTTTAAAAATCGATGCGCCCAAGAAAGATTTGACCGTCATTCCCATGGGCAGTTCCAAGGATTTAAAAGTGGGACAGAAAGTGCTGGCCATCGGAAACCCCTTTGGCTTAGGCCAAACCCTTACCACAGGCGTTGTCAGTTCCGTGGGAAGAACTCTGAGGGCTCCCGGAGGCGCCCTGGTGGAAGATGTCATTCAAACCGATGCCTCCATCAATCCCGGCAATTCGGGAGGACCTCTCATCGATTCTTCCGGTTACATGATCGGTGTGAATACGGCCATCTTTAGTCCCACGGGAGCCAATGTGGGCATAGGTTTTGCCATTCCCATCGACACCGTAAAGCAGGTGGTCCATGAGCTTATTGAAAAAGGCTATTACAGCTATCCATGGATCGGGGCCACCCTCATGACGCTTCATCCCAATTTTGCCGAAGCGCTTCAACTGAAAGTTTCCACGGGAGCCATGATTGTGGAGCTTATCCCGGGAGGCCCGGCGGACAAAGCGGGACTGCGCGGCGGAAAGACGCGGGCTCAAGTGGGCAATACCATCATTATCGTCGGTGGGGACATTATTGTGGCGATTGATGGACAACCTGTGGAAAGTACGGAAGATTTTATGAGGTCCTTGCGGCGCTATCGGCCGGGGGACAAGGTGGTTCTGGACGTGGTCCATTGGGAAGGAGATCGGGATCGAGTCAAGGTGGTGTTGGGCGAAAGACCGCAAGGTTTACGCATGAGATAAGAAAAGAAAAGGCTGGATGGGGTGGGCAGAGCGTGTTTTCCAGAAGGTTCTGGACCCAGGTTTGTAAAGCCATCGGTGGGATGAGGCCAACGGACAACTGTCAAACAGAATGGGGAGGAGACGGCCATGAATTACGAGACCCTGCTTGTGAACATCGATTCGGATCATGTGGCGACCATCACCTTGAATCGGCCCAATCAATTGAACACATTCACCAGTCCATTGGCGGATGAATTAACCCAGGCTTTAAAGGCTCTTGACGCCGATGCCAAGGTGCGAGTGGTCATCATCAAGGGTGCCGGAAAGCACTTCTGCGCCGGGATCGATGTCAGTGAAATGAGCGGAAAATCGGCCATGGAACTGCGGGCCTGGATTGAACGGATGGAAACGCCTTTGGTGACCATCAGTGAAATGAACAAGCCGGTCATCGCTCAGGTGCACGGGGTTGCTGCGGCCAATGGAGCCGGCCTTGTGGCGGCATGCGATTTAGCCATCGCCGCCGAGACGGCTCGCCTAGGGTTGACGGCCATTAATGTGGGTTTGAATTGTGTGGGTCCTGTCATTCCCGTTTCCAAATCCGTGGGACGAAAAACGGCGCTGGAAATGCTTCTCTACGGTGAGCTCTTGGGCGCGAAGGAAGCCCAGGCTCGAGGTCTTATCAACCGGGTTGTTCCTGGGGAGGAGTTGGACAAGGCGGCCCATGAATGGGCGGCGGTGTTGGCGCAAAAAAGCCCCATAGCGGTCCAGATCGCCAAGAGAGGCTTTTATGTGGCTGCGGAGATGGAATACCATAAAGCCTTTCAGTACATGAACGAGGTCTTTGCTCGGTTGTGCACCACGGAAGATGCCAAAGAAGGTGTGGCGGCTTTTATGGAAAAACGCTCACCTGTATGGAAGGAGCGCTAAGAGCCTGGTCGAAGCAGGCAGAGTCATGATCCGCCAAGAACTTCCCGTCTGGGTTCGGGAACGGGTGTTTACGAACGTCAAGGAAGGAGCCCATGAAACAGAGTCGTCTTTTGCCGAAAAACGGGCCTCGCCCCCTGGTGTTGGTGATCATGGACGGCATCGCCTACGCGTCCAACACCGAAGGAAACGCTGTGGCCAATGCCTATACACCACATCTGGATTGGCTTTTGGGGCACTGTCCTCACACGCTGCTTAAGGCCCATGGAACCGCTGTGGGACTTCCCAGCGATGGAGATATGGGAAATTCCGAAGTGGGACACAATGCTTTGGGAGCTGGCCGAGTCTATGCACAAGGGGCTCGGCTGGTCAATGAAGCCCTTGCCACGGGCCGCCTGTTTGAAGGCAAGACATGGCGAAAACTCATGGATTTCTGCCGAGAAAATCAAGGGACGCTCCATTTCATCGGGCTCTTTTCCGACGGCAATGTCCATAGCCATCTGGACCATCTTAAAAAGATGCTGGAACAGGCCGCCCATGTGGAAAAGATTCCGCGATGTCGCCTGCATATTCTTTTAGACGGACGCGATGTGGGGGAAACATCGGCCCTGGAATATGTGGTGCCTTTTGAAGAGTTTCTGGCAAACCTGAACCGGTCGGCCGGCGTGGACTATCGTATTGCCAGTGGTGGGGGTCGCATGGTCATCACCATGGACCGCTATGAAGCGAATTGGGATATGGTGTCTCGAGGCTGGAAGACCCATGTGGCAGGGGAAGGCCGGTTCTTTGCTTCGGCGGCGGAAGCCATCGAAACCTACCGCAAGGAAATTCCTGGAGTGATTGATCAGGACCTACCTCCTTTCGTCATTGCCGATGCCACCGGACCCATAGGGCCCATCAGGGACGGGGATTCGGTGATCTTTTTCAATTTTCGAGGAGACCGGGCCATTGAAATCAGCCGGGCTTTTGAAGAGGAGGATTTTGATAAGTTTCCGAGAGTTCCGTATCCCAAAGTGGCTTATGCGGGAATGATGGAATACGACGGCGATTTGCATATTCCCAAGAGCTATCTGGTGGAACCGCCTCATATTGAAAAAACCGTCAGCGAATTTCTTTGTGCCGAAGGACTGAAGCAGCTCGCCATCAGTGAAACCCAAAAGTTCGGGCATGTCACTTATTTTTGGAACGGAAACCGATCTGGAAAATTCAACGAGACGCTGGAAACCTATGTGGAGATTCCATCGGACCGTGTGCCTTTTGAGCAAAGACCCTGGATGAAAGCAGCAGAAATCACAGACAGGGTTGTCAAAGAGATCGTGTCCGAAAATTTTGATTTCATTCGGCTGAACTTTGCCAATGGAGACATGGTGGGACACACGGGCATTTATCAGGCGGCGATTGTCGCGGTGGAAACGGTGGACCTGTGTCTGGGAAGGATCATGAAAGCCGTGAGAGAGGCGAACGGCATTCTTCTGGTTACGGCGGATCACGGCAATGCCGACGAGATGTATGAAATGGACAAAAAAACAGGGCGAGCCAAACGTGACGCCTACGGTATTCCCAAAGCCAAGACGGCCCATACGCTTAACCCCGTATGGTTCATTGTCTACAGTGCCTTGGAAGGGCTGAAAATCCAGTTCGATCCTTCCGTGAAAAACCCCGGACTCACAAACGTTGCCGCGACCCTCATGCAACTGCTTGGTGTGGAACCACCCGAGTTTTACGACCCAGCGCTCCTTGTGTTTGAAGAGGGAACATAAACGCTTAGACGTTGGCAGCTGCCAAGGGGAGGCTTTGAGAATAGGGACGGAGGAAGACTTGGAACAAACGTCCAAAGGGAAGCGAGCGCTTTTGAAGTCACTGGCGGTCTTGTGCGGCATTGAAACCTGCTACGAAGACGCCTGGGGAAAGCGCCATGAAGTGGAGGACGACACGCTCAAGGCCCTGCTAGCGGCGTTTGGGTATGAGGTGGAAACATTCGAGGATTTTCTGGACATTTTTCATGATCTTCAAGAGCGATCCTGCCGGCGCTTGATAGAACCTGTCCAAGTGGTCCCTGTAGGGATCAGCCCTGTGTCCGTCATTGTGAATGTGCCGGAATCCCTTGCTTACGGTCGATACCGATGGCTTCTTCGCTTCGAGGACGGCTCGGAAGCTCAGGGTGAAGGAACCCTGACGGCCTTGCAACATGTGGATGAGTACGGATTTCAAGAAAACAGATACGTGCGCAAGCGTCTTGATCTTTGCGCTCCTTTACCCTGCGGGTACCATGACCTGCAGGTGCATGTGCAGGGGAGTTCCGAGGAGAGAACGGCCAGGCAGCGATTGATCTTAGCGCCGTCCCGTGCCTATGTGCCGCCGTCCCTGCGTTCCGGAAGAAAGCTATGGGGTCTGACGGGGCAGCTCTATAGTGTCCGTTCGAACACAAACTGGGGTATCGGTTCCTTTTCCGACCTTAAGGCTCTCATCGATTGGGCCGCGGATGTCGGCGCCTCATTTGTGGGGATCAATCCTTTGTGCCTTTTGTTCCCGGAAGATTCCTCCAAAGTAAGCCCTTATGGACCGTCCAGCCGCCGATTTCTGCAGCCGTGGTACGTGGATGTAGAGGCGGTTCCGGAGTTTTGGGAATGCGAGGAGGTGCGCCGTTGGTATGCGGCAAAAAACACTGAGGACAGACGGCGAAAGTGTCAAGAATCTTCCTTGGTGGACTACGATGGTGTCTGGGCCCTGAAACGGGAGGCTCTGCACAAACTCTTCGCTTTTTTCCTGGAACATCACCTGAGAAGGGGATCCGGTCGGGCCCAAGCTTTTCAGCGGTTTGTGACCCAAGGGGGCGAGGATCTGCAGAACTACGGAGTGTTTCACGCTCTGGACGCCCATTTTCGCCGTCAGGATCCATCCCTTTGGGGATGGCATCTTTGGCCGAAACCCTACCAGGATAAGAACGATAAGGCGGTCCGTGACTTTGTCGCCGAACACAGGGAATCGGTCACCTTTGCCCAGTATGTGGCATGGATCGCTCGAGAACAATTGGCCCAGTGCGGCCATCGGTCCTGGGAACGAAGCCTTGCGGTGGGGATCTATGGAGACCTGCCCGTAGGGGTGGACCCTGCAGGCCTGGACACATGGCTGGATCCGGATATCTACGCCTCGAATGTGCGTCTTGGAGCCCCTCCGGATGACTTTAATCCCAAAGGGCAGGAATGGGGAGTGTGTCCTTTTTTGCCGGAGGCGCTCAGAGATAAGGCCTATGAACCCTTTGTGGCCCTGATTCGCGCTAATATGCGCGAATTCGGTGCGCTGCGCATCGATCATGTGATGGGGCTTATGCGTCAGTTTTGGATTCCGGCAGGACAGGAGGCTCGTTTCGGCGCCTATGTTCGTTATCCTTTGGAAGATTTGCTGGGTATTGTTCTTCTTGAAAGTGAACGGAATCAGTGCGCCGTCGTGGGGGAAGACTTGGGAACCGTTCCGCAACGCATTCGAGAGGCTATGGAAAAGGCCGATGTGTTTGGATGTCGTCTGGGCCTTTTTGAAAGAATGAAAGACGGATCCTTTCCTCCTCCCAACCATTATCCCCCTCATACGTTAGCCTCCTTTGCCACTCATGATCTTCCGACCTTTGAAGGCTTTTGGGAAGGGACGGACCTTCGGGTTCGAAAGCGACTCAACCTCTTTCCCAGCCCTCAGGTCCGAAAGGCCATGGTTCGCGGCCGAGTCTCGGATAAAAAAGCTTTGCTTTCGCTTTTGAGCTCCTGGGGCTATCAAGAGGAATCATCAAAACTGAAGGCGAAAAATCCCGAGGAAAAAGAAGGTCGATCCCAGGCTCGAGCGGCCGCCTTCTACCGCTATCTGGCTGCAAGCGAATCCCAGCTTTTAGCGGTTTCCCTGGAAGACCTATGCGGCATGGTCGACCAAGTGAATGTACCTGGAACAGTCCATGAACATCCCAACTGGCGTCGCAAACTTCCCTGGGACCTGAACACCCTCAAAGAACATCCCAGGGTTCATGCCATCATCTCAGCCGTTGTTGCACAAAGACCCTGAATCACCAACATCGAAACAAGGCTGCAGCGGCAAAGAAAGGCCGTGGGTTGTGGAGTCTCATCTTGCGGCTAATCACGGTCCAGGCGATTCTTCTGGCTTGGTGGGAAGAGATTGCACAAACCGAGGATCAAAGCCGGACGTCAAACAATCTTTCGTGAGGATAAGGACATATGATCAAGGACAAAGAGTACGAGGGCTTATCTATTAAGCCGGGTGAAGACCGTCTGGTCAGTGTTTTGAACATTGCCATTCGTTTCGGCATTCGCGTCCTGGCGGTCTTGATGACCTTGGTCATTTTCTGGGGAATTGCGGATGTGGTGTGGGTGATTTATCAGCACATGATGAGACCACCGTTTCTCATCCTGAGAATCGAAGACATTTTGGAAACCTTTGGCGCCTTTCTAGCCGTTCTCATTGCCGTTGAGATTTTCCTCAATATCGTCCTTTATCTGAAAGAAGACGTCATTCACGTGAAGCTGGTGGTTGCCATCGCCCTGATGGCCATCGCTCGAAAGGTGATCGTGCTGGATTTTGGCAAAGTCGGTCCGGAACACCTCATGGCCACCGGCGTCGTCATTATCGCTTTGGGCATCACGTACTGGCTCATCGTCAAGCAAAGCAAGTGACGTTGACTCAGGTCACGCCAATAGAGACTTCGGTCTTCTTCCCCCCCGTTTTTTCTTGATGATGGCAGCATAACCCAGCACGGGTGTTCCGTTGGTGTCGGGTGTTTTGACTTCTCGAAAATCCATGTCAAAATACAAGAAAAATCCCGAAAGTTTTGGGGTGGATCATGAAAATTCAGGTGATGGAAGACGAAGAAAAGAAAATTCGCAAATTGCCGGTCCCTTTGGTGGTCGAGGTGCTTCCGGGTCAGGCGGCTGAAGGAATCCTGGAAGTCTTTGAACCCGGAACCTATGAAGGCCGGACATTTCAGGAACTGATCAACGCGGTCCTTTCCCGCGAAGATCTTTCCGTGGAAGAAAGGGAAGTTCTGGAAGAGATTCTGTTTCACATGGAAAACGGCGTGCTCTTGTGCGGTGGACGAGCTGCGGAAGGCGATCCTTTGGAACGGGCCCGAGTCGAACAAACGGAAGACGGAGAAAAATACTACTACGTAGCCGTAAGGGCCCTTCGACCTCAAGAAGGAGGGCTGCTGGGGAAGAGGATCACATGAAGGCCCGTTGCGTGAAGGGAAAAGGTGAGCGTTTTTTCGAGAGACTCGGCGGAGACGATTTTTTTGTCGATCAGGAACATCTCTACCTTGCGTGTCCTTTGGATCCACAAATCCATGCGGAGCTGAGCGGCCAAGATCCGTTGGAAAAAGATGCCCAAGCTTTCGAAACCAAGGAGCCGAAACCAAGAATCATCTTTCACGAAGGCGTGCCCTATGTGGAGACTGTATCCTGGAAGCACCTGATGCAGCATGCCGATATTCTCTTTCCCCACACGGCTCAGAAGATTCGCAACCAGAGCTTGCGAGACTTACGGATCAGGGCGAAGTGGCAGGGTCTTCATCCTTGTTTGGAACACGTGGAGATGGTCGTCTTCCAGGTGCTGCCTCGGTTTGTGCGGGTGCCTTTCAGCGTCAAGGGGTCGAAAGATCGGGCCGCGGCTTTGGCGGCTTGGTTGGCGAAAAGAGTTTCGCTTCCCATTCGGTATTGGCGATGGACCGAGGAGATGGAACACGAAAAGAAAGGAGGTTCGGCGAAAGGATTCGATGGGCTTCAAGAGCCTCGGGATGGGGATCGACCTCGCAGGGTTTCAGTTCAAGAGCTGAGACAAGCCGTGGAAGGGGCCTTGACCGGAAGGTATCGGAACACCGTCTTGAAGCAGGAAAGTCGGCTTCGAGAGAGAATGCAGCTCTTTGCCCACTGGCCGACAGAGGCACGGGCTTTCATGCTTTATGTTTTCACTCGAGGTGCCTTGGAAGTGGATGGATTCGGCTTTTTTCACAGAGCTTTCGATGGAGCCTTGGTGGTCTACAAAAGAACGGGCCGTTACGCCCTTATGGACTATTATCATCGGCTCTACCTTTTTCCTGATTGTCGTGTGGCGGTGTCCCCGCTGGACCTTTGGCCCGTGGTGGTGGAAAAGTACAAGCATCCCCTTTTGGCGCGCCATCAGCCATGGCAAAGGATTTGCCTCGGGCGTGCACCCCAGGGACGATCATGGACCGCTGCAAACATTTTTCGATCGATCGAAGATGGCCTGAACGCCCTCTATTACGGCTACGACGCCAGGAAAAGAAACGGGTATCACAGCCTGGACCAGCTTCCTGGAAGCGATCGGGAGGTCCACTTTGAAGACTTAAGGATTCCTGGAGACGAAACAAGCCGTCTCTTAGAAAACATTCCCGTGACCAACGCTTGGACCTAGACGGGAGAGGCTTTATTGGAAGAGCTTTTGCCGGCCGGCGATAAGGAGAAGGGCGGCTGCAAAGTTCACTGACCGTTCTGCCAAAAATCGAGTGTTCTCGAGGTTTCAGGGCAAGAACCCGCGTTCGAGGCATTATGCATGGAATTGAGGGATCGTCTCAGACAAAGAAGGACGCGCAACCAGAGCCAGGCTGAGTTTGAGCCGGACATTTTCAGTCGGGTTGTGGCCATTCTGGATCACTACGGAATGCGTGCCGAGGATTTGGTGTTCCATCGTGAACCTGTAGATTGCATCGTGTCCCGGGCTTTGACACGAGGAGACATTCGAAAAAAGGAGATAGGTTCGGTGCTTTTCGGATTTGCTGATGCGAAAACTTTTGGCGCCATAAAGGATCTTTTGGATCGTCTGGAAAGTCCTTACCTTCGATGGGCGGGATCGCTCGAAGACCTCGTGCTCAGTCGACCTCTTTTCGCCCTTCACCCTGAATTGCCGGCGCATCTTCTTTCTCGATACAGTTTTGCATTCCTTTATCGGTTTTATGCCGAAAAGCGTCGTGGGAAGGAGGACCTCCGTGGCGGAACCTTTGGCTCCTGAAAGCCGCTGGAAGATTCAGGAAAAACTGGATGGTGTGCGGGACCGCAAAACCTTTCAGACGGTGGAACACATTACGGGCTTTGACAAGACACCGTCGCAGTTGAAAGCGGAAATGGACCGGTATGTCATCGGGCAGGAACGAGGAAAAAAGATCCTGGCGACAGCCATTGCGTACCATTACCGAAGGCTTGGAGCGGCTTTGCGTGAAGCGGCCGGTCAGGTTGGAGGCGATGTGGAAAGGGCCTTGCAGCGGGTCAAGACGCCGAAGGCCAATATTTTGATTGTCGGACCGACCGGTTGTGGCAAGACCTATACCTGTGAAGTGGCTTCCCGGTTGGTGGGTGTTCCTTTTGTGGTGGAAGATCTGACCAAGTTCAGCGAAACCGGGTATGTGGGCCAAAGCGCCTCCGACATTTTAGTGGATCTTTTGGTTTCGGCCGGAGGGCACACTTTAACGGCCCAGACAGGCATGGTGTATTTGGACGAAATCGACAAAATCGCTTCCGAAAAAACCTTGACCAAAGACGTTTCCGGCAAAGGGGTTCAAAAGGGGCTTTTGAAGATTCTGGAAGGGATGGAAAACACCATTGAATGGGGACGGGACCGGCTGACTTTATCCACACGTCATGTGCTTTTCATTGCCGGAGGCGCGTTTGAAGGTTTGGAAGACACAGTGCGCCAGCGTATGGAACGGCAGGGACTCAAGGGATTGTGGCGGGAATATCTTCTGCCGGATGATCTGGTCCGCTACGGAATGGAAAGACAGCTTATGGCCCGATTGCCGGTGCGGGTGGTTTACAATTCGCTGACCACGTCGAACTTGAAAGATATTCTGATCAAAAGCGAGGATAGCCCTCTGCAGGCTTTTGTAAAAGACTTTGAAGCCTGGGGAATTCGGCTGCGTCTCACGGACGAGGCGGTGCTGGAAGTGGCGCGGCGTGCCGAGCAGGAAGGGGTCGGAGCGCGTGGATTAACGAGTATCCTGCATCGCGTGCTTTTGGAACCCATGTTTTCCTTGCCGGGAACCCATACAGGCGACTACGAGGTCAATGCCATGCAGGTGAAGGCGGCTTTGGGTTGAGGAAGGACATTAGAGCATGCGTCTGAAGAAACTTTCGGATCTCAAGAGACCCAGTCTGCTGGAAGTTGCCTTGGGGGAGCTTCCGGAAAGTGTGCGCATGACCGGGTACGCTCATGCCAAAGCCTATGCCATTTCCTCGATGGTTCGAGAACTTTACGGAGAAAGTTACGAGTGGTACGGGTTGACTTTGGGGGAGGAAAAGAGACCGGAGATCATCACGGATATCGGGCTTCCTCGAAACACTCGCAATCTTCGCCAGTACACCCAACTGGACACGGCGGATCTTTTGGCCTTTCAGGAGAAAGTTCCTGTGGGCAGGGTGATCAACGGCTGGATTCATTCCCACGGGGACCTGCAGGTGCATGATTTTTCTCCGGTGGACGAAGCCAATCACCGAACGGTCCTGGAATATGTGGCCTCAAAGCTGCGGCGTCCGGTGGCGAAAAAGGAGATCCGTATCGAAGGCTTGACGATCCTTCAAGAAGACACCTGGCGTCCTGAACAGATGACAGAAGGCAGCGTGACGGTGCTGACCGACGGGCCTGTGGGAAAGGTGCGTCTTCTGGAGACGGTTTACGGGTCATTTTGTTTTGCTTTGGTCATCGGAGACGCCGGATGGATGCAATCGCGCCTTGTGACCAAAAGGCGCGGGATTTTGACGGGAACGACAGTTTATGAAGATAAAGACGTGCCCTTTGTTGTGGAAGAGCCACGTGAAGAGCTCAGCCGGGCGGAAAGGGAAAGCTTAAGGGAGGAGGTGGAGAGAAAAATTCGCCCACCGGGATCGGACCCTCCCGAGTCCATGGAGCGGCTTTAGAAGCTTGCGCGAAAGGAAAAAAGACGTGTGCATCTAAGGCCGCTTACACGCTGGATTTCGCTTGACTGTGTATGATGGCGGATTGCGGCTTCGCCGGGATGATGGCGGATTAGGCTTCGCTTC
>FWPV01004054.1_pt1 | contig 31863 bp, 27 predicted proteins | sample 2228371 | NCBI WGS metagenome assembly FWPV01 (sample SAMEA103939776, study PRJEB20133) | metagenome
AGCAACTGAGTCTCTTCGAACTCAGATACTGCAAGGGCTTGCTGGTTTCTTAAATTAAATTTTGGGGTATGTCCATTAAAAAAACAATATTGCATTTATAACAATTATATGTTAAAATGAAAGGAGTTAACAGCATTATGACAAGGGTAAACGTATTGGTAAAAAATGGAACATTCGTCCTTGACGTTGAGGGACATGCAGAAAATTCCAAAGTATGCACAGCCGTAACAATGATTATGCAATTGGCATTAATTGGATTACAGAAGCCTATGGTAAGGCTTTTTTTTATGCCCTTTTTTCATAGCCGGGGGGTATAAATATAGCCGGGATTTTTGCCCCGGCTATAAAAAAAAGAGGTCAAAAATTGACCCCTTAATCCTGCTTTGTCCTTGCTTGATATGAAAATGGGTGATATTCTGCTTTTGCCTTTAAATACTCTTGGTGGGCTTCTTCTGGCGTTTCAAAATAGCCTAAATACTTTGTTTTGCCGTCAACGGTAATCCTTGCCCTGTACTTACCCTTATACTCTCCAACTCCGGGCAAATTGCTTTTGTTTTGCTTCCGTGTACCCTTCATATTTTGGTTGTTTTCGCTGTGTGTGGCTATTCTCAAATTCCAACGGCAATTATTCAAGCCGTTCCAATTCTTATGGTCTACCTCAATTTTGGGGTCTGTAACGCCCATAATTAAGCGGTGTAGCCTTATTTGCTTTCCGTCAACATTAGTCATTACATACCATGTGTCGCCCCTCTCGGAATATCTGGCTGTCCATGTACCGGGTACGCTGTCCGCTTTGGGTAAATCCTACGCACTGATTAAAGCATACATTTGTTGTCCTTTTCCCATAACCCATATATAACAAGTATCGTCTATAATTTCATAGTAATTTTTCACCGCTTCGCCCCTTTCTTTGGTATATTAATATAATTGCCTTTTTCTCTGCTGATAGTCTCTAATGGGTTAAAATCGTCAAAATTCCGCTTCAAATCGTCGCTGAACATATTTACATATTCCCGGACGGTTTCAATGCTTGAATGTCCTAATACCTTTTGAAGCCGGAATATATCGCCGCCGTTTAATATCCAGTTCTTGGCGAATGTGTGGCGGAACAGGTGAAGGGAAGTTTTGGTAACTCCACGCAGTTTGTTATATCTTGAAATGGCATGTTTACAAGAGTTCTCGTCCAGTTTGCCGCCGTATGAATTGCAGAATAAAAAGTCGTCCGCTTCGCCGTTTCTGATACCCATATATTCAATTAAAACCTTTGTTATGGTCTTGGATAGGGGTAAATGTCTTTCCCGGCGTGACTTACCATATTTGATTTTTACAATAGCTTCGTCCATAAGAATGTCACCAACCCGGATATTAACAAACTCACCGACACGAACACCCGTTGCAAGTAGAAAATTAACCGTTACCCAATTCCTATATTCTGCAAAATCCTTCATATTCGGCTTTTCCAGTAATAGCCTTAATTCATGTTCGGAATATGTTTCCTTCATTTTCTTATCCGCTTTAATCAGCATTATTTTGTAATGCGGACAGTAGCCCAATGATTGCCAATAGTACACAAACGCCCTAACCGCACGAATAGCAGTATTAACGGTTATGTCGTTTACTTCGGTTTCTTCCTTCAAATGCAGAATATAGCGGTCTATTATGGGTTTTGTGACTTCTGAAATATGCTTTATGCCTATGCTGTCAAGAAATGTTTCAAACTTGGTGAAATAGGCTTGATAATATACAAGCGTTTTTTCTGCCAAATTCTTAATTTTGCAATGAGTGGTGAACTCCTTAAACCCTTCTTGAAGTGTTTTTTCCTGTGTTGATTTTGATTGAATAGATAGTTTTTGCCTTGCCATACGATACACACGACCTCTCATTTTTTATTAAAAAATCGTGTGGATTATAGGGAATGTAAAAAGCGTCCCGAAAACCTCGGAACGCTTGATATTACTGTGGCGGAGAGAGAGAGATTCGAACTCTCGGACGGGTATTAGCCGTCACACGATTTCCAGTCGTGCGCCTTAGACCAGCTCAGCCATCTCTCCATATACCCCTCACATAAATAAAGCCTTTCGGCTTTTATGTGATGCAAATATTCAATTCAATCACGCGATTATTATAACATGGATGAGCGAAAAAATGCAATAGCAAATATAAATTAAATATAATTTTCTATGCAGTAATATTATACCATCAAGTTAAAGTGCGAAGGTACTTCCATACAATAAAACAAAAGCCCATACGGGCTTTTATTTTATTGTATTTAATATTCACCAAAATCGTTTTATTGTAAAATTTCCCCTTCAGGTATCGGCTTTTTAAGAATGTCCTTTAAATCATCGAAAGGTATCTCAAACTCAAGAGGCTGATCCTTTGTATAATCCAATGCCTGGAAGTATATTACGAGATTGTTTCCCTTTAGATAGAAACCCTGTCCTTCTTCTTCAATACCTTCAAACTCCCTGAGAGTCTCAATTCCCAGATTTTCAAACTTTTCTTTTATAAATGAGTTTATCTTTTCTTTGTATTTTTTGTTTTTAAACAATTCCGGCAGCATCATATCTTCAGCACTGTTCAAATCAAAGGTATATGTATCGATAATAACGTCGGTCATTTCACCTTCCATCTGGGATTCGATATAAAACTTAATACTAAGTTTTTCTTTGGATTTGTACGGAACTTCATATCTAACATTTGTAGTCTCTTTAATTCCCAAATCTTCACCAAGACCGCTCAGCTCTTTATACTGTTCTACTCTGTTTTTTATGGTTTCATTAACCTTATCTTCTATTCTCTTGTCAATTAAGTCCGTTACCTTTGGGTAACTAATACTCATGGTTGATTCTCCCTCTGAAAGCTGCTCGGATTGTGCCACTAATTGATATTTGTCAGTCAATTCGCTGGCCTGTAGCTTCTCCTTCTTATCACCGGAACACCCCACAAAAACAAAGGATAATAAAAGCATGCAAATCACTAACTTTTTCACCAAAATATCCCTCCACTTATTTTCAATTATTAACGTCTTTTTTAAAACATGTCCTCTATTACTATAACATATCTTTAAGAAAAATAAAATACAAAAAAACAGCAACAGAAATCTATTCTGAAGCTGCTTTTCATAATCTTTTTCGATACATATTCAATCTTCCTGAAATCTAGACAAGAATTTAATAGCCATAAATCCCAGGATAAATGCAGCTATGGATATCAGACCAAAGCTTATCCACCAAGGTACACCCGCACTTTCAGGAATTGCAGGTAATATTTTATCTTTAAAAATATCAGCTGTTGAGCCGAGTACAAATCCTATAATCGCACAATAAGTCTGATGGGGAAATGTATTCAAAGTCCACTCAATAGGTTTTGTAATAAGGAAAACTCCGATTAACGTCGCAATTCCCAACAAGCCTATGAAAACAATATCAAATCCGGTTATTGCCGCAAGCATTGTATCATACATACCCAGTACCAGCAGCATATGGGAGGTACTAATACCCGGAAGCACCAAAGCCAAAGCAATTATAATACCGGTAAGCAATAACATCAAATAATGGGTAATTCCAGAACCGATGCTAATATTGATGCTTCCTGCCGGAATAAATCCAATGGATATTACAATTATGAAACCAAGCAAGAAATATATACCTGAAGATATCCTCAATGAGGTTTCCTTTGGACACTTATACAACGCAGGAATTCCGCCGACTACCGCACCCAAGAAAAACACGGATACAGGCAAAGGAAATTTTTCCAGAAGCCATTCAATTAAAAATGAAAGGGAACAAATACCGGCACCCGCTCCGATACAAACCTTCACTAAAAATATCGTATTACCTTTTATATCTTTTAAAAAGTTACTGACTGCACTGATCAGCTTATCATAAATACCTAAAAGAATGGCCATTGTACCGCCACTTACTCCGGGAACGCTCATAGACGAGCCGATAATATACCCCTTTAATATTGTAAGCAAATCATCTTTAAAATTATTCTTCATCTGCTTAAATACACCTATTACGGTGTATTCCTCCTTTTAATCCATGATTTTTATGATAATAACAGCACTGAAATTATAGCATTATACACTGCCGGTGTCAAGTACAGGTCTTCTCATTCTATAGCTTGAGGAATCTGCCCTCCATCATTTGTGATAGGTCTCATTGTTCATAATCTTAAATGCCCTAAATACCTGTTCCAATAGTATAAGCCTTGTCAGCTGATGCGGAAAAGTCATGTCTGAAAGGGAGAGCCTCAAATCCGCCATACTCAAAAGCTCTTTGTCAATTCCCAATGAGCCCCCGATAACAAAGGTAATATGCGATTTGCCCGAAATAAAAAAAGAATTAAGCCTATCGGCAAAATCCGACGAATTCAGCTTTTCACCGCGAACATCCAGAATGATTAATACAGACCCCGGTTTAATTCTTTTTATGACCCTCTCGGCCTCCTTTTTCTTAACCTGTTCCTCCTGTAAACTGCTCAGGTTGTCCGGTGCCTGCTCGTCATTCACCTCAATCATTTCCAGTTCGCAAAATCTTGAAAGCCTTTTACTGTATTCATTTATGCCTTCCTTAAGATATTTTTCCTTTAATTTCCCTACTGCTATTACTGATATTTTCATGTGTCACACCAATCAAATATTTAAAGTTAAAATCCCCATTTCAATCACATCTCTACAACCCGGCCTACCCGGTCCCTTAACGCAACCGACAACCGAATATCCTTTTCGATATCTATGTTTTTTTCTCTCAAAATATTGCGTACGGTTTCATATGCCAACTCAGGAAAATTGTTTTCCCTGCTCAGATGCCCCAATAAGAAGTTTCTGGTTCCCTTCTCGGCCAAATATGCCACAACTTTTCCCGCCATTTCATTGGACAGATGCCCAAAATCCCCCAAAATCCTTTTTTTGAGAGGCCATGGATACGGACCTACCTTCAACATTTCCACATCATGGTTTGATTCAATCAAGAGCAAATCGCTCCCTTCGATGTGGGATAACAGTTCTCTGTTCATATGTCCGATATCGGTAGCGGTTGTTATTTTTCTGTTACCGATGAAAAAATTAAACCCCACCGGTTCGGCAGCATCGTGAGGTATAGGAAATGCCTTAATGACTATGTTACCTATTTCAAACTCTTTTCCTGTATCAAAATACATTTTATTTTTTAAATTTACGGGGCCAATGCTTTGTTCCATAGCTTCCCATGTGCTCTGATTTGCGTATATGGGAACATCAACCTTCCTCGATACTATACCCACCCCGCGAATATGGTCACTATGCTCATGGGACACTAAAACGGCACTTAACTCCGACGGCTTTTCACCAATTGTAGCAAGTGCTTCAAAAATCCTTTTACCGCTTAATCCCGTATCAATTAAAATTTTAGTTTTTCCATCCGAAATAAATATGGCATTGCCACTGCTTCCGCTATATAAGCTGCAAAACTTTATCATTTGTACGTTCCCTGTTCTAACCTTTCTTTCTTACTATGTCGGCACCAAGGCCCTTTAACTTTGCTTCCAGGTTTTCATATCCCCGGTCTATGTACTCTACATTATACACCTCAGTCACACCTTCTGCAACAAGACCTGCAATTACCATAGCCGCTCCTGCCCTAAGATCCGTTGCACGGACCGGTGCTCCCGACAGTCTGGGAACTCCTTCAATTACTGCCATCCTTCCTTCAACCTTTATGTTAGCTCCCATCCTTTTGAGCTCATCAACATATTGGAATCTGGAATCCCATATTCCCTCGGTTATGGTACTGGTTCCGTTTCCCCTGCAAAGCAAAACAGCTACAGGAGGATGGAGATCCGTTGGGAACCCGGGATACGGCAGAGTCTTAATGCTTACCTTGTCAATCCTGTCGGAACCGACAACCCTTACATAATCGCCGTCTCCTTCAACCCTCACGTTCATCTCGATAAGTTTTGCACTCAAGGACTCCACATGCCTGGGTATAATGTTTCTAACAGTTACATCTCCCATTGTGGCCGCCGCTGCTATCATAAACGTCCCTGCTTCAATCATATCCGGAATAATCGAATGGGTTGCCCCTCCCGGTAAGCTGGGTACTCCCTTTATTTTAATAACATCCGTTCCGGCACCTTTAATATTGGCACCCATGGCATTTAAAAAGTTCGCAACGTCAACTACATGAGGCTCCTTTGAAGCATTTTCGATGGTAGTAATTCCTTCAGCCTTTACCGCTGCCAGCATTATGTTTATGGTTGCTCCGACACTTACCACGTCCAAATATATTTGGCAGCCTGTTAACTTTTCAGCCTCCAGCTTTACGGTTCCATGGTCAATTTCAACCTTTGCACCCAATGCCTCAAAACCTTTTATATGCTGATCAATCGGCCTAAAACCAAAGTCACATCCTCCGGGCATTGAAACTTCTGCTTTTTTAAATCTACCCAAAAGAGCTCCCATCAAATAATAGGACGCTCTAAGTTTCTTTACCATCTCATATGTGGCAACATTCGATTTCAAATTTTGAGCATCTATATAAAGAGTTTCTTTATCCTTAAACGTAATATCGGCACCCAATTCTCCCAAAATATCGGCAAGTACCTTAACATCACTGATATTTGGTACATTCTCTATCCTGCAGGGTCCATCCACCAAAATGGCAGCCGGAATAACCGCAACAGCAGAATTTTTAGCACCGCTTATATAAACTTCGCCTCTTAGAGGCTTTCCCCCTGTTATAAACAATTTATCCAATTAATCCCCCACCTGCCAATTATTACTTTGAATAAGCAAAAGCTCTTCTTAGATTATACTACTAAATTAGAATAATTTACACAATAATTTTTTAATCTTGCCATTTCTCATATTCTAATCGGATTAATCCGAAGTCTATTCAATTTCATCCCCATCATAGGCATTAAAGTACTTTTTGACCTTATTTCCGTTACTCTCAATTTCAACACACCATACCGGAATACCGTCCGTTTCTCTTCTGCCATCATCTCGTTCAGAATTTTTAAAGCCCAGCTCAATTTTATTTATTGCAATATCTTTTATTATTTCATGATTTTTTAACAATACCTGATATACCGGCATAACCTTTTTGCTGTTTTTTATACTGTCAACCTTCTGATATCTGCACACAATCTCTAAATAATCCTCCGATAAATTCACGGTAATATGGTTTTCAACAACCCAAAAATCCCTGTATTTTTGCCTGAAAACGTAAGTTTCCGTTCCCTCGTTCTCATGTTCCACAAAGTCGATTTTAAAATCCAATACCGGTAATTCCGTCCCCTTAAGAAGTTTCTCAACATAGCCCAATACTTTATCCGGATTGTTTAAGCCGGATAAAGCCTCTTCCGGCTCGAAGTTTTTGAATACAAAGCTGTATTCATCTAAAAATCTCAATTCCCTTCCGTTTCTTTCAATATAACCTTGTTCCAACAATTCATCAATAACCGTTTCTTCTCCAAAGATATTTTGGACAAGCCTCATGCGGTCAAAACTCATCTTTTTATAAGTAAGGTTTCCCACACTCCCGTTATAATCCGATATATTGCAGTTTACTTCAACACCTCTTTCTTTAAGAGCAAGCTTTGCGTTGGAAATAATCTCCTTTGTAACTTTATTTCCCTTTAATTCACTTATTATTGTGGCACTAAGAAAAACATTCAAAAGGACAAGAATTAAAATAAGAATGTTCTTCGCTCTCGACCAATCCATGGTTATCCTCCCTGTTCCAGTCTTTCTCTCATTTTGACAATGTACTTTTTACCCTCCATGTTTTCGATACACCAGACTGGTTTTAGGACCTGACTTTGGGTTGAATACTTAACTTCATAAACAATGTTTATATCCCGAATAGAAAACTCATTGCGGTCCAATCCTTCATTAGAGGCAAAAACATCATCAAACATGTATTCAAATTTAACATTAAGATGTAATTTTTCATTTCCCTTTTCAAAGTCCTTTAAAAGCCAATAACAGTTTAATACCCTCTTGCTGTTTACATCTATGGTAATGGCATGATTTAAGTTTTTCCCGTCCTTATTGTTTATTTTATAATCTTCAAGAGCTATCGGTCTGTCTCCGAATTTGTAATCAAAGGTAAAGGTATAATAATTTTGATTTCTTGTTATTCCCGAAAGATATATATCCACTCCCGGAGAAATCAACTCTTCCCTGCTTTTAATAAAATTCAGTGCCTTGTTTAAGGCTTCACTTTCACTGCCCTTATCATTATTGTCGATTACATAAAGATATCTGTATTCCAATAATCCATCCCTGTATATCCTATACATGTTGCTGAGATTTTGAAATACTATAACATTATAGACATCGATATTTTTCATATACTCATCATGATCTTCACCAAGAATAATCTTTGCCATATCGTCCAATTCTTCGCTTGTGTATGTATTTTTAATTTTATCGGGAACATTGCAAACAAGACTTTTAAACTCCCTGTAGCTGTTGCCCTTTGCCACTATCAAAGCATCCGGACTCAAATAGTCATACACATAGTTTGAAACAAATTCTTTAACAATATTGTAGCCGTCTCCGTCTTCCTCGTACAGCTCATTTATTATGTTATCATAATCGTTAATATGCAATCCTTTTTGTTCAAAGGGCATAATGTATTTATTTACACTGGAACCATTGTAAACATATATTGTTATATTTCGATTAATATTTTCCGACGGAAGAATTGCCATTTTGTAAATACCGCCGGGTTTAAAATCGGAATCCGGATTGACATTCAGAAATGCTGCCAGAAGCTCCGTACTTATATTGGTCTTAAACTCAAATACGAAGGATTTCTTTAATACTACCTCTCCCCAATATTCCCTATTGAATTCTCCTTGATGGGTAATGCCTTTTTTCGTGAGCAGGTTGCTGATGTAACCCCTTGCTTCATCCCACAGCGAGGAATAATACCTGTGACCTTCATCAATTACCCAATGGGGATTTTCATATCCCTCTGTAACTACAATCCTGTAAGGCTTAAAAAAATACCCGATATTATATGTGGTACCATATTTATTTTTATTGAAAAAATCCCATAAAAAATTAGTAGGCACTCTCTGATTCTGATAATACCAAAGGATACCTACCTGTATAAAACTCGTTATAACCAGTAAAAACAATATGTACAACTTAAATCTTTCACGATTTAATCTTCTCACATATACCAAACCTTTATTCTCCGAATAGAACATTCAACATATCTGTAATTCTTAAAAATCCTCTTTTAATTGAATCCTTTACACTCTTTTCAAGCAATGTAACAGTGAAAGTGTTTACCTGTAGATTATCACCGGGCTTTAGTACGACGTCTTTCTCATTTGAACCCTTATAAGCAACTATTCTAATCTTGTTGGCACCTTTCTTCGGAAGCTTGATCTCTTTCATGAAGAAACCTGAAGCTCCTATTTGCCACGTGTCTTCGCCGTCGATATTTTTAAAGGGTTCAAATTTTCCTGTCAACTCATTGTACATGAGAAGCTTTACTGTTATGTTTTCCTCATCCGAATTGCCACAAAGCACGTATGACTCTTTAAATGTTGTTTCATCGCCTTCGGGACGAGTTATGGTAACCAAAAACTGCTCCGTCTCCTGAGTATCTTTATTTACAAACACATCCGGAACATCATTCTGTGCTAGTGCATTAACGCATAAACAAATAGAAAACATAAAAACTAAAATCAAAGAAATCATTTTTTTCATCATTTTTAACACCTCTTAGCGGGATAAGTAATTTATTTTTATTCTACTACCCCTTTTACTACATAAATTATACTATAAAAGTGTTACAATACTGTTACACGGCATTTAAAATTCAGTTACATACAGGCAGTTTTACTGTAACCTCAGTACCTTTCCCCAGTTCACTGGAAACGGATATCTTTCCGTTATGTGCCTCAACTATTTCCTTTGCAATCGCAAGTCCAAGACCTGTTCCGCCCATTTCCCTGGAACGTGCCTTGTCGGTCCTGTAAAACCTCTCAAATACCCTGTCAAGATCCTCCTTGGGAATTCCGATACCCGAATCCGCTACCTTTACATAAACATCCCCATACATCTTTCCGATATATACCGTTATTTTACCCTCAACGGGAGTGTATTTTATGGCATTGGTAAGAATATTCAAAATCACCTGTTCTATACGGTCCTTGTCCCCCACTATATTTGATATTTCGCCGATGGTAAAACATTCCAATATCTGTTTCTTCTCATTTGATGAAAACCTGACTTTTTCCACACAGCTTTTCACCAGATCTTCAAACGAGAACTCCTGCATATTCCACTTCATTTGTTTATTATCCAGCCTTGAAAGCTGCAGAAGATCCTTAACCAACCTGGTCATCCTGTCTGCTTCGGAATTAATTACACCAAGAAACTTTTCTGCTGTTTCACGGTCTTCCAAAGCTCCGTCCAAAAGTGTCTCGGAATAGCTTTTTATTGAAGTCAAAGGAGTCCTCAACTCATGAGAAACATTTGCAACAAATTCTTTTCGCATATTCTCAAGCTTTTGCTCTTCAGTTATGTCATGAAGAACCGCAATTATACCTTCCGCATTGTTTTCTTTATCGGTAAACAACGCAAAATAGATCCTTACAAATTTTTCGCCAATATCGGTTATTACCTCTTTTGTGCTGTATTTTTCAAGATATTTAATTTCTTCTATTGAAACCCCCAGATTGTATTTTTTTGAAAAATCATTAAAATCCAGGGAAAACTCGTCTATTTTCAATATTCTCTTGGCGGCCGGGTTTATATGAATTACCGCTCCGTTTACATCAAAGGCTATTACCCCGTCGGTCATAAAGTTCAGTATCGTTTCAATTTTACTCTTCTCGCGGGATATCTGGTTCAAAGTGTTTTTTAGCTCTTTAGCCATAAAATTGAACGTTCTTGTAAGCTTTCCGATTTCATCATCGGATTTTACCTCCACTACCTGGTCAAAGTCCCCGGATGCCATCTTCCTTGCCTTATGCATAAGGTTAACTATAGGCACTGTTATGGTCTTCGAAAGGGCATATCCGAAAATCATGGATAAAATAACTGCGATAACAAAGCTCAGCCTTATTATCTTATTAAAAGCCCTCATCGCTCCTGCCCATTCTTCCCTGTCATACCTAAAATAAAGAACATAATCGGAATTTCCGATTCTTCGGGCATAATCAAAAAAGACCTTGTCACCGATCCTTATTAATTTCCCTTGATCTCCCGCCTTGCCGGCCAATACGGCAAGATAATTCCTTGAGCTTTGTATATCTTGACCCAAGGTTTCCCTATAGGGCATCCTCTCATCAGTATACAAAATTTCGTTGGTTTTCATATCGATAACCGTAAAGGATCTGAAATTGTTTATTGAGAATAAAGACATAGCATTAGCTTTGTTATTGGCCGTAAGGTATTCAAGAATCTCTTCTTTCTTAGGGTTTGCATTGCTGTCTATACCCCAATATTCAAATCCGTTCTCTATACCGGCTTTAAAAGTATCATAGTAAAAATTTTCCACAAAATAGTTTAAGGAGATGCCTGCAGAAATCATCAAAACAAAGGTCAGCAATATAAATATTGTAACCAATCTCCACTGCAGGCTGCCTATTAGATTAAAACGCCTGAAATTCATACTTCATCCTCACACCACTAAGCATAAAACAACGATAATTTAATATTACTGGTTTATCTTGTTAAAATAGTACCCCACGCCTCTTTTGGTCATTATATAGCTTGGATTGCTCGGATCCTTTTCAATTTTTTCCCTGACCCTACGCACTGTAACATCCACCGTGCGGACATCTCCATAGTATTCATAACCCCAAACCTTTTCCAAAAGGCTTTCCCTTGAAAATATCTGTCCTTGCTGAAGGGCTAGGAACTTAACCAGTTCGAATTCCCTTAAGGTAAGCTCGATAACATTGCCGTCCCTTTTTACTTCATAATGTTCTATATCAATCTCCAAATCACCAAACTTTATATAGTTGCTTTGCTTCTTTTGCGTATCCGACAAATCAACCCTTCTTAAGTTGGCCTTAACCCTGGCCATTAGCTCCCTGGTACTGAAAGGCTTTGTTATATAGTCATCGGCACCCAACTCCAACCCCAAGACCTTGTCAACTTCCTCTTCTTTTGCTGTTATCATTATAATAGGCGTTGAAATAGTTTCCCGAAGTTTTCGGCATACAGTAAATCCATCCATTTTCGGAAGCATAATATCCAGCAATATTAAATCGGGCTTCTCACTGTGGGCCATTTCAATAGCCTGTTCTCCATCATAGGCCTCAACGCTGGTAAACCCTTCTTTTGTCAAATTAAATTTGAGTATATCTACAATGTTTTTTTCATCGTCAACTATAAGAATTTTTGCGCTCACAAAAAAACACCCCTTAATTAATAATAACAAGATGTCCTCACAATACTAATAACATTATAACATTAAATGCATAAAAAAGAACATATATTTTACGTCAATTACTCCATTTTATTCTATTGTGAATTTACAAGTCCATTTTTCCAAAATATTATTACATATTATTATACAAACAATGTTGATATTATTCCAGATTGTGTTATAATATAATAAGTAGTTGTCATATTATGTTATTCTGTTCAACTAGTGGCTTTCTTGCAACTGGTCAAAACTTTATCAAAGGGGGCTGCAACTCATGTCAAAGGATTTTTTATTGGTTGTCATAACTAAAATGCACATCAGACTAAATGAGCTTATCGAAAAGAATGATTTTGACCTTTTATGTGAGGAAGTTCAGCTTTATAGCAGGCGGCTGGATAAATTTCTGTCTTACTACTATAAAGCGGTTGAGAGGAATCCTGAATTAGAATATAATTTAAAATTACTTGATAATGCCGTCAAATGCTCCGTCTGAGCATGAAAAGAGATAAATAATTTATTACATAATCAATTTAAATATTGGATTTAGGGGTATTAAATCAGAATCATGGATACAATTCTTAATATAACACTGCTGATTGATTTAGGGGAATACAAGACTTAAATAATGGGGCTCAATGCCCCTTTTAATTTTTCTGAAAATTCAACGGTATTAGATGACAAAAATTAAGGGGCTAATGCCCCTTTAACTCTTGTTTAAGATTAAATTCCACTATTTTGCGCTTTTTTATAAGTCGGAACAATAAGCTTGATATAATCACATATTCCTTCCGAATTTGTTACCATAACTTCTTTCAGACAATCCAGCTCTCTTAGCAGCATTGCCATATCTATATGAATCGGCTTGGCGACAAATATCTTGTTATTTTTTGTAGCCTGCAGCCCTTCTTCATTCAGCAGCAATTCTTCATAAAGCTTTTCTCCCGGTCTCAAACCGGTATACTTAATTTTAATGTCCACATCCGGTTCAAATCCAGAAAGTTTAATAAGATTTCTGGCAAGATCAGCGATTTTAACCGGTTCACCCATATCAAGCACAAATATTTCTCCTCCCTTGGCCATTGCTCCGGCCTCTATCACCAGCTGAACAGCCTCCGGAATTGTCATAAAGAAGCGGGTTACTTCAGGATGCGTAACAGTAACCGGTCCTCCCTGAGCAATCTGCTTTTTAAATAGCGGAATTACACTTCCGTTACTTCCGAGAACATTTCCGAACCTAACTGCCACATATTCGGTTTTGCTGACTCTATTCAAAGACTGTATTATCATTTCAGCAATTCTCTTCGTTGCTCCCATTATATTCGTGGGATTTACAGCCTTATCGGTAGAGATCAATACAAACCTTTTTGTTCCGTTCTCATCAGCACATTTTGCAACATTCAATGTTCCAAACACATTATTCTTAATAGCCTCAGTCGGATTGGCCTCCATCAACGGAACATGCTTGTGGGCCGCCGCATGGAAAACAACGTCCGGTTTATATTGTTTGAATATATTGTCCAGTCTTTGCTTTTCTCTTATATTGGCAATTATGGTTTTTAAATTCAAATTGGGATGCTTGTATAAAAGTTCATTTTGAATTTCGTAGGCGTTGTTTTCATAATTATCCAATATAATCAAGCATTTCGGAGAAAATCCGGCTATCTGACGGCATAGCTCGGATCCTATTGAACCTCCGCCTCCCGTAACCAAAACAACCTGATCCTTTAAGTATGACGAAACCTCTTCTATGTCAAGATTTATAGGTTCCCTTCCTAAAAGGTCTTCAATATCAACATCTCTAACTTTCTGCATTACCACGGACTCATCAATAAGCTGCGATACTGATGGAAGTATTTTCACCTTGCAGTTGGTTTTCGCACAACTGCTGTATATGTCGTTTATTTTCTTGCGGGTTGCAGAAGGCATTGCGATTATTACTTCATCAATTTGCCTTTTTTCCACCACATTCAAGACCTCTTTTGTGCTTCCTACAATGGGAACCCCGCTTAGCTTCTTACCGATCTTCATCTCATCATCATCAAGAATTGCCACAGGAGCACTCTTGAGTTCCGGATGAGAACGAAGCTCTTTTACGATTATTGAACCTGCATCTCCGCCACCGATAATGAGGACCCTTTTATAATTCCTGAATGTGAATACTTCACCTTTGGCGATCCTCCTAATTAGCCTGTAAGCAAATCTTACTCCGGCTATCAGGAAAATATCCGTCATCAGGCATATGAGGAATACTCCCCTTGGCACCGGCATCCGTATCATATAAACATAGGCTATCATCAATAGATTACCAAGTATGGATGCCAGCATTATCATAGCTGTCTCGTATATTCCGACATATTTCCATATGCTGTTATAAAGCTTAAACGTCAAAAATACAAGAATCTTGATAAGCGTTGAGATTATAGCAAACTTTATAATGTGCTCTGAAACTTGTTTTGGGATGTTTTCGAAGTTAAAATCGAATCTAAAAAAATATGCTAGAGCCAATGATACATTAATCAGTATAACATCGATAGCAATCAAGCCAAATGAAATGATTTTACGTTTCATAGTACCTCCCCAAATTACCCCATTTATTTATAAAATGTGTTTTTTTAGAGAATTTTTTTGTTAGGTCCTCCATGACTATAATACCATAATCAGTTAAATATTTAAAGAGAATTTTTTTTACATAATATTGCACAATATTACATAATTCTTACCCAATATACCTGTTAAATTTTAGAATACTCATAAAAACGCTTAAAGAAGCATCTTAGCAATGCTTCTTCAACGTCCTTAGTGCAAGCATGTTTTATGTCTTTAGGTTTTCCCGTCGAATCCGATGGATTTGTCAAATAAAACTTTTATTGTTTAAACAATATCTTTATATAAAACTTTTATATAATTTATTCTTATAATTACGAGACTTGTGTAACCGTGAGGCTTTTAATAACCAAATCCTTGTCTATTCGTAGTCTCACCGAAAAACCGTTACTGTTTATGTCTTCCGATTTCATGTCTATAACAGCTGAAAAAGTACCCTCTCCTGTCTTTTCAAATTTTTGATATTTATTATGGTAATTCATTAATTGGTAGGATACCTCTTTTACATCATTGTCCAAGACCAATTCCAATCTATATTTTTTCCCCTTCTCAAGGTTAAAATTTCTGGTTTGCATTACACCTGAGGCAGATTCTGAAGTTTTCTTTGCAGCAATAAACCCGTTTTCGATCATTACCTCGGCATTATCCGGAGTTAAATTTTTCCACTGATCCGGAATTCCATCATGATTTATGTCAATTTCATTGACCGTAAGAAATACATAATTGCCAATCCTGCTTAAGCCTTCTTCATCAGGGTAATCTTTCAGATAAGCCAATTTTTCAATCGCTTCCAGGGTCTTAGCTTCAAATACGATCGGATTCATGTTTTTTTCATTTTTTATTCTGGAATCCGAAATTACTTTCAATCCTTCCTCAATGTATTTCTTTGCGTTTTGAGTGTCATCCTTTTTTATATAATACTCTGCAATCCTATAACAAGCATCGGCTTTCATTTTCCACTGTCTTTCCGCAAAGGGTCTTAACTCAATAGCCCGGTCAAACATCTCCATTCCCCGGTCAAACTCCGACAATTTCAAGCTCAAAAGCCCTGCATTTTCTATTGTAGTAATATTATACTTATCTATTTTAAATGCATCATCCCTGAGCTTTTTCGCAAGCAAAAGTTCATCTTTAGTTATGGTTTCCTTAGATATAAGCTGTTCGCAATATTTAATTTTATAATCCGACTTTAGTCTGTCGAAAGAAACAGCTTTTTTTATATTTTCAAGGGCCAACTCGATATTTCCCTCGGACATATATTGCTCACTCTTTTTATCATAATGGGCAGCAGTTGCAAATGCAAACGGAACCACCATTACCAACAATGAAACAATAACCATTGAAATGCAATTAATATTCAAGGGCTTTAAATTGCCAATCCTTTGCAATAAACGGTTAATCCCTTTATCCTCCGCCTCTTTATTATCCGAGGCTACCCGTTCATGTCTTAAGCTCGAATTAAACAAAGCCATAACCGTCCATAGCAAAATATAAACAGAAGATATAGACAGGTCAAAATCCAGCATTGAGTGTATATACAATGTAAAAATGGATATCAATAAAGTAACCTGCAGAATTTTTTGGTTGTTATCCATTTCTTTTTTATGCTTACGTTCAATTATAAACTGAGCAATAATTGATAAAATAAGCATTATAAAAATAAGAACACCTATTATACCTGTTTCTACTGCTATCTGTACAATATAAGAGTGTGCCTGCGTTGACCAATAAAGATATGATTGGTATGAAAAGGTCAAAACCGACCATCCGCTTCCTCCGGCACCTAAAAGCCAGTGATCTTTAAATATCTTTAATCCGTCCTGAATAAAAAGATTCCTGGCAAAAAAGCTCTTGGACTGGAACAGGTTTGAAAACCTTCCCATTACCGAATTAGACACAAATTTATACGCCAACGGAAGCTTTTTTACCGTTTTATTGTTCTTCGGAGATACTATTCTGGCATTATCCAATGTAATTTCGGATTTTTCGGAGGTATTGGTAAACTGTATAACAATCAGTTCGCTGTCTTCAGGAACGGTAAAAGGTATTTCAACCTTTTCATTATTCTCTATATTTTTCATACTGACGTTTTGCAGCCTTGTACCGGTATTAAACATTATATCCTTTTTGCTTTTACTGGTAATTCTGACTTCAACGGAATTCTCTCCATTGCTTTCATTTGCTGATGCATCAACCTCCAACCTGTATTCTTTATTAGGCTCCAATTGTATACTCTTTTGCAAACTGTAACCGCTTTTACTGTCAGAAGATTTACTCTTCAATACCAAAGGCTCCGTTGTGTTTATAAGTATTGCCAGCACAACCATTACTACAGCAAGGGGAACCAGAAGAAAAACAGGCTTTATTTTAAGCTTAAGCTTTGATACATCCACTACTTTTGAAACTAAGAATTCAAATAGTATTGTTAAAGCTATATAAACCAAAACTCCAATTAATACTCTAATCCATAGATGTGAATCCAGAGATTTAACAGCATAACCGACAAGCAATGACACGGCAGCGGATATCGCTGAGTTTAAGCCAAGCATCGCGGTCCTTAGTTTATATCCCCGGGGAATTAAAATAATATACATTAAAAGTACAAAGGGCACAAGAATCAGCACACCTCTGCTAAGGGTTAAAAGCAATGTAACCGACAATACCGTACTGCATGCCCCCGATATAATTCTCTGCCAAAGTTTTTCCGATATCATTGACAATCCTAATGAAATTAAGACAGACACCAATAGATATACAGCCAACGCATTAGGATACTGAATAGTAGAATGAATACGCCCGTTAACATATAATCCAAAGAATTCCACCGGAAAATGCAAGGATTTAAAAAGGTTATTAAGCATATCTACGAGTCTTCCGCCACTTGAGCTGTCCAGTCCGATAATGCTAAGTCCCATTGCAGTACCTATAACCGTCCATAGAACAGCAATTCTGGTTTTTATATCTTTGGATAGGTCGGTTATCATAAAAAATATACAAAAGAACATACAATATTTGAGCCATTCCGATATTGCCAGCCTGCAACTGACCGATGTTATAACTGAGATCAGATATATAAGCATTAGAGCCAATGAAGCGTATTCCATAGGTGTACTGATAAATCTTTTGTCCTTTGTCAAATACTTCATAACCCAGAACAGTGCAAAACTTATCAGTACAAATATCTCTGCAGGAAGCTGCTCTGCTTCAAAATACAGACCTCTGACAAACGGGGAATAAAATACTACCAGTAAATTTAGAACCAATAATGCAATTTTAAAGGCTTTATATTTGTTTGTTCCATTCTCCATATTCTTTTTCTGTTCCTTGACATTTCTTTTCGGCGGTTTATTCTTTGGTGCCATCGCTGTCCTTCCTCCCTTATGTGCTCTTAAATTTCTAATTGTACATTTATTACTATAACATATATTTCAGTACTAAATACACAAAATAAAATTTTTACGCAGCTTTCCTGTGGCTTACTACATTGATGGTACTCATATTTTGTTTTATAAATACAACAAGTATTCCCATCAACAACCCACACATTCCCGCTACTGCTATATTTACTGTTTTATTTGGAGCAACGGGACTTTTCGGAACCATCGCCTCCGATACAACAACTATACTGGACTTACCTATCTCAGTCGACTGCTTGATCATCAATTCTTTATATTCCTTCTGATATGCTTGATAAGCTTGTTTTGAAAGGTCAAGCTCCAAGTTTAATTCATCGTATTCTTTCTGTTTTTCCGCATATTCAACCTGAATGGTCTCAATCTCCTTTTGACATTCCAATATAGCCTGCTCTGTGTTTTTTCTCGATGCTTCCAAATTTGCCAGCTGTATTTCCAATTGATTTAGACTGTTAGACAACTCTACATATATCTGGTTTACTTCCTCATTAGACAACTTTACGTTATTCAATGTATTCGTGTTTATACCGTTTTTATCTTTAATTATATCCAGAAGCAAATCCTCACCATATAGAGTGCTGTTGGTTACCAAAGTCTTCGGTGTTTGAGAAAGAAGGCTTTTTGCTTTCTCAATCGATCTTCTTGTATTTTCTTCGTCTACCTTGATTTGAGCCAGCGAAGTCTTAAAATTCGTGATCTGCATAAGTTTAGATTCCAACTCCATCTTCAGCTCCTCAGGGCTTCGGGGCTTCGATACAAAATTCTTTATTTTTTCAGTTATACTTTCCATATTCTCTTTTTCCTTATGCATTTGGGTCTCGATTATTTCCGTTGAACTTTCGGCCTGTTTCTGGTTTGTATCTGAGACATATTTTGTAAACCTCTCACTTAAGATATTCGCAATTTTTGCTGCAGTCTCAGCATCTTTATCCCGAATCTTAACCTTAACAAGATTTGTATTCTTTATTCCTTCAACCGTAATTTTATTGGAGATCGAATTTAATGACAAGTCTTTTAAATTCATTTCTTCTTTAATATGCTGCAAAACAGCAGGTGCCTTTATTTGCTCCCGATACGTATCGATGGACATTTTAGGATATGAAGCTATTGCACTTACTATTGACGAAAATTCATTTGTGTTTTCAACACTTGTAGCACTTTGCGATATCGGCGATATCATTAACATTGTCTCTGCTTCATATACCGGTTCCAATATAAATACATTAACAACAAGAGTAACTGCTATACATATTACTGTAAATGCCACAATTGTAGATTTACCCTTTACAATAGTTTCAATTATCTCTCTAGTGCTCATTTCTTCCATTGTATAACCTCCAATACTATATAGCGACTTTTTTATAATACCTAATAACTGCTAAATATTAACTTGCAAATTTCGTGCTGCACATGAAAGACTACATACTTGAGCTCTTTATGGATTCAAACCTATTGTATTAAAACATATGATTTATGTCAAATGTAATATCTTTTCACTTATCCAGTTACTCCCTGTAATAATAACATAATGTTAATTAATGAATTGATATAAAAACTTATTTTTGATCAGAGAAGGACTTGTATTATTTTTTATTGGATTTGATATTGTATGTTATAGGAAAACAACATGATATTATGTAAAGAGCCCTCCTGAAAGGAAGGCTCTTTAATTTTAACTCATAAGAACACCAATGGTTCCTATTTAACTATTATTACGGATTAGTCGGTACTACAACAGTAACTTTCTTGTCTATGAAGGATTCAATAGCATTTCCTGCTTCGTCCTTGATATAGCGTACTTTTTCTGCTGTTGATATCTTGATTTGACCTGTATAATCATCATAGTCACCAACTAATTCAACCTTAATTGCATTATTAACTCCATTTTTCGAAACTCTTGAAACTTGATAATCAACTCCAGCTACTAAGGTTTTACCCTTATTGTCAACTATAACAAGGTCAGTTGCAGCTATGTCAGTAATGCTACCAAGAGTTTCTGTAAACTCTATTACTGCACCGTAAACATCATCTGCTACTGTAATAGGATCATTTTCAACAAGGCTTGGAGCCCATCCGTCTTTGAATATACTATCATCATATTCTGTTTCTTCCATTACCTGAGCGGTATCGGATTTAACTTCACCAGCGATATTTAATCTATAGGTTGCTCCTATTCCGGAGTCATCAGGCTGAACATTAATATCAAGCTTACCCTTAATTATTGTTTTACCGTCATCGTATTCAATTGAAGTAATCTTTGTAAGTGCAATGAAACTGCCAGTTTCTTTTTTAACTTCAAAGTCTTCTTTCTGAACTGTATTCCTGTCAAGTATTGCATCAACAGTGATTTCTATGTCAGTCTTTGATGTAAACTTAGCTTCTGTTACTACCGGTTCAGCTTCTAATTCCAAATCCTTTTCTATTTTTGTAAACGGATCTACTGCATTTCCAGCTTCGTCTTCAACTCTTACTACGTTTAACTTATAATCGCTAAGATCCAATGATCCTGAATCTTTAACAGTTATTTTTACTTTATCTTTGCTGGATCCAAAGAGTTCTATCTTACTGATTTCTGCAGTTGTTGAACTATTATATATCTTGTAGTTGTCTTTATTTAATATTGAAGCTGTACCTGATGTCTTCATTGGCTCATTATATTTTACATATACAAGATTTCCAACATAGGTTACTTTTTCAACTACAGGAGCTGTCTTATCAGTTACTTCGAACTCCAATGTTATAGCTTTTATTTTATTTTCGGAAATCGATGTGTCAGCGATATCTTTAACGTCAATTGTATATTTGCCGCCTGACAATTTCTCTGACAGAGTAATTTCAACTTTATTATCCTCTGAAACATAGTTTATCGTATTGATTGTAGCTTCTACTTCTTTTCCGTCCTTCTTAATTGCGTAATTGTCTTCATTTTTAGCCTGAGTCTCATTTACGCTTTCAGAGAAGGTAATTTCTATTTTGTCTTCAGCAGTTGCTTCAACCTTTACAACTGTCGGAGCCTCGTTATCGGCAACAACTGTAGCTGTAAGTTTAATGTCTGACTGTAACTCATTACCCCATTTATCTTCTATAACAACATCGTCATATTCCTTAACGATTGTAATTGTTACATTTCCTTCCTGGAGGTAATGGTTGCTGAAATCCAACTTAAATACCTTATTGTCAGAAGTTGTAACGCCAGCCGGTTTCCATGAAGAATATGTGTGATAGAAGAAGTTTTTAAGATCCGAACTGTCAACGTCTATAACTACAGGCTCGTTAAATTCAATTTCAACCTCGTTCTGAGTTGCCTTCTTAACAGTAGCAGTCGGAGCTTCTGTATCTTTCACATACTCTAAATCAAATGTCTTCGGTACCATTATGAGGTTTGCATAGTCTCTGTAGTTTCTAACTTTAACCTTGTAAGTTCCTTCTTTTAATGAGCTTACACCAAGTTCAACGGACAGAGTCTTACCGTCTGCTGATAATTCTTTGCTGCTTACATAGTAAGTTCCGTCATCAACTATAACATCTCCTTCAGCTACTCCTGCATCAATAGGTTCGCTGAATGTAATTTCAAAGCTGTTAGGACCTGTTAATATGATGGACTTAGCTTCCGGCAATGTGTTGTCAATTGCTGTTACTTTTCCTGTATAATCTTTAGTAAGTCCAGCAGCAGTCTTAACTGTTACTTCCAATTCCTCTTCCTGATCAGCCGGAGCTGTCAATAACAATGTTACTGAAGTCTTGTCTTCTGAAACTGAAACTGAATCAATTGTTTTACCATCAACTGAGTAGTTCTTCTTTTCATCAGCTTTTCCAGCTTCTACTTCACCGTTGAAATCAATAACGATTTCAATGAGGTTGTTCATTGATATTTTTTCTACTAAGAGTTCAGCAGGCTGAACTATAACCTTAACAGTTGCTTTTACATCTTTGTATCCTTCGATAGATCCTTCAATTGTCTGTTCGCCAACTTCTGAAGTATTAACTGTCGGCCATGTTACAGGAAGTTTAGCTGTTGTATCGTCAACATAAGTTACTTCTACTTCTGTAGGAAGTACAGGAGTTTCATTAATTGTAACTTTTACGTCTTCCAAAGCTCCTACTTCTTTGATTTCTTTCTTAAGAACACCTACTTCGATAGCAAGGTTCTTATCAACATAACCGATTTCAGCTAAATATTCGATAACTGTCTTGCCGCTATCTTTGTAAACAGCCTGCAAAGCTGAGAATGCAATACCAACCATTGAATCTCTGTTGATTCCTGCATTGCTGTTGAAGATCTGAGCCTGAGCTTCTGTCAAGCCACCGAATTTGCTCAAATCGAAAGCAGCATTGTCATATGTGAAGTCTCCATCGTAACCCAACTGTTGAAGGATTAATGAACAGAAAGCTTTTCCGTTCAAGTCTGCAGTCGGAGCAAATGTTCCGTCCGGCAAACCTTTAACATAACCCTTTTCAACTGCGTAAGCTACTTGTCTTTGTGCCCAATCTGCGATGTCTGCAGCATCCTTAAATTTAGCTGCAAGCTTAGAAGCAGCTTCTGCTGCATCCATCTGTAATGCTTCTTCTTCTTGACCGAACAATCTGAGGAGCATTACAACTCCTGTCTGTCTGTCAAGTTTTCCGCCTAAGTTAGGCTCATATGTTGTTGTTGATGTGCCCTTGTACAAGCCAAGCTTATACAAAATTTCTGCTTCATTTTCATAAGTGTATGAACCTTCAGCAGCAAATGATGGCACCATGAAAGTTGTAATCATAGCGATTGCAACTACTACTGCCAACAATTTTTTGAGATTTTTCATACTCTCAAATCCTCCTTGTAAGTTTTTTTTTGGGAAGCAGGCTTTAAATATTGAAGCCAGGCTACGCCTTATCCCTTTGTGTCTTAACCTGACCTATCTTGCATTTTGATCAAGACTGGCGCAACTAGCCTATCTTGAATTCAAACCTATTATACCATCGGCATTTTGGCGAGTCAACAATTTGAATTTAAGTGTAAAGAAACTGTAACAAAATTGAAACAAACTATTTTCAAGGCATGAACAGGAGAATCGGTATTTTTCCATAGTCATTATTATACTATAAAATTGAATAAATTGAAACTATTTTTTAGGAAATATTGATAAGATATATGTCAATCAACACCGTACACTCACATAGGAAAAGCCGGTTTGCACCGGCTTTTCTACGCTGTAAGGCAATACTATTGATTTAAGAGGTTTCTTTCTGCCATTTCAATCGCTTTCTTAACTATATTACCACAGTCTCTTGAGCTTACCGATCCCCAGCCCTCAGTGGCAACGGTATTATAAACCCCAAGTTCCTTTGCGATTTCTTCCTTAAGTCTTTCTGACATCATTCCTCTGTTTCTGCTCATTGTATTTGCCTCCTTTTTTGAAGCAATATTAATTGCTTCAAAAATAATGCGTTCAATATTATTATCTTCAATTTTTAAATAATAATTTGATGCAATTTTTTCAAAGATCAAATTAATAAAAATGCGGTTACCTATTTGGTTATATTCTAATATACTGTATTAGGTTAACGCATTTTAGTCCCGAAAAGATAAAACTATCATATCAAATTAAAGATTGTAGTTAGTATTTAATTTTTTATTCAGGGTGATAATTATGCCAATGTCTACAAGAGAACTATTTGCAAGGCTCATAAAGTGTGAAGCCGGCGGAGAGGGAATTGACGGAATGAAAGCAGTCGCTACAGTTGTCATGAACCGCGTTCATGTAGCTTATGGAGAATATTTGAGAGTCTGTCAGGGAGATCTTCGCAAAGTTATATTTCAGCCCTGGCAGTTTACATGTGCCATGGAAACCGTTTATGGTGAAGTAAATCCCCAGACAATATGGTCATGCAATCCGGAACAGATTCATTACGATGTTGCCGACTGGGCATTGGCTGGAAATAAGCTTCCGGGAATAGGAGAATGTCTCTGGTATTACAATCCGTTCAGTCCCAGTTGCAGTAACTTTTTTCCCAAAACGGGTACAGGGAAATTTGTAACAAGGATTAACCAACACTGTTTTTACAATCCAACCCCCCTCTACGCCGAAACATAATATTTTTTCATAAGTTAGGCAATAAATTCAGTATTTAAGGAGGATATCATGAATAATTCCATCAACCAAAACCAATATTTCCTACCTTGCGAATATATGCGCCAAATGCAAACCATGTATCGCCAAACCAGTACACAGGTTTCACCGTCGGCGGCAGTCATCCCCCAATTACCGACGGGCTATCCTTCAGGACCTGCATATTCTCCCATGCCATCACAGGTACAACAGGCAGTCCAACAGACAGCTTCTGTTGATGCATTGGAAACCAGTCTTGAAACAGTAGAAAGCATCGCATATACGCAAGGATACCTTAAACAGCACATCGGTGAAAGAGTTAAGGTAGAGTTTCTTATCGGCACCAATATGCTTGTAGACAGAGAAGGTACCTTGATAGACGTAGGTGCCAGTTATATTGTCATACGGGAAGTGGATACCGATGATCTTTTGATGGCAGACTTGTATTCAATCAAGTTTGTCAGGTTCTATTATTAAAACATGATATATAAAAATTATATCGGATTTTAATAAACGAAATTGTATTATTATAAGGAAAGAGTTGATTTTGATTTTCAACTCTTTCCAATATGCCTTTATTTTGGGTTTCTATTTTACCTGGTTTGGCCGATTTACTGTTTATAATTTTGACCGCCACTTTTTTCAAAGCTTTTCATACTAACTTCAATTTTTCATTATATTCTATAAGGTTTTGACGGCCTGGATATTTCGCTCAATGCCTTGGATGCTTCCATATCAAACCTGAAATCTGACGCTATGTCTCCTAATGCGAGCATACCGACAATCTGGTTGTTGTCCACTACAGGAACCCTTCTTATCTGCTGTTCTGCCATTATCCTTGTAACCTCATCAATTTCCATATCCGGAGAAACCGTTGTTACCTGTGAGGTCATTACATCTTGAACTTTAGTATCTTTTGGAGATTTACCGTGGGCCACATTTCTTACTACAATATCCCTATCGGTTACTATTCCGACAACTTGACCGTTATCATACACCGGAATGGAACCTACATTGTGTTTCTGCATCAGCTGAGCAACTTCAACCATATTTGTATCAGGGTTAACATATGCAACGGTCTTTGTCATTTTATCTTTAACCTTCAACTAGATCATCTCCTTATTTTTAATTCAATTTTATTTTCTCCTCAAAAGTTTATTTAATTAATGAAATTTGTGCTACAGATGTATTTGGGTGCATATTATTTGAATCCGGCATATTAGTAATATAGAAAAATTTGAAAGAAGCATTTTAAAAGTTACAAAACATGCTAATGTATTACCGTAATTTACTATTATAAACTCGGGGATTACTGTTTATAATAGGTCCTTAAAATGCTATAATTAAAATTAAACATATCTTGAAGGATTGATTTTATGCGGTCAAGACATAAAAGGATAATTTCCATAATGGTACTATTAATGGTTTTTATTTCTATTATCCATTTTGAACAAATTTATACTTTTTTGCATCACGTATTTTACAATAAGGACGATTTAAATATATTTATCGGTTTTGTAGACCCTCAGGTTCGTTTTGTTTCATCGGAGCCTTCCAATAATGTATATTTTAAGGCTGTGGTAAAGGATAACTCAGGTAATCCGGTTCCCAATATATTGATTGATTTTACCGACAGCAGCGGTATGGGAAAAATAATACCTCAAAGCTCTAAAACAAACCGTATGGGAGAGTGTATTGCTTCATACATTCCTCCATATTATTACGACACCGCTAATAATAAGACATCTGTCGATATCACCGCATCCATAGCAGGAACGGCTAGAAGCGACCGGTTGCAATTTGAGCTTGTTCCCATACCTATTGTATTTGTCCACGGTTATCAGGAAACTCCCAATGTATTTGACAATTTAAATGAATTTCTTACTTCCAAAGGCTACAGCTGCAGCTCAATAAACTACGATTCCACCCAAGGTGTAGAAGCTGCGGCAAAGGAGCTTAATGTCTTTATACAGGAGCAAAAAAAGGAATACATGGACAGGGGTATATTGGTTAACAGGTTTGACTTGATTACACACAGCATGGGCGGATTGGTAGCCAGATACTATTCCGGAGGCAAGGATTATATTAAAAATGACGATATAAATAAAATTATATTCCTCTCCGTTCCTCATAAAGGCTCCATACTTGCTTCCATCGCCGAAGAATATTTTAATGACAAATCAATAAAAAATCTGATGCCCGATGATGAGCTGTTTACAAAAACATTTGCAGAAATGATAAACGGCGGACTCAATAGATCGATTCAGGTCGGAAATATTCTGAGCCAGTATGATGAGGTGGTTACAGAAGAAAACGCAAGTCTTGAGGAATGGGGTATCAAAACGGAAATATTCAGCGTTGGAGAAAACAGCTTTACTGTGGATAATCTGCTGAGCGGCAATATCCTCGATGCTCCAAACCACAAAGGCATATTAAATAACAAAAGGGTTTTCGAGCGTATTATGGAGATGCTGAATTCCGACTTATCCCATCCAGATACTTTGAAAAAGTAAGCTTTAAAAGTTGTTAAAATAAAAAAGCATATAAAAGATAACGTATATCCACAAACATCCACAGGCCTGTGGATAACCTTTTTTATACACTAACACATAAAAACCCTTGTTTTATGCAGTGTCCAGGACTTATATACAAAAGTGCAAATAATAATGTGAATTAACTGTGGATAAATAAATATATTATCCACAGTTAAAACTATATCTTAACTTTGTCACGATAATGAAAACTACCCCTATAAGAAAATTAATACTTGAACCAGATAATAATATAATATCTAATAGATTTTCATACTTATATCAAATGAATGTACTGAATGTGTGAGACCTCCGACGGAAATTATATCTACGCCTGTGCAGGCAATATCATAGATTGTATCGATATTTACATTTCCCGATGCCTCGGTTATTGCATTACCATTTATTATTTTAACAGCTTCTTTCATTTTGTCAAGTCCCATATTATCAAACATTATTATATCTGCTTTTCCATCTATTGCCTCTCTGACTTGTTCCAGGGTTTCGGTTTCAACCTCTATCTTTAAAGTGTGGGGTATTCTTTCCCTCACTCGCTCAATTGCTTTTTTTATTCCGCCGGCCGCTTTAATATGATTGTCCTTTATCAATACCCCGTCTGAGAGGCTAAACCTGTGATTATATCCACCTCCAACCCTTACTGCATATTTCTCCAATATCCTGAGTCCGGGAGTGGTCTTCCTCGTATCAACCACTTTTGCAGGCAATCCTTCAATTCTGTCCACAAGCTTTCTTGTGGCGGTTGCAATTCCGGAAAGTCTCTGAAGAAGGTTTAACGCTGTTCTTTCCGCCTTTAAAATTGCTCTTGTATTACCCTTTATTGTTGCGATGGTATCACCATATTTCACCCGTTGGCCTTCTTCAACATGCTTTTCAAACACAATTGTGTCATCAAGAAGCATAAAGACTCTCTTTGCCACATCCAGCCCGGCTATTACACCTTCATCCTTGGCGATCAGTACAGCTTGCGATTCCGATGTCTCATCTATAATATTGTCCGTCGTAATGTCTCCTGAAGGAATATCCTCCTTTAACGCATTCATTATTATTCTATCTATATCCGTTATATATTTCATTAACTTGCACCATCCTTATTAGTATGTACTAAATTTTTCTTTTTATTATATTTCTTTTCCAATTTTTATCGTCCCGCTCTTGATAATCCCGTCTGAAATGAGCACCGCGGCTTTCTTTACGTTCAAGAGCCGATTCAATTACAAGCTTGGACAGAAGCACGATGTTTTGAATCTCATAATGGCGTATATTAGTGTTTTTCATGTCTTTTATAATCTCATAGTAGGTGTCAACCTTCTGCTTTGCTTTTTCCAGTCCCTCTTTATCTCTGGTTATCCCGACATATTTGGTCATGGTCTCTTTTATATCCTGCTTTATTTCTTCCGTATCTACGTTTTTAGCACATCTGCCGGTTTCAACCTTTAGATTTATACTCTTCTGTCTTTTTTCGCATTTACTTATAAGGCTGTCAATTTCCGTACCAATTTTATGCCCGAATACCAGGCCTTCCAGAAGAGAATTGCTGGCCAACCGGTTTGCACCGTGGATTCCGTTACAAGCAGTCTCTCCACATGCAAAAAAGCCCTTTATATTGGTACGTCCCCAAACATCCGTCCTGATTCCACCCATGCAATAGTGCTCGGCGGGAGCCACAGGAATATAATCCTTTGACATATCTATTCCATAGCTCATACAGGTTTTATAAATGTTAGGAAACCTATGCTCCAAGTAATCCCTTCCTTTAAAGGTTATGTCGAGATAAACATGGTCGGATTTAGTCTTCTTCATTTCGCTGAAAATAGACCTTGAGACAATATCCCTGGGAGCTAACTCGTTAAGCTCATGATATTTGGGCATGAACCTTTCGCCGTGTATGTTTTTTAAAAGTGCACCTTCTCCCCTGACTGCTTCGGAAATTAAAAAGCTCTTGTTTTCCGGATGGAATAATACTGTCGGATGAAATTGGATAAATTCCAAATCCATCAATTCAGCCCCGGCCCGGTATGCAAGGCAAACACCGTCTCCTGTTGCCACCTCAGGATTTGTTGTATTTAAATACAATTGCCCGAAACCGCCGGTAGCACAAACCACCACATCGGCCAAATATAAAATATATGCGTCCTTAACCTCATCATAAGCCAATACGCCTTTGCAGACATTGTTTTCGGTTACCAGGTCCAAGGCAAAGGTTCTTTCTTTTATTACCACATTATCCCTTGTTTTTACTATCGATATCAGTTTGTCGCAAACCTCTTTGCCGGTTGTATCCCCGGCATGTATTATCCGGTTTTTGCTGTGAGCACCTTCTCTCGAAAGGCAAAGCTCATTTTTACTCTTTCTGTCAAATTCAACTCCAAACTTACATAAGGCATCTATATTTTCTGCTGCTTCTTTTACAAGAACCCATACGCTTTCCTCATTACATAAACCGGCACCAGCATAAATCGTATCCTTAAAATGCAGTTCGGGAGAATCTCCCTTGTCAAGCGAAACAGCTATACCTCCCTGGGCAAGAACGGAATTACTTATTTCTATGGTCTCCTTTGTCAATATGGCTATGCTATATTTTTCAGGTATTTCAAGGGCAGTGTAAACTCCTGCTATACCGCTTCCGATGATAACTACATCATGATTTTCTATGATTAAATCTTTTGTATCAAAATCCACTAAATACCTATATACATCCAAATGGATACTTCCTCCCTAATAAATTATATGTGTAGCAACATAATTTCGTGAAGTTGTGTTTTATGAAAACCCTTTAAGGTACTAGCTAATTTGCAGCATCCGATCCAGAGACTCTTTGGCTTTTAATCTGATGCCTTCATCCAGGTTAATCTCGTATTTCATCTCATTAAGGGCATCATAGACGCTTTTTAATGAAGTCTTTTTCATATTAGGGCATATAAGACCTTTTGAAAGCAAATAAAAGGTCTTGTCCGGATTATCCTTTTTAAGCTGATAAAGAACTCCCATTTCTGTACCGATTATAAATTTCGAGCTTTCCGACTGCTTTGCATAGTCTATTATCTGCTTTGTGCTGCCCACAAAGTCTGCCGCTTCAGCAATTTCCTTTTGGCACTCAGGATGGACGAGCAGCAATGCATCCGGATGTATTTCCCTGACTTCCTTTACCTCAGACATGCTGACCCTGTGATGAGTTATGCAATATCCATTCCACAAAATTATATTTTTTTCAGGCACCATTTTTGCGACATAACTTCCCAGATTCTGATCGGGAACAAACAGAATATCTTTTTCCTTAATGGATTTTACAACTTTTACGGCATTAGAAGAGGTACAGCATATATCGCTTTCAGCCTTAACCTCTGCCGATGAATTTATATAGCATACAACCACGGCCCCCGGATGTTTTTCCTTTTCTTTTCTCAAGGCATCCGCAGTCACCATATCCGCCATAGGGCAACCCGCATCAATCTCGGGCAGCAGAACTGTCTTTTCCGGCGAGAGTATTTTCACACTTTCCGCCATAAAATGAACACCGCAAAAAACTATAATATCTTTGTCGTTTTCTGCACAATATTGACTTAAAGCCAGTGAATCCCCTATAACATCTGCAACCTCCTGCACATCATCAACTTGATAGTTGTGTGCAACAATAACGGCGTTTTTTTCTTTTTTCAATTGTAATATTTTTTCCTTCAAATCATTGCTATTCAACGTAATTACCCACCTATAAGTTAATCTAAATACTTTTAATAATTTTAATACTTTAGTTGTGTTTTGTAAAGGATATAGCAGACAAAATAGTCCAAAATCCTCATTAAAATATTAAAAAATACCGGCAACAAAAAAGCGGTAAAGACTGGCAATACCGCTTAATTCTATATCTTATACAGGTTCAATTATTTTTTTACCGATTCCATTCCATGCTCAATTATTTCAAAAAATCTTACGCCCGCCGGGGTTATGGAGAATACCTCTAAAATCACCCCAAAGCAAAGGGCCAATGAAAACATGTTTTGTTTAAAATAGACCAATATCAAATTGACAATAAGCCAAACCACGATATAAACCATTGACAACATTTTGAACTTTTTGATTTCTTCTTCTTTTGTTATAGGCCTGTTCGGATTATCGGCAGGCGCCCATTTTAAAAGAGAAGCTGATGAGATTATGAAGGATAATATTACAAACACCATTATAGAAACTTCATTCCACATGTGAGCCGAGTATTTTGAAATCACCGCTGATAGAATAAACAGCCCCAGGGAAACCGCTATACATCTTCCGTATGTATGCATATGATATCCCCCGGCAATAGTCCTAAGCAACACAAAAGCAGCCGCTATCGTCAAAGACGGAAGTATTGTCCCCGTTATAAGGGCTAATAAGAGTAAAAGCAAACCTTTAACTATAGCACCTATTACAACCTGCAAACCAAAGTAGTAGATCCTCCGGTTTTCATGATTACCCTTCATCTGCTTCATTAAATAGTTTGCTCCCTTGTAGGATAAAGCATTAATAAACCTCATTCCATCAACTCCCCTCTTTTTTATTTCTATAGAATAATTATACTATATCTAAGAAATATCTTCCATTATTTTTTGGGGACGGGGCAATTTTTGTTCATTTTTATAGAAATTCCTCAAAATTAGTGGTATAATTTTGTATGGGGTGGTTAACAAATGGCAAGATTACCAAGAGTAATTAGTCAAACAGGATTATACCATGTTATTTTCAGAGGTATATGTCGTCAAAACATATTTGAAGAATTGCAGGATTATGAAAAAATGCTTGAATTAATTGTGCGGATAAAAAGAGAGTTTCAATACGATATTTA
>FWPV01004055.1_pt1 | contig 31861 bp, 25 predicted proteins | sample 2228371 | NCBI WGS metagenome assembly FWPV01 (sample SAMEA103939776, study PRJEB20133) | metagenome
AATTTGCTACCATATTTTTCGACTTACGATCACGCAGGGATCATAACCAATGCGGTCGACCGATTACAGCGGTATGCCGGCATCAAGATGGTCGGCTTTATGCCAGCAGGAGGATTTATCACTTCGCCTGATCTTGTCGGGCCAGCTCGTAGCCTCGGGCTCATGTACGTCTTTTGCCCGCAAGGAAAGTATGCAGCTATCTTCGATCAATACTTCGATGTCTACAGTAGGCTTAAGGCCCCTGAGACCAAGGTCTCCATTGTCTCTCACTTCTCAGAACGGCTTGGCGACCTGGCCTATTCCACTCTGGAAGAGGATATCGCTGGGAATATCGAGTTTGTCCAAACCATGATCAATCAATACGATGCTGAGCCGTATGCACCTTATACGGCGTGGCATTTTGCCCATGGGTTTCAGATACCTGACGATGATGCCTTGCGTGTGCTCGAGGCCACTGTTGATTACCTCATTGAGAAATACGTGAGCACAGGCCAGGCGGTTTTTGCAACACTGGCTGACGTTGCCGCCTATTTTGAAAAAGGTGATCCTCTCTTTAAAACACCCGTTGCTTCGATACCAGAGACTCCAGAAGCCGAACCCTTTCCAAGCAAGCCCAATAGGGAAGCGTGTGGTGCTTGTTCCCATGTAGCTCCTGGGAGCCGCATGTCGGCAGGGTGGAACTACGCGGGTGAGTGTGGGCTTTTTCTAGGGAGTATGTGTCTCTTCCTAGGGCTCAGACGACGACAGTCATCATTTCGACGAACCTCACACGGGAAGGAGAGAGGCAAAGAGGAAGCATCGGTTCAGAGAAGGCCTCCCTCCTGCCCCTTGTGTTGGTTTCTCCTTGTTGTCTGCTTCCTTTGCGGTCCTATGGCTGTGGTGGGATCTGGCTGTAGCTCTGATGAGGGAGAAGGTACTACTTACGAGGCCATTGCGTTCACTGTGATGACCTACAACATCCTCTTTGACATTCCTGATCCTGATTTTGATCGATGGGCCGTAAGAAAGCACTTTGTGGCAGACATCATCAAGGCTCATGACCCTGATATTGTTGGTCTTCAAGAGCCCTTTGCCTTTCAGGTTGAGGACCTTGTCCAGCTCTGTCCTGGGTATCAGGCTATTGCGCTGGTAAATCCACCTACTCCGCTCACAGATACCGACGCTACTATTCTTTTCAAGGAAACTCGATTTGCAAAGATCACCCAAGGAAGTTATTGGCTGAGCCCTACACCAGATGTGCCATTCTCTGGAGGATGGGGCCGAGGGTTTGGCAACTTTTTTCCTCGTATGGTGATTTGGGCTCTGATGGTGGAGCTTGAGACCGGCATGCGGGTTCCTCTTGTAAATACCCATTTTGATAACACCTCGCCGAGTCAGGAAAAGAGCGCCCCTCTATTTCTCGAAAGGACCAAACTTTTGGCAGACAAGGGACCTGTCATTGCGACAGGTGATTTTAACTCCACACCGTCGAGCCTTGCCTACCGTATCCTTACTACCGGATATACTGAAGGGGAAAGCGACGGCACTCACGGTAATCGGTTTGCACTTACTGATTCGTTCGATCTGGCTCCAGGATTCGAGATAAGGGCTAGATCGGGCGATGCAACTGACTACGATCCTGACACTAGAATTGATCATGTGTTTGTAGCTGGAGGAAACATTTCATGCCAGAGGTGGATTGTGGATATGACAAGCTATGGTCCGGAGAGGAAATACCCCTCGGACCATTTTGCTGTTATCGCCCACCTCACCTTCGCAGGCGAGCGGCATTGGTAAGCAGCTGTAAGGACGGGGAAACCAGGATTGGTGGGTCCTAAAGCAGCCCAAGGCTTCTGCCTAGCCGTTTGAGAAGGCCGACTCTTGGAATATCCTCAGCTGTGACAAGACCCGCTGCCCCTAACTCCTTGTCACCTGATGTAAATGTCACAGTACCCACACGGGTGCCTCGGGCAACTGGAGCTTGTAGCTTGCTGACCGTAAACTGTTCTTGAGTGGTGATCTTGGAGGTATCCAGACGTTTGAGCAATACAGAAACTGTATCGGAATAGATCAACAAGGCTTCCTTTTTTTCGCCGTTCACGACAGGAAGTGTCTTGGTATAGGGTTCATCCTTGATTGCGAGTTTTTTGCATTCGAACATGTTGAACCCCATGTTCAATAGCCGTGCTGCCTCGTTGAAGCGTACTGTGCTTGTCTGGCAGCCCATCACTACGGCTATGTATCTGGTATCGGCCCGCTTTGCAGTACTGGTAATGCAAAACCCTGCTTGGCGATAGAATCCTGTCTTGATGCCATCCAGACCCTTAAAGGTACCGAGCATCTTGTTCACATTGTGCATGATAAAGCTGTTGTCCCGTATCGGTGCTTCTTGGATCGAGGCGTATTCCAAGATCTTGGGAAATCGATTGACGATTGCCCTGGCCAGGAGGGCGAGATCGTACGCAGAGGCAAGGTCTTCGGCCTGACCAGGTCCTGGCGGAAGGCCATGCACTGAATGAAACGTACTCTCTTTCATGCCGAGTTCCTGAGCCTTGAGATTCATGAGATCGACAAACCCTTCGGTGCTTCCGCTCAAGTGTTCTGCAATGGCGACAGCTGCATCGTTTGCCGAGGAGATCATAACTGCTTTGAGTAGCTCTTCTAATGTGAAAACCTCCCCTTCCTTGAGATAGATTTGAGAACCACCGATTCGTGAAGCCCACTTGGATGCGGTCACTTTATCCTCGAGCGAGGCCTTGCCTTCTTCGATAAAGCTCATGGTCACGTAGGCGGTCATCATCTTTACCATGGATGCCGGTGGATAGGGCGTATGGGCGTCCTTCTCAAAAAGTACAGTACCTGTGTCGGCCTCCATCAAGATCTCAGCACGGCACGGTTCAGCCTGCACAGGGGCTGGAGCCGGCTCTCGTTTTACTACTTTAGGAGACGATGTAGCGAGTGGGTGGCGTGCAGGTAGTTTTTTTACTGCCTTTCTGTTTTGGGCAACGCTGCTGATCGGTAGGAACAGAAAGGAACACACAAAGACACACAGCGACCCTAGGATGATGACTAGTCGTATGTTTCTAGGTAACGTATGGTTCATTTTAAACATCTCTCCTCCTTTAGCGATACGATGTAGGGCCTAGAGTGCTTGCTTCAGGGAATCAAACCCTATGCATTTCTCGTAGGCTTGTCAATGAGTTTTGGTATGCAAATGCGGCGTGCGCGGAACAGGAAGCACAGTCAGACATACGGCTTTCTACTACGAATAGACTAGGTATGTGGATAGAAGCGACCAGACAGCCACTGCCGCGCAGGCTGGATGTAGGCATGCTTACATGAGCATGTTGACTACCCGTATATCGTCTCGTGGCTCTCCTTCTTGATGAATGGGCCTGTTTTCCCCATCCACCTGGATGATGCGTGGTCTCATGATGTGCGCCTCGTCTTCATCCATCCATGCAAAGCTGGCGATAATAATGATATCGCCTGGAGATGCCTTGTGTGCAGCAGCACCATTGATGCACACCGTGCCTGAGCCCCTCGTGCCGCTTATGGCGTAGGTAGAAAAGCGGTTACCATTGGTCACATTCCAAATCTCGACCCGCTCGTATTCAAGGATATCCGCATCGTCCATCAGGTCGGCATCGAGCGTGATGCTGCCCCGGTAGTGAAGATTGGCGTCGGTGACAGTGGCCCTGTGGATCTTTGATTTAAGCATCTTGCGTTGCATGTGAGGATCTCCTCGATGTAATCATTTACGCATTCCCGGAGAACACCATGTTATCGATGAGCCGTGTGGTCCCTATAAACACTGCAACAGCCATAACGGCCTCTCCAGTGATTTCCTCTACGTCCTCGAGGCTCTGTGTGTCACAAATCTTGAGATAGTCGATCCGTATCTTTGGGGACTGTCTGAGCACCTCCGTGGCCTTCTCTATGAGTATACTGGCATGTCGTACGCCCTTCTCATAATGCTGTCTTGCATTGTCCAATGCCTTCTTGATGAGTGTGGCAGCGGCCCGATCTTCAGGCATAAGGTACGTATTGCGAGAGCTCATGGCAAGGCCATCTTCTTCACGGACTGTTGGGTGTCCAACAATGTCGATGTCGAAATTGAGGTCCTTGACCATCCGCCGTATGATTACCAGCTGTTGAAAATCCTTTTCTCCGAAGACTGCAATGTCTGGTTTGACAAGATTAAAGAGCTTGGCGACCACAGTAGCCACGCCTCGGAAATGCGTTGGTCGGGATATGCCACAGAGCTTCCTGCTCAAGTGCTCTACAGTGACAAACGTTTCAAACCCGTGTGGATACATGGACTCGCTATCCGGGTAAAAGATCACATCAGCACCGGTTTCCCTGAGCAGGGCTTCGTCCCTTGGAAAATCCCTCGGGTACACATCCAGATCTTCCGAGGGTGCAAACTGGGTGGGATTGACGAATATAGATACCACTACGCAGTCGGCCCTTTTTCTGGCCTCCCTGACAAGCGACAGGTGCCCTTCGTGGAGATATCCCATCGTAGGAACGAATCCGATCTTCTTGCCCTGTAGCTTTATCAGTTGAGCGTATCTTTGCATTTCTACAGGATCTTTTATGATCTTCATCGTCGTGTATACCGAAAACCACTCCTGTAAAAAGAAAAGGGTCACCCCTTGGAGGGTAACCCTTTGGCTCTCTGATAGCGGTTGTTATGCTTCATTACGTCCCGTCCCGGTCTGTAGTGCAGATCCAGGCGGCATCTCCGTTCTAAGCAGGTACTTTTCTCTGTCAGAGCCTATTGCTGTTGGTCTCTGTCTTGTCTTTTACATATAATTTTATGAAACTGGCCACTAGCTAGTCAATGCCTTGTGAACTAGATAGACTTTGAGCCCACAAAGCAGTATCATGCATCGCTGCGGCTGTGAGAGCCCTCTTGCCCAATGATGGTGTGTACGCCTTGCGGTATGCAGCTTTTCCTCCTGCTTATTATCTAGTGTTGGTCTCCGTGGTGGGTATGTCGAGTCTTATACCGTCATCAGGTGCCTCCTCGAATGATGCCGAAATTCCAAGGATCGTAGAGGAGCTCGATCCCAGGGTGCTTCTTCCCCTTCTCCAGATGGGAACCCTTGTGGTCATACACATGGATAGAGAAGGGCGTGAGTACGCAACGGGTATAGTGCACATCAAGGCACCCCCTAAGGTGGTCTGGGATACGGTTGTCGACTATGCAGCCTATGGCCGCTATGTGCCGAACATCGGTGAGGTCAAGGTCCTGCCTTCATCCACTGCTCGTATCTGGAAAGTGAGGTATCTTCTGAAATTCAAGGTGCTCAATCTTTTCTCTTTGAACACCACGTATGTGCTCGAACAGCACATGAACCCAATGAACGAGATATGGGGCATCGTTTCCCCAAAAGACAGAGGCGACTTTTCTGATGTCAGGTTCAGGGAATATTTTATCGATGACGGATCTGGCAATACGATCTTCGTGTACACCGCCTACGCAGACCTCGCCTCGTTCGGCTACCTTGCCAAGGTTGTCTACAATTCATTTCCAGAGCTCGTTACACCGACCCTGGTCTCGGTCGGAACCCTGTATCCGGAGGCAGTCAAGGAGAGAATAGAAGGGATAAAGCTCAATGTGAATCCGATCACAGTGAGCGGGGTGGAGTCGGTTGTCTTGCCAGGTTCCATGACACAGGTTGCAGGTCCCTTGCTCGCCACGCTCTCTCCATCTTACCGGGTCGTTCTATTCCATAACCCGTCAAAAGGTGGAACAAGATGTGTTACAGGGCTGACCAGGATATCAGCGAGTGCAGACGCTGTCACTTCGATCATCAAGGGCTACGAGTCATATCCTGCCTTTATCCCGTTCATTACACGTGCGCGGGTTGTCTCTGGTGACGCCAATCACTATTCGGTCGCCTATACGTTGAGTTTCAAAGTAATATTTCCACTGGAGATCGACTACACGCTGGATTACGATGCTACTTCAGGGCATGCGATTTGTTGGCAACTGAATAAAAAGCATAAACACGATATCAATGGGGAGTGGGGGAAGATCGAACTCGTTGAGGTCGATCACGGGTCGACAGCGTTCACGTACACATCTTATTCCAACCTTGCTTCGAGCGGCTTTTTCCTGCGCATGATGCTGAAGCATATTGAGGGATTCGATATGGGCCTCCGGGTCGCCCTGACCGACATGCTGGTCGCAGCTTACAAGAAGGCTGCTGAGGGGCGGATGCGGTATCCTGGACAAACGCCATGATCTGGCCTGACACTATAAGGCTTGCACCGTAACCGTTGGGTCAACCGTCCTCTATACTGGGGACCTCAGAACCACGCAAGGGACAGCCGGTACCTACTCGATGGACCTTTGGACGTTGTCCCAAGCCTACCTCAAAGTTTGATCCTCGAAGGTATCAAAGATAACAACAAGTACCAGCCTTAAGATCCAACTACCTAAAAGATGTACTGCGCAAAAGATCGCACTCCGCCAAAGCCCTGTGCATAGCCAGGACGAACACTGTTGGTTGCTACTACTGGCAGCATTGAGCAGAAAGTCCCTGCGGCAGCGGTCATTCTGTAGATGGCCTATGATCCAGTCTGTTGACCTTGATGTTACGGGTATCGGTACTGGGCGGCCAATGTAACAGTCTCTACTCAAAGGGATTGATGATCACAGGAGATCCCTGGTCGGCAGTAAGCAAAAACCTGAGAATTTGCCTTCGGCTTTCAGGTACGAGCAACATGAGCAGATGTGAAAAGAATGGGTTGGTGGTAAAGGAGTATTGAAACACCCCGGATCCAGATGCAGGCGCAGCGACCGATGGTACACCGTACGGGCGATAGACATAAGGTTCGATGACAGGGGTCCCCAACATGCGCACGAGGATGTCCGTATTCCAATTAGGGATGAGACCATCGTGAATGGCTTCCTGAAGCAGTATAGGCCGATATGCGAGCTGATCCCGTTCCTTGTCGTGGGCCAGGAACGTACCATAGTGCACAGGATCGAGGTAGTCGATGTACATCTGGCCCGATATATAGAGAAGGCTTGCGTCCAGGGGTGACGTCCATCGCGGAATGAACTGTCTGCCGACCAAAGGCGCTGTGATCGTCCCTTGTGTTACGATGTCTACGATACCGCATCCAGGAACGTTCAGAACAGCAGCCCGGATCTCCGGGCATAGCGCTGTAAAGGTGAGTCCTAGCACCGTACCCATGGACTGACCGAGATAGTAGATCCTCTCAGTATCCACATCAGGGACCCCGTCTCCTGATGGCCCATAAGGGTCATAGGGGAGGAGATCGATGTTCGAAAGATCATGCTTGATAAGTTCGACAAGTTGAAGTTCATCAGCTATGGTTTGAGCAAGACATGCAGTTGCCCTCATGACTGTCTCGAGTTGAAAGAGATCGCCGATAAACCCATCCTTACGGATACGAGATCCATGACAGGCTGCATCGATAGCCGCAATGGCAAAACCATGTGAGAGCAGGTCTTCTGATATCTGAAATACTGTCTCCTTCGACACCCATAGCCCATGGCCGAATATCACCAAAGGGGCCCTGGCGCCTGGCGGCTGTGCTGGGAGTTTGAGCAATAAGGTGATCTCTTCAGTATGTGTGCTTCGAGGAAGTCCTTGATCGTCGAGATCGAGTACCTTGTCGTCCGGCGTACGGAAGGATGGCGACGGATAGGTCCCGAGCACCTCGCACGATTCGCTTGGCTCTAAAAGTGGGGGGATAATATGCAGAGTAGTGAAGTGGGGAGGGTCCTTGAGGGCCTGCGTGCGTACAATATCCTTTATGCGGGTCATTGGAGCGAAAAGCGATGCCTCTGATCGAGTCGTAAAGTCAAAGGCCAATAGGATGTCCTGCCGCCTCAGGCCCAGCGCTTCGTGAATGGCTTCGAATAGTCCTTTGTAGAGATCACGTAGTCTGAGGGTATCTGTATCAGTGAGAGGTTCGTCTGTCTTGATGCGTTCGAATCCAGGGTAGGGAGGCATCGGGATGCCACCAGCCTGTCTGAGCGATGAGGTGACGATAACCACATAGGTAGTTGCTTTGTGTAAGGGTACAGCCGGGATCATGACGATGAAGTGCTGAGGCGGTCTATGATACTCCCCTGATGTATCGACAAATACATGAAACGGAACTGGTGTCCATGACGGTGTCTCCAACAGTAAGAGTGGGCTCTCCAGCCGAACAGATGACTCCAAGGTCGAGGGCAGTGAATGTGGATCGACAGGCGCTTGCAAAGGGATAACGATCTGGCCAGCAGGGCTGAACCCGTCTGCCGCATTGAGCAAAGAGGGCGAAAGGAATGCGCTCGCGTACTTGAAAATACCCTCACTATAATTGTCCTCGGTGAGGTTTATGCGCAGACCAGTTGCAGTGTTTGGGTCTCTTATGGTCAATAGATTTGAAGGCATGGGTGCAAGGCAGTGATTTGTCAGCGGGATGCAGGCAAAAGGTGTGTCAGGTGTTGTCCAGGACGTCACAGGTACAGGTGGAACGAGTATGGCTCGATCTGTGTCGGTTTCCTTTGAACAGCCTGCAAGGATCACGGTAGTCAAGGATCCCAGCAACAGCAAGAGCGTACATGCGATCCCGGATATGTCGGTTCGACGCATCGTGTACCTGCTCCCTACCCGTGTCTTTATACGTTAATTTGACAAGACGTCAAGTGTGTGCCTCATCATGTGGGGGACACATTTTTACAATTCTTTTACAGTCTCACCCGAAGTTTCTTCCTGTAGTTGTGCTATTGTGTCAGTAACACACCAGGCGTTCTGCAGGCCGATGCAGTGGTAGAAGCTCGTACTGTGGACCTGGACACATGGTTTTGCTCGATTGTGTGTGAAGCCATGAGCAAACGCAGTGTCCTCGCACGCCCAGAAAAAGAAAGGACGGATAGTATGACAGTGACTTCTCTAACACAAAGCAATAACCAATCACGATCACTGCGAATTGCCCTCATAGAACTGTATGCGACGCAGGATGGACGTCTCTTTGGCAACAGGCAAAAGGACCTCTACTCTGTTGTACGACTGCCTTCACGGGCAATCGATCTGTTGGGGGCTATCCTGAAGGCACAGGGATTCAGACAAGTGCATATCTACAACCCACGTTACAATGCCCATAGTGGGAGATTCCACGAAGAGGAACTCAAAGAGCTTGCAGGCATGGACGTGGTGGGTATCTCCTCAATCACTCGCACTCAGCCGCAATCCTATGAACTTGCAGCGAGGCTCAAGGCGGTCAACCCTGATATCAAGATCATTTTTGGCGGACCTCATGTCACGGCACTGCCCGAAGAGGCAACAGCGTATGCCGATGTTGTGGTGCTCCACGAGGGCGATGCCACGATCGTCGAACTTATGGAAAGGCTTCAAGAGAACAAACACGACCCTTACCTCGATGATGTCAAAGGGATTGCGTATCGGGACCGTGACGGAAACACGCGGTATACGACGAGACGTCCGTTTCTGTCGAACGAGGAGTTATCCCGCCTCCCGTTTCCTGTCATGCCAAAGGAGGTCTGCAGCCGCATCGACTATTCTGTTGTCGTCACTTCGCGTGGATGTCCCTTTGCCTGCGAGTTCTGTGCGGTTGTCACTCAGTTTGGACGTCAGTACCGTTTTCTCGACGTAGACCGTACCATTGAACTTATCCAACACACCTTGAGACAGACGCGCAAGCCTATCTTTTTCGGTGACGATAACTTCACGGCACGGCCCTCCAGGACAAAGGAGCTTATGGAGCGACTCCTCGAGCAGGGCATTTCAATGCCGCCGTGGCATGCCCAGGTACGTGTCGAGGCTGCTGAAGATGCTGAATTGCTGTCCCTTATGAAGAGGGCTGGATGCCAGACCGTGTACGTTGGGTTTGAATCTGTAAATGATAAGACGCTGGCAGCGTTCAACAAGCGGTCGAGCTTTGAAAAGAACGAAGCAGCCATTCGCCGCTTTCACGAGGCTGGCATTTCAGTACACGGTATGTTTGTACTTGGTTCGGACGAGGATACCGAAGAGACGGTACGCGATACCGTGCGTTTTGCCAAGAGGCTCAAACTCGATACTGCCCAGTTTTTCGCCCTGAGTACCATACCTGGGACACCTCTTATGGAGCGCTACGCTCGAGAGGGGAAGATCATTACCACAGACTGGCACATCTACGATGGTCATCACGTGGTAATCCGTCCTGAAAAAATAGCACCCCATGTGCTTCAGTCCGAGCTTGCAAGGGCACATCTGGATTTTTATTCCTTCAGGGAAGCGATCCGCTATCTCTTTGTTTCTCAGGACAAACTGGGAAATGCGGCAATACGTATCAAGGGGAATATCCTAACCCGTCAGATTCTGCACTCGTCTCGATCCTACCAGAGGAAACTCGAAACGCTCGACCGCTGGAACCTCCAGGTCGAGGGCCTCTACCGCAGGCTTCGCAGGGGATGGGAGACTATGTCAACAGAGGTACGAGAGGAATTCATACGACGGACTGAGCCAGCAAGAGATTTGCTTGAAGAACTTGCAAAAGGTCTCAGGTCCAACATGGAGTCGATTTCAGGTGAGTTTCTCCCTTACTGTCACAACCAGATTTCTCTTATTCTCGAGAAGGCAACGACACAACTTGGGCTTGGAAGCAATTGCCTGGATGCTGCCATCGCCTGTGAGCAAACGGCGTGACCTGTTCAGCCTCGCTGTGGAGTGGTCGTTGTAGGCCCTGGGTCCTTGATTGAATCCATGATGACGCTTACTTAATTCAAGATGACCGCTTTGGTACTCTCTCGTACTCCTCGAGGCAATGCAATAAAGAGCGACTGAGCAAAGCTCGAGTCGCGGACCACTCCTAGCGTCACCTCGTCATCCTTGAGATAAACCAGGATCGAGTCCTTACGCCCCGAGAACACGACTTGATGTCTGGACTACCCTTGTCGCAGCACTACCTCTGTGGTACAAAGTAACCATGCCTCGGAAGACTGTAGCGCTGCGCTCCTCTTTGATCGTATTTATCCTCATCAATGTGGTTTGGCTTGCGCTTGTTGCGCTGTGGATCTATTACTCTCTGAGCAACTACCAGGCCATACGTTCCCTTGCACTCCGGTTCGACTTTTGGCCGGGTGGTGTTGGAACGTCATGGGGAGTCCTTTTTGGCGTCGGTACCCTGATGCTTTTCTTGCTCATGGGAGTGATCATCCTCTACGTATATTTCAGAAAGCAGGCATCCTTGAATGTTCTCCAAGAGACATTTATATCGAGTGTGACGCACGAACTAAAATCGCCCCTCGCTTCTTTGAAACTCTATATCGAGACCCTTGCGATGCGAGACCCCCCTGAGCGTGACAGGAAGGAATTTCTTTCAAGGATGCAGGAGGAGACCGAGCGGCTCTCGACCCTGATACATAATATTCTCCTCGTCTCCCGTATTGAACGGTTCAAACTCGACTACTCGTTCGAGCCAATCCCTTTGAGCGAACGATTGCGGACATATCTGGAGGAGAAGCGACTCCGGTACGGATGGCGTGCTGACCAGTGTCTTGTAGATATTGAGCCAGACATTACACTTATTGCGGACTGGGAAAACCTCAGGGTCGCCTTTGACAATATCATAGAAAACGCCTTGAAATATTCTCCTCAGGACTTCTGGTTACAGGTGACGATGAGGGTGGAAGGCGCTTCTTGTATCATTACCTTTGAAGATAAGGGCATAGGAATTCCGGCTGAGCACCAGAAAAAGGTGTTCCGCATTTTCTATCGAGTTGGCGGTGATCAGCAGCGTTACGGCCAGGGGACAGGGCTCGGCCTCTACATTGTGAAAAACATCGTACAGGCCCATGGTGGCAAGGCAACCGTAAAAAGCGAAGGCCAAGGCAAGGGCACGACGCTCATCGTCCAGTTGCCGGTCAAAGGTCCTGGCGTGCGCAGGCGGCGACGTCCTGAGGCGTGGCTATCTTCGTTACCCTTTAGACGATCGTGATGGAAGAGGCAAAGGCACGCATTCTCATTGTAGAAGACGAAAAGAATCTGGCCGAAGGCCTTGCGTACAACCTGCGGATGGAAGGCTATGATACTACTATTGCGCGTAATGGCAGAGAGGCCCTTGAGTTATTCCCAGAGGGCGCCTGGACGCTTATCATACTCGACCTCATGCTGCCTCATATCGACGGCCTGGAGGTCGCCCGAAGGATTCGAAAGCAAGACCCTCAGGTCCCCATCATTATGCTGACTGCAAAAGGCAAGGACGAAGATCGAATTGAAGGCTTGGCAAGCGGTGCTGACGACTATGTGACAAAACCCTTTCGGCTCGAGGAACTTCTGCTTCGCGTCAAAGGAATGATACGACGAAGGGGCTGGTATCGGCAGATACCGCCTCCTGGCTCGCTCTATTATTTTGGTGATGCATGCTGGGTAGACTTCTTTCGGGGCAGGGCAAAAGGGATCGCCGGTGAGAGGGATCTGACAGAGATCGAAGCCTCTATCCTCAAGCTTCTGGTGGAGCGAGAAGGTGAGGTAGTGACAAGGGATGAGATGCTCACCAGGATCTGGGGATATGCAAAGGGTGTCGAGACACGTACCGTTGACAATTTCATAAGGCGGCTGAGGACTTACTTTGAAGTAGACCCATCACGACCGAGGTACATCATTTCAGTGAGAGGAAAGGGCTATCGGTTTCAACGATAGGGCCCCATGCGTTCGCAAAGATCTTGGAGTGGTAGAGCGCAGTGGGTGTTGATGGGGTCTGAGCAGACGTATTCATCCCTCCTTCTTGAGCTTCTCGTAAGTTTGTTCGTACACCTTGAGATCGCCTGACGAAAACAGAACAAACCGTACTTCTTCGATCTCTGGATGCGCCTTGAGATACGTTGCAACTGTACGTAAGGCTATCCGGGAGGCCTCCTCGATAGGATATCCATACACACCACAGCTTATCGCAGGGAAGGCAATGCTCTTAATTCCCTTTTGTGAAGCGATCTCGAGTGATCTCCTGTAGCAGCTCTCGAGTTTTTGCGGCTCGCCTGAGGTGCCGCCGTGATAGACTGGCCCCACGGTGTGGATAACGAAACGTGCTGGAAGGTTGTACCCCTTTGTGATCTTTGCATCTCCTGTTTCGCATCCCCCCAGTGTCTTGCATTCGGCGAGAAGTTGTGGTCCAGCAGCCCTGTGAATTGCACCATCGACACCTCCGCCTCCCAGGAGGCTTTTGTTCGCTGCATTGACAATTGCGTCGACCTTCTCCTTAGTGATATCTCCTTGGACGATCTTCATCCTTTCGAATACAGACATGTCTTCTCCTCCCATTCTGTATCCCTATGACCGAGGTAAGGCCACAGCGGTATCCTCACGCGTAACGACCTCAGTCCACAGCTTATTGTTCAGGGTAAATGGTTTCATAGTAATAGGAAAAGGCTTGGCCGTCATTATAGACCCTAAGTAGTGCCATAGTGTTCAAAAGGAAGTTAGATGCCTCTGTGATGTAGATCTCGTATCCTCCGACGGGTCGGGTCTCATGCGAGCCCACATGATAGTGGCCTGCCAGATCTGCGTACACATAGCTACCGTACGTGCTGGTGAAGTTCTCAATGACGGTGTCCTCTTCAGTTGTAAATGCGCCAATAGAGAGGTGCATGGGGTGATGGGAGATCATGATGATGTTTTCACCATAGCGTTTCTGGCAGGTAGCAATATCCTCCATGAACCATGGTAATGTGCCACCCTCGAAATCATGCAGGTCAGCCTGCTCTCCTAGCAGGATGTCCGAGGACCTAGAGCACCAGTCAAGTCCTACAAAGTGAATATCTTTGTAGTCAAAAGAAATGTTCTGGAAGTAGCTGTATTTTTCGTACTGAGGATTCCAGATGGGTGAAGGTGCTTGCCTCCAGTTCTCAAAGATCGTTGCAAGGTAATTGTAGTGTGAGGCATACATAGTGGCAAAGAATGCTTCATTAGTATGTACCTCGTTGTCACCAAATATGGGCACATATGGGATGGTCAATCTGTCGAGAATCTCTTTTGCCTCCCAGGTCACTGTATCCTTGATAAGGTCTCCTACGACAAGGGTAAGTTCTATGCGCAGTTCTTCCTGATGGGCAGTGATCCAATCTATGCAAGCTGCAAGTCTTCTGGCATTCTCAGAGCCAGGCTGACCAGGCACATGGGGGTCTGCGATAATGGCAATAGCAAAGAGGTGGTTTGGCGGCGGGGGAGGCTGGCAACCAGTACTCATCCACGAGCCAATGACTGACAGGCAGCAAAGAAGGAGTCTAAAGAGAGATCGAAAGTCCTTCATTTCTTCCCCTCCTTTTTAGGATCACAACAGCCATTTCAATATTACCAAATTATAGAGCTTGCCACCAAATCCATTTTTGCTTGCTATTGACACTATTTGACAGTGGCTCTATGGTAGTAGCGTCTCTGACATGTGTGCTCGTGGTCGAGGGCTTAACAGAGGCATCCTACCGCGTGCAGGTTTCACAATGAGCAATTGGCCTCAACTTATCTATCAGTACACGTTGGGCGGGCTCTTCTTTTTTGTGACGCTTGCCCTGTGTTTTCGGTCAGGGGCAAGTGACCTCAAAGTCATCTCGGACCGCAGGTCACTGATCTATGTGGTCCTCGGCCTTGTCGGCTACCTTACCTTCCATATTACATGGATTGTGCTGGCCTCGTCCTGAGCAATCCCGATAACGAGCCTTCCACATGAACCTTGTCTACGGCGAGCCCATCGACTACATAGTTATTGCAATCTATTTTGCTGCGATCCTTGGCTTTGGGAGTTTTTTCGGCAGATACACACGCACCACAAAGGACTTTTTCTTTTCTGGACAGCGGTTCTCATGGTGGCTTGTCGCCTTTAGCTGTGTCGCCACGGTTGTGGGTTCTTACTCTTTCATCAAATACTCTGAACAGGGCTATAACTACGGCCTGTCCTCGACCATGACCTATCTCAACGACTGGTTTCTCGTCCCTTTGTTTATCTTTGGCTGGCTGCCGCTTATCTATTTTTCGCGCGTCCTATCGATCCCTGAATATTTTGAAAGGCGCTTCAGCCGGCCAACCAGGGTTATTGCGGTCGTCTTTATCATGCTCTATATGATTGGCTACATCGGCATCAATCTCTACACACTCGGAGTCGCCATCCACACTATCATCCCTACCTTCGATACGTTTGAGTGGGCCTTGATCATTGCGGTCATTGCAGGGGTCTACTGCACCTTTGGTGGCCAGACCGCGGTAATCATGACCGATCTTGTCCAGGGCATACTGTTGCTTTTGGCAGGATGTGTGCTTCTGGTGTTCGGCTTCTTCTACCTTGGTGCATATAATCCTCAAGGACTCGGCCCTTTTGCCTCATTTTGGCAGGGACTACCCGAGGCCGGCCGCTACCCCTTTTCGGGTTTTGCCAGTCCAGAACGATTCCCCATGGTCGGTATCTTCTGGCAGGACTTTTTCGGATCGTCCATGTTTTTCTATTTTGCCAACCAGGGCTTGATCATGCGGTTCCTTTCGGTAAAAAGTCTTGAGGAGGGAAGAAAAGCGATCATTGCAGTCGTGCTGATCCTCATGCCGATTGCTGCAATAGCGGTCTCAGGCGCGGGCTGGATTGGCCGTAGCATGACCACGTGGGGCTTACTTCCACAAGGCATTGATCCAAACCAGGTCTTTGTCATAGTCACTGAACGACTATGCGGGTTTATCAAGGTGCCAGGTATATTCGGGTTTATCATTGCAGCCCTGACTGCAGCACTTATGAGTACGGTAGATACCTTGATAAATGCTGCATCTGCGATCATGGTGAACGACATCTGGAAGCCTTTTGTTGCCCCAAGGCGATCTGATCGACATTATCTTGGTGTTGCGCGCGTATCTTCCATCGTGTTCACTCTGGCCGGTCTCTTGTTGGTTCCTGTATACATGGAGTTCAAATCGATCTATCTTGCCCATGCCACGTTTACAGCGGCGATAAGTCCACCCATGATCGTTGCAGTGATCTTGGGGATCACGTGGAAACGATTTTCTGCACCTGCTGCAACAGCGACCCTTGTCGGCGGAGGCATCCTCATGGGCTTGTCGGTTAAGTGGCCAGAGCTGATCAAACCTCTTGCAGCCATTCACGGCATGGACCCAGGTGCAGGCTACCACTACATGAGGGCGCTGTATGGGTTCGTGCTCTGCTCGCTGATCGCTATAGGCGTTTCCCTTGTCTTTCCAAACCATACGATCGACCACATACGAGGGCTATGGATCGGCACTATACAAGAGGCCAAACGACGCTTTAAAGGTGCAGAGCCCAATGACCGTACACGAAGTCGAAAGGTGCGTCTTGTGCTCGAAGCGACTTCAGAGTTACACGTAGATGCAAGATATGGGGCCGACAGGGTGGTGGTAAGTGTCTCTTCAAGAGACGCGCGAGCGATGGATGCCCTGGAAGGTGATCTTGTCTACATCTCCGATAGAAGGTGGTGGCTTGGGGGGCTTAGATCGCTCCATGCGACGCTTACAGTGGTTGAGAGAGAGGCCGGCAAGGTACGTGTCCCTAAGGGGACTATTCGAGAGGCCCGGCTCAACTGTGGGGAAGAGGTTGTGATAGAACGAATCTTGTGAAAAGAAGCTACTGATGGCAACAAAAGTTCTCGCAAGGTGACCTTTCCTACAAGGAGATTTCCATGCTCACCGTAAGTGTATTCGGTGGCGGAGGATGGGGCACTGCACTTGCTCAGCTGTGCAGCCGACGTGGCTACAATGTCAGGCTCTGGGTGCGAGAGCAGGAGGTTGTTGAAGAGATCAACGAGCAACACACCAATTCAATATTCCTGCCAGGGGTTGCCTTGTCAGACAATATTGTGGCGACCCAACGTGAGGAGGAGGCGCTCAAGGGAGCTGATCTCGTCCTGCTTGTGGTCCCGTCGCAGTTTTTGAGATCGGTCGTTGTGAAGATCCGCTACCTTCTGCCCATCAATGTCCCTATAGTGAGCTGCAGCAAGGGCATTGAAAAGGGAAGCCTTGCGCTCATGTCAGAGGTGCTGACTGACGAACTTCCCGGCCAGTACCACCAGTGGCTTGCATATCTTTCGGGTCCGAGTTTTGCCGGCGAGGTGGCCGTGGGCAAGCCGGCCAATGTGACAGTAGCAGGAAAAAGCAAGGACGTTGTACACAAGGTACAGTCCCAACTGGGCAGTCCTACCTTCAGGATCTATACCACTTCTGACATCGTAGGGGTTCAGGTAGGAGGTGCAGTAAAAAACGTAATCGCTGTGGCAGTGGGTGCGTGTGCAGGAATGGGCTTTGGGCTGAGCGCTCAGGCGAGTCTTATCACAAGAGGACTCGCAGAGATCACAAGGCTTGCAGTGGCAAAAGGTGCAAACCCTCTCACGCTCAGTGGCCATGCAGGTATAGGTGATCTGGTTCTTACCTGTACTGGAGCCTTGAGTCGCAACCGCCGGGTAGGTTATGAGCTTGGGCAGGGGAAATCCCTCAAAGAGATTCTCTCTTCCATGAAGATGGTGGCTGAGGGGGTCGAGACAGCGTATTCGGTATGGCACCTTGCCAAGCAGCTCAATGTCTCAATGCCTATTTCAGAACAGGTGGCCCTGGTACTGTATAATGGCAAATCAGTTCAAGATGCTGCAACTGACCTTATGGAACGGCCTTTGCGAGAGGAATTGGACGAGGGGTAGGGGTTCCTCAGATTTGGACCTCGGTCGCTTTTGTGTTGTCCTTCCGGCTCCTCTATTGGCGCCTTCCATTTTTTGTGAGCGATATGCAGCACGATGGCAGTTGGCCAGAGCCGCCACAGCAAAATAAAGCCACTACCTTCTATTGTAACAGCCAGCGTTGTTCTGAAGGCCCTATCGGGTATACTGTTGGTAGATCATCAAGATCAAGGTGGCGCACTGTACTGCGGTTTCGCGCTGCGCAGTTGTTGTAGCAGACAGTCCCGAGTATAGATGTAGGCCGAGGTAATCGTGCGGATATGAAGGCACAGGTCTCTCATCTTTATCAGCACCTCGATGCTATAAAGGGTCAAGTTGGAGCTGGCGTGCGGATGTGGACAGCACGTATGCTGATGAGGAGTGCTGCCTTGTCCAAAAACAGAGATTACCAGGCTTTCAAGATCCTTAATGCAAAGCTCAACGAGTCAGAATACGAACTTGGCCGTACAAGGTTACGGAGCATGCCGACCCTTATGCGAGTGGGCGTTACCAGGCGCTGCAATCTCAGGTGCATAACCTGCGGTGTGGGTCACAGGACCAAAGCAGAAGAGGAGGTGTACCGATCAGAAGGCCGTATGGATCTTTCTATGGAGGATTATCGCCTCGTGGCTTCTGAGGTGTTTCCGTCTCTTGCGAGGATAGAATTCAGCCAGAACGGAGAAGGTCTTCTCCTTGGCGATCGGTTCGTAGAGATGCTCCGTGTGGCAGATGCATATGGTGTGGAGATCACTGTATCGACCAACGGCATGTTGTTCGACAAGGGGGTGAGCACCACACTCGTTGGGCTCGAGCATCTTGCGTGGGTGACATTTTCGCTCGATGCAGCGGACAAGGAGACTCTGGAAAGAATCAGGATCGGTGTGCGCCTTGAAACCGTGGTGAAGCATATTCGGGATCTAGTGGCAGTAAGGCGCGGCCCACATCTTCCTGCAATACGCATTCATTTTACTGCAATGAAGTCCAACCTCCATGAACTTCCAAAGGTCATCGATCTTGCAGCAGACCTAGGTGCGGAAGAGGTGAGCGCTGCCTATCTTTATGTAAACCCGTATGTGCCTGTGGAGGAGTCGCTGTATTTTGCAAAGGAAGCCGCCAACAAGGTGTTTACTTGCGCAGCAGCAAGGGCAAAGGAGAGGGGTATACGATTTGTCGGACCACCGGCTTTTGGAAAGGGCTTATTGGGATACAGCTCCTTCAAGTGCTTATCAGCCTGGAGCGGACCTTCGCTTGTTCCTGGTGGATTTGTGATGCCTTGTTGCGTGCTCTATAGCAAGGATCACTTTATGGGGCACGCAAGAGAAGGATTCAAGAAGGTATGGAACAATGCTCGCTATCGAAAGCTTAGGCGTGCTTTTGTGAGGGGTGCGCCTCTTGCAAAGAAATGCTGGTACTGCAACCTTCACCCTCAGGCCTTTGATCCAAACAAGCTCGCCTCCCACGTGACAGAGGAGGTACTCGATAGCGTGCTCGCCACCTCTGATGTGAAGTAAGCAGTGCACCCACGAAGGCAGTTATGTGTGGTATTGCAGGACGTTGGAACCTTGACGGCCGCCCACTTCGGCGAGAAGTCCTCTGCAGGATGACTGGTATGCTCGCGCACCGTGGTCCTGATGATCACGGTACTGTGGGTTTCTTACCAGATGGGCAACAAGGATGGTGTGCGGAGTTTTCCGCCTCCTTGCACGGCCATGAAACTGCGCAATGCCGGGGAGGGCTTGGAAACACCCGTCTTCGGGTCATTGATCTCACCGAGCAGGCACGACAGCCTCTGTCAAACGAGGATGGATCGTTGTGGATCACGTACAACGGCGAGGTCTACAATTTTTGGTCGCTCAGGGAGCACCTCCTCAACAGAGGCCATAGATTTCGCTCTCGCAGCGATTCCGAGGTTGTCCTGCACGCGTACGAGGAATGGGGTCCTTCGTGTGTAGTGCATTTCAATGGTATGTTCGCGTTCGCTATCCTCGATACAAGGGAGAAGGTACTGTTTCTTGCCCGCGATAGGCTTGGTATCAAACCGTTGTATTACTGTCACACGCAGGACTTTTTTGCCTTTGCATCTGAGCCAAAGGCACTTTTCGCATGTCCTGATATTTCTCCAGTGCTCGACGTAAAGGCGCTTTTCGACTATCTCGTGCTGGGCTATACCACGTCTCCGCGAAGTTTTTTCAGGAATATTCAACGCCTGCCTCCTGCATGTACCCTTACGATGAGGCTTGAACAGAGGGAAGCAGCACGACCCACCACGACACCACCGAGACTGGTGCGTTACTGGGACGTGCGTTTCGGCAGTGTTGACAGCTGCAGATCGTACAGTCAGATCGAAGAAGAACTTAGGGAGTTGATAAAGGATGCAGTACGACTCCGTATGGTGAGTGACGTGCCCCTTGGTGCCTTCCTGAGCGGCGGGATCGACTCGAGTGTGATCGTAAGTCAGATGACGCACTGCTCGGCAGCTCCTATCAGAACCTTCTCCGTGGGATTTCGTGACCATCCTTACAATGAGCTTGGATACGCCAGGAAAGTCTCTGACTGTTTCAAGACATCCCACCACGAGAGAGTGTTCGATCCACGGCTAATAGAGGACCTCAAGAGCGTTCTCTATTTCTACGATGAGCCTTTGGCAGACACCTCGATCCTTCCGACGTTCGAGTTGTGTAGGATTGCAAAGAAGTATGTAACAGTCGCTCTTTCTGGCGACGGTGGAGATGAACTCTTTGCAGGTTACTGGCAGCATGGACAGGCAGCCAGAGCGCTGTACGCGCCCTATCTACCTCCTCTAGCGAGGCTCATAGCAGCACGCATTGCAGTCCATGGTGCTTCTCGTATCAAAGACACATCCGAGATTGCAGTAAGGTTGTGCGGTCTTCCTTTCAAACGATCTATAGGTGTACGACTCGAGGGCGATCCTGGGGATGTGTGGGCACGCCGGCTTCTCAAACAGGATATTCTGCACTGCATAGGTAAGTATTCCCCTTACGAGGTGCTAAGCGATTACTACTTGTCCGGTCCTGTCGACTCATTACCCCTGGACAGGATCCAAAACGTGGACCTCAAGGCCTACCTTCCAGAGGACATACTCACGAAGGTGGACCGTGCCAGCATGGCCTTTGGGCTTGAGGTACGCGTCCCCTTTCTCGATCACCGACTCGTAGAATATGCAGCCCGGCTCCCGGCTTCCATGCGGATCTCTAACGGCAGGACAAAAGCTGTTCTCAAGGATGCCTTCAAGGACGTGGTGCCAAAAGAGATCGTGGATCGACCAAAGCAAGGATTTGCCATCCCTGAGGTTACCTGGCTTGGATACGGGAATGCAGAAAATATCGAAAAGAGGCTTACCTCTCCCGAAGCACGAATTTCTTCTGTTATTGACCAAAAAGAGGTGCGCTCGCTTGTTGCTGAGTTTGGAAAAGGCTCTTCATACCTTTCGAGGATTATCTGGGCCCTTGTCATCCTCGAGGAATGGTTCGCGCTGATGGAGCAGTATGGGGGGATAGAGGTTTCGCCCCTATGATGTCTCAAGGTATCTTGCCAGATCGTCTCGTATCCTCGATCGAAGAGAACACACCCATCTGATCGAGCTTCCAGCGTACACCTCTGGCAAATGCTGCATAGCCTCTTGCATTATGGTGGCCGTCGCGTTCCCAATAGTACAGGCGTGCGCTGTTTCTATCTATTTTTTCAAGCGCAGTGAAATATTCGAGCATATCGAGGCATTCCACATGGTTGGAGCGGCATGTGGCCAACACCTTCTGAAGATAGTAGAACGACCCGCTTTCTAATTCACTGCGCAACGGATGGCACACGATGAGCAGGTGAAAGTGGTGTGCTTCGGCGAGGTCTTTGAACAGGCCGACGCTTTCAGCAAGTAGGGAAATAGCCCGGCTATATTCGGCTGCTCTTTGCTCGGGTTTGAGAAACAAGTAATCATATCCCAGCAATCGGTGAACCACGAGCCGTGCGATATGCGAAGACGCATACAACCACTCCCATGAAGGCGGCTTCCTATACTGAACTGTGCCGTCCGGTCTAAAACGCTCCATGCCGCCCCTTACCATGAGGTCGCTCGCTTCCTCGTTCATGGCGACGATCACAAGGTCAGGTTTGTAAGCAAGCAGGATGTCTCGGAGCAGTACGTATTCAAAGAATGGGTCACTTCCGGATACGCCTGCATTGATGCATGAAATGTCCCTATGTGGATAGTCCTGTTGTAAGCTTGCAAGCAAGAGCCTTGGCCACGTCGACTCCTCTGGAGCGCCGTCTCCCTCGGTGTAGGAATCGCCCAATGCGATTATGCGGTATTCGCCTGGCCGTTTTGTCTTTTCAAATTCCCTATCGCTTAGCCCAAGGGAGTTTGTGGTGCGGTGGAAACTGTACTCAGGAGTTCGCAGGTAATGTGTCTTGTTGGGTGCATTGAGGTGATACCAACCTGTTTCCTGGGGCCTGTAGTAGGAGCCATATAGAGGAGCGCCTCTTTGTTCAAGGTACGTGGTGTGAATACCGGATACCCTAAGGAGCATCTCAGCGAGCAATACACCCACGAACAAGGCCGCGACAAGGAGCTGGATATTCTTTCTCGATGACGGATGGTGTTTGAGAAGGACCTGTGTAAGCCACAGGAGGACGAAGAAGCAAAAGGTGTAGAGAACGAATCCTGATGTGGCCAAGATCTGACCGTATACAAATACAAGGACGCAGTGAAGGATAAACGCACCTGATATGAGCAAGGCAAGCAGATATTGGAGCGTGGCAGATAACCAGTGAAGGCTGTCGATATCCGTAAAGGTGAAACCGTGTAGGATCTTGTGTCTAGATGTCTTTTTTAAACTGAGCCATGTGCATGCTGCAATAACTGAACATACAATGAGCACGAACGACACAATGAGGTACTTATACAGTCCGATTCTAAATGCAAAAGAGAACAGCGTATAGAGCAGTGACAAATTCTTCTGCAGAAACGGCGTGGCCCTGCCTACTTCAGCGGGCAACTCGTAAAGTACGTGGCCTGATGAAATAGCGCCGGCAGGCACATCCGTAGCTATTACGAGTTCTTGCGTGGTCATGGAAAAGGTACGGCCGGCGTAGAGGACCTGTATGCCTTCGAGATGACTGATGCTGTCCTTGGGGAGATAGATAAAGATACGGCTATAGGTCTTCCAGCTCCCATAAAAGCTAAACGTAAGGTCTTTCACCAATGGAGAGATAGGGTTGCCGAGCAAGCTCAATGCCTTGACGGTTATGGATTCGGTGTCTGTATGGGTGTCAAGGGTAAAGGCAATCTGCACAGTCCCGCAATACCTCACGTGGTAGAGAAGGCTCACCCAGAAAAGGACAAGGGAAAGGCATCCAGCAAGCACGAGCACAAGGCCGATGGTAATGATGCGAGGTCTTCCTGAGTGGGTCGTGGTGGCCACAATTGCAACTCCATTTGCTGCTTCGTATGTGCCGTCATCATAGCATAGAAAGGTGAGAATCAGAGATCCTGATAATACGAGTAGAACACTGCAGCCGTCACTGTGGGCTTGACCCGGAATCCATAGGGACTGGCACTTGGCCTCTGTCATTCCACAGGGTGCAGGGACTGGATTCCGGATGTCGCCCCCCTTTCACCGTTGTGGGCTCCTCCGGAATGACGAGGGCACTTTCAGAGGCGACTGTATACGCCGGCGATGTTGAATCGGCGCTTTGGGTGATTGGACAGTTTTGTACTGCAGTTGTCATTCCGGGCTTGACCCGGAATCCATAGGGCTGCCTTTTTCTTTGCTCGACGTAAGAAATGTTGCGCTACCGCGTTACACCCGTCCTCTTTTTTGACGGCCGTTATAGCCGATGTTATAGTGCCTCAAACAGCTACCTATGAACGACGCCATGAAGAAGCACTTGCTCGAAGCTATTGTAAAAAGCCATGGCATCAAGGCATGCTATATGTTTGGCTCTCAAAAGGATGCAGGCAGGGCCTTTTTGGAGGGATCTCCTTATCCTGTCGAAAAGCATGCTGATCTTGACGTTGGTGTGATATTTGGGAGGCCCCCTCCAAAGGCCTTTGAGGCATACGGCGACCTCTATGCTGCACTTTCAATTTTCTTCGAGCCCTTCACCATCGATCTTGTATTTCTCGAGGAGACAAGCGCGCTTTTTCAGTATGAGGCCATCCAAGGCGACCTCGTGTACTGCGAAGACGAGGTGTTTTTGGATGAGTAGGAAGAGAAGATCATGAAGATTGCCTCTGACCTATCATTCAAACAGATAGAATTCGAGAGAGATTTCTTAGAGGCGATAAAAGATGGTTATTTCGAAATTGCACGTTCACAAGATTGAACAGAAGCTGTCCTTGATACAAGAGCTTCCTTTCGCACTCCAGATGCTCGCTGGCATCGAAGAAGAAGAGTTTCTCAAGGACAAACGCAACCCGGCTGTGGTAGAGAGTTACCTGAGGCGTTCGTTGGAAGCAATGTTCGACATAGGAAGGCATATCATTGCCAAGAGCTATGGTGCAAAGGAACTCGAGTATAAGAAGATCGCCATAGAACTAGGTGAGAAAGGTGTGGTGCACAAGGAGCACTCAAGGATCCTTCTCAAGATGGCAGGTTATAGAGACAGGATGGTCCATCTGTACTTCGAGGTAACCCTTTAGAGATATACCACATGCTCAAAGCTCACCTGGCAGATATAGAGCGCTTTATTGCAGAGATTGCAGGCTTTATTGAAAACTATAAGAAGGGCGTGGGCTCGGAAAGAGGGCTTTCCCCCGAACGAAAAGAACAGTGACCTGGTTCATGCCGGCTTGTTTGGAATCATGATCTTTCTCCCTGGTTGATAGAGCGTGCATTTCGGTCTAACCGCAGGCATAGAAAAGAGACTGCGAGAGGATGCCACGAAATACGGTTCCCCATGGGATGGATTATGAGGTCGCTTATGGGAATGATTCTTGAGTGTTCCACTGTTGGGCGATCTTCTCGGTAGGAACCAGGGTATGTCAGCCAAGCGAGCTTCATCACTTGTCATCACAACGAACCAAGGGGTATTTGTCATCTCCTATTGTGGTAGTTTCCTTGTTGATCCATGAAGCCTGTGCGTCCGAGAAAATGGGCGCAGGGTATTCAGTGGAGGTTTTTTCGTGGTGAACATAAGGGCCCGAGCTACTAATGCGTTTCATGTTGCCCGACTCTCTATCCGTTACTCGAGGTTTGCAAAGGCCATTGCCGCCAGACGCCTTTTCGAGGCGTTGTACACCACAGTGCCTCGTCTTTACAGCATCATGATGCCGCATACACACCCCGCTGAGGTGGTCATAGCCTTGACCTCGAGGTGCCAACTGCGATGCTCCATATGCGGTATTCGCAAGGTAATGGCAAGGCCGCAGTTCAAGGGCCATCATATCGAGCCGGACGAGCTTCTCCCGTTACTGGATGAAATTGCGCAGTGGAGATGGAAACCTTACCTTAAGTTTACGGGTGGCGAACCACTTCTGATGCAAGAGAAACTAATCAAGCTGATCAAAGCCTGTCACCGACGCAACATACCCACAAGGCTGAGCACAAACGGCTGCCTTTTGGAACGAGAAGACCTGGCAAGCGGCTTGGTCGAGAGCGGTCTTGATGTTCTTACCATATCTCTGGATGGACCTGAAAAGGTGCATAATGCAATCCGGGGGAGCAGCCGCGCATTCAGCCAAACCATACAAGGAATAGAGAACGTGGCCTTGGCCAAGAACGCTATCCCCTCGAAGACCCCTTTGGTTCAGATAAGTTCAGTGATTCACGCAGGTAACCAGGCCTCGCTCAGAGAGCTTTTTTCATTTTTGCAATGCCTGACTATTCAGTGGTGGAATCTCCAGTTGCTTAACTTTGTGGATCGGGAAACCAGCAGAGAGGCGAACGAGTTGGCCAAAGCCTGGGGATACGAAGAGGGACCTTGGTGCGAGTTTACCAATGAGGCACTGTGTGAGGTCGACGCTCACGCATTGGGAGAGGATATTGCATGGATTCAAGGACAGCGCACTGCCTTTGCCAAGAGCATTTTGAGGATCGGCAGCTTGGCCCCAGAGAACATCTCGGCCTACTACTGCAATGGCACTACGATCCTCAAGAAGAAGTTGTGCGCAGCCCCCTTGATAAGCATCCACATCGTGCCGACAGGCGATATGGTCTTTTGCATCGACTATCCGTACGTGGTGTACGGGAACATTAGGGAGAGCTCTCTTAAAGCTGCGTGGCTATCGGAAAAAGCGATGGAATTCCGTACAAGATTGATAGACTACTATGTGAAAACCGGAAACCCCCTTCCGCAGTGCGCTAGATGCAATTGGCTTTTTAACTGACATGCACGACACAACTGCAGAGTTCCAGGCTAGGAAGACCATTGCAGACGTCTCCATGATCGTACTGATGTGGATTCTTGCCCGCCTGCCGATCCTCGTGTATACGTATCCTCCCCAAGTGCAGGTCGACAGTTTGTCGTACCGGCCGTTTTGGATCTCGCTGTTCAACCCTCACAACCCGCCCTTTTACGGGACATTTCTCGCCGTGCTGTCACCAGGGGTCGTGATACTTATCCAACACGGAATGGTCCTCGTCTCGGCACTGTGCCTGTATGAGATCGGCAGACGCAGCACGAGTCGTTTGGCAGGGCTTATAAGTGGCGTATTTGTTGTGGTGTATGGAGATCTTGTTCTGTACGCTCACACATTTATGTCAGAGATTCCATTTAATTTCTTTCTCTCCCTTTCCCTTGTGGCCTTGTGGTACGCGATCGATCAAAGATCGCTTGGCTGGTATTTCGTCTGCGGCATTTGCATAGGGATGGCCGCACTTGTGCGACCAATCATTCAGTACCAAGGCATCGTCTTGGCAGCAGCCCTCTTTCCTCTAGGAGCATGGCGTGTACGACAAGCGATGCTTTACGGGTATTCAGTAGCGTCCTTGTTTGCAGGCTTTCTGATCATGGTCCTGCCGGTCGCTGGATTGACCCGGATCCTGTACGGCGACTTCACCCTTTCCTCAGGATTGGGTAATGTGATGACCTACCGCCTGGTGTGGGACGAAAAGGCCCCTCTGGCAAAGGTTGAAGTAGACGATCCGGTTTTGACGCGGGTCAGAGACTACCTTGCCTCTGTGGGTCCGAACCCCGATGTGATTTACCTAAAGGCGTACGAACATATTCGTTTGCATATCCTGGTGCCAGAGGGCAAAGAGACTTTGGGTGACATGGTGTTTTCTTTTTTTAGGAACCCGGGTTTGAGTGAACGAGAGGCAAGGCGCTTCATATCGGACAATCGAAGGATTGACCAGTATATAAAAAGACTTTGGAGGAGGTATGTAAGCACCTACCCGGTCGAGTACCTCAGGTTCTCTCTACGTGAAGTTCTTTCGGTCTTTAGATTGAATAGCTCCTTCCATTACTCAGAGGGATTTTCGCGTAGGACACTCTCAGAGCATCCTGGATCAAAGTTCGAGTCAGTACGCTCTCGCTGGTCTGTCTCAGAACAGGGGCTTGTTGCATTGGACAAGATTTACTATCCATTGGCAAGGATGCTGACCGTAGTCCTTGTAGTTCCTGTACTGTTGGTTGGCCTTGTTGATCTTGCTTCGTCAGTCGGGAGACGGCGGAGGTTCATGCTGTGCGTCTATGCTACGATGGCTTATGTGGCTTTACCTCAGTTTCTCGTCAGTGTCGGCATCCTACGGTACCGTTACCCGTTTGATTTGCTTTATGGGATTGTACTGGGCGTGGTTGCCTCTCGGACATGGGACTGGCTCAAGGGCTCTAGGATTGTAACCCAAGGCTTACAGCAGTAGTATCCGGTCAGTCTTATGGGATCCTTAACAGTCACTAGGCTGAGCTGCTGTCATTGACTGAAAGGATACAGAGGAGCAAAGGATTTCGCTGTGTGTGGAATAGCAGGTATAGTAGGCAGTAGGCACCTCTCTCAACGATCCTGGGACGCGATCCTTGATCTCCTAAAGCACAGGGGACCTGACAATGCCGGCCTATATCGAGGGGAATGCATAACGCTCGGCCATACAAGGCTCACCATCCTCGACTTATCTCCAAAAGGACACCAGCCCATGAGCACTGCTGACGGCAGGTTCGTGATTGTCCATAACGGCGAGGTGTACAATTACCTCGAGTTACAGAGTGAGCTCATCGAGAAAGGCTACGAATTCACCTCCAGGACAGATACAGAGGTGATCCTGTACTCTTATCAGGAGTGGGGCGTAGAGTGTGTACGTAAGTTCAACGGCATGTTCGCATTTGCAATATGGGATGCTGGAGAGAAGGCCCTTTTCTTTGCAAGAGATAGGCTAGGGAAAAAACCTTTTTACTACACAGTGGTTGACGGCTGCTTCTGTTTTGCTTCTGAGATCAAGGCACTCCTGCACATGGACCTGCGGCCTCGAAGGCCTAACCTTGAAGCCTTGGCGTATTACTTGCAGTTCAGGCACAACGATCTGGAAGAAACGATATTCAAGGGGATCTTTAAGCTCCCACCGGCACACAGGGGTATTTGGAAGGACGGCCGATTGAACATCAGCACCTACTGGCAGTTACAGCCTGATCCTTTTGTTGCGCCGGGGAATGAATGTGTGGATACGGTGTACGATTTGCTCAGGGATTCTGTGAGACTGCGCCTTCGGTCCGACGTACCGGTAGGTCTTTTCTTGAGTGGCGGACTGGACTCCTCAGGACTGCTTGCTCTGATGACAGCAGAATGCAGGCAGCCCATCTCAAGCTTCAATGCGGACATGGAAGGCCTGCGTGCCACCAGGAACATAGAGATCCTCCAGTCCACCTTTGGGAATGTCCACCACACGCTCAAGGCTACCTCTGACATTACCTCAGTGTGGCCTCACGTGGTATGGTCTTACGACGAACTGAATGCTGACCCTACGTCCTTGCCCATGTTCGAGCTGGCACGCATGGCCTGCAGTCAACTCAAAGTGGTGTTTACGGGTGAGGGAGCTGACGAGTTGTTTGCCGGCTATGAACGAATAAGTATCTTTAAGTGGGCGTACACAGCCCAGCGCTGGCTTCCTAATCAGTTTATGCGTTTGCTGCCCGACATGCTGAGTAAGGTGAGACCTGAAATTGGGAATCTTCTTTTCCGGTATTTTTCAATTATTGTACCTGAAGGCATCGAGAGACTCCGCGAGTTTGTCGCTCATTTGAATCAGCCGAAGCGTGCCTATCTGGCAATCCAGTCCATACTCATGCCTCAAGAGACTATTGACCTTTTCCTGCCTGAACACCGCGCCTCCATCGACTTAGAAAGTATAAACGAGCGTTTGATGGATCCATTTTTCAGAAATGCCGTTGGCGACGGCGCACTCCGCAACATACTTCTTTTCGAGATGACTCACAGGATGGTTACAGATCTTCTCATGAAGTGTGATGCAATGACTATGGCCCACAGTATCGAATGCCGAGCCCCTTACCTTGACTACAGACTCGTGGAGTACGCGGTGAGGATCCCGATATCTGCAAATATAAGGTGGCAGACCAACAAGGCCGTGCTTCGGAAGGCGCTGGGCCGGATCCTGCCGCGTGGGATAGCGAGCCAAGCAAAAGAGAACTTTTTCACACCTATTCACCTGTGGCTCAGTGAGATAAAGCCGTGGATAGAACGTCTTACAGCTGAAGAGTTCCTCAGGAAGCAAGGCATCTTTGATCCTGGACACGTCGCAGCAGTGGCAAAGAGATATCGTGCAGGTAACCTCTACTACGCCCGCCAGCTTTGGAACATCATGAATTTTCAGCTCTGGTATCTGATCTATATGGAGAGAGTCGCGCCGGAAAATGTCCACGATACAATCATGTCGTGAAGGTGTTCTTCCGCCCTTCTCGCATGTGGGGTTGTGCGTGTAACGCGATCCCTTGTTGGATATGCATCCCGTCCCTGGTGCAAAGCTGAGGCAGCGGCTCGTTGATTAGAGGGAGGAGCGTATCGACTCCGTTGGCTGGAGAGCGGGAGATACATCGACGACTCTCGCTCACTAGGTGATGTGCCTGAGAGAGCTGAAGACGATCCACAGGGCTGAAGTGAAGCATCATAGAGACTATTGGAACGTCTAGGCGCGAGCTTCGTTTGACCTGGCGGCAGAGCCGAGCAACCGCCAGCCGCTTGAAACCTGGTGGTCAGGAGTCGCGTAGGGGGCTGTGCTATGGTGTCTCCCATATGTAGACGGGCCATTCACCAGGTTTTTGCACTGTGTATCCGCCTCCGGGAGATGGCCGCACATACGTCGGTAGTTGGCCTGGCGTGATAATTGTGTGACCACTGCCAGATGGGTTCGGCCGTACGTAGGTGGGCAGTTGGCCTGGCGTAGTGATCGTCCAGCCATCTCCAGGGGATGGCCGCACGTAGGTCGGCAGTTGTCCTGGGGTGATAATTGTTTCACCTCCGCCAGGGTTTGGCCGTACGTAGGTTGGCATCTGGCCTGGCGTAGTGATTGTCCAACCATCTCCAGGAGATGGCCGTACGTACGTCGGCAACTGTCCTGGTTTCTGGACTGTGTAGGACTGAGCGTTCGTAGACGCCGCGAATCCCAGGCATATTCCGAGCACGATACATGCGGTTCTCTTCATATCTGCGATTGTGCTATCAGTAAAGCCTATGCTGTTGGAGCTTCTTCGCGGTATGCGCATGGAACTTGGGAGAAAATGTTGCGGAATCCATATCCATTTTCTTCTTCTGATACATGTAGCAGGTCGCCTTGTTAGTGTCAATGAACATCCTAATCCCGATGTATGTAAACGATCTACCTCACTTGCCGGAGAGGTTGGCTCACTTCCAGCCTGTGGCTGGCTCTGCCTATACTCACCGCGACAGGCTGTCGATCTTCAAGGCCAGCAGCCGAAGAATGGCGTTCTCGACCCTCGTAGCTCGTAGATGATACGATACCGACCTCAAGACCCCCAATGCTACCTTCGCCTGGTTCCTGCTCGGTGGTTAGGAAGTTCCCTCTCTATCTTATGCTTCTCCTGTTGCTGGAGTGTAGCGTAGAAGTTCCCACTTTAAAAACCGGCTCTTCCTATCCAATTCATGGGGGTCCACCTCGAATTAGGCTTATTCTTCAGTCAAGGTATTGATCCGAAGCACGCTGGCACCAAATTCCTCAATACGTGCTGAGAACCGACATAAGTCAGGATCCTGCGGCTTGCTGTGCAAGCGGAATTCTTGGTGATCCAAATGCTACATTTCTCTTAACACCGCTGATCGTCGCGTATCTGCTCTTTCTCTCTAGGGCTTAGTTCTCTCTAGAATACAGTTATTTTTCGGTCAGTTTCTACGTGGCGTTCGCGAAATTACAACATATATGCTCTGATATCGGATTAATGGCAATCTAATCCGGAACGGTCCGGCCAAGCCGCAATCGTCATGAGCGACTAGCTATACGAAATAGTTCTTGTAACGTATCATAGTACACGATATTTACCCCTTGCAATTTTTTCAAAGATGGCATTTTCAGTTTCTGCACAATAGCACGCGCCTTTATTTGTGTGATTTATGCAGTGATCTGACGGGTAAATCCACTGTTCCTGTCCATGAAAATCAGGCACTTTCTCAATAATGTTTTTAATTCGTGCTGTCTCTAGTACGTCGTTTTTATAAGGACGCATTACTTGTTTTAGTTTATCGTGGAACTTGCTCGCGAGTTTTTCCCAACCGGGTGACTTTTGCATGCCATGCCTCCTTATGTTTAGTCTTATCCTGTCATATTACCTTCCTTTCTATAGTAAGGTAAGCCAACCAAGTCGAGCTATAGTTAATGAGGAACGGCTGGATGCTCTTGATAGGTGGCCAGCCCGAAATACTTGCTGGGCTGTCTTGGCCAAAGGGAAATGCCACCTACTGATACACGGATATAACTACTACTTCGCGGCAGTTTCGCCAGAACACAGAGGTGTACTCCACCTAATTGGCAGGTCGCATTCCTTAAGCATGCCATGTATACCGCCACTGGCAAGGAAAGCCTTAAAGTTGCGATGGTGGTCGCGTCCGAATGTTCCTTCCACGATGCGTATACCAATCCCGCCTGCATTCTTCGGAAGGGGGGCTGCTGAGTCAATGATAATGCTCTTGTTGGCAAATCGCAGTGCTTCTGTTAGGACACGGATCTGCTGTGGACGGGGCAGCTCATGCATGATCATTAACATCGTGGCGTAATCAAAAGA
>FWPV01004056.1_pt1 | contig 31861 bp, 26 predicted proteins | sample 2228371 | NCBI WGS metagenome assembly FWPV01 (sample SAMEA103939776, study PRJEB20133) | metagenome
TACTGCCAAAAATCTTGGTATAAATAAAAAAATTATTGTTAAAATTAATGGTTTTGAGGTTAATTTAAATCTTTTTAAAATAAAATAAAATACCCAACTTAAAAATACAGAAAATAATAAATTTACTAATAACATTGATTTTAAATAAGCTAAATTAGCAAACCAACCACCAAAAACCATCATTATCTCTCTAAACAATCTAATTAATAATGGGTAAAAAGGTAAATGAGCGGCAAAATACTTTGCTGGAATTGATAACTCTAACTTAATATCCTCTATAGCTTTTGGAGAATATAAACTTTTAGCAGCAACCACATATAAAGGTCCATCATAATTTTTATAAACATTAACCATTCCCACTCGCCACCAGATAAATAAAGTAGAAAAAATGGTAATAAATGCTAAAATTAAATAAGGTTTTATGACTCGCATAATTAATATTTTAACAAAAAACTGGCTTTTAGTTTTAATTATATTATTGGGTTTTTTTTTAAGAGTTTATCGTTTCCCAGAATATGTTCAATTTTTAGCTGATCAAGGAAGAGATGCGATTATTTTAAAAAGAATCGTTACTTTAGAACACCTTCCAGCAATTGGACCACCAACCTCTTTAGGTCAAATATATTTAGGTCCATTTTATTATTATTTTATTGCTCCTTGGCTTTTAATTTTTAATTTTAATCCTCTTGGTCCAGCAATCGGAGTATTATTTTTTTCAACAATTTTTCTAATAATTAATTATCTAATAATTAAAGAGCTTATTGATAAAAAAACTGCCTTATTTTCTACAATATTAATCTCTTTTTCTTATATATTAATTGAATTTTCAAGATTTTCTTGGAATCCTAACCTTTTACCCTTATTTACCTTATTAACTGTTTATTTTTTTATAAAAAGTTTAAAAACTCACCAATGGTATTTTTATTTACTGACAGGTAGTTTTCTTTCTTTTGTTATTCAACTTCATTATTTAGCTTTATTTTTAATACCGAGTATAACTTTAATTTATTTATTTAATTTTAAGATTAATAATTTAAAAAAATATTTATTAGCTACTTTTGGTTTTATATTTTTTTCTTTACCCTTATTAATTTTTGATCTAAGACATCAATTTTTAAACAGCAAAAACTTCATTAAGTTTTTTACTGAAACAAGAACAGAGCAAGCTAATTATTTAAATAATTTTTTTGAAAGTTTTAAATTTTTAAATCAATATTTATTTAATATTAACTTTAATTTTTGGCTTTTATTAATAATTTTGATTTTATTAATAACCTCTTTAATTTCTATATTTAACTCAAGAAATAATGTTAAATTTTTTATCTTAATATTTTTAACAAGTTTATTTTTTTATTCTTTTTATAATGGACCAAAACATCCTCACTATTTTGGTATTTTATTTCCTTTATACACAGTAATAATTAGTTATTTTATTAGTTTTATAACTAATAGTTTATTAGAAAAATTTTTAGCAATGATTTTTATATCTCTTTTTATTTTTTTTAATTTTCAAAAATATAATTTTTTGTTTTACAAAGGAAGTAATCAAGTAGAACATGCAAAAAAAGTTGCTGAATTTATTAATAATAAAATTACCTCTAAAAAATTTAATTTTGCTGTCCAGCCAGATGGCTGGCAAGAAGATTCTTACCTTTATTTCCTAGAACTAAAAAATAAACGTCCTTTAGATAGAAAAAAAGTTGAAATAGGAGAAGAAATGTTTGTTATATGTGGAAATAAATGTGATTTATATAATACTCAATCTTGGAATATTAAAATGTTTGGAGATTTTAGAATTGATAAAAAATGGAATATTGAAAATATAGAGGTTTATAAATTAACTCATAAATATTAAAATATAATATGAGCATTTCATTAATAATTCCTTGTTATAACGAAGAATTAAACATTCAAAAGGGAGTTTTAGATAAAATTGGTAACTTTACTAAAGATGATAATCGCTTTAAAGAAGTTATTATTGTTGATGATGGCTCAACAGACACCTCAAAAAAAATTATTAAAAACAAATATTTAAAAATATTTCCTAAATTTAAGTTAATTGAAAATTATCACCAAGGTAAGGCTTATGCAGTAATTACTGGAATAAAAAATACTCAATCTGACTGGGTGATGTTTTCTGATATTGATTTAGCCACTCCAATTGAGGAAACAGAAAAATTAATTAAATATATTTCAAACTATCAAATTATTATTGGTTCAAGAAACTCAATTCGAGAAGGCGCACCATTAATAAGAAAAATTATGGCAAAAGGTTTTATTATTATACGAAACATCTTAATTGGTTTAAAAGGAGTTAAAGATACTCAATGCGGATTTAAACTTTTTGAAAAAAAAGCTGCTTTAAAAATAATCAATAATCTAAAAGTTTTTAAAAGTAACAGAAAAGTTAAAGGCTCATCAGTTTCTGCTGGCTTTGACCTTGAGTTTTTATTTTTAGCTAGTAAATATCAATTTAAAATTAAAGAAGTCCCGGTAATTTGGAAACATGTAGAAACAAAAAATGTAAATTTTATAAAAGATTCTTTAGAAACTTTAAATGATATATTAAAAATTAAGTACTATTCTTTAACTGGTAAATATAATGAATAAAAAAAACCTCTGGCAACTTTTTTTAATTTTAATCGTCTCTGTTTTAATTATTTTTTATCAATTTCCAAATATTTCTCAATATCTAGCTTTTGACGAAGTTGAATTTACTAAATTAGCCTTATCTTTAGAAAATAAACCCTATACCCCTTATTCTCCTTTAGCCACTGGTCATTCTACTTTATATTTTTATATTCTTTTATTTTTTTTAAAAACTTTTGGAATAAATAGTTTTTCCTTAAGATTACCAGCAGCTATTTCAGGTGTTCTTTCAAGCGTGCTGTTATATTTAATTTTTAAATTAATTTACAAAAATCATAAAAATATTTTCATAAAAAATTATTTAGCTTTTTTTTTAACATTAATATTTATTTCTTTAAGATGGTTCTTTAATTTTGCTCGTTTTGCTTTTGAAGGTAGTTTTTTATTATTTTTAGAACTAACTGCTATTTACTTTCTTTTAAAATATAAAGAAAAGCAAAAAAATATTTTTTTAATTTTATTAGGAATTTTTACTGGTCTATCTTTTAATTCTTATACTCCAGGTAGAATCTTTTTTATTATTCCTTTAATGTTTTTACTCTTTGATTTTTTTAAAAATAAAAAAATTTATTTATTAAAAAACTTTTTATTTTTTTTAATTCCTTTTTTAATTTTAATTACTCCATTAAATATTTATTTTATTTATCATCAAGATAATCGTATTGATAAATTATTTTTTTGGAGAAATCATGAATTAACCTTACAAAAAAAAATTGAAGGAACAATACAAAATATTTCTTCACTTAGCTTAATGTTATTTTTAAAAGGCGATATTAATGGTAAGCATAATTATCCTGGCAAACCAGCATTAAATCCTTTAATATTTAGTTTTTTTCTTTTTGGCTTAATTTATTCTTTCTTAAAAAATAGAAATTATTATTTTTGGTTATTTTTTATTTATTTAACAATCTCAATAATTCCCTCTATTCCTATTTATCCATGGGAAAATCCCAATATGCTTCGAACTTACACTATTTTACCTTCTATTATTTACTTTATTAGCCAAGCAATTATTTTTTTAATTAATAAATTTAAAAAAAACAACTATATTTTTTTAATAATTTTAATACCCTTTATATTTTCCAGTATTTATGAAATTCGTACCTATTTTAAATATCAAAAAGAAGTTTTTAAAAATGCTTTTGAATATAAAGATCCTTTGGATAAAATAATTAAATTAAAATTATGAAAACAAAAACATTTATTATTTTGTTCTTTATTTTTCTATTAACCTTTTTTTTAAGAGTTTATAAACTACCTCAATTTATCTCTTATCATCAAGATCAAGTTAGGGACTTAATCTATGTATCGAGTCATTTTCAAGAAAAAAAATTAATTCTTCTTGGTCCAAAAGCTTCGGTTGGCAATTTTTATCTTCCACCCTTTTGGTATTATTTGATGAGTATTAGTTATCTTTTTTCTCCATCTCCTTTAGCTCCAGCAATATTAACCGCTTTGTTGTCTTCATTAACTATTTTTTTTATTTTTTTATTAACTAAAGATTTAATTAATGAAAAAACTGCCTATTTAGCTAGCCTAATATATAGTTTTTCTTCGTTATCTATTGAATACTCAAGATTTGCTTGGAATCCAAATCCAATTCCTTTATTTGCTATTGGTTCTTTTTATTTTTTATACAAATATTTAAAGAATAATAAAACTTTATATTTTATTTTAGGAGTAATTTTTGCCAGTTTATCTTTACAACTTCACTATCAAGGAGCAATAATTTTTTTGTTTTATTTTTTAATTTTATTTTTGTATAAAAAAATTAATTTAAAAAATTTTCTTGCTTTTATACTTATAAATTTTATTTTAGTTTTACCTTTTATAATTTATGAAGTTCAAAATAATTTTTCTAATTTAATAGGAATAAAAAATTTTTTAAGCAATTCTTCAACTAACCAATTAAAATTTTTTGGTATTCCTTTTTTTATAAAATTTTTAATTTTTGATTTTTCTAATTTTTTAGGAAATGTTTTGTTTTTTAAAAACAAAATTTTAGGTTATATAACTCTTTTAATTTTCATTATTAATTTACTATTCTTTTTACTAAATAAAAAAGAAAATAATAATTTATTAGAAAAACTACTTAATTATTTTATTATTTTCTCTATTTTTATGTTTTTTTTATATAAAAATTCTTTAATAGATTTTTATTTACTTTTTTTAATCCCTTTTGTCATTATTTATTTAATATTTTTTATAAAAAATTTCTTACCTAAGTTTATATTAATTACCTCTTTGATAATTTTATTTTCAAATATTATTTTTAACCCCGTTTACAAAAAATACGACAATACCTATCTTTGGATTAACGAACTAACTAATAAATTATCTTTAAGCAATAAATATTGCGTTAAATATGATATTTTTAAAGAAACCTTTATTGAAGATAAAATTAGATATATGTTTTCTATCAATAAAAATCCTCCTTTAATAAACTGCAAAAATGCTAACAGTATTTTCTATATTTGTGAACCAGCTAAATGTAAAAAAAATTTAAAAAAAACTTATGAAAAATTGTCTTTTAAAAATTATTATTCTATAAATGTTTTTAAAGTTTTAGATAACTAAATTTATGTTAAAATTATTAAAACTATGTTTGATATATTTAAAATTATTAATTTTCTTAAAAAAACTCTCTCTAAAAAAGATCTATTATTTGGATTTTTCATTGTTTTGTTATTTTTATCGACAAGATTAATTAATTTAGATAAGTTTCCAATTTTTTGCGATGAAGGAATTTATATTCGTTGGGCAAAAGTTGCTTGGAAAGATGCTTCTTGGAGATTTATCTCTTTAACTGATGGTAAACAACCATTACAAACTTGGGGAACAATTCCCTTTTTAAAACTTTTTCCAGAAAACGCCTTATTGGCTGGAAGATTATTTGGTGTATTAGGTGGAATAATCAGTCTTTTTGGTATATTTATATTAAACTTTTATCTTTTTGGTAAAAAAACTGCTTTTTTAACTTCTTTTTTATATACTATTACTCCTTATTTTCTATTTTATGAAAGAATGGCTCTTGTTGATTCATGGGTTAATGCAGGGTTTATTTGGATTTTATTTTTAACAATCTATTTAGCCAAAGAAAAAAAATTATCAACTAGTTTACTATTAGGTTTATTTGGTGGCGTATTTCTTTTAGCAAAATCTTCAGTAAGAATATTTTTATTAATGGGTTTATTTGCTCCAATTATTTTTTATGAAAAAAATTTAATTAAGTTTGTAAAAAACAAAATTAACTATTTAATATTATTTACAATTGCTTTGTTAATAAGTTTTATTATTTATAATATCCAAAGACTATCTCCTTTTCTTCACTATGTAGAACAAAAAAATCTTACTTTTATTATGAGTTTTTCTGAATTTTTAAGAACACCTTTTCAATACTTTTGGCATAATTTAAAATACACCCCATTATATATATTTTGGGAAATGGGTTTTGTAATAGCGTTTTTAGGAATCTTTGGATTAATTAAATTAATTAAAAAAAATCTTAATTTAGGAATATATTTTTTAATATGGTTTTTACTACCTTTCGTTGCTATTGTATTTTTCACTAAAGTTTTAACACCTCGTTATTTAATTTTTTTTGCTTCTTATTTTTTAATATTAGCTGGCTATTTTTTATCAGATTTAAAAAAATTTACTAAAATTATTTACTTATTAATTTTTATTTCTACAATTTATTTTAATTACACTATTATTTTTGATTATAAAAATATTCCTTTTCCTCCAGTTGATCGAGGACAGTATATTGAAGGTTGGCCAGCTGGCTGGGGTATTAAAGAAACTGTTAACTATGTAAGAGAAAGATCTAAAGAAAAACCATCGGTGATTATTGCTGAAGGAACTTTTGGTATGAGTCATGATGTTTTAGATGTTTTTATTAAACCAAATGATAAAATCATCATTAAAAGTTATTGGCCTTTAAAAGAAGAAAATCTTTTTGAAAATCTTAATTTAACTAATGAAAATAATGTTTTTGTCTTTTTTTCTCATCAAAATAAATTCCCCGAACACTGGCCAATTAAACTAATTAAAAAAATCAATAAACCCGGTAATAAGCATTCGTTTTATTTTTTTCAGTTAATTAAAAAATGAGAAAGATTTTAATAATAATTTCTTTTTTGTTTATTATTTTTTTCCTTGGTTATAAGCTTAACCCTTTAAATAACAAGATGTTTGATTTTCATGATGAAACTCAACCAGCAAGAATTCAACAATTTGTTTTAAATTTAAAATCAGGTCAAATTCCACCAAGAATTGCTCCTAGTTTTAATTTTAATCTCGGTTTCCCCGTTTTTAATTATTACGCTCCTACCTCATACTGGTTAACTTCTTTTTTTAATCTTATTGGTTTATCGATTATTGATAGTCTAAAAATTTCTTTTCTTTTAGCTTTAATAATTAGTTTTTATTCAATGTATAAACTTACTATCTTATACTTTAACTTTTACAGCAGTCTTTTTGCTGGACTTCTTTATGCTTCTTCTCCTTGGTTAGCTAGTGAAATTTTTATTAGAGGTAATTTAGGAACCATCTGGTTTATTGCTTTTTTACCTTTATCTTTTTATTTATTAAAAAAAAATTCAGAAAAATTTTCAAAAAAAATTTTTTTATTAACAATAATTATTTTGGGATTAAATTTAACTACCCATAACGTTTTATCATTAGTGTTATTGCCTTTATTAATTATTTTTATATTTTTATTACCTAACAAAAAAAGAAATATTTTAACTTTAATTTTTAGTTTATTAATTAACAGCTATTTTTTTATTCCTGCTATTTTGGAAATTAATTTTACTTGGGCAAAAAATTTGGTTAAAAATGCTAATTTTCCAGATCATTTATTATGTCTATGGCAACTTTGGACAACGCCATTTTGGGGTTATGGCGGATCAGCGCCGGGATGCATAGAAGATGGAATGAGTTTTATGATTGGTAAACCGCAAATAATTTTTGGAATTATTGGTTTATTATTTACTTTAATAAATATTAAAAAAAATAAAAAAATAAAAAACGAACTTTATTATTTCTTATTTTTAACTCTATTTTTTATCTTTTTTACAACTTATTTTTCATATCCAATTGCTAATTTATTGAAAAACCAATTAGCATTTTTCCAATTTCCTTGGCGATTTTTAGTCTTTATTATTTTTGGAATTGCTCTTTTTTCTGCTGGTATTAATTTTAAATCAAAAAAAATAAATATTTTAATTTTTATTATTGGATTAATAATAGTTTTTTATAACTCTAAATTTTTTACAAAACACACTATACCTAATGAAAAATTTAATCAAGAATTTTTATCAGAACCTTATATTAATAAAAGAGTCACTTATAAAGTCTCTGAATATTTACCAAAAACAGTTAATTATTCTTATTGGCTAAAACACGAACCTAAAAAAAACAAAGATTATCAAATCGATCAATATCTTGAAACTAATCAACCTGTTAATAGTTTAGATAAAAAATCAATAACTGTTATTAAAAATGATAATTTTGAGAAAATAATTCAAACTCAATCAAAAAAAATTATTTTAAATATTAGCTATCTTCCTTATTGGAAAATTTATATTAACAATCAACAAATCTTTCCTAAAAACATTGATCTACTTGGTAGACCAATAATTAATCTTGATGGAAAAAATAATTTAATAAAAATTAAGCATCAGCAAACATATGTGCAAATAATTAGCAATTATTTAACACTGGCAACTTTAATTTTTTTAATATTATTAACATGGAAAACAAAGAAAATTTAAAAAAGAAAACAATTATTTCTACTTTAAGTTTATTCTTTCAAAGCGGCTATTCAGCTGTTTTAGGATTAATTGCCAACTTAGTTTTAACTATTATTGTCTCTCCAAAAGTTTTTGGTATTTATTTTACTACTTTATCAATAATCTCTATATTAAATTATTTTTCTGATATAGGTTTAGCCGCTTCTTTAATTCAAAAAAAAGATATTAATGATGAGGATAAAAAAACTGCTTTTACTATTCAACAAATATTAGTATTATTTTTGATTTCAATCGCTTTTTTATCAACTAATTTAATTGTAAATTTTTATCGTCTTCCTGAAAATGGCAAGTTTTTATTTTGGTCTTTGCTTTTAAGTTTTTTCTTTTCTTCTTTAAAAACCATTCCCTCTGTTCAATTAGAAAAAAAACTTCAATTTCAAAAAATCGTTTTTGTCCAGATTGTAGAAAACACTCTTTTTTATTTATTAGTAATTATTCTCGCAATATTTAAATTTGATATTAATAGCTTTACTTTAGCGGTTTTTTTTCGATCTTTAATAGGTGTAATAGTAATTTATTATCTTTCTTTTTGGAAAATAACAGTTGGTATCAATTTTCAATCATTTAAAAAATTGGTTTCTTTTGGTCTGCCTTTTCAGACAAGCTCTCTTTTAGCTTTAGTTAAAGATGATTTATTAATTTTATACTTAGGAAAAGTTTTAGGATTTGAAATATTGGGTTATTTAGGTTGGGCAAAAAAATGGGCTGAAGCTCCAATTAGAATAATTATGGATAATATTAGTCGTGTTCTTTTTCCGTTATTCTCTCAACTTCAAAATAATAAAAATAAATTAAAAAATATTATTGAAAAAGTTATTTTTTATCAATCAATAATTATTATTCCAGCAATTTTAGGATTGGTTTTAATCATGCCAAAATTAGTTTTAATTATTCCTAAATATAATAAATGGTTAATTGCTTTACCCTATCTTTATTTATTTGCTTTATCCGCTCTTTTATCTTCATATTCAACTCCATTTATTAATTTTTTAAATGGTATAGGAAAAGTAGCAATCTCTTTTAAATTTATGATATTTTGGACTATTCTGACTTGGTTATTAACTCCATTACTTACTTTCTACTATCAAGGATTTGGTTTTCCTTTAACTTTAGTTATCTTATCTTCTTCTTTTATTTTTGTTATTAAAATTACAAAAAAATATATTAATTTTAACTTTATAAAAAATGTTTATCCCTTTTTAATATCTTCACTTATTATGTTTTTTATTCTTAAATTAATTGATAAAAATTTCTTAATAAATAATTTTATTGCATTGTCTATCTACATAGTTAGCGGTATAATAAGTTATTTATTAACATTAACTTTAATTTTTAAAATTAATTTCATAAATGAATTAAAATTTTTATTTAAATTTAATGAAAAATAATTTAAAAATTTCAACAATTATTGTCATAAAAAACTCACCTCTATACCTTGAAAAATCAATTAATTCAGTTTATGAAATTTCTGATGAAATTATTTTAGTTGATATTGGATTAACAAAAAAAATTGACTTAAAAAAATACAAGAAAATCAATATTGTAAAAATACAAAAAGATGTTCCTTATGTTGAACTATTAAGAGAAGAAACTAAAAAATATGCTAAAAATAATTGGCTAATTTTTTTAGATCCTGATGAAATATTTACACAAGAATTAAAAAAAATAATCAAAAATAATATTGACAAAGTTGATTATTTTTCAATTCCAAGAAAAAATATTATCTTTAATCAATGGATAAAACATAGTCGATGGTGGCCTGATTATCAAGTGAGAGTTTTTAAAAAAGATAAAGTTTTTTGGCCTAAAACTCTTCATAGTCAACCAGAAACTAAAGGTGAAGAATTTTTAGTTGAACCAAAAGAACAATTCTCTATTATTCATTATAACTACGAAAATATTGATCAATATTTTGAAAAAGCACGTCGTTATGCAAAATCAGAGGCAAGCTTTTTGATAAAAAACAATCTTCAATTAACATTTGAACAAACAATTAAAAAAAGTCTATCTGAGTTTATTAGTCGTTATTTTGCTTTTAAAGGTTATCTTGATGGTTTGGTTGGTTTTACTTTGGCGTTTTTTCAAATGATTTATTATTTTTTAGTATATTTTTATTATTTAGAACAAAAACAATTTAAACCTAACGAAGAAATAAAACCAGAAGTTTTTTTTAAAAAAGGTTTAAAAGAAACTTTACATTGGAAAAATAATAAAACTTTAAAAGAAAAGTTAATAAAAAAAATTTTATGAGTTTATTTATTATTTTTACTACTTCATTATTAGCTCGCTTAATATTTCTTTTTTTTAGTATGTCTTCAATAACCCATGATGAAGCAGATTTTTTTTTAAATAGTTATTATTTAGCAAAAACAGGATCTGATATTTTTAATAAATTTCTATTTTTTACAACTGGACATTTAACTGCTAACGCTTCTTTACCAGTTTATATTGGAGCTATTCCTTATATTTTTTTTGAAAAAAATATTTTTATATCTCGACTACCATATGCTACTTTAAGTATTCTTACTTCATTATTTTTTTACTCATTTTTAAAAAAATTTTTTAATAAAAAAATTGCTTTTATTACAGTTTTAATATTTACTTTATCACCATGGTTTTCTTACATGTCTACTCAAGCTGCTATTGAACAAATTGTATATTTATTTTTCTTCTCAACATCTCTGTATTTATCTTTATTTTTTAATAAAAATTTAAAATTAACAATTTTATTTTATTTATCTCTTTTTTTAATGTTTAATTCTTATATGGGAGGAAAAATACCTTTTCCTTTTTTTGTTTTCAATTTTTTTTTAATAAATGATTTTTATAATAACCAAAAAATTAATATAACAAGAATAAAAAAATACTTTTTTTATTCATTTTTTTTAAGTCTATTTTTTTTAATCATTTTATTTGCTTTTTCTAATAAAAATTTAATAGAAAGATCTAATAACAGTTTAATCTTTTTAAATAAAAACTTTATTGAAAGCAATATTTGGTATGAAAGATTGACAACAATAGACTCAAATTTAATAAAAAAAATCTTGTCTAATAAAATTACATTTATTTTTAATTTTTTTATCGGAAGATATATTGAAGTTTTCAATTTGAAATATTTATTTATTAATGGTGATCCGCATCCGATTTATGGAAATAATATTTTTGGTCTTTTTTATTTATGGCAAATAATATTTTTTTTATACGGATTAAGTTACTTTATTATTAATTTAAAAAATAAAAAAAAATTTGTTATTATTTTAATATTTATATTAACCTCAGGTTTACCTGTTGGATTAAATCCTCAAGAACTAACTATAGCTTTAAGAGCTTTCCCATTATCATTTATATATAGTTTTTTAATATCTTTAGGTATTTTAGAGTTTTCAAAACTTTTTTTTAAAAAAAAATCAGAAATAAAAAAATTTCTATTTTTTATCTATATTTTTACAATATTGTCTTTTTTACATTTCTTCTTTATTTATATTTCAAGAATAAAAATTTTAAGCTCAGAACAATGGCATATATCAGAAAAGAAATTATATGAAAAAATATATAATAATATATTAAACAATAAAAATAAAAAAATTTATATATTAAATCGCGATCCAGAAGGCACTTTTTTACTTTATTCATTTTATTATATTAAAGATGCTAATTTAATAAAAAATAAATTTAATAAAAATAATTTGTTTTATGATAAATTATCATTCAAAAATGATAATTACTTAGATTTAATTAATTTGAATAAAACTACCAACATAATCCTACTAATAAAACGAAACCATTATAAAATTGAAGAAAATTGTAATACAATTAAAAACTGTTCAATTTTTTTAGAATCTGAAAACAAAAGTGGCCCAATATATTATAAAATAGAAATATAAAAAATTTTATGATTGGTTTAGTAACTGTTAATTACAATCAATATCAGATGACTAAAGAATTTTTGGATTCTTTAGCATCGATAAAATATCCTGAAAATATCACTGTTTTTATTAGTGATGTTTCTTCAAAAAAAGAAAATTTTAAAATTGGTAAATACCCAATGAAAGTCATTAATCAACCTCTTCCTAATAAAGGCTATGCTTTTGGCATAAATCAAGGTGTTAAATATTTTTTAAAAAATAACATTAATCAATTTTGCGCAATAAATAACGATATTATCTTTGATAAAAATTTTTATTTAGAAGCAGAAAAGGCTTTTAAAAAATATGATATTTTTGGTGGAAAAATCTATTATGCGCCAGGATATGAATATCATAAAAAATATAAAAAAAATGATATTGGCAAAGTAATCTGGTATGCTGGAGGAATTGATGATTGGAAAAACTGTTTTACTTATCACCGCGGCGTAGATGAAGTAGATAAAGGTCAATACAATAAAGAAGAAAAAACTGATTTTATAACCGGATGTATGTTTTTCTTTAATAAAAAAATTGTTGAGAAAACTGGTTTTTGGGATGAAAAATATTTTTTGTATTATGAAGACGCAGATTATTGCGAAAGAGTAAAAAGAAAAGGTTTTCAATTAATGTATGTACCTAAAATAATTATCTGGCATAAAAACGCTCAATCAACTGGAGGAAGCGGCTCACCGCTTCATCAAAAATATCAAAGAAAAAACCGATTAATCTTTGGTTTAAAATATGCTCCTTTACGAACAAAAATTCACCTAATAAAAAACTATTTATTAGGAAGCTTATGAAAAAAACTTTTCTAATTCTTACTTTAATCCTTGCGATTTTTTATAATTTTCTTCGTTCACATAAATTATTTGAATTTCAAAAAATATTTAAACATAGATTTAATTTAAAAAAATACGAATTACTTTATAATAACTCTCAATGGGTTAATCCTGAAAGTAAAAACCCAATAGGTGATGATATTTTATATAGTTATGCTGGCGCTAAATATATTTTAGGCGAAAAAATTATCTTAATTAACTCTGAACATCCTCCTTTAGGAAAAAATTTAATTGGTTTATCAGCAATTTACTTAAAGAATGAATATTATTTCAGTATTATTTCAGGTTTAATAGCAATTTTTAGTTTTTATTTATTATCTTTAATAATAATTAAAGATAAATTAGTTAGTTTTTTACTGTCTTTATTCTTATCTTTTGAACCTGTATTTGTTGCTAATTATTTTTTAACTCTTTTGGATCTTTTAACTTTTAGTTTTTTAAACTTTTACTTTTACTTTTTAATAAAATCATTAAATAAAAATAAAAATAATTTAATTTTTTTAAGTAGTTTTTTTCTTGGTTTAATTATTAGTACTAAATTTTTTGCTATTGGAATACCTATTGTTTTATCAACATTAATATTTTTATTATTAAACAAAAAATTAAAAATAATTACTAAATATTTATTTGGATTAATAATTACTATATTTATCTTCGTAATAAATTATTTTCAATTTTTTTTAGGAGGTAATAATTTAATTGACTTTTTAAAATTACAAAAATATATTTTAAATTTTAACAATCAAGGAAGAAAAGATTTTATTTTTTTAAATAATTCATTATTTCTTTTATTATTTAAAGGAGAATTTTATATTAACTTAAAAACTATTGTTAAAGAAAATCATTTTACGATTTTTTGGCCAATTTCAACTCTAACTACTATCGTCTCTTTTTTAATAAAAAAATCAAATTTATTATTAACAACTTGGATAATTGTTTATGGATTTACTCAACTTATAAGTGTGACAAATGTTAGATATTTAATATTATTAATTCCCTATTTTTATCTTAATACAATTGATTTTTTGTTAAAAGAACATAACCATAAACATCTCTAATTTCTTTTAATTTTTCTTTTTTTATATTATTAATTTTATTTTTATTTATAAATAAACATGTTTTAAATTTTTTATTCTGGTAATAAAACTCTAAATAATTATCATGAATAGTTTTTGGAATTTCTTTAGTTTTTAAATCAACACAATCAATATAATAAAAAGTTGGTTGATAAAGTAAAGATTTCTCCTTTTCATATTCAAAAGGCTGAATTTTTTCTACAACAGGGTAATAAAAAATATATTTATAGTTTGACCTAATATTAATTAATGAAAAAATTAAACTCGCATAACCATCAATAAATATCTGATCATTTTTATTTGCTAACTTATTAATTATTTCACTTGTCAAAAAAAATTTATTGTAATTAATATTAAAAGACTGTAATTTATTATTCTTTTTAAATAAAAAATAATTTTTATCAAATATAAAAATTAATAAAAAAATAAATAGAGATAGAAAAAAATAAATTTTCTTATTAAATATCTTTATTAAATACAAAGAAGAAACTAATAAAAAACCCGACCATATCATTCCTCGATAAGATCCATAATAAATAGTTCCTGGTGTAAAAGATCTAATTAACGATAATCCTAAAACTATCCAAATTAAACAAAAAAAATAAAAATTAATTTTTCTTTTATATAACAAATAAAAACTCAAAAATATAAATAATAATGAGAACATCACTAAAATTATCTTCAAAATATTCCATTTAAAACCAAATAAAATAAAAAACGGATAAAATAAACTTCTTATTATATTTATATTATCTGAATAAAAATTAATATTATCTACAATTCTAACCAAATTAATTTTAATCATTTGTAAATAAAAAGATTTAAAATCATTTAAAAAAACAAAAATAAAAATTATTAAAATATCTAACAAAAATACTGGTAAAAATTTATTAATTTTTTTATTTTGATAAAAATAAATAAAAGTAAGAAAAAAACTTAAAATTAAATATATTTCTCTAAACAAAAAAATTAAAAAATTAAAAAGTATAAAAAACAAATAATCATATTTAATAGATTTTTTAAATAAAATAATTAAGTATAGGAAAACTAAAGGATAAATTATAAAAGACTCGCCTAGAAAAAATTTCCTTGAAGATAATATTTTATTAGTTCAAAAATTAAAACAAAAACAAAACCAAAAAAAAGGTGGTTAATAAAATAATAAATAACCGATGATAAACTATAAGCTGATATAAATTATTAATACTTAAATATTTCTGGATAAAAAAACTAACATAAACCGGTCCAGGCGCTCTATTTCTAAAAATATCTTTATATAAACTTAAACTATCTTTAGTCATTAATGTCGCCGGAACAATATTGTCATATTCGTCTACAAAAGGAAATGTTGTTGAATATTCAAAATATTTATACTGAAAAAAGAAAAAATTAAAAAAACTAAAATTAAAACAAATATTTTCAAAATCTTTTTCATTTTTATCTATTTTATTATAAAATTAACCTTAATGAAAAAAATAACATTTTGGATTCTAGCTTTAATTTTACTATTTGTTTACATTTATTTTCGAACAAATCCAATTTTAAATGAAACTGTTCCCTATACCTATGATCAAGGAAGGGATTTTTTAAAAGTTCAAGAAATAGTCAAGGATAAGAATCTTACTTTTATTGGGCCTACTACTGGCATAATGGGAATATATCACGGAGCATGGTGGTATTATTTATTAACTATTCCTTATTTTATATTTAAAGGTTGGCCAATGGGATTTTATTGGTTTATATTTTTTATTGGATTAATTTTTAATCTTATTTTCTTTTTATTTTTAAAAAAAGAATATAACGAATTTATATCCTTATTTTTTTTAGCAATAATTGCTGTTTCTTCCTATTTTGTTTCTATATCTATTTTTGTAAGCAATAATGTAATCGTTCCAAATTTATTAATATTATTAATTATTTTGACTTATTATTATCTAAAAAATGAAAAAATAAGATATATTAATTTTTATTTTGTTATACCACTAATTTTAGGATTAGTATTAGAGTTTGAAGTCGCTTTTGGTTTATTTTTAATACCTATTTATTTAACAATAATTTTTATTTTTACTAAAAATAAAAAAAACTTTATTAATTTAAAAAATATTTTTTATGTTCTAAGTGGTTTTATAATTGCTTCTCTACCAAGAATTCTTTTTGAAGTAAAAAATAACTTTATGCAAACAAAAACTTTTATTAATTTTTTGATTCAACCTAAACTTCATAATCCTAAACCATTTCAAATTATTTTTTTTGAAAGAGTTAATGGTTTTTGGCATTATTTTACATCAATATTTTATGACTACAATAAAATAATTGCTTTATTTTTTTTAATATTAATTATTTTAGGAATATTAATTTTTAAAAAAAATAAAACTATTAATTTTAAAATTATTAACTTTAATTTAGCAGTAATTTTTTTATTATTTTTCTTTTCATTGATTTATAAAGATAACTTTTGGTTTAATTATTTTGAAGGAATTCAATATTTAATGCTTTTTATAATGGTAAATATTATTTATTTATTTAATAAAAATAAAAATTTAAAATTTTTTAGTTATATATTAATAGTCTTCTTTATAACTTTTTCTATTTTATTTTTTATTAACGATATAAAAAGTATTAAAAAAAATTCTTTCACTGGATTTAAACCTATTAATTATTCCATTAATTATATTTTCCAAAGCTCAAAAAACCAAAATATTTGTTTAAAAATTTATACTCCTCCTGTAATACCATATACTTATGATTATCTTATAAGTTATTACACTAAAAAAAATAATTATTTAATTAATAAAGAAAATTATGTAAATAATCAATGTTGGTATATAATTGAAGATGATCCATATCAATTCAGAAAAAATGAATGGATTAAAAATAATATTGATAAAAATACAATCATAAAAAATAAAAAGGTTTTAAATAATAAAACAATAATTGAACTTCGAGAGAAAAAATCAATCTAAATCTGATATAATTTATAAATGACTTTTGAAGATAATGTTGCTGTAGTAATCCAAACAAAAAATGAAGAAAAAAATATTGAAGACTGTATTAAATCGGCAAAACTTCTGACTGAAAACATATATCTTATCGACATGAAAAGCGAAGATAATACTTTAAAAATTGCTAAAAAATTCAACGTAAAAATCTTTCAATATAAACCAACAAACTATGTAGAACCAGCAAGAGAATTTGCTATTAATAAAACCAATGCTAATTGGGTATTTATTCTTGACGCTGATGAAAGAATTACTCTTAATCTAGCAAAAGAAATTAAAGAAAAAATTAAATTTTCAGATTATGGTTTATTTAAAGTACCTAGGAAAAATGTCTTTGGCAAAATAAAATGGCTAAATCACGGAGGTTGGTGGCCTGATTATCAAATTCGATTAATTAATAAAAACAAATTTATAAATTGGCCTAAACAAATTCATTCAGCTCCAGTTATTAAAGGAAAAGTCGGTTTTTTAAAAAATCCTTTAATTCATTACTTTCATGGTGATTTAGAACAAATGGTTAAAAAAACTATTATTTTTGAAAATATTGAGGCTAATCTTTTATATCATGCCAATAAAAAAGTTAATCTACTAACTTTTTTTCGTAAATTTTTCGGCGAAATATGGCGAAGATTAGTCAAAAAAATGGGGTTTTTAGATGGAACAATTGGGATGATTGAATCCATTTATCAAGCATTTTCAAAAACTATTACCTATCTATTTTTATATGAAAAATACCAATCTAAAAAATAAAAAAATTGCTCTTTATACTCCCTATCTTGATGTTTTAGGTGGTGGAGAAAAACATATTCTCTCAATTTTGGAAGTTTTTTATCAATTAGGAGGAAAAATTTATATTTTTTGGAATAAAAATTTAAATAAAGAGTTAAAAAAAAGATTTAATTTTAAATTTATTAATAATATTTATTGGCTACCTATAAAACTAAAAACTCCTTATTATTTAAAAAACTTTGATTATTTTTTCTATGTAACTGATGGAAGTTATTTTTTTTCTTTAGCTAAAAAAAACTATGTTTTTTCTATGGTGCCAAATAAAAAACTCTATCAATTAAATTTTGTCAACAAATTAAAACTTTTAAATTATAAATTTATCGCCAATTCTCAATACACTGCCAATTGGCTAAAAAAATGGCAAATTGACTCAATAGTGATCGAACCTTACATTGAAGATATTTTCTTTAAAAATAAAGAAAAAAAAGAAAAAATTATTTTATCTGTTGGTAGATTTTTTCCTCATCTGCATCATAAAAATCATTTAAAAATTATTGAAGCTTTTAAAAAGTTAATAAAAATTAATAATGCTTTCAAAGATTATAAACTAATATTAATTGGAGGATTAAAAAAAGAAGATTATTCTTATTTTAATAAATTAAAAAATTTAATAAAAAACGATAAAAATATCATTCTCAAACTCAACGTTCCGTTTAAAGAATTAATTTATAATTATCAAATTTCTACATATTACTGGCATTTTACAGGTTATGGAGTAAATGAAAATAAAAATCCTGAACAAGTTGAGCATTTTGGCATCGCCCCCCTTGAAGCAATGGCTTCTAAATCTATAGTTTTTTGTCATAACTCAGGCAATCCTAAATTGATTATAAAAAATAACTTTAATGGTATTTTATTTAATAACTCTGATGACTTAATAACCCAAATTTCTAATTTAGAAAAAAATCATTTAAAAAAAGAAAAAATTAAAAATCATCAATATAAATTTGTAAAAAATAATTTTTATTTTAATAATTTTAAGAGTAAAATATTAAATAATTTATTATGAAAAAATTGCCTATTTCTATCATTATTCCTGTTTATAAAAATTATCAAATGTTTTATCAATATTTAGAGATTAATAAAAGATATTTTGATGGTTGCGAAGTAATTATTATGAATGATTATCCTTTTGAAAATATTACTCAACAAGTAAAAAAAATTTATAATAAAGCAAAAGTATTTAACAATAAAAAAAATTTAGGGTTTGCCGGTAACGTCAATAAAGGGGTAAAAAAAGCATCTAGAACCTATGTTTTTTTAATGAACTCTGATGTTGTTTTAAAAGATAATTCTTTTAGAAAGAGTTTAGAATATTTTAAAAAAGACAAGGATCTTTTTGCGATTGGATTTGCTCAATTAGAAAAAGATGGAAGAGTTGTTGGTTCTAATCTTGGCTATTTTAAAAACGGCTTTATTAATCATTCATTTAGAGAGATTAAAGATAATAAATTTGTCTCTTATAATTTTTGGGCCGAAGGTGGCGCTTCAATTTTTAGAAGAAATCTTTTTATTAAATTAGGAATGTTAGATGAATTATTCAATCCGTTTTATTGGGAAGATATTGATTTGTCTTACAGGGCTTGGAAAGCTGGTTATAAAATACTATTTTTAAAATCTGTTTTAGTAGAACATCATCATGAGTCAACTATTGGAAAATACTTTCAACAGCAAAAAATTTTAAGAACCGCTTTTAGAAATCAGTTATTTTTTATCTGGAAGAACTTAAACAACAAAAATTTAATTATTAATCATTTATTAAACTTACCAAAATACATTTTTAAACCAGGATTTTTTGATGCTCTAATAAAACTTCCAATAATTTTAAAAAAAAGAAAACAAGTATTAAAATTTTTTATAAAAGATGATCAAAAAGTTTTGTCTATTTTTGAAAAAAAATAAACTTATTTTTTTATTATTATTTTTTTCTTTTATTTCTAGTTTTCTTTTTTTATATAAACTTACCTCTCTACCACCATGTCTTAATGCCGATGAAGTAACTAACGCTTATGACGCTTATTCTGTTTTAAAAACAGGTAAAGATCAATACGGCAATTTTTTACCTTTAAGATTTGCTTCTTTTGGCGATTATAAACTTCCTTTATTAACCTATTTAGCAATCCCTTTTATTAAAATCTTTGACCTAAATGAGTTGGCAATAAGATTGATTAATTTACCTTTTGTTTTTTTTTATCCAATAATTATTTATTTTTTAATCAAAGAATTTTTTCAAAAAAACATTATTGCTTTAATCGGTTCTTTTTTAATTAGTATTAACTTAGGTTTGTTTTTGATTGCTCGACAAGCTCATGAAGGCTATTTAACTACTTTTTTCCTTACTTTAACCTGTTTATTTTTTATTAAATTTATTAAAACAAAAAGAAGTCTATATTTTTATATTTTTTCATTGTTTATATTATTAAGCTTGTTTAGCTATCATTTCTCAAGATTATGGTTAGGTTTTTATCTTTTAATAATATTGTTTTTAATAATAAAAAAACAGATTAATTTTAAATATTTATTAATAATTATTTTAATTTCAAGCTTATTTTTAATAACCGATTATTTTTATGAACCAACAAGAATTAATAATCTTTTATTTTTTAAAAATACTGGATTTCAGGCAAAAATCAAAGAATTAAAAATAGAAGATAAATTTCCTTTTTTATTTAATGAAATAACCATAGGAACAAAACAAATTTTAAACTCTTATATTCAGTACTTATCACCTAACTTCTTAGTAATCAATGGAGATGCTAATCATCGTTTTGGTTATCCAGAAATGGGACCAATTACAATCACTGAATATATTTTTATTTTTTTTGGATTATATTTTCTTTTTAAAAACAAAGAAAAATGGCGTTATTTTATTTTAGGATTATTGTTATTTTCTCCAATCTCAGGCAGCCTAACCTGGGCCGATAATTCAATTACAAGAACTTTATTTATATTTATTCCAATTATAATTATCACAAGTTATGGTATATTTTATATCTTAAAAAATAAATTTTTATTTGTTTTAACTTTTTCTTCTTTAATTTATTTTGCTTTTTATAACTGGAATTTTTATTTTTTTCATTATCCAAAAAGAGCTACTGTAATAAGAAGTTGGCAGTGCGGTTATAAAGAAATGGTTGACTATGTAAAAAATAATTATCAAAAATTTGATAAATTTTATATTACTAAAAAAAATGGTCAACCTTATATATACTTACTTTTTTATTTAAAATATCCACCCGATAAATACCAAAAAGTTGCTAAACTATCACCTCCTGATGAATATGGTTTTAACCAAGTTAATGAATTCGATAAATTTTATTTTGAGCTTTATCCTATAGATGATAATAAAAATGTTTCTTTAATTGGTTATCCTGATGATTTTTTAAATGAAGATAAAAGAAATTTTAAAGAAATTAAAGTTAATACTGAAACAATTTTTTTAATTAAAGAAATCTTAAATAAGAAGTAAGCTTACAATAATATTATAAAAAGCATGAATGAAAATTGGTGTTAGTAAACTTTTTCTTTGTAAAAATATTAAACCATTAACCATACTTAAAAGCATATCAGTCATCATAAACATTAATAATAAATTTCCAGTTATTTTTTGATTAGTAAATAAAATTGGCACGTGTAAAAAGAAAAATAAAATACTAGCAAAAAAAGTTGCCGATAAAGGATTTTTCGATTGTTCATAAAGTTTTTTTAAAACAAATCCTCTAGATAGAATTTCTTCAGTAATCCCTGTTGCCAATGCTAAAATAATAATCAATAAAAAAGTTGTTAAATCAGGTAATTTACCAGCAAAAGCTAATTTACCAGTTCTAAAATAAAACGCTAAAACACTTGTTAAAAAAAATAAACCTCCGATAATAAAACTGTAAATTAAATCCTTAAATATTTCTTTTAAAGAGAATTTAAAACAAAAAAAATCACATATTTTTTGTTTTTCTACCTTTAATACATAATAAAAAACCGGCAAAACAAATACTATTGGTTTAGCAATTAACTCATCAAACCAAATCGGCATTCGAAAATAATTTCGATAAAAAGCCCAAACTATTAAAATTACTCCCCATAAGTTTAATGCTCTTTCGGTTGAACTGATTTTTCTTTTTTTATTCATATAAAAATTATTCTAAAAAATCCTTTAATTTTCTTGCTCTTGTTGGATGTTTAAGTTTTCTTATCGCTTTAGCTTCAATTTGACGAATTCTTTCTCTGGTGACTCTAAACTCTCTTCCTACTTCTTCTAAGGTTTTCGGCTTTCCATCTTCTAATCCAAACCTCATAATTAAAACCTTTTTTTCTCTTGGAGATAAAGTTTCCAAAACTTTAGATAGTGCTTCTTTAAGAAATTCGCGAGAAACTTTATCGTATAAACTTGGCTGATTATTATCGGCAACAAACTGTTCTAAAGTTGCTTCTTTATCATCACCTACTGGAGTTGATAAAGATCTTGGTTGTTGGGATATTTTTATTAAATTTTCCACATCTTCTACCGGCATCTTCATCTCTTTAGCAATTTCTTTAATTTTTGGTTCTCTACCTAATTTCTGAGTTAATTTTCGTTGAGTTTTATAATATCTATTAATATGATCAACCATATGAACCGGAATTCTTATTGTCCTTGATTGATCAGCTATTGCTCGAGTAATTGCTTGTCTTATCCACCAAGTTGCGTAAGTAGAAAACTTAAAACCTCTTCGCCAATCATATTTTTCCACTCCTCTAATTAAACCTTTATTACCTTCTTGAATCAAATCTAAAAAAGAAAGTCTTCTGCCTAAATATTTTTTAGCGATTGAAACAACTAATCTTAAATTAGCTTTTATTAACAAATCTTTTGCTTTTTTATCGCCTTTTTCATAACGTTTTGCTAAATTAATCTCCTCTTCAAAAGTTAAAAGTGGTGTTTTTCCAATTTCTTTTAAATACATTTTTATTGGATCCAACGATTCTCCATGTTTTAACACTACTAATTGCTCTAATTCTTTTTCAATTTCTTCAACTGATTTTTTTGCTTCAGCCTCTTCACGAGTAGAAATGGTTTCAAAAATATCAATTCCTTTTTTTAATGCTTGATCAAAAAAATCATCGATTTCTTCAATATGTTTTTCTGGTTCAGAATAGACTAATAAAATATCATCCTGAACTAAAAAACCATCTTCTTTACCTTGGTTTAATAATTCCTTTAATGTTTTGGGAAGTTTATATTTAGTCATAATTTAAATTTTACTATTTTATCAGCCTTTTTTCTACTTCTTTTAATTGTTGATTTAACTCAATTAATTGTTGGCTCTTTTCTTCTCCTTTCTCAAGAATTTCTTTTATCTGTCTTTTTAAATAATTTTTTTTAATTTCACAACAAATCTTCTCTAAATTTTCCATCTCTAAATCTACTTCAAAACTAGCAAAAAGATATATCTCATCAAAAACTTCTTTAATCTCCGGCTCTAATGTATTTATAAATTTTTTTAAAGAAAAAGCTTGATTTTTTTTAGTAAAATTTTGAAACTTTTCAATTAATTTTTGATGGGCGACTATTTTAAAATACTCTTTTTTTAAAATCTGAAAAAGCTTTTCAAAAATTAATTGTGGCTTATCATTTTGAAAAATATAACTAATAATGTATTTTTCTATTAGAATTTCTCTATCTTTTTTTGTTAATTTCTTTATTGATTTTCCTATTAAATTTGCTTGGTTTTTTTTCCTCATTCTTCTTAACGCTTCTTCAATGCTTTTTTCAGAAACATCTAATAAATTACCTATTTTTTTAATATAAAAAGATTTAACTACTGGATTATTAATTTTTTCAATAAATGGCAGTATTTCATCAGCAAACCTTTTTTTATCGTAAGAAGTTTCATCAGAATATTTTTCTTTTAAACTATTAATTAAATAGTCATAAACTGGTAAAGCGTTTTTAAGATTTTTTTTAAAATTAATAAAATCTTTCTTAATAGCCTCATCAGGATCTTTACCAACCGTTAATCTCACTACCATAACCTCTAAATCAAGTTTTTCTGCTTCTTCAATACTTCTTTTAGTCGATTCTTCACCAGCAACATCAGCGTCTAACAATAAAGTAATTTTTGAAGTGTATCTTTTTAATAACATTAACTGCTCATAAGTTAGAGCTGTTCCTTTAATAGCGACAAAATTCGTTAATCCAAATTGATAAGGCATAATCATATCAAACTCTCCTTCGACAATATAAACATTTTTTTCTTTAGAAATTGAATCTTTAGTTAGATCTATACCAAACAAAGTCTCTCTTTTATGATAGATTGGTGTTTCTGGACTATTAATATATTTAGCTTCTTTTTCATTACCTTCTAAAATTCTTCCAGAAAAAGCAATTACATTTCCTCGACTATCTTTAATTGGAAAAATTAATCTTTTTCTAAAACGATCATAATAACTATTTCTCTCATTTTTTATTATTAAACCATTTTCATAAATTTCTTCATCAGTAAATTTTTTTGCTTTTAAAAATTTTTTTAAAGAATCCCAACTATCAGGTGCATAACCTAAATTAAATTTTTTAATAATTTCTTCTTTTATTTGCCTCTCTTTCAAGTAATTAAAAGCTTTTTCTCCAATTTTATTTTTCATTAATAAATAATTAAAAAACTCCATTGCTAAATAATTCATATGAAAAAATCTTTCCCGTTTTTTCCATGTTTTATCTTCAATATCTATTTTTTTTAAAACTACTCCAGTTTTTTTCGCTAACTCTCTTAATGCTTCAATAAAAGTAATCTTTTCCCATTTCATTAAAAACTTAATTATATCCCCACCTTCATTACAAGCGCCAAAACAATGCCAAATTTGCCTATCAGGAGAAACAATAAATGAAGGAGTTTTTTCTTGATGAAATGGACACAAGCCTTTAAAATTTCTTCCGGCTTTTTTTAAAGTAATAAGACTACCTATATAATCAACAATATCTATCTTTCTTTTTATCTCTTCAATTGGACTATCCATCCTTGATTATTTTAACATATTATATCTTTATTTAATCTTTGATTTTCTATTTTTTTTTATATTATAATAAAACTATATGATTTATTTATCTATATCAGAATACAAAATTAAAACCTTATCTTTAAAAAAAACTCTTCTTGGTCAAGAAGAAGTTTCTTTTTTTGAAAAAAAATATGAAGCAAAACTTTTAGAAAAAGGTCAACCTATAAACGATGATCTTTTAGCCTCAGCAATAAAAGAAACTTTAACCTTAGGAAAAATCAATGATAAGAATATTTTCTTAATTCTTCCTCAAGAGGTTTTTAATTTTTTTAGAACCGATGTCCCAAATGATATTGCTCCCTCAGCCTTAAAATCTTTTGTCAATGATAAAGCTCGAAGTCAATTAACAATCCCAACTGAAGATTTAGTTGGTGATTACTTTCTAAAAAATAACAATGAGCAAAAAGTGGTTAATTTTTATGGTTTGAGTCAAGATCTTTATAGTCGTTATCAAAAAATTTTTTCCCTTATTGAATTAAAAATCGAAAACATAATACCAGAAACAATTGCTTATTATAAACTTTTCGAAAAAACCTTAAGATCAGAAAAAAAAGAAATTATTCTTTATTTACATTTAGAAAAAAATTATTGTTATGGTTATCTTTATGATAATTTTGGTTTAATTGATGAAAAAAAATTTAGTTTTGCTATTAAAGAAGAAGAAAAAATTGAACATCTAATTAAAGAACTGATTAATAAATTATCTGAAAATCAAAAAAAACCTAATCGTTTAATTATCTCTGGTGAAGGAAGCGAGAACATTCGTCAAGATACCTTTACCAAAGCAGTGGGTGTCTGGACTAATCCTTTAAAAAGAATTATTCCTAATTTCTATGATCAATATCTTAAGCTTTTAATTGTTGATAAAAATAAACCCTTTCCAATATTAAATCTTGATATTTGTTTTGCTGGTTTTATTTTTAATAAAGAAGAAAAGTTTTCCTTAGGAAAAATAACTTCATCCTCAACTTATGAAAAAAAATCTTTAACTCTACCAAAAATTACTATTAAAAAAGAGTTAATTATCTTTATTGCTTCTTTTGCTTTATCTTTTGGGTTATTTGTTATCCTATCTCAAATTAAAAACAATCAAATATTTACAAACAAAAAAACTGTTAATAACCCAACCCCAACCATTGAACTACCATCTCCAACACCAACTCCGTCTTTTAAAAAAGAAGAATTAAAAATTGAAGTTTTAAATGGTTCTGGTGTTCCTGGAAAAGCCTCAGAAATGAAAAAAATTCTTAAAGAAAAAGGCTATCAGGAAATTATTACTGGCAATGCCGAAAACTTTAATTATAAAAAAACCGAAATTAAAGTAAAAAAAGATAAATATCAAGCTTTATTAATGTTAAAAAATGATCTAAAAGAATATCTTAACTCATTTGATGAAGGTCTTCTTGAGGAGAAAGAAACTGCTGATGTCATTATCACATTCGGTAGTGATTTTAAATAAAAAACTATTTTAAAAATGGATAAATCTGAAATTAAAAAAAAACTTGACACGATTCTTTTTAAAGCTAATTTAGAAGAAAAAAGACAAACTTTAAAAAAATTAGAAGAGTTAACTTTAGATAATAATTTTTGGCTTGACCCAAAAAAATCTGCTGAAACAATGAAACAAATTAATGATATAAAAAAAGAAATTGATGATATTGAGATGATGCAGTTACTTTATGAAGAAAATCAAGTTGATCAGTTAGAAAAATTAATAAAAAAATACGAAATTTTACTTTTTTTATCTGGTCCTTATGACAAATCTGATGTAATTTTTTCTATCCATGCAGGTCAAGGAGGAACTGAAGCAATGGATTGGTCGCTAATGCTATTTCGAATGTATACAAGATTTTTTGAAAAAAAAAGTTGGCGATGGGAAGAAATTGACCGTGTCCCAGGTGAAGAAGCCGGAATAAAGTCTTCAACAATCTATGTTAATGGAAATTATGCTTATGGTCTACTTAAAGGCGAAGCAGGAGTTCATCGATTAGTTAGACAATCACCTTTTAATGCTGATAAATTAAGACAGACCTCGTTTGCTTTAGTTGAAATTTTACCTCAAATCAAAGAATCTGATGTAGAAATTAAAGAAGAAGATTTAGAATGGCAGTTTTACCGATCAGGTGGTAAAGGTGGTCAAAATGTTAATAAAGTAGCCACTGCTGTCAGGTTAATTCATAAACCAACAGGAATTGTTGTTACCTCTCAAGCAGAAAGATACCAAGGTGCTAATCGAGAAAATGCTTTAAAAATTTTAAGAGCTAAACTTTGGGCAATCGAAGAAGAAAAAAAACAAAAAACTGTCCAAGGTTTTAAAACAGAAACCATTGCCTCCTGGGGGAGACAGATTCGCAGTTATGTGCTTCATCCTTATAAATTAATCAAGGATTTAAGGACTGATTATGAAGATAATAATCCTGATCGTGTTTTAGACGGAGACCTTGACGGGTTTATTGAAGAATTTTTAAAATTTAATAATCAATAATTAAAAATTTTATGATATCTTAAAATTATATGGATAAAAATATAATTCATCCTTTAGAAAAAACTGAAGGAAAAATAAAATTGTTTATCTTTTTTCTTTTAGTTGCTTTATTTACTATCATAGGAACAACAACTGGTTTTTTCCTTTCAAAAATTAACCAACCAAAAACTAATCAAGTAATTGATTCTAATAACAAAAAAATTATCGGCGTAGTTGATAAAAAAACTTTTAAGGATTCTACAGAAGGAGTTTTAAAAGAAGGCGGAATTGATGGTGAAGGTAATTTTCATTTAGAAAGACCTGGAGGCGAATCACAAAATGTTTATCTAACTTCATCAACTATTGATTTATCAGAATTTATAGGAAAAAAAGTTAAAGTTTATGGCCAAACTTTTGCTGGAGAAAAAGCTGGTTGGTTAATGGATGTTGGTTATATTGAAATTTTAAAATAATTTTAAATGATTATCTTTGATCAGGTAACTAAAAAATTTCCTCTTGGCAATATTGCTTTAGATAATGCTAATTTTACTATTGAAGATAATGATTTTGTTTTTTTAGTCGGTCCTTCTGGTGCCGGTAAAACAACCATTTTAAAATTAATCTTAAAAGAACTTGTTCCAACCTTAGGCTCAATTATCGTCGATAACGAGGATATAAACACACTACCAAAAAATAAAATTCCTAGTTTAAGAAAAAAAATTGGTGTTGTTTTTCAAGATTTTAAGGTTTTATATGATAAAAATGTTTTTGAAAATGTTGCCTTAACTTGTCAAGTAGAAAATTATAATTTTAAACAACTTAAAGAAAAAACTATAGAAGCTCTAAAATTAGTTAACTTAGAAGAAAAAAAATATTTGTTTCCTATTCAATTATCTGCTGGTGAACTCCAAAGAGTAGCTATTGCTCGCGCGATAGTTACTGACCGTCCTTATCTTTTAGCTGATGAACCAACTGGTAATTTAGATCCAAAAACTAGTTGGGAAATTATTAAGATTTTTAAAAAATTTGAAAATAAGAAAACTATTATTATCGCCACTCATAATGCTGACATTGTCAATAGTTTAGAAAAAAGAGTAATTACTTTAAAAAACGGTAGAATTATTAAAGATAAACGAAAAGGAGGTTATCAAATATGAATCAATTTTTTTTATCATTAAAAAGAACCCCCTATCAAACATTGGCTAATATTTTAGTTTTGTTTTTTAGTTTGTTTTTAATTTCAGTAATTTTAATTTTTTCAAGTTTTTTAAATGGATTTTTAAACTATGTTGAAAGTAAACCACAAGTAACTGTCTATTTTAAACCTAATACTGATGAAAACTATATTGCAAAACTTAAAGAAGAAATCAGTCAAACAGACAAAATAGCTAATATTATTTATATTGATCAAAAAAAAGCTTTTGAAATTTATAAAAATTTAAACAAAGATAATCCATTACTTTTAGAAATGGTTTCTCCAGAAACAATGCCTGCCTCTTTAGAAATTTATCCAAAAAAACCGGAATATTTAGAAGAGATTGCCAATAGTTTTAGAAATAAAGATAATATTGATGAGGTTCAATATCAAGCAGATATTATTGAAAAACTTCTTAATATTAATCGGATATTAAGAATTGGTAGTTTGATTTTTGTTATCTATCTTACTTTAATGACAATCTTAGTTATTACTACAACGACTTGGTTTAAAATTTCTCTAAAAAAAGAAGAGATTGATCTCTTAAGATTGCTGGGAGCGTCAAATTTTTACATTAGAAAACCATATTTAAATGAAAATTTCTTTTTAGCAACAACTACCTCATTAGTCAGTTTTTTATTAATTTTAGGAATAATTTTTTATTTTAATCCTTTTATTAAAAATTATTTAGCTGGTATTAATGAGTTATTTTTAGATTTAAATTTTATAAAACTTAATATCTGGCCTTTAAATCTTACTTTTTTAAGTTTGGTTTTTGGTGTTTCCTGGTTGTTTAGTGTAATCATTTGTTTATTTTCTACATATCTTGCTACTAATAAATATCTCAAAGTATAATTAAAATAAAATGAAAAAATTTTTTTTGATAATTGTTTTTTTATTATTAATAACTTTGCCTTTTTTAAATACTTTTGCTCAAAGCACTTCTCAATCAGAAGAACTCCAAAAAAAAATAGCTGATTATGAAAATAAACTAGTAGAAATTAGAAAACAAAAAAACACTTTAGCTACTCAAATTCAACTAATGGATACCCAAATATATTTAACAATCTTAAAAATTCAAGAAACTGAAAAAAAAATTGAAACTACTCAAAAAGAAATTGAACTTTTAGATAGTAAAATTGAGAATCTTGATACTAATTTAGATAATTTATTAAAAACCTTTATTGCTAAAGTAAATAATGATTATAAAAAAAGAAATTATTCAATTTTTTCTGTTATTTTAGAAGCTAATAATTTTGCTGACTTTTTTAGAAAAATAAAGTATATTCAGTCAACCCGAGAAGCTAATAAAGAGCTGATTTTAAAAGTCCAACAAGCTAAAGCTAATTATCAAGAACAAAAAAAACTCAGGGAAGAAAAGACTACCTATCTTGAAAATTTAAAAGTTACTCTTAACAACCAAAAAGCAGAGTTAAACAATCAAAAATTAGCAAAACAACAAATATTAAAAACAACAGAGAATGATGAAATTAAATATCAACAACTACTTGCAAGGGCCAAGGCAGAATTTGAAGCTATACAAAATATTATTATTGGTGCAGGTAATGAAGTATTTATCAAGGAAGTTAAAAAAGGTGATTTAATCGCTACTATAATTTCTGGACAATCTTGTAATTCTTCAGGTTCACATTTGCATTTTACTGTCTTAGAAAATGGAGTTGTTAAAAATCCTTTTTCTTATTTAAAAAATATAAATTATATTGACGAGTCGAATGGTGACCTTTGGACACCCTCAGGTAATTGGGATTGGCCTATCTCTTCACCGGTAATATTTACCCAAGGATTTGGTGAAACTTGGGCTGTTAGGAATTTACCTTGGTTAAGATCTATTTATAAATTTCATAACGGAATAGATATATACAATTCCTCATTAGAGGTTTTTGCTGTAGCTGATGGAAAACTTTATAGAGGAAATTATAATGTAGGTTGTTTATTGCCTTATACTAAATTAATCCATAACGATTCTAATATTGCTACTTTATATCTTCATACTTATACTAAAAATTAAATAAAACAACTATTTATTCAACTTATGTTAAATTTAGTCTACAGACAAAAATAATTCTTTATCTTAAAATCTTAAATATAATGAAAAAATTAATTATTTGGTTAATTTTTTTGATATTCTATTATTTTTATATTCCTAATAATTTATATGCAGCTTTTTCCTTAAAAGTTGCTAGTTTATCAGCAGAAATAATAACTTCAACCGAAGAAGCAATTTTGATAAATCTTCAAATAATTGATCTTCCTAGTGACTCTTATCTCCGAGTGGCTTTTCAAAAACAAGATGGCGCTTCTTATTTTGGACATATTAAAAATCATTTAGACCAATGGATTAAAGTTTCTGATAATTGTAACAATTTTTACTTTACTAACAAATTAACTACAGAACTAACAATCCCTTTAAAAATTGGCGATTATACTATTGAGTCAGGAACTTATAATATCAAAGCTCATCGCTATACAACCTCATGCAATAGCACTGTATCTATTAACTCGCTTCCTATTGAAATTATACTTCCTTCACCCACGCCCACTTTAACACCAACACTCACTCCCTCTCAAAATTACTCTCCTACACCTTTACCCATTCCAACAACTACATTAATTCCAACGATTACTTCATCACCAACTTCTGAACCAATTTATTTCAATAACATTTTTATCTCTGAAGCTATGGTTAATCCAAATTCAAGCGATAAAGAATGGATTGAGTTATATAATGATAATGACTTTGACGTTAATATAGACAATTGGTACATTGATGATATTGAAAATGGCGGCGCGTCACCTCGTAAATTTTCTTGTTTTATCAAAGCAAAAAGTTATTGTGTTATTGAATTAACATCAGAAATCTTTAATAACTCAGGGGATTCTGTTAGGTTGCTTGATTTTAATAAAAACTTAAAGGATGACTTTGAGTATCAAAATAGTTTTCAAGGAAAAAGCTATGGAAGAATCAATTTTGAAAATAATGACTTCTGCCTTAAGGAACCATCACCTAATAATTCTAATAATTCTTGTATTATTAATTTAACTCCTACGTTAACCCCCCTCTTAACTTCTACTATTA